>Ga0193697_1000014_pt1 | contig 68335 bp, 113 predicted proteins | sample L3m2metaG_FD_145073 | JGI IMG/M metagenome (GOLD analysis project Ga0193697, IMG submission 145073) | Soil microbial communities from a riparian zone of the East river system, Colorado, United States - L3m2 | ecosystem: Environmental > Terrestrial > Soil > Riparian zone | place: USA: East...
CGGTGACGCTGTACTTAAAGTAGAAGGGCATTTAATGCTTAAAGACTACCGACAAGGAAACTCAAATGATTCGGTTCTTACATGGGATGCTGTGACTAAGAAGGTAAGAATGGTTGATAGGTCGGGTTTTTCGGGTGGTGGAGGAGGTAGTACAGACTTATCTACAGCCGACACTTTACTTCCAAGAGACGCAAGATTTGACGTAGTGTTAGATGATTTAGGTGCTTTTTACAAGCAACACAGACAAGTTGTTTACAATGTAAAAGATTACGGAGCTACAGGTGACGGAGTAACTGATGATCAGCCATTCATTCAACGAGCAATTGATTCTTGTTTTTCTCAAGGTGGTGGAGTGGTTTATTTGCCTAATGGAATTTATTTATTGACAGCTACGGCGCAAAGCGGAATGCACTTGCGTATTCCCGTATCTACAATTCACCGAACAGATACGGCAGTTACGGTAGAGTTAAGAGGCGAAACTCCTCCAATGATGTGGACGAATCCTTTAACCGATACTAACAATGCAAAACCTCCTTTAACTGGAGTGATATTAAAAAGTTCTTTACTTTCTTCTACTGCTATAATTTCAACAAATTTTGACGGGGCAGGTCAGGCTAATTTCTGTAACGTAGTGATAAAAAATATCGGATTCAGAGTACGAAGCATGACGGGCTTAACTCACGTTGCTCCAGAGGGTCAGGGAATCGACGGTAGTAAGTTATCCATGTTAACGGTAGATAATGTAAGAATCGACACAGAAAGTCCAAGAGACAGTACAGTAATGCCAAATTCAAGTAGTGTAGGGATTAATTTTCCAAGAGTAAACAATTGGTGTCAGATAAACTTTACCAACTCGCTTATTACAGGAGTGTATAAGGCAGTAGTTGTAGCGGAACATTTCAAAGCAAACAACGTAGAACTTGATGGAAATTATATTGGGTTAACTACTTACGGAGAAACTCAGTACCATCCTATCGAAATTTCCCAAATGGGTTTCTGGAGGAACGCTTATAATATAGTTTTACAAGGAAGCGGAAGAATAAGTATTACTCATGCAGTCTTTGAAGATGATACAGTCGGAACTCCGTGGTTTGAAAATATCGCAGACATAGACGAAGGTACTCCTAGCACATGGAGTGGTGCTATTGGATTCGCTAAGAATTATTCTTTTGCTGGTCCTTCAGATGCTGTCGTAAGATTAAATTCTTCTAATTCATATTTAACAACATACCCTTTCGTTAATCCTCTTGAGACTACGGGTTACGGTCATGCGTTAATTAAAAATTTAGGACAAGCTGATCAAGCTAATTTAGACCTTCAATCAACAGGTCATGTAGGTGTGATGAGAATAGGGCAAATATCATCAACGTATGCTGGATTTCTTGACCTTGCCGCCAATGACGGGTATTTATCTGCGGGTAATGGCAATATGATGTTAGAAACAGCAGGAACAAAAATAAAAGTAGGCATCGGAAGTTTTGGTCAGACACATGAAATAAGTTCAATCGGATTTAAATACGCAAGTTCAACTTATGGTGCTTTCTTAGGAATTGGCGGACCAGCATTTCCAGGTGTATGGTTGAAGACGGCAGCAGATGCTCCATCAACATCTAATTATACGTTAGCAGAATCATCAAGTTTAACATTGTTGAGTGGGCCAAGTGGGATTCATTTTGAAGTTGGTAATGATATAACTAATGGGCTTATTTTAGATGCAAGTAAAAGACTAGGATTTGGTGCTTATAACTTTACTCCAACAGCTTCACTTCATTTAAGAGTAGGTAATTCATCAGCAAGTGGTGCGCCTTTAAAATTCACTACAGGATCGGCGGCTTTATTAGCAACTCCTGAAGCGGGAGCAATAGAAGTTTTAGTTGATAGTCTTTATTATACAGGAAATTCAGGAACTAGGTATAAGATTTATCCGCAAAGCGGCAGCACTCCAACACTTCAGCAGGTAACAGATATTGGCAACACAACTGATACATTGATAAAAGCGGACGCTTTTAACGTAACAAGATCAGCGACCAGTTATGCAGAACTTGCTATTGGTTCTTTTTCAGGATTTCTTCATGGAGCTTTAAATCTCCGTAGTCCTAACTCAAGTGAAATAGTTTCTATATTCCCAACACTAGGGTTGACAGCATCAAGAACGCAAAAGTTACAAGATGCTGATGGAGTTATTGCATTAAAAGGGACATTGTCAAAAGGCGTATTCGTTGCATTCCCAACTTCGGCAGATACGGTAGATGTTTGGCAAACTCCTGTAGCTATAACGATAACTAGTTTGAAAGCGATACTTAGGGGAACATCGCCATCGGTTACATATAACATAGCATTCGGAACAAACATTCAAAGCCCTACGGCAGTATTTACTTCAGATATTACCTGTACTTCATTTACAACAGGGTGCAGTAATTCATCAGGATTTAATGATGCTACTATTCCTGCGGGTTCTTTTATATGGGTATATACAACGGCCACAAGTGGAACTATAAGAGCAATTGCATTCACTATAAATTATACTGAAGACTAATGAAAAAATTATTATTCTTATTATTCCCCGTTATAAGTTACGGTCAAACTTTTACACAGGTTGGCGGCACGACAAATACCATTAACAATTCATCCTATACCGTAGCAAGCATTTCATTTGCCAGTAATAAATTGTATTTGCTATTTACGGTTTCTACGTCAGCTGGTGTTCCTAATATACCGACTGTTTCCGGTACGGGCATAACATTTACACAAATAGCATCAACCACTTTTAATACCGTAGGATCAGCAGTTCAGCAAGTATCCGTCTTTAGAGCATTGATCTCTTCTGGAACATCAACAACTCTAACCGTTAGCTTTTCAGGTCAAACTCAAAACGAGCTTTTGTGTAATATATACGAGGTTTCGGGGGTGGCGGTTACCGGGACAAATGGAAGTGATGCAATTGTTCAAAGTGCAACAGACAGGGCAGACACAGACGCAAATCCAGCTATAACATTATCTTCATTAAGTGGTAGCGGGAACGCTGTAATTTGTATATTTTCTAATAATCAAGCTCCTTTTGGCGGGACTCCAGAATCTGGATGGACGCAGTTGTTGAATTTAACAGCAATAGGATCGCCACCATCTTCTTATATAGTATATAGAACGAAAACAACAGATAACACACCGTCAGTAACTGCATCGGCAAGTAATTGGGGAGGTGTTGCTATTGAATTATTAGCAACTGGTAGAAGAATTATAATAACAAATTAAAATATGAAAAAAATAATAATCGTTTTAATCGTCATCAGTTTTGTTGGTTGTAATGATAACAACAAAAAGAAAACCGACACACCAATTACAACGGCTGACACTTCTTTGCTGCCAATAATTGACACAACAATTATCGAAGACGGTGTGGCTCCATTAGCTGATGATAATGTAATGGCTAGGAAAGACAAAGCGGATAAGGAGGAAAAACAAAAGAAGATAAAGATTAGTTGCAGTTGGGGCGAACACAAATTCAATGGTAACGAAAAATTCAATCACAAGAAGCGTAATCTTGATGAAGCAAAAAGAGCAAAGCCGCCAAGAGGTCGCGGTCATGGTGGTGGCGGAGATACAACTGTTAACCCGCCTCCACCAATAAATACGTCAACAAATGTTGTGTTCTTAAATTTCTTTGGTGATAGTATAAACAATACTGCATGGAATGTTAATGGTCTGATAGTTGTTGGTCATTCAGGGTTAACACAACCGGAAGTTGATGCTATATTAGTTGAAGTACAATTACATTTCCCGTTATATAATATTCGTATAACAACTGATAAAGCTGTATTTGATAGTGCAGCATGGGGGCATAAGGTACAAGTGGATATTACTGAAGATTATCAATGGTACGGAAGTGCGGGCGGTGTTGCTTATCTTAATTCTTTCTTTTGGACTGACCACTCTCCTGCATTCGTATTCTCATCATTACTTGCATACGGCGTACATAATGTTGCTGAAGCTATTTCGCATGAAGCAGGTCATACACTTGGATTGCGCCATCAATCAGATTGCACCAATGGAGTTAAAACCAATGAATATTCTTTTGGTAAAGTAATGGGTAATAGTTACGGAACTTATCCTACTGGTCCATGGTGGCATGGTACTAATTCATTATGTGCAGACCAAGACGATGATGCTATGATAGCCGCAGCAATTGGAAGGAAAGCTATGGGAGCAGCCTATACTGCAAGACATATATTTAGTTTGGTTCATCAATCATATTTTTTAAAACCTAAAAATAAAATTTAACATGGCAAAAGTAAAACCTCCAAAACCAGGCGGCGGCGGATCAAATTCAATTCCGGCTCCAGAGGGCTTAATAGCTACAATGAAATCAGACGGCATTCTTCTCCAATGGTACAGCGTTCCATTTGCAACAACTTACTGGATATCCAGAAGTGACAGGGAAGCGTTAGGTGAAAAAGCTATCGCAATTATTACCGGAACAAGTTTTACCGATCATTACCCTGTTGCGGGAACTACTTATAAAGTTGCGGCAGTTGTGGGTGATACTCTTGGAAACTTTTCAAATCCGGTAACTCCAATATAATGGGAGCAAAATTTGATGCACTATTTAAGGCGTTTAAAGAAAATCCAACTGCTGCGATAATGACGCTATTGGTAATTGGCATTTCTGTTATGTTTGTTATCAATCAAAAAACTAATGAAGGCGTAAAAGATGATTTGAAGAAAGCTAATAAAGATTGTGTTACTGAAAAATTTGTTCTTGCTACTCAAATGGATCAAATGAGAGGTCAGATAATTGATTTAACCGGAGCATTCAAAGAACTTAAAGGCGAAATGAATACACTTAGAAAACTTGGTATCGTAAAAGAATGAGAAAATATTTACCTATATTATTATTGTTTGTGGCTTGCAATAGCAGTTATGAAAAGGCAACTCCAATAACAGTAAGCGATAAACCATTAACAGATTCTATTTCTTTAATTGTAGATAGTTTAAAAGAATGGACAGAAGATATTTCTTCAGTTTCAAGTTATGCAATAAATGCACAAGCAAGGATTAAAGAGTTAGAAGAAAGAAAAGCACTAACACAGGCACAAGTTGAACATGAACCTTTTTATTTATCAATGATGAAGTCAGAAGATTACAAGCCTACTGATGACAAGGACAAAGAAATTTACCGACTAACTCAGAAAATAAGAGAATATGAAAGGGAAATATCAAAGTTAAAGAATAGGTTATTTTACGATAGTATGATGAGAGTTGGGAAGATCGAATATGACCAAGTGCCTAACGAAGAAAAACCAAACGATAAAAGTTTAGTGATTACATTAAATAAGAAATTACGGGGCGATGGTGACATTTCGGAACATGGTGTAAGTGTTTGGATAATGAAGTACACCAAGAAGGCAAAGAAACTATTCAAGGGGTATGAAAGTTGTCAGCAAAAAGACTTAAATTTATTAGATGCAAAAGAGGCAAGTTATTATAAAGGGCAGTATTTTTTTAATGACGTAGAACCTGGAAAGTATTTAATAAAAGTCTGTGCTTTGTTTGGAAACTGGATGGTGATTAATAAAAAAGATTATAAACAGGAGATTGAAATGTTGATGTCTCCGCCTATTCAATAAAAATTAAAATTATGAATGTAACAACTTCATCAAAACGGTTCAGTTTAAATGGTAATGATTTTATTAAGGGATTAATTGTGGCGGCACTTTCGCCTATTGTCCCAATTATAACAGATACCATAAATTCAGGCAATCTTACTTTTGACTGGAAGAAAATTGCTCTTGCTGCATTGGGTGGCTTCGTTGCTTATATTGTTAAGAACTTCTTTGACAAACCAAAAGTAGTTATCACCGATTTGAAAAACGACACAATCGAAGGGGTTCAGGACAAAACTATTGACGTTAAATTAACCACGAATTGAAAAGGTGGTCGTTTATATTATTACTTGGACTCGTAGCCTGTAATACAGAAAAGAAAGCATTGTCCAAAACTCAGCTTTATCTTTTTAAACATCCTGAATTTTCTGCGGGTTATTGTGCTGAACAATTCCCTGATAAAGCGGATTCCGTAATAGTAAAAACCGATACCGTAACTGAGATTCAGTTTATGGATTCGATAGTTTTTGATACGGATACTCTTTACAAGGATTCATTAGGTTTTAAATACCGAACAATAACAAAGGTCGTAACCAAAACTATCACTAAGGATAACATAATTTACAGGGAAAACCGAGCAGAGCAAGAACGATTACAGCTTGCTCTGCTTTCTGCTAACAAAAACATTACAGACTTAATTGCAAAAAATACAATTTTAGAACAAGATAGAAACGATTGGAAAGGGAAAGCTAAGACCCGTTGGTGGTGGATTGCCTTACTTATCGGTGGATTTGTGGGAACGATTGCTATTAAGGTATTTGGTAAAACGAAATTCCCGATATGACCAGATGGGATTCTACAGATTGGGCTATTATAATTTTAGCTCTATCAATTCCAATTGCTGAACTTGGATTAATAATAATGAGAATATTCACAAATTCACCTTTATCAGATAATGCAGCAAATGTTATTGACGGGATAACTAAAATAATAGGAGGTGGTCTAATTTCAATTCTTTCAATAAGATACGTTAACAATAAACACAAAAAAGAAAATGACACAAACAACACTTAGAAAATTAAAGGATCAGGCAAAGTTCAAACTTTCAAAAAGAAGTAAAGTTATTTATACTAAACAAACCAAGTGGAGAAGATCCGGAGGGTTGATGGCTTATGTCTTTACTTCTGATTCAAGCGGATTGACTTTTAAACGGGTGGGAAGTGTGAAAGTATGGCTTGTAGAGTTCATGGTAAATAAATCAACTGGATCAACGGTTGCAAGAAAACAAAAGAAATGATTACTGAAAAAGCGTTTAATGATTCAGCTACACTTTTAGGAGTAGAACCGGCAACAATCAAAGCGGTGGCAGAAGTTGAAAGTAAAGGAAGTGGATTTCTACCAAGTGGGCATCCGGTTGTACTTTTTGAGCCTCATGTCTTTTGGGCAGAACTTAAAAAGCGTGGAATTGACCCCAAAATGATCACAGGGGCTTCAGACATCCTTTATGAGAAATGGACAACAGGTAAGTACGGGAAAACTTCAGCCCAACCTGAACGCTTAAAACGGGCAATAGCGATAAGCAAAGATGCAGCCCTTTCTTCGGCAAGTTGGGGCAAGTTTCAAATAATGGGGTATAACTACGGCCTTGCCGGATTTTCAGACGTTGATTCATTTGTTGCAGCCATGCACATTGACGAAGATCAGCACCTTAATGCCTTTATAAATTTCGTTAAGAATAAGAACTTGGTTGATGAACTTCAAAGAAAAGATTGGGCGGGGTTTGCTCTTGGTTACAACGGTTCAGGATATAAGCAGAATAAGTATGATGAAAAGTTGGCTACTGCGTATAACAAGTTTAAGGGATCGCTTTAGTTTCTACTTCCTTTCTTAATTAAAAACATGAAGCACTTTATCCAAGAATAAAAACATACCGTAAGCGCATAGCGTTCCAAGTATAAAGGCTATATATCCTTTTATCATTGTTTTTTGTAGGTTATTCATTCTACGATCCTTTTTCATGTGTTCCTCCTTTGGGGTTTTATAGATTGTTTTGTTTTTTAAAATCTTGCCATTGTCCCGCTATTTGTTCTGCTGTAAACTCTCCTGTTTTATAAAACGAGTGCATATTAAAAATCAATCCTTTCAGTCTTTCCTTCTCTGCTTTTAGTTCCTCTATTGATAAATCTCTATGAAGTATAGCTTTTGAATATTTGCTTTTCCATTCCTCTATTTGTTTGGATTGTTCTTCGGCAACTTTTCTATAACTCATTGCGGTTCGTTCCCAAGTTTCGGCATGGTCTTTCAATTCTTCACACTCCTTCTCTTTCTCCTTTAATGAGGATTGAAGGGCGGTGATTTGGTCATCTTTATTACCAAAATATTTATCAAGTGCGATTGACCAATCGGTTATGCTTCGGTAGTCTTTGCTTTGTGGTATGTCTGACATAGTTTATAATTTATTTTCTTTTTGATATTGCTGCCATCTATACCCCGATATTTCCTTATCGGCAAGCGGATATATAATGTTATAATTATCCTTAACTTGTCTTTCTAATAATAATTTTATCCGGGCATTCTCCTTTTCCAATTCTTCCCGCCCATCGGTTGCAAGTTGGTAACCGGAAATAAAGGCTCTTCTACTTGCTGCGTTTGCATCATATTCACCAATTACTCCCGCTTCCATATCAACAGGGAATAATTCTTTTGCCTTATCCATTATCGGTTTCGGTATAGTTGACATTGTTTTTATTTTTGGTTTGATTTAGGTTTCTTTTTTGGTGGAATCATTTTTAGTTCATGGCTATATGAAGCACTATTAATATCCCACTTTACATCATGCGTCTTGCCGTCTACGTTCATCGGATGAATAATAAAATGGTCTTTATCTTGCATACCAACTCTAAACTCAATTATTCCTTGTGCGTAATACTCTTCAAGATACTTACACAGCTTACGGCCTATTCTATCCATAGCCATGTCTTTTTTTATTTTATCTGGTATTGTATTCATAATTTTTATTTTTTAAGACGGAAGCGGTTTAGAGATTTAGAGTTTATTTTTCCTTTTGAACTTTTGCCAAGAATCTTCTTTGTTTTCAGGCCATTCAACTCGTTTTACTTCATGTTCAATCAACCCCTTCAATCTTTCAACTTCCTTTTTCAACTCCTCACAGTCTCGGTGGGCAGATAATCTTTTTATTAACTCCTTTGCCCTTGCAACACATCTTTCTATTTCTTCATAGGCGATTCCTTTTACGCTGCCGCCATCATAATTCTTTTCATGCAATAAATGTTCAGATGCCCATATCAATATTTCCAAAACTGTTTTTGTGTTGAATGGTTGGTCATTATCAAGCGGCAACTCCTCACAGTCTCGGTCACCTGTGCGTATCTCTGATTGACTTGATTCGTTTGGGATAATATATTTTTCATCAGTTGGGATGCATTCTTCTTTTGTTGCTATTAATGAAATGCCGTCTGTTCTATCCCAAACATAATAATCATCACCGTCAATTTTATACAACTTTCCTATTGTTAAATAGTCTCCTACTTTTGGCTCTCGGTCACCTGTGGGGGAGGGGGAAGGAAGGCACAAATCATTAACTTTTTTATCAATGGTAAATTGAACATATTCCGTCATGTGAAACCACCACAGCCACCAACTATACATTCGCTCCTGAATAGGCCAATTACCATCTCCTTTTTTTACGTCAGGAACAAACCTTCTTTGATAATAATCCTGTTGGTTGATGCAATATGTTTTAAAAGAAATCAAATCACCAACAGAAAGAAGCATGAGATTACCACCAAGTATTATATTTTCTTTTTCAATCAGAGAAGCGCAAATTCCGTCTGAAGATTTTGGATAAATATTACTCATATAATTTTTATTTTCTTCTTTTTCTGAAGAAGTAGCACAGGGTTCTATGGCCTTTTCTTTTTTATTATCCATTATGGTATTTTTTAAATAGTTCAGGCCATCTCTTGCCTCTTTTTATATCTGATACTGTACTTGGGTCAAGGTTATATCCTTTTGCGATTTGCTTATTTGGTACACCTGTTTTCAACAGGTCGTATATTTCTAACACTTTAGCTTCGGAAAGTTTTGACCTGTTGTGTGATTCGCCTTGTTTCTTAGCCTTCAATTTGGTTCTTATACTTTCATTAAAATCATACTTACGATGACATGAAGTGCATAGTTGTAAATAATCTTCAGGATTTGAAGAGTACTCGTGGCCTTCCCTTAAACACCATTCATACCTTTTAGCCGTTGTTGATTTACAATGCTCACATTTAGCCGCATTACCATAATTATTAATAATGCTTTTGTGAAACTTGTTATGTTTCCATTTTGGTATGTTGCCGACCATTTTCATATTACTCATTATTTTCGTCAAGCCATTCATAAACTTTTAATTTTTTAGGCAACCCTGTATAAGAATCGTATTGCGATGGATGCTCCCAATGTTGCAAATTCCAAACCGACCCAGTATTCCAACACCCTGGTTTATCATCTTCATATCTTACTTTGACATGATAATTTTTTCTAACTTCTGGCAACCGATCTGAGCATTTCACCCATCTGCATCCCTGCCTATTATTATTTTCCATGATTAAAAGTTTGAGGGTTTATTTTTGAGTTGCTCATAATGAAGTTCGTAAGCGAGTTTGGTTAATGATTGTAATGCGCTTTTAAATTTTTCTTCAGTTGCTCGCCCTGCTAAATACTCTTCAATCCAATACATACAATTTTGCATATACTCTATGGTTGTAGTTTCTTTTACAGGGGGTATAAATTTATATCTTGGCTTTAATGTTCTTGCTTTCTTTTTAAGCATACTATCATAAAATCTTTGTTGGTCTGGTGTTCTCGCCGCCCGTTTCATATACTTGGTTTATTTGGTAGTGGCATTGATTTTAATCTTTCTAAATATTTTATCACATTCCAATAAGCTATATCCATGTCAGTATGGTTTTCGGAATTTGCCGTAACCCATGTTTTCAATTCTGCAATTAAATCTTCAACCCTCGTCAATCCCTGCCTATTGAGGGAGGCGGCAAACATGGCATCAATTATCGCTTGGTAAACATTTGGTGTCGTTCCTTTGCATCTTAGCCAATCCCAATGAGGAACTTCAATAGCCAAAAGAATTGATTCCAATTCGTCATATTTTTTATCTTCAATAGTAGGTGTCATAGTCTTTTATTGTTTGTATCGTTAAAATTCAATCTTGCAAATTCTCCATAATACTTTATTGCCGCTTTATCGTATGCTTTTGCAGCTTCTTCTTTAGTTGCGAAACATCCCAAATGTATTTGATTGCGCTTGTAGCCTATTTTTGCTGACCATGTTTTACATCTGGCATCTTTACATATTCCTTTAAAACCAAGTTTATTTTCTTTAGTCTTACTACGATTTGCCTGATTTTGGCCATTGGTTGCTTTCCTTAGATTTGATTTTTGATTATTTAATCCATTTAGGTCTCTATGATCTACGGCTATTTTATTACCTTTTAATTTCATTATTTCTCTGTGCATAAAAACCTTTCTTCTTTTAACGTTTGGCAAAATAGAACACCTATAAGCATAATCACTCGTTCTATTTTTAAACCTTGTTATGTGCCAATTAAATTGATTTAAGTATTCATAATCTTCATCATCAACAAGTATTTCAACTGCTGCGTATTTTTTAGCGAATGACAGTATTTTTTTCATACGGCTTTTTAAGTGTGAACAAAAGATATGATCCTTCTGTGTTTTTTGAAATATTGTACTTATAACCGAAAACCTCATTAAACAATTCAATTTTATCAGCCATTAAAATAGGTGAACAATCAACTTCAATTCCTATAATGTTCTCAGAAGGTGATTCACGGCGAATCCTTATTGTGTATCTGGAAAGGATTAAAGCCGATTGTAATACTTCGTAAGCAAGGTTACCCTTTAGAACGCTGAATGAATCCTGAACGCTTACGGTTGTTTTTAAATTTAGCATGGTTTTAATTTTTTGGTTTGTTAATAAAAGTCGGAGCTTACTTTCGATTCAGCCCCGAACTCTAACTATTTAAGATTTGTAATAAATGATTCCAATTCTTTCGTTGTTTGATTTTCTGCTAAACCAAATATGGCTGCCACCCCTACCAAAATGAAGTCCAGATTTATTAATAATGCCAGAAAATTGTAGCTCTAATATCAAATAATCTCCATTTATATCGCAATTAGTTTTTGATACATACGAAAACAATGGGCTTAAGAATCTAAACTTTTCAGATTCTATTTTAAAAGATTTAGTTGTCATTTTGTTAGAGTTTAATTGTGAATGATGATGCAAATTAAACAGTCTTTTTGATATTGCCAAATATTTGTCATAAAAAAAATATTTTGTCAAATTGTGCGGAATATGAAAACTTTCATTATCTTCGTCAAATGAAAGCAATCAATAAAAAACAAGAAAAGAACTGGATCACTATCAAAATTGATCCCACTCTTTACGAATCTCTGAAGAAATATTGTACCGACAAAGGTTTAAAAGTTGGTCATTTCGCAGGGAAGGCAATCGAAAAGGAAATTACGATTTTAAACATGCAAAACGCCTAACATGCTATATCTTTTTATCAGCTCCGTTTTAATCGTTTTTGTTTTTGCTTCTTATTTAATATTCAGGATTCGCATACATCGCAATGATTTAAGAAAGGCAAAGAGGCAATGGGATGATTCAGACAATATTTATTTATAACTTAAAAAACAAACCATGAACGAATTAATTAAAATAACCGAATTTGCTCCGGTTGAAAAAAGGATGCAGGAAGCGGGTTTTTCTATTGAGAAGGTAAAACAGGAAGTTTCCTTTGCCCTTCAGTTAATCAATAAGTCTGCACAACTTCAAAAATGCTCTAAAGAATCACTTCAGCAAGCAGTTTTAAACATTTCAAATATTGGGCTTTCACTTAACCCTGCGGCAAAAGAGGCGTATTTAATACCAAGATGGAACGGGGCTTTAAAGATAATGGAGGCGAGTTTAGAACCTGGATATGTCGGGCTTGTTAAACTCCTTACAGATGCGGGATCGGTTAAGTCAATGGTCTGCCAACTTGTTTACGATGGCGATACTTTTGAAATTGACTTAGCTAATAATATGCAGCCAGTAACTCACAAACCGGAACTTTCAAGGGCTAAGAAAGGGAATATCAAAGGAGCTTACGCTTTAGCTACGTTAATTGACAATACCCGCCAAGTTGAATTTATGGACGTTGAAGAAATTGATGGCATTAGAGGCCGTTCAGAGACCTATAAAGCCTACCTTGAAAACAAGATAAAATCCTGCACTTGGGTTTCAGACTACGGGGAAATGGCAAGGAAAACGGTTATAAAGAGAATTTACAAGTATTTGCCAAGAACCGAAAGGATGGATCAGATTGACGAGGCAATAAAACAGGATAACTCAGATTTTACGGCTTCCGATTCTCAGGTTTACTATATCGAAAATTTACTGAATAATTCAACCTTAGAAGAAAGGCAGAGGGCGCAAATAGAAATGGAACTTCCGGTTATGGGATCACAAAGGGCAAACGAAGTGATAAATATGCTTAAAATGAATCAGCAACTTTCAGATAAAGAAACATTAAAAAGGATTCAGTCATGATAATCCTTCCTGCACAACTTGACGGGCTTAGAACTTTAGCGGATAAAACCCTAAAGATAACTTTTGAAACTCAGGAGTTAAACCCGCAGGACCTTTTAGGTCTGATGGAAAATATGCACCAATTTGGCTACTTGGCTTTCAAAAAAGAACCATTCAAAGAAGATGAAAAAGAAATGCTCCAGGAGTTGAAATCAGATTTTGAATTTAAAGGAAAAACCAGTTCGCAAAGATTACGATCCGTACTCTATGTAATGTTTCAGAATAATAACGAGGGCTTTGATAGTTCGGTTAAACACTATGAGCATTGGATGGAAAGGATAATTACTCAAATGAAAACTAAATTACCCTGATGGCAAAAGTAAAATCATTAAAAGGGTTAAAGAAAAAAGCGATCACCGTTTTTAATAAGTGGATTCGTGTAAGGGACAAAAACAAAGGCTGTATTTCCTGCGGTGGTGGCGTTCACAATGCAGGACATTTTTATCATGGTCATATTTATTCAGCCCTTCAGTTTAATGAGGTCAATGTTCAGGGGCAATGCGTTCATTGTAACTTATCGAAAGCTGGGAATGAAAAAGGATTCAGACAAGGACTTATAAGACGTTACGGACAGGATAAAGTTGATCTGTTGGATTCAGCAGCAAGGCACAGAAAGGTTTGGACAGAAGTTGAATTAACTTTTATAATAAATCATTACAAATGCCAGGAGTTATCAAATTAATAAAATGGGCTATGACAGTAAAAAAAGTTCATTACTATTCTACTAAAGAATGGAAGTCAATAGTGGAAAGTTGGATAAAATTATATGGTGATAGCATTGATACTTATTTTATTCACATAGTTCCAGACAGGCAAACGGATAGATTTTTAGAAACCAAAAACAAATCAAAATGAAGCTAATACCACTTACACAGGGGCAGTTTGCGATGGTTGACGATGATGATTATGATGAATTATCAAAGTTTAAATGGCAAGTATATACAAGCAAAAGACATATCATGTATGCCATAAGAACTACTCCAGATGATAAAACTGTTTATATGCACAGGTCTATTTTGAAAATAACTGATCGTTATCTTTTTACAGATCATAGAGATCATAATGGATTGAATAACCAAAAAGATAATCTAAGAAAAGCTACAATGGCAGAAAATAATGCTAATAGAAGAAGGTTTAAAAAGGGTACATCAATTTATCGTGGCGTTTGGTTTGATTCTTATTATGGCGTTTACAAAGTGCAAATATCAGAGAATGGCAGGAAGGTACATTTAGGCCGGTTTAAAAATGAAATTGATGCGGCAAAAGCATATAATGAAGCGGCTATTAAATACCATAAAGAATTTGCATTTTTAAACGAAGTTTGATTCAAGAGGAAAACCCTGACCTTCGGGGAACGGTGAATGAGGCAAGGCAAAAGGAAGGGGAGGAAGTAAGAAAACAAATTAAAAATTAAATATATGAAACTTGATATATCTGGAGTTATCACCACAAATAACCCCGAAAAGATAAACCACAATTCATCAATCATGGTTTATACAAATAGGATTAGTGGAATACTTAGCCATAAGATGTGCATTGAAATAGTAAATGAGAAAGGCGAAGATATTAATGATTCTATTTGCATGGAGTTTAATAAAAATGAAGCGTTATATTTAATGAAGTTTCTATCAGCTTTTATTGCTGAAAAAGATATTGATATTAATGAAGAGGATTAAAAATGGCAACCTACTATGACCCTAATTGGTTTAATTACTGTGTTGCTTGCCGAAAACATAAGACTTGGTATAATTTTAAAGATTTGGCAAGAGGAAAAGAAGGGGTTTGTTTAAGATGTCAAGATAGACAAAGTAAAAATATTATAATATTAAAACTCGATAGACTGTTAACAATTGCTATGAAAAATAAAATGTCCGATTTGAGAAACCACCTCTTTGAAACGATTGAATCTTTAAGAGACAATTCAATTACTCCAGAAAAAGCAAAAGCGGTTTGTGAGGTTGCACAGGTGATAATAAATTCCGCAAAGGTTGAATTAGATTTTTTAAAGGTTATCGGTGGAAAGAAAAGTGATTTTTTACAAATAGAAGATAAAGAACTTACAAATGGAAAAGATTCTTAAACTCATAGTTTTTATCGCAATAATATTTGCTATCTTTTGTTCTTGCAGTAAAACAGAAATCAAAACCGAAGGCCAATGTTTAATTATTTCTTTGAAGTACACAACTCAAAAGGCATTTTTAAAAACCGATACTCTTTACAACGATTACCTTACCGGACATTGGTTCCAGGTGTTTGTTGAGAATAAGAAGATTTGGGATTTAGACACAGGTTTTAGGGTTTGTGATCGGGATTTATTTGAGAGAAGAATTTATATTATAAAATGAAAGTATTAATAGCTTGTGAAGAAAGCCAAGTAGTTTGTAAAGCCTTCAGAGAAAAAGGGCATGAGGCGTTTAGTTGTGATATACAAGACTGTTCCGGCGGTCATCCTGAGTGGCATATTAAAGACGATATTTTTAATGTTATTTATCAGGATTGGGATTTAAGAATAGGTTTCCCGCCATGCGATCATTTAGCTGTTTCAGGCGCAAGGTGGTTTGAAGAAAAAAGAAAGGACGGAAGGCAGCAAAAGGGAATTGAATTCTTTTTAAGGCTTGCAGAGGTTTGTAATGCGATTGAAAACCCAATAGGAATAATGAGTTCTTTATTCAGGAAACCGGATCAGATAATTCAGCCCTGGCAATTCGGTCATGGAGAAACGAAGGCAACTTGTCTTTGGTTGAAAGGATTGCCATTACTTAAAGCAACAAACGAAGTAACCGGGCGAGAAGGCAGGATTTGGCGAATGGCTCCTGGACCTAACAGATCAAAAGAACGATCAAAAACCTTTAGCGGAATTGCGGAAGCAATGAGTTTGCAATGGGGATAAAATAAATTTTGTTTACTAACTGTTCTTTTATAAATTAGCGTTGAATTTTAGCCGGGTGCATCGGTTGAGATGGAAACTCGTAATGGGCTTTAAGGCGTAGGGATGCACCCCCGAAACCTTAAAGCCTTTTTTAATTTAACTGCATGGCTGAAGGAAAAAATAAAATAATAGTCTATAAGGATTGGATTAAAAAATTTGAAGCCCTTAAAGATGTTGAGGCCGGTAAATTAATCAAACACTTCTTTCGTTATGTAAACGATCTAAACCCTGTGGCTCCTGACAGGATAACTGAGCTTTCGTTTATTGACATTGAACAAACACTTAAAAGGGATTTAAAGAAGTGGGAAAGTTTTGTTGAAAAACAATCTGAAAATGGTAAAAAAGGCGGCAGACCTGAAAACCCAAAAGAACCCAAAGAAAGCCAAATAACCCAAGCCTTAAATAATAAACCCAAAAAAGCCGTTATTGATAATGTTATTGTTATTGATAATGATACTAAAATACAGAATATAGATATAGACTTCGCTTTGGAACTTCCAGAAATGAAAATTAATAACGCAATCGAATATTTAAGCAGAACCAGAAAAACGGAAGCTGATCGTGACTTAGTGTTAACCCTATGGACTGCATTTAAAGAAAAGAATTTCACCGGCGAAAAATTTTACAAATCTGAGGCTAAAATATTTGGACACTTTTTTGAAACTTTAAAATTTGAAAAAATAAATGGACATCCAAAAACTCAAACAAGCAATAGACACAAGGGAGCCATGCAACTTGTCTCAAATCTCAAACAAAATTACACCGGAAGAAAAGAAGATTCTTGAACTTAAATATTCCGGCAAAAGGTTTGGACAAATGCAGCCCGTTGAAATATTAGAATCTGCTCAGCAAGTTCTTTTAAGGGTTCATGTAATTGCAGGATGGGTAATGCCAGCCGATGAACTTGTGGCAATCCTGGTTGATGAGTTCTCAAAAAAAATAGTAGAATCTTATCCAAATGTTACGGCTGAAGAAATTGCTTATGCTTTTAGATCGGAAGGTTATAAGGTTAAAGAATGGGGAAAGGCTTTAAACATTGGATTGATTGATGAAGTCATGGTCCCGTACTTGGAAAAAAGATTTGAATTAAGCAGGTTTGAAGAACAAAAAAAACAGATAGAATACAAACCTGACCTTGCACAAATAGAAAAAGAATATCAGGATTTTTTACAAACCGATTTAGGCAAACAATTAAATCCTAAAATATGACTAAAGAAATGTTTGAATGGATTACAGCATGGCAGCGTGAAAAGTTCACCAAAGCCACGTCAATGAGTGCCGCCAATCATCTAAATGAAGAAATTAAAGAATTGTTATGTGAACTTAACGACGGGCAAACCGGATTTTTTTCTGACAATCAAAAAGAGAAAATTAAAAAAGAGTATGCAGATTGTTTTCTGTTGCTATTCGGTTCTGCATCACTATTTGGGCTATCCTATGAAGATATTTGCAAAGCAATCAATGATAAAATGGAAATAAATAAAGCCCGTAAATGGGGCGAAGTTAATGAGCAAGGTTATGTAAAACATATTGATTAAAGGATACGCAAAGACAGATTTAATTTTTTCTGACATACTAAAAATAAGAAAATGAAATGCCAATAGACTACAAAGAATATCATCCTGAATGGAAAACAAAGATTCGTCCTGATATTTTAGAAAGGGATAATCATTGTTGTAAATTTTGCAAAGTGAAAAACCACAGTATAATTCACAGAACAGGCAAAGGGATGAATGATTGGTTTTACTGGCCGGAAGGAATGGAAAGCGAAGCATGGACTTTGGACGGGTTAAAAAGCACAAAAATTGTTTTAACTATTGCACATCTTGACCACGACAAAACTAATAACGATTATGAAAACCTTGCAGCCCTTTGTCAAAAATGCCACTTAGGAATAGATTTAAAACATCACATGAAAAACGCAAGAGAGACAAACGAAAAGAAGAAAAAACTTCAAAGATTATTCGATGAAAGCAATCAGAATATATAGCGCATGAATATAAGCGAATGGGTACATAAGAAGAACGACAACAATATTTCCGATGGGGAGTTTTTAAAAATATTAGATCAGGCTACTTTAAATTTCGGACAAGAATGTTTAATTACTTATTCAAAGTCGTACCAGGAAAACCCCAAAGCATTTATAAACTCGTTTATCAAATTCGATTCAGCAAAAATGGCTTGCCAGTATGTGATTAAATACGCAAGAAAGGAAGGCATTTTAAAAGAGTTGGAAGGGCAGAAAGATTTCACAGAATGGGTTAATAAACAAAGAATAGATGAAAAATGGAAACTCGTGCTTAGTGAATTATTATTGATAATTTGGGGCGCAACAAAAGACGAAAACCCAATTTAGGGCGAATTTCTTACCTTAGTGTTTCACGTGGAACAATCTGTGAAACAACTGTGAATAAAAAACCCCGTTTAGAAAACCTAAAACCCTTTAAAAAGGGACACGACGAAAGGCGAAACATGAAGGGTGCGCCAAAACTTCCAAACCTTGAAGAGTTAATGGCTGAAGTTTTAGATGAACAAAAAGACGGCAAAACGGCAGCGCAACAAATCTTAGCCAAACTGGTTGCAAAGGCAATTAAAGGAGACATAAGAGCCGCAGAAGTATTATTTGATCGTGGTTATGGCAGGGCAAAACAGGCTATTGATTTAAACGTTAAAGAAACGGACGTTGATTTTACTTTCTAATGAAGATAAAAACTCCCCAACTATCCGACTATCAGAAGCAAATGATAGACTCCCCTTTAAACACAATCACAGAAGCAGGGACTAAAATAGGCAAAACGGTTTCGCATATGTGGTGGTTATTCAGGGAAGCTCAACAACCCCATGTTCAGGTCGGTTGGAATTATTGGTGGGTTGCTCCAATCAATGAACAGGCTAAAATCGCTTTTAACCGTATTTGTGCTAAGATTAAGGGCAATCCGAACTACACGATTTACAATTCCTCACCGTACACGATAGTGACCCCTAAAGGCACTAAAATCGTTTTCAGGTCAGGTGACGATCCTGATTCACTTTACGGAGAGGATGTTTACGGGGTAGTTATTGACGAAGGATCAAGGATGAAGGAAGGTGCTTTTCATGCTATCCTTTCTACGACAACAGCGACAAACGGACGAATAAGGTGTATAGGAAACATGAGAGGGATTGATAATTGGTACTATCAGTTAGCAAGAAAGGTTCAGGACGGACTTTTGCCAACTTGGGAGCATTTTAAGTTCACGGCTGACGATGCGGTTAAAGCCGGAATACTCACACAAGAGAAAATTGATGAACAAAGGGCAATTTATCCGGAAGGGATATTTTTAGAGTTGTTCTTTTGCATACCATTCATCAATATGGGTAATAGGTTTGCTTTTTCTTTCAAGACAGATAAGCACGTTTCAGAAACAAAGTTCAATCCAGAATACCCGCTTTACCTTTCGTTTGACTTTAATCGTAACCCGATTTGTTGTGCAGTTTTTCAACACTACTCAGATAGGATATTTGGGATAGAATCTATCAAATTACCTAACTCAGATATTTACCGGCTTTGCGATACGATAAAAATGAAATATCCGAAAGCCCTTTTAATTGTCAATGGTGATGCAACAGGTCAAGCAAGTTCAGCACTCGTAAAAGATAATTTGAATTACTATAAAGTGATCAGGACACAATTAAACCTTAGTCCTAATCAAATAAAAATACCTACGGTTAATCCTGGCATTGCAGAAAATCAGGTCTTGGTAAACTCAATGCTTGAGCATTATCGCATAAGTTTAGACCCTACTAATTGTGCTCCTCTCATTCACGATCTTCAGTTTGTGGAAATGCTTCCTGATGGCTCAATTAAAAAGGGTGACAGGGAAGACCCGAACCAACAGGCAGACAGTTTGGATTGCTTCAGATATTACCTTAATGCAAATTTTAAATGGTTTCTTAAAACTTGGCAAGGAAATTAGTATATTTACTCTATGAATATTCATATCCACATACATCACCATAACAATGATGGTGAGGATATCCTAAAAATTTTAAAATTAATTAAAATGGAACAATCAGAATTAGCCGCACAATTAACAGCACTACAAACACAAACTGAAAAAGCCAAAGCCGAAATTCTTTCTAAGATCGCTGACCTTGAAGGAGCTTTAGACGCAGCCGATGACGTTACTCCTGAAGTTCAGGCAGCTTTCGATGCACTTAAAGCAAGTGTTCAGGGTGTTGACGATATTGTTGCTGACGCTCCAACTACTTAAAACTTTTTGTGGTTAATGGTTTTTTGAAACCGGATATTTCCATATTCGGTTTTTTGTATTATATTTAAATCTGATAAGAGAAGGGGTTAGAGCCTTCCCTACAGTCAACTTCTGATCCCTCCCTATTTCCATAGGGAGATTCTTTTTAGAGTAAAGCGGTTAGTTACCGTTTTCATAAACTTGGTTTGTTTTAATAGTAAAGTCGAATTGTTTCTACATTTCGGCTTTTTTGTTACCTTAGACAAATGACTGATGTAGCAATTATAAAAGAAGAAATTGAAAGAAGGATAAGAGAATATGAAAATACTGCTGAAGAATGTTTTCAGGAATTAGACAATGAAGAAAGAGGCAATGCTTATTTAGACAGGGCAGCGGAATTAAAATCACTACTTGAATACATCTACAACTTATGATTTGTTTCAATTTCGCTTCTCGCTCTCGACCTACCAAATTCTACGAATGCTTAGATAATATCCGTCAATTCATTTCAGATAAAGATTATTTTGTACTTGCTAAACTTGATAATAACGATAGGGAAATTGAAAGCTACAAAGCAAGATTAAACGATTACCCAGAAGTTATTCCCGTCTTTGGGATCAGTCAAAGTAAGATTCATGCAATCAATAGATGGTTAGAAGGCGTTAATTTTGACATTCTTTGTAATCATTCGGACGATATGTTTTTTATCAAGAAAGGATTCGACATGGTAATTAAAGAACATTGTACCGATGATACGTTTATACATTTCCCCGATGCCAAAACAACTTTATGCACTTATTCGATCATGGATAAGATTTATTTCAGTAGATTTAATTATGTTTACAACCCGGCTTATAGAAATCTTTGGTGTGATAATGAAGCTATGGAAGTTGCAAAGAGACTCGGAAGATATAAGTTTGTTGATGAGAAAATATTAGAACATAGGCATCCGGCGAACGGTTTCGGAAGGCCGGATATGCAGTACAGGAAAACAGAGGCAACTTATCACATAGACAAAAGGACTTTTGATATAAGGGAACGAAATAATTTTGGATTACCAATAAAACAAACCACATGATACAAGAAAGATTAGTTAAACAACTACAAACGCAACTTAATAAAATGGTTGCCGATTACGAAGCCTTAAAGATTGAAATTGCATCAAAGCAGCAAGAATCAAGTCAGAAAAAACAGGCCATTAATAAACTGAAACAACAAATAGATGAAGCCGATAAAAAAAAGGAAATCTATGTCTCCGAACACGCTTTAGTAAGATATTTTGAAAGGGTTAAAGGTTTCGATATTGAAGAAATAAAAAAGGAAATACTTTCTGATAGCATAAAACAAATGCTTTCTGTTCTTGGTGGAACGGGGCAATACCCAAATGAAAATGGTTACGGGGTTATTCTTGATAACTTTAGGGTTACTACAATTATTTAAAACATTTTTATGAAAATAATAATCTACATCATCGCACTAATTTTCTTTTGTTTCTCTTGCTATAAAGCAGTAGTACATGAAGATTTAATTGCTATTTTTTTCATGGTAGCGACAATCGCAATACTTAAATTAGGAGAGAATCGTCCGGCTTGATTTACAAACTCGCAATATTAATTTGTTCTTTGGAAGAAAGACAGGATAAACTTGCCCGACTGATAGAATCTATTCCTTCCCATCCTGATTTAATAATCATTCCAGAAGTGGATAACAGAGAAATAACCACAGGAGCAAAAAGGAACAAGTTATTACAAAGGGCTTTGGATATTGGGGCTGAATACGTTTCTTTTGTCGATGACGATGATAAATTAGATATTGAGTATGTTGCTGAAATGATGAAAGCTATCGAACAAAAGCCGGATGCAATAGGTTTTAAAGGATGGATCACTTTTGACGGTAAGAATAAAACAGAATGGAGAATTTCAGTAAGATACCCTTATGAAAAGCGGGGAAATGTTTATCTTAGGTATAATAATCATCTTTCCCCAATAAAGACAGAATTGGCTTTGCAAATTAAATATCCTGATATTACTTTTGGCGAGGACTATGATTATGCTAAGAGGTTAAAGGAAGCGGGACTTGTGCAGAAGGAAGTATTTGTAAATAAACATCTTTACCATTACGATTATATAACGAAGAAATGAAGCTGCAATTACCGAGTGTTACTTGTATGATAATTGACAGCGTAAACGCAAAAGGCGCAATAAATGTTTTAGAGCATTGTAAAAACCTTTGTGACTTCGGGGCGGTAAAACTTCTTACAGACATTGAAATAGATTACGAGCATAAAGTAACGATCCCTAAACTCAATTCTTTAGTTGCTTATTCTATTTTTATGCTGACGAAGTGTAAAGATTACTTTGATACTGACCATGTTTTAATCGTTCAAAGGGATGGCTTTATTTTAAATCCTGAATCCTGGAATCCGGCATGGTTAGAATACGATTACATTGCTCCCTTGTTTCAGCAAATGGACAGAGTGGGTTCGGGTGGATTCAGTTTAAGGAGTAAGAAAGTAATGGAAAGGCTTGCCGAAATTACTCCAGAGTGGGATTGGTCGCAAGGGCAAGCTGACACGATTCAGAAGATAATGGGGTATTATGAAGATGGCGTAATTAGCTTATCGGGGCAAGGATTTAATATTGCTCCATTGCACGAAGGGGCTAAATTTGCACAGGGGGGAAATGAGAATCTTGCCTACTATGTAGAAAAACCATTTGGTTTTCACAGAACTTCTCAGTACATTGACTTTAATACGGGACAGGTTAGTTCTTCTTATGAGAACTTTTTTCAGCAATACGAATTAGAAATCAAATGAAAATAGAAGTAAGGTATAAATCTCAGGGTAAAGTAAAAGGGAAAACCTATGTCTATACTACAAACAGTTTTTTTAAATTCATATCAATTTGGTGGGTTGCAAGACGGAGCAAGGCCGAAGCGGTATTAACTTATTTCTGATGATTTACTTAGAGAAAAACGATATTCATTGCACTCTCACGACATATATCTATTGTCATATGTGGATGCTTTGGTCATTTGAGCAGAGGGGTATCAATGATGTTTATATAAGTTGGCCTATTGGTAAATCGGTTAAATCTTACGAGGATAAAGATTGGTTTAATAATTGGGGTAATCAGTTTGAATGGTATTTTAATCAACCAAAAGGCTGTCACGATTATTGCACTAAAGCAGATGAAACTTATACTTGGGAACATTGGATCGATCCGGTTTCACCTTCTTTCATGTCACAACCACTATCAGTAATAAAAGACTATTATAAAAAAAACCTACACTTCAATGAAGAAACTAACAAAAGAGGTCAAGCCATTGTCGATAGATACAACATTGACTTCAGGAAAACTATTGGAATTACATGGCGAGGAACTGATATCTATCTTGATGGAAGGCCAAGAATCCCGATTGAAAGATATTTAAGATTCGTGGATGAGATTATGGAACGAAACCCAGACTTCAAAATTGCAGCAACTGCCGAAGAGGTTGGAATACTTGACCCGTTGCTTGCCCGATACCCCAATGCCTTTATTATAGAAGAATTTATTCAGGCTCCATTAAATTCAAAGAATAATCCAGAAAGGTTTTCTCCGGTTAGCGGTTACGAGAGGGGCTTGCAGCCTGTGTTAATGGTTTGGCTATTCAGTAAGTGTAAACATTACATTAAGAACAGAAGTTCAACAGGGGCGGTTGCAAGTTGGTTAAGCGATGGAAGGATAGTGAATATTGCACATGAAGAAACTTTATCTTATTTAAAAATGGACGATCAGGTAGAAATTGAAGGAATAAAATATCCGTTATGAAAGTAGTTAATTCAAGAGAAGAATATTTAAAACAACTATCATTAGAATCGGGGATAGGTTATTGCTCTTTTGCTGAATTGGGTGTATATCATGGTGACTTCTCGGAAATGATTTTAAAAACTATTAAACCGAGTTGGCTTTGCTTAGTTGATCCTTATAAGAACGGAGTAGAAAAATATAATAACGGTTTATCTACACAATATTCCACAGATGAAGATTACGATAAGCTGATTAAGAGATTTCCTAAAGAGATTTTAAAAGGTCAGATTTCGGTTTATAAAATGCCCTCATATAATGCCGTAAGTTGTTTCCCTGACTTGTACTTTGATTTCATTTACCACGATGCAAGCCATTTGAAAGAAGACGTGAAAAGGGATTTATGGGAATGGTTGCCTAAATTAAAACTTGACGGAGTAATGTGTGGCCATGATATGATTGAACACGAAGACTTCGGCGTAATTGATGCGGTTGAAGATTTCTGTAATCAGTTCGGATTTAAGATATTTCTATATAACAAAAACGGAGGCGATTACGCTTTAAAAAGAATATGAATAACTATTGCGTAATAACAACAATAAACAAACCAACAAAAGCAGTTGAGGCTTTATATGAGAAGTTCGGGGAAAGGCTGATTGTTGTATTGGATGAAAAAAGCCCAAAGGATTGGCATTACCAAAAAGCTAATTTTATATTGTCTTACGGGAACAGAAATGGATATGCGCCAATGAATCACTATGCTCGTAAGAACTTAGGATATTTAAGAGCTATATCTGAAAAAGCTGATTTAATCTATGATACAGACGATGACAACATACCAAATAAAGAATGGGGTTTAAGATTCAAAGAAACTAAAGCGAGTAAATCATTTGGCGAAGGTTGGTTTAATGCTTACGAGCCAATGACCCCGACAAAGATTTGGCCTCGGGGCTTCCCGTTGAATCATGTAAATAAGGGTAAAGAATTATTCGGGGCAAAAGAAGCTGTTGTTAGTTCTATTCAACAAGGGTTAGCAGATGGCGAGCCTGACGTGGATGCTATTTACCGAATGACGAACAATAAACCCAATGAGTTTAAATACGAACGGTCAATTTATTTGGATAAAAATACTTGGTGTCCGTTTAATTCTCAAAGTACTTGGTGGTTTCCCGATGCTTACCCGTTAATGTATCTTCCGGTTAATTGTTCATTCAGAATGACAGATATTTGGCGTTCATTTGTGGCGCAAAGGTGTTTGTGGGAAATCGGGCAAGGGGTAACGTTTCATTCACCGAGTGAAGTTTACCAAGAAAGGAACGAACATGATTTAATGAAAGACTTTAAAGATGAAGTTCCAGGTTATCTTTATAACGAAGAAATAGTTAGTATTTTAGGCAAGTTAACGTTAAGAGGAAGTATGGATATTATGATTAGGACTTGTTATGCCGCATTAATTAACGCTGATATACTGCCAATGGAGGAGGCTATATCATTAAACGCATGGTTAGATGACATTGCAAAAATTATACGATAAATACTACGATCCAAAAACCGGATGGCCGGATAAGGGGACACAGCATTCCTATATAGAAATATATGAAGAACTGCTTGCTCCTTATCGTAAAACAGCCTACAACATTTTAGAGATCGGTTTAATGTCCGGTGAAAGTTTAAGAATGTGGGATGAATATTTTAAAGGAGAAGTTTTTGGTATTGATTGTTCAATAAAACCCATTGATGGCAAAGCAGATTTAACGAAGGCTATTGAGGACGGGTTGTATATTTCAATAGGGGATGCTACAAATCCTGCTGACATCGAAAGGTATTATGAAGGATTAAAATTTGATGTGGTGTTGGATGACGGCAGTCACAATATCGAAGACCAAATAAAAACCCATTACATTTTAAAGGACTATATGGCCGAAGGATCAATTTATATCATTGAGGACATTCAGGATATTGATGCCAAGAAACATTTATTTTGGGAGGGTGAGATAATTGACCGGAGGCATATTAAAAATAGGTATGATGACGTACTTGTAATTTATAGAAAATGAACTATAGCCAATCAAACGAACAAGAAATTATTATTAATCTTTTCAAAGGGAAAAGAGACGGGACTTTTTTAGACATTGGCGCAAATGACGGGGTTACTTTATCAAATACGTTTGCTTTAGCCAATAACTACGGATGGACAGGACTTTTAGTTGAAGCAAGTCCGAAGGCTTACGAAAGGCTTTTAAAGAATTATGAGCTAATTGATCGGGATATAGATTTTCAAAATGTGGCGATTGGGAAAGAAGATGGTGTTTTGGAATTTTGGGAATCGGGGGAACTATTAGGGAAAGGAGATGTTGGCTTAGTTTCTTCGGGTGTTTTATTTGAATTAAACAGATGGAAGACATTAGATATGAAATTTGAAAAACTATCCGTTCCTATGACTTCTGTGGAAACAATGTTGGGAAGGTCAAGGCACAAAACATTCGACCTTTTGTCTTTGGACATTGAAGGAATGGAACTTGACGTTTTACCCCAGATAGATTTTAAAGCCTTAAAGATTCAAGTGGCGGTCATTGAGTTCAATGGTAAGGACGAACAGAAGTACCATGATATAATGTTCCCACAGGGCTTTAAATTGGTTTCAAAGAACATGGAGAATTTAATTTATACTATCTTTAAATAAAAAATTATGCACTCCGAAAAGCTAAACGCCAACGATAATAATTCAGCTTCGCTAATCAGAAACTCAGGCCACGAAGAGAAAGCAGAAGCACATGGTTTTTTTACTGTCAAATGTTTTGATAAAGACGGTAAACTAAAATGGGAAGACACTATTAACAATGTGGTTGCAACGGTTGGCAAGAATGCAGCACTTGATGCGTATTTAGCAGGATCGGCATATACGGTAACGGGGCCGTTTATGGGTTTAATAAGTTCAACAAGTTTCACAGCAGTAGCGGCAGCAGACACAATGAGTTCTCATGGTGGTTGGCTTGAAGCCGGTCTTGCTAACGCTCCAACATACACAGCCCCAAGAAAGACGGCAGCATGGTCGGCTGCTTCATCAGGTAGTAAGGCATTATCATCTGCATTATCTTTTGCGATTACAGGAACAGGAACTGTAAAGGGTTGTTTCCTGGTATTCGGATCGGGCGCAGTTAGCACGATAGACAACACTTCAGGAGTATTATATTCAGCCGGATTGTTTACAGGAGGAGATAAGGCGGTTGTGAGTACAGATACGCTTAACGTTTCTTATACAGCTAGTTTATAATATGGCAGATACCAAAATATCGGCTTTATCAGCAGCTTCGGCGGCAGCAGGGGCAAATGAACTTGCTATTAATGAAGCTGGCACTTCTAAAAAAATTACGGTAACACAATTGGTTACTTATCTGCAAACTCTAGGAATGCCAAGAGTTTTAAAGTTAACAGGTCAGCATTCTATTTCTTCAACAACGGCAACAAAAGTAACAGGGCTTGACATGGTTCTTGAAGACGCAACTTATGTTTATAAATATTCTTTACTCATTCAACAAGCAACAAGCACAGGTGATGCGCCTCAATTCGGTATAAACTTTTCAACCGGAACGGCAGCAGTAAAGGCACATGGGCTAAGGTTTTGGGATGCAACTGTTGCTGTAACTGCGGAAGTGCATATAATGGACAATATCGGTATAAAAGCAGCAGGGTTTGTTTCAGGGATGGTTTCAAACGCATATACAACAACAGCTCCAGATATGGGTACAACTATTGGAGTAGCGGCAACAGGGGCAAATATTTTTTGCCATATCGAGGGGATTATAGTTGTAACGGTTCAGGGTACATTAGAATTATGGAGAGGGGCAGAAGGCGCAAACGCATCAACAACAGAAATAGGATCATCATTAGTAGTAATAAGAACAGCATAATGTGGCAGATAGATATTTATTAGAAAGTAGTTCTACTGACGGGTATCTTTTAGAAGATGGCTCCGGTGTTCTTTTACTTCAATTTTCCACATTTACTTCAGCAATAACGGAGTCCGCAACAGCTACAGATAGTAGTAGTGTATCATTGGTAACTTTGTCAGCCATTACAGAAACTGTTTCATCAACTGAAAGCACATCTTCAACACAGGTAACTTTATCGGCAATAACAGAATCGGGTAGTGCAACTGAGTCTCAAAGCAATAATTTTGTGACCCTCCCGTCTATACAGGAAAGCGGGACGGCTACCGAATCTAATAACGCTTTATCTGTCTATGTTGCAGCAATAATTGAGGCGGCAAATGCTACCGAAAACGAAACATCTTCCCAACTTTTTATAAATAGTATTACAGAAATCGGCACAGCGACTGAATTAGCTAATTCAACACAGGATTTATTTCCAATAATATCAGAAACAGTAAGTAGTACAGAATCTTCATCGGTAACTCAGATATTACCTACTTCTCTTGCTGAAAGCGTAACGGCTACCGAAGTATCGGAATCGCTAAAAACTTTAGAAGCATTAATTTCTGAACAAGGCTCAGCGTCAGATTTAAACGATTCATCAGAAGAAGATATAGCCGGAATAACAGAATCAGCAGAGGCGTTAGATATTGTACAGGCGGTAGGTATATACGGGACTGGTATTATAGAAAGTGGTAACGCAACCGAAACAACAGATGCTGGCTCCGGTATGATTTTAACGGCAGACGTTGAAGAAATTGCGTTAGCAGAAGAAACCACAACCGGAACAAGTGTTTATATAGAACCAGTTGTTGTAGATTCAACTGTTTGGATTAAATTTGGTAAATTTTCAATTATGCCTTGTGATCCATGCGCTCCAAAATTCATAGTTAGCTGCTTAACTGATGAACCTACTGACGATTTTGAATTTAATATTTACGGTCTTGCAGACGGTGTTTATTATTGGCGAATAACGGAAGCAAGTACAGTTTTAACAAAAGCGTTCAGTCACGTCGAAGGGACGCCTCTTTCAATAGCAGTTTCAGATGTTCCTGATGGATTTTTTCAAACTAAGAGAACGTTCTTATTTGAGATACTTAAAACTGCCTCTTCTGAGAATCCTATTCCTTTTTTAATCGGTCAGTATGTGGAACAGCTAAGTATAGACATTGAGTGTAATATTTACCCAAGTCAAACAGTAGGAGAGGACACAACTCCATGATTCATTGCTGTGACCATACCGTTTTTCCTTTTTCAAATACGGCTATTATGGACATAGCTTATTCGGTAAATATGCAAAACAGGTTCGGGGTAGTTCCTCATGTGAAGGTTTATCACTTACAAGCGGGTGATTACATTGAGCCATTAATAGAGATTAAATTAGATGGTAATCCGACAACAAACATCCATATTGATAACGGTGGGGCGGCTACGGGCTATGTAAAAATATTCAGATGATTGAACTAAGTGTTTTAATTGCTTTTGCTGTTCTTTTTATAAACTCAACTACTTGGGAAGGAATGATATTTGAAGATGTGGCTAATTATCTTGATACTAAGTTGCCTGAGTGGGTAAGCAAACCTTTATACGGCTGTCCAATTTGCTCTTCATTTTGGTATGGATCGGTTTTTTATCTTATCTATCATGGTTTTGATAAGTGGTTGATAATAGTGGTTTTCGCTGCTGCAGGAATTAACGCATTTATTGTTAATTTGAATAAACACATTAAGGAGGCGGGAACAAGTGACGAATGAATGTAAAGGCATACATAAAACCCTTATAGATTTTGGGTTTAAGGATTTTGGATATTGTGCTTGTGCATCACGAATAAGAACGTATAAAAAAGGAAGATTTTCGATAAAGGTTTATGGGACGAAATGTTTTTTAAGACTGTTAGATAAAGAAAAAGTAATTAAAAATGGTGGAACGATTGAAGAACTTATTCAGAAGGCCGTTCAAGAATCTCAGGTTACAGGATAAACAGAAGATAATAAAGGCTTTTGTTTACCAGGGTAAGTCTTACTTTATGTTTGACGATATTTTTTCCATCCCTTCAATTAGAGGGCTTCAGGCATTGGATTATTACGAAGAATTTAACATGAGATGCACAAAGGATTATTTAGAAAAATGGACTGAATCTGCTGAAAAGATTTTAAGTGATAATAAGAAAATAAAACTGATTGACTTAGCGACTTTGGTTAAACACTTACAGGAGAGATTAAAAATGATTCCTGTTAGTGACCATATTTATAAAATAGCAAGTGTTATTTTTTTCGACCAAGATGAAAACCCGTATCACTTTGACAGGGAGTACAACAGAGAAAAGATTGAGAGATGGAAAAAAGACCCTAAAGTATTAAGTTTTTTTTTGCAGACTCCTCTGAGAGACTTGATACCTTACTTAGATTCTCAAGGAGCAAGTTTACAAACTTATTCGGGAATAGTAAAAGAGTTGAACACGATACATTTTCGAGAAGTTTTAAAACACTTATCGCCGAAAGTCACGACAATAGATATGTAGAAATGGTTTGGTTAAGTGGCGATGATCCTATGAAGATTGAACATTTGGAGCGAATGCCAATTATCGACTACTGGCATTTACTCAATAGAAAATATGCAGCTAATCAGAAAATGGCTGCTGAACTTCAAAAGTTGAAAAGTGGCAGAAATACTCGTTGAGTTCATTGCGGACTTCACCAAATTAGAATCGGGGGTTGATAAGTTAGTAAATGATGGCACTATCTCAAAAGAGATGGGGGCTTTGTTCAATGATGCCGGAAAGTCTTTAGACCAATTCTCCAATAAGTTTGCCAATCTTCCAAAGAATATTGCCGACCCCTTACAAAAGATTTTAAAACCCGCATTAGATCAGGCAAAGAAAAACATCAATGCACTTTCAACGTCTGGAATAAAGGATTTAGGGGAACTTAAAAAACGGGTAGAAGGAATTACAAATTCATTTACTCAGGGTTTCGGAGAAGGTGTAAAAACCGCTTTAGATGAAGCAGGTATTTCGATGGAAGAGTTTAATAAGGAGCTTAAAAAACTTGTCGAAACTGAAGGGACTGTAAAACAGGAATTAAGAGAAATCACGGAACAGCTTACCCAAATGAAGATTAGGGGTGAGGAGAATACCGTTCAATATCAGGAATTGGCAGCGAAGGCCGGACTTTACAGGGATGCTTTAGGTGATGTCCAAAAGGAGATTAATAAAACCGCTTCAGATACTCGTAAACTTGACACAGCTATTGAGTTCATTCAAGGAATTGCCGGAGCTTTTGCGGTAATGCAGGGAGTGATAGCTTTGGCAGGGGAAGAAAGTGAAGAGTTCCAAAAGACATTGCTAAAAGTAAATGCGGCAATGTCCATTCTCGCAGGACTTCAGCAATTACAAAACTTACTTCAGAAAGAATCGAATATAATCAGGGCGGTTTCGCTTGTTCAACAAAGGGCGGGTATTGTAGCTACTAATCTTGAAACGGCTGCCCAATCAAAGAACGTAGTAATTAAAGGGGCTGCAATAGTCACACAACGTATTTTAAACGCTGTCATGGCTGCCAATCCTGCCCTTATAGTTGTTGCGGCTTTAGGAGCTTTAGCGGCTGCGTTGGTCTTCTTTACGGGTAAGACAAGGGATGCTGCAGATGTTACCGCAGAACTAAACAGGGAGTTGGAAAAGTCGGCTGATTTCGCAAACGAAAGTTTAGATATAATAGATCGCAGGACTAAGATTGAAGTTGAAAAAGCAAAACAAAGGGGTGCGGCTGAAACCGAAGTTCAAAAAATAATCAGCGATGGTTTAAAAACTCAGTCAAAGGAATTGGAGTTTTTTGCTAACGAGGCTGCGGCTACTGCTAAAGGTTTAAGCACTACTGTTTTTACTCAAACAGAAGGGCAGTTAAATTTAACTTCCAGGTTGTTTAATTCAGTCGCTGCGGCTGCCGAGAATCTTAATAACATAAAAGATTTTAAAGTAACTCAGGCGTTTAAAGATTTAAGCAAATCAGCGAAAGAATCGGTTAATCAGTTGGAACTTGCTACGAGTTCAGCTTTGAAATTTCAGCAACAAATAGCCGAGTTTAATGATAAGGTTGAATTAACGGGGTTAGAAGCACAAACGGCTGCGGCTGAGAAGGCAAGAGAAGCTGCTAAGAAAGCTGCTGAAGAAGCAAAGAAACGTGCCGAAGATGCTGCCAAAGCACAAGCTGAATTAATTCAAAGAGGTTTTGAAGATCAGATTGCAAAAGAAAAATTAAAACTGCTTCAGGTCGAAAAGGGTGGGCAGGATGAATTGAAAGTAAGGCAAGGTATTTTAAAAGCGGAATTACAATTAGCTCTTAACAATGATAAACTAACTTTCAATCAAAGGAAACTTTTAATTCAGCAATTCTTTGCAGACCAAAAAGAGTTATCTAAACAGCTTCAGGAGAATAATAAAAAACAGGCTTTAGAAGATCAGGCTTCTTTAATATCTGCACAACTTGCTGCACTTAATTTATCTTTTGACGAAAGGGAAAGATTAACTGTTGAACAATTAGAAATTGAACGGCAAATTCAACTTTCTGCGGTTGTAAATAATAAGAGTAAAGAAAAAGAAATTAACGCAAAGTTTGATAAGGAAATAATTGAGCAAAGAAAATCAATTCGTCAGGCTGCTTTTGCTGAGGAATTGGCAGACTTACAAAGGAGTCAGTTTATTCGTAAGTCAGTTCTTCAAACAACAGCAGGAGATGAAACGGCGGATATTGACGAAAGAAAAAAGGCAGTTGCTGAACTTTCAAGAATTGAATTAGATGCGATAACTCGTAGAAGGTTATTTAATCAGTCTCAGTTAAAAGCAGGATTAATTGATTTGGAAGAGTATAATAAAAATGCTCAGGATATTTCTAATGACGAATACACAGTTAAAGCAGGACTTGAAAAACAATATACCGATATTGTTAAATCAGAGTCAGAAAAAAGACTTGACCATTTAAAAGAAGTTATTGGTTCTATTGCGGGTTTTGCAAATCAGGCTATTGAATCATTGAGAGGTTTTTTAGATACTATTGCAGCAAATGAGGATAATCGAATTGCAGCCCAAAAAGATAGCTTACAAAGGCTAAGGGAAAACGGAATTGTATCTCAAAAAGAGTACGAGGCAAGGTTAAAAGTTATTGATCGTTTGGATAGGCAGACCAAACAGAAACAAGCAGAACGTGAAAAGGCTATAGCTTTATTCGATGCTTTTGTTAAAGGTGCTGCGGCTATTGTAGAGGCTGCGCCTAACCCTTTCCTTATAGCTGCAACATCCGTTTTAGTTGCCGCACAAATAGCCGCTATTGCTTCCAGACAAATACCTAAATTCGGCAAGGGTACAAAATCAGCTCCTAAAGGATTCGCTGAAGTAGGTGAAACCGGAACGGAGTTGATTCAAATGAACGGTAAATATTTTGTAGCCGATCACCCACAAGTTATTTGGATGAAAGGAGGTGAAAGGGTTTACAATCCAAATGAGACGAAAGATATTTTAACTCCACAGGCAAACATGACGGTTATAAATAATACAAATGGTCATTCTAAAGATTTACAAATAGATTACGATAAGATGGCTAAAAAGTTCGGCGATGAAATAGCCAAGCATCCAAGAAGTCTAACAAACTTTGATGCAGAAGGGGTTTCTCATTTCTTAATTGAGGGGCTCAATAAATCCAAGTACCTAAACAACCGATTTAGATTTTGATTGATTGGAGTTTTATATTAAATCCCGATACTGATAATTTAGAGATCGACGAGCCAATAGGATGGGCTGATATTGCTTTTGAGATCATCAGGGATAAACGTTTTCACGGGGTTTCTATTGGTTACTCACTTTCTGAAATTAAATTAGTTGGGGCAGGTGCTATTTTTCTTAAAACACAATACGAATTAACCGGGACTGATACCGATGTTAAAATAAGGATTTCGGCTATATGCGATAACGAAGTACAGGACACAGAAGATTTTCAGTTAGACTTTAATCGGTACAAAGAAAAATGCGGTGATGAATGTTCTGTTTCCATAGGGATTGAAGATATTTCTTGTTTTACTTTATTCAATAACAATTTCGATAAGAAAGTTGACCTTTTAAGTGATGTTGCTTTTGACCAAGTAACCCCTTTGGCTGAATACGAAGGATTAGAAAAAGATGTTACTATTCCAGGTAAGGCTTTAAGATTTAGAAACCATGCAACGACTACACAAGTAACAGAAAACATTGCCGACCCTCCTTATTTCAATGACGGGGATGACATACAAAGCGATACGGCTATCCTTCCTGCCTTCCAAAATACGGTGGAATCTTCTTTGGGAACTTTTAATCCAAGCCCTATAATTGACGCTGTGGCGCATGACGATGCGTTAACTTATCCTCCTTATTTGGATTGGTCACCATTAGTAAATACGGCTAACCTTTTCGGAAATATTCATTGCGATATTAGTGATATAAATTTCAGCTTCAGGCTTAAAGGGAACCTTGACACGGTACTTCCTGCTACCTTCGGGATGTATATTAGGGTAGACAGGCTTCCTGCGGGCGGTGATGCAACCGTCCCGGGTGATTGGGTTAGAGAATACGAATTAAGCATAGTGAATGTTTTCGGTGGAACGATTGCAAGTTGGGACGAAGAACATACTATCCCGATGAGCATTGAAGAAGGTGATTTAATTTATTTATACTACGAGTTCGTTACTACTGATCATATTGATGATTTACTTTTTACAAATGACGCTGAATCTTATTTCACTTTAGAAGTTAAAACTCTTTGCGATCCTTCAGTTTCTAAAATGTTTCTTGTTCATGAAACGCTTTCAAGAATGGCAGAATCAAACACTAATAACTGCCTGACTTTAAAAAGCGAATATTTCGGACGAACGGATAGCGAACCGACTTCTTATCCTGTTAACGGCTGTGGGGGCTTTGAGGCCTTAACGTCAGGCTTATTTATAAGACGGGCAGAGAATCCAACTTTCTTTTTGAGCATGAAAGATGCGCTTACAGGGCTTCAGGCGATACATAATATCGGGTTTGGATTGGAAAGGGAAGGAACTGATGAACTTTTAAGGGTTGAAAAGGTTGACCATTTTTATCAGGACGTTCAGTTAATGGATTGCTCAGATTTGGACGTACAAACTAAATCAGTAGTTCCTGATGAAATACCCGGAATCATTTTAGGCGGGTACGAAAAATGGGAAGTCGAGAACGTGAACGGGTTAGATGAATTTAATTCTAAAAGAGAATACCGATTAACAATTAAAAACGCAAAAGGCACACTTGATTATAGATGCAAATTTATTGCCGGTGGCTACGCTATTGAGCTGACGAGGTTACAGTCGTTTGCAGATACCGGAGCCGCCGACACTAAATATGACAATGAAACTTTTATTCTTTGCCTCGAGCAGGACGTTTACGGATATACTTATCCTTATGTTTACGGCGGTTACAGGGTAGAACAAGGTGGAATAACTGATTCGGCGAATATGTTCGATCCAGATACTGTCATAAACTTTAGAATTTCTCCTATAAGGAACATGATGCGTTTAGCTAAGTTATTCATGGGTGCTTATAGAGATTACACAGGACTTGACAGTAAAATAATTTTAAGTTCAGGTGATGGGAATTTACTCGCTGAAGGTTGGTTAAGTTTAGATGATTGCACTCCCGAAAATCAGGCAATAAGTGAAAGCGATGAAATTAAGGAAGATATTTACGCAAGAGTTGAAGATGTTATACCAATAATACGTCCTGAAAGTATTATTTTTGAATATCCAATGAGCCTTTCCGACTTCAAACGGATAAAGGCTAATCCATACGGTTTTATTAATCATTGTGACGGTACTGGGTACATTTCAAAGATTATTTACAAACCGAATGACGGAAAAGCAAGTTTCGAACTGAGAAATAAATATGATTGACATTAGAAGTCCGAGGTTCTCATTTGTTCAGCTTGCTACGGCTGCTTATGGATACGTCCCTGAGACTTACGATACTTGTAATTTCCCTAACGTTCAATTTTGTTTACCTGTTTACGCTTATGACGATATAGCGTTTATGTTCATTTTACAAGGAACAGAGGAAGAAGCTGACGAGCTTTGTTTATTAGATAATCCGGTTGATAAAGTCAAGGTTGGTTTATTCAGAACCTGTGGAGAAGATTTTGACGTAGATTTTTCAGATGCTGCACTTTATGCTCAGAGAGTAAGAATTTCACCTACACAAGTTTTATACAAATGGCCTCACGGATTCCCTGGTTTTGATAGCGAGTATGGAATAGGAGAATGTTTTTATTTGGGTGTAATAGTTCAAATGAACGAAGCCCCTGTTAGTGCTTGTTCAAATTGTTTTCAAAGAATAGGAGAAGATTGTTATACTTCTCTTTTAGAATACGGATCAGAGCAAAATATTTTCGGATTTAATTACTGTGATGGTGGCGTAGAAGATGAAGAAGCAGAAATTTGCGCCGACCCTACTATAATTGAGTTCACAGATGCTTTGACTTTAAATATCCCTTATACAGTTTCAATGAGCGAGAAATACGGTCAGGTTCCTACCGTTGAGATTTGGATTTGGGACGGGTCACAGTATGTTAAACCATTTATTCAAGCCGGATTCGATGCTTACCCACCGACTGCTATCATAGCAGATTTGGGTGGCGCAGCAACCGGATTTATTAAAATATCGTAAAACTTAAAATTATGGGAGCAAGAAACGTTGATGAAGAAACAATAAGAAGGTGGATTTCAGAAAACGGGGGTTCTCCCGGAGGTTCATCATATTTGCCTTTAGACTTAACAGATGACGTAACTCAAATTACCAATACCGCAGATGCTTCATTAGAAGAATTGCTATCTATTACAGAAGGGTTTGTTGGTTTTAGAACAGGAGATTTTGATTCATCTCATTTAAACGGTGGTTGTTTTGAATCGAATAATAACGGATGGGAGTTATCTGTTTCCGATGCAATACATAGAAGCGATGGGGATAAATCTGCTATTTTAAGGGCTTGGATTTGGAGTCTTGTTAGTGAGGTAATAAGCAACACTTACGGAACGGCTGCTGATTTTCAACTAACCGCAGAAATAGACCCGAATACATTTTTAGGGGCATACGCTGGCAACCAAGGGGATTATGGCGCACAATCAATTAACATAGTTCAAAGTAATGTTCCACAATCAGAAATGAGTGCGTATGATTTAGTTAATCAGTCAGAGCTTCATGTTTTTGCAGATAAGGTTATAGCAACATTCGCAGAAAAGAACGGAGACCCTGATGCAACAGATATCCCAGATGGTTTTTATGGGGTTTATAAAAACACAAGCGGCGGTGCAATTAAACTATGGGTGAATGATGGTGGCAGTTTTAAATCGGTTGCACTTACATAATTATAAAAATAAAAATTACAAATGATGGGAACAAAAAATAAAATATGCTAAACAGAGTTCGTTTACCGTTCTACCTTTCGAAGCCGCAATATCCGGCAGAGGAAGATATTTATCTAAAGGGTAACGGGCGAAGAGTTGTTTTAAAGTCAATCGTGAGTAAAGTAATGGACGGGAGGACGGATTATATGCCTTACAAATTACACGAAAGACTAACGATTGCACTCAGGCATGACGAAGTAAATGTTGAAGGGGAAAATTTTGTTGGCTCAATAAGAATGTCGGGAGCTTATGATATTGCATGGCAGGAGTTTTTGGATTATCCTGTTGCTCCTGCTAACTTTAAAGCATTTGAAGAAGAATTTGTTGCACGTTCTAATAAGTGCGATATATGCGAACCTGCGGGTAATTTGACTTTAGAAAATGATTCATTTGAAGAAAATATTATCGAAGGAACAGAAAACGAAATTAACGTAGCCGAGAACGATGATATTTGTTGTGATAGCCCTGTTTTCTCTATTGAAAGTTTCGATACCGATTACATTGATACGATAGGTATTACTCAACTTGGAGTGGTTACATTAACGCTTAAAACTCCGTTAGATTCTGCGCCTGATAAATTACTGTTTACTTATAAGGTTGTTTGCGGAAATGGTCAAGAGGCTACGGCAGATGTTTACGGAACGGTAGAAGGAAGTAATACTCCTTTGTGCGAAGCTCCTTTAAGTGTGGGATTGAATGTTGTTGACCCTTCTGATAATCCTGCGGAAATTCATGCAGTCTGGATTGAGCCTTCAGGCGGTGCGCCTACGGACGGTTACTACTGGCAATTATTAAATGAAGCAGGTGACACGGTAATAAGTTTCGGCAGTACGACGGATTTATTTGTAAACATAAATTCTCTGGATTGCGATACTACTTATAGATTCAGAGTAAGATCGGTTTGTGATGATTCTTTAGGAGATTTCAGTTCATGGGTAGAAGATGAGGTAACAACAACGTGTGAAGAAACTAAAAATATTTTCTTAGTAAACGAAACAGGCGGGGCTGTTCAAGTTGATGTCGATGGGGTTAATTGGAATTTCGCAACCGGAGTGAATGGAAATATGGAAATTTTCCCTAACTCGGTTTGGAAAAATGAATCCGGTTCGACTTTGAAATTTAGATTCCTTCAATCAATGCCAAGTACTTTAATAACAGAACAAGTATTAGCAAACAATGCGACTTATGTTTTACCGGCTGATGTTTCACTTTATAATTACGTTAGAGTATCAATACCATGACAGGAATATTAATCATAGCAACCAAACACCCATATTATGGTAGAATGGCATATAACCTTGCTGCCTCTATTAAAGCTGCAAATAAAGAATGTCCTGTTTGTATTTTGCATTCAGGAAGAGGACTTGCTCACCTCTCAGAGTATCAGAAAGAAATATTCGATACGATTATTGAGATCAAAGAGAACGATATGGGGGTCGGAACTAAGCTCTTGGCAATTGACTATACTCCGTATGAAAATACATTAATGATAGATGCTGATAACCTTTGGTTTCAAAAAAGAAGTCCTGAACAACTTTTTAAAGAGTTGGAGGACGTAGATTTTTCAGCTATAAGTGAAGGATATATTGATTTCAGTACAGGTCACAATGAACTAAGAACGGATTACTTCATGTGGGCAAATATTGACGAACAGAAAAACGCTTATAATCTTACGGGTAAACTTTATCAATTCAGGTCTGAGGTAATGTGGTTCAAAAAAACCGAAAGGATAATTGAGATGTTTAACAAGGCTAAAGAGATTTTCCACGATCCCAAAATTGAGTTTATGAAATTCGGCGGGGTGATGCCGGATGAACTTCCTTTAAATATTGCTTGTTCTATTTATGGAATAGTTCCTCATTCGTATAAATGGCAACCATGTTTTTGGGACAGGATACACAAGAACGAATCTAAAAAGGATTCAGGTCTTTACGAGAAATTTTGGTTAATGAGTACGGGAGGAAATTCGGTAACGGCTTATTGTGTAAAATTATACAACAGGTTAGCGGGAGCTGCTTGTTATAAATTAGGGCTGCAATTTTTATTTACCTTACAGCCAAAAAAAAGAGTAATTGAAGAAAGAAAAATAATGTAAAATGCCTAAAATAATTTTTACTCCTGAAGAACTTGCTTACTACTTTGACCCTTCTTATAAGTCAGAGATAGGAGTTAAGTCTAAGGAATTTGAAACCGATTTCCGTATTCATGCGGACGGGATATTTCCCGATAAAATTATTTCTGAGGCAAGACCTAATGAGAGTGCAGAAGTATTTAAGTACAGGAAAACAATTTGGCAACCAAAAACAAAACCATCTTTTAATAAAGTATTTTCTTCACTTCAAAAAATCCGCAGGAGTTCTGATTGGTCAGTAAAATTCAATGAAACAAGTTTTAAAATTCCAGAAGGTGAAACCTTAGAAGATTACTTAACTGAATACTATCCTAAGTTTGAAAGTTTAGAGAAGTATATGTTTGACGTTTGGCTTCGTGAATACTTAATTGATCCAAATGCGGTTTGTGCAGTCTTTCCAGGTGAAGCAAAAGAAGAAACAGAATTTAAAGAACCGATTGCGGAAATATTTAATTCGTGTTTGGTGGTATTTTTTAAGTCAGAAGATTACGTTGTACTTAAAAATCCATTAGGAACAACTTTCAAAGACGAAAAAGGAAACGAACATTCAGGGGATTCGTTTTATATCTTAACAACTACTCAGTATTTAAAATACGATCAGATAAACGTCAAAAGAGATTTTAAATTAGTTTCTGAGATTGACCATGAAATAGGATACTTACCCGCTTGGAAATTGGGAGGAGTTTTAATTAAATCGTTAGATGGTGAACTTTTATACGAGAGTAAGATTGCGGGTATGCTTCCAGAGTTCGACGAAGCCGTAAGAGAGTATTCAGATTTACAAGCTGCGGTTATTATGAACATTTTTCCTGAACGGTGGGAAATGGCAACGGCTGAATGTAATACTTGTCACGGTACTGGAAAAATCACAAATCAAGGCGATCCTTCAGGCTTTAGTGCTTGTAATAACCCTAATTGTGTGGCAGGGTACGTTGTAAGCCCTTATTCTAAAGTCCTCGTTAAACCGGCTGATATTGGTCAACAGATGGCAATCCCTCCTGTGGGGTATGTGGAAAAACCTGTTGAAATCGTAGAGCTTCAGGACAAGAGGGTAGAGAAACATATTTACAATGCCCTCGCTGCTATAAATATGCAATTCCTTTCCGATGTTCCTTTAGTTGAATCAGGCTTAGCGAAGGGGGTTGACAGGGACGAGGCGAGTAATTTCGTTCACTCTGTTGCGGAAGATTTAGTTAATTCAATGGAACAAATTTCATACAATGTTTCTATTTTAAGATTTGGGGTTCAACACTCAGAAGCCGAGATTGAAGAAATGCAACCTGAGATAACTGTTCCTGAAAACTTCGATTTGTTTTCAATTAAGTTGGATGAGGAAGAACTTCAGAACGCAAAGACGAATAAATTGAATCCGGCTATTATAAATGAAATGGAAATTGAATACGCAAATAAGAAGTTTGCCGGTAAGCAAGAGATTCAACAAAAACTATCTGCGGTTTTAACACTTGATCCTTTGGCGAACGTTTCAGAAGATGATAAAGCAATGAGGCTTACTAATAACGGTATCACTCAGGAAGATTATATTCTTTCTTGTAATATAAATTCATTTGTCGAAAGGGCTATTTCTGAAAATAAGAACTTTTTGGTTTTAGATACTAAGCAACAAAAAGAAATTCTTTTGGTTTATGTTAAAGAAACAACCGAGGCAACTACAATGAAGGGTCAGCTTACAAAAGAAGAAGAGTTAGCAAATGCCGGATTATAACGAATTAATAAAAACTATTGACGATGCTATTAATGGCTTCAACGATTCTTTGCCTAAGATTCAAAAAGAAATCCTTGCTGATGTTTTAGACCAAATAAAAAAGTTTGATACAAGGGATAAAAGGATAACAAACACGGTCAAGAATATTAGGTTACTGAATACGATTAAAAACCGTTTAAAGAAAATTATCTTAACTGATTCTTACAAGCAAGAGGTAAAGGATTTTTTAAAGGTTTTCAATGATGTTTCCACTTTCCAGAACGCTTACTTCGCTGAAGCTGAAAAGTCTTTTAAACCTCCGACGATTGTAAAGGAAATAAAATCTCAAACTATTGACGACACTATTAACCGTTTAACCGAGGCGGGGATAGGGGTAAATGTTTCCGATAAGATCGCTGAACTATTAAAACAAAACGTTACAACAGGAGTTAAATATTCTGATTTAGCGGCTCAGTTAAGGGAGTATATTTTAACAACCGAAACGCCTGGGGTATTAGAACGATATGTTAAACAAATAGCCACAGATTCAGTTAATCAGTATTCGGCTCAGTACATGAACACTATTTCAGGTGATTTGGGTTATGAGTGGTTCATGTATCAGGGGAAGGATATTTTAACTACAAGGCCATGGTGCGACGCCATGACAGATAGAAAATTCTTTCATATATCAGAAGTGCCTGATTTATTAGCAGCAAAAGACCTTTATTATAGTTCAGAAGATGGATTAAAAAAAGTTACTATATATGAGAAAACGGGGCTTCCAAATGGAATGATACCGGACACAAATGCGGAAAACTTGTTTATTAGACGGGGAGGATATAATTGCGGTCACCAAATTTTTCCAGTTATTGAAAGGTTAGTTCCAAAAGATATTCAGGACAGAGTTAAGGCAACGGCGGCTTATAAAAGATGGAAAAATATTTGAATTATTAAAATTCCTTATATTTGGTAAAAAATATGTCACTTCTTTTATCTAAAAAGCATCTAAGGGTAGAAGTCCCACAAACGATTGACGGGATAAACTCACTTCTTGATGATAATAATAGACTTGTAACGAAAACCGTTTATCTCCCTTTTTCCGCAAAGAGAATGATTGAAAGCAATCAGGCAAAAAAGCCCAAACATTTACAGGCAAAAATTACAGTTGAACAAGGTGATTTAGTTGAAAAAACTGAGTTAAAAGAAACCGGACAATTTACACCCGAACAGATTGAGAAGTTAAAGGGGATGACAAAGAATAAAGGCGGCAGACCTAAGAAAGTTGAAGAAACCGAAAATAATTAGTTATGTGTTGCGGCAGACCTAAACCATCACGTCCACGACCTAAACCCAGATAAATGGCAAAAGTAAAACTTCATTCGTTTTTATTCTCTTTAGCAGAAAAAGCCGGAATCGATCCTAAAGATGCCGGACTTACTGAAATCCTTTCAAACGCTGCGTTAGATAATGTTGAGTTATCGAAAGATTTAGAGAGTTCAATAAACAAAAGTTTACTTTCTGTTGTGGATGCAAAAAATAATCATCCTGAAATAAAGACACACTACTTTGCTGAGATCATGGCGAATGTTGATAGGTCTTTGGATGATTTTTACCGTGAAGCAGGACTTGACCAAAAAGTAATTGATGAGGTTTCAAGGGAAAGAAGTTCTACAAAAAGAATTGCTCTTTTAGGAACTAAGTTAAAAGAGGTTATTGAAGGGGCAAGTAAGGCAACTAAAAAACCTTCCGATAATGAGGCTGCTTTGAATCAGCAAATAAATGATCTTAATGAAAAATTAAGGGTTGAAAAAGAAGGCCGAAAAGCTGACAACGATAAGGCTAAAGGTGAAATGAACACTTTCAAAACTGAACTTAATTTAAATAATAAAACAGGTTCAGTTAAAACGATATACGATGAATTGCCTTCAGATGTAAGGGCAATTTCAATAAGAAATATTTTAGAAAAAGAACTTCAAGATAGCAACGCATCCTTTATCCTTGATGAAAACGGTAGTTTGAAACTGCAAAAAAAGGACGGTTCAAATTACTTCGACGAAAATAATCGCCAATTAACTGTTGATGATTTCATCAATAAGACATTAGCGAAAAATAAAATCCTTAAACAATCTGCGCCTAACAGCGAACAACCGGGAGCAACTCCAAACAATGGACAACCGCCAATCATTCCGAGTAACGGGAAGTCAAAAATCAACATAGGTTCATTAATGGAAGAAAGTCTAAAAGGACTGGAAGCCGAACCTACTAAGATGATCTAACTTACTAATCTATTTTTTATATGGCTACAGGTTACTGCCCGGCGTTACTACGTCAGGTTACCGAAGTTGCTAATGGCAACTCTGCGGTAGGCAAAATTCATGTTGCAGGTTTTTTAAAGATGCTTTTTTGTTGTCAAAATTCAACCGTAAACCCAATCAATGATGGTTTCGGTGGTAATTCACACAGAAAAACTTTAACAGTCGCTTATCGTCAACGTCCTACTTTGGCTCACGTTCAGGACACAGATGATTGCGATATTAACCGGATTCCTGCGAAAGCGGAATGGACACTTCCAAACCTTCATCACAAACAAACAACTTTTTATCTGTCCGATTCTGAAATTCAGAAGTATTGCGATGAAGCTTCTCGTACGGTTATGGTAGGGCTTCCGGCTACTGCTATGATGCAAGAACATTATTCTCTTTTTATTGAACACGCAAACATCCTTTACAAAGCGATCAATCAGGAATTAGTTACAGAAATGTCAACCCAATTCGGAAAGAACGTTACGACTAATTCTTCTTTCGCAAAAGCGATCAATATTGCTCGTAATGGTGCGACAATTAATTTAACTGATGGCATCATTGAAATGATGAACGACCTCAGAGATAATGAGATTTGCGATGATCCTTGTATGGTAGGAGGCGGTTTGATGGCTTCTTACGATATGATCAGAATGGCACAGGGTCTTTCTCAGTCAGGTATTGATGCTTCACGCTTACCGATTCCTTCGTTTTGGTTTGACAAAGACACTCAGAACATTTGGGGTACAGATTCAGTTGGTGTTTTTGCTCCAGGTTCTGTTAAGTTCCTTTCATGGAATAAGTATTTGGGTGCTTTTGCGGGTGAAAAAGGCGGTTCAATTTTCTTTACTGCGCCTTTCCCTGTTAACGAGTTTACTGGTTGTGTGGATCAACTTCAATGTTTAAGAGACTTACGTTTGGATATTCAAATGAAATATATAGACTGTCCTACGGTGGTTGATGTAAACGGAGTTCCTACGACTGTAAACAGAGGATGGCAAGTTATACTTTCTAAAGAGTTTGCTCTTTGGGTTCAGCCAGCAACAACTAATGAGTATGCTGCGGGAGATGAACTTTATCAGACAAACGGAACACTTCTTTATGAGATTTCAAATAATTGTGAAGATTGTGTTGGAAATGAAAGTTCTTACGGAACAGGTTACTAACCTTCGATAATATACAGGGGTGTCGTGAAATGCGACATCCCTTATTTTAATTATGGAATGTTTAATTAACTACATTGGGATTCTCGATTGTGGCACTCCTCCTGAATCTGGACTTTACATTAATAATCTTCCGGGTTTAAATACTGAGATAATTGGGGCTATTGCAGACGGCGAGGAAATCACCCATAAGGGTGTTTGGTCAGATGTAAATAAGATTTCAGCACGAAGGTTTCAGACTGACATCATGGTTCAGTTGAGAAAAAACTACAATGTTAAAAGGGTAAAAGAAACCATTGAGTTTATACCTGAAGCAAGTACAAGCGAACCCGCTTCAGCAAACTACAGAGGTCTTTTACTTGGATTCGATTACCAATACTTTACGTTTCAGGCTTTCATTGTTTCTACGGTTTATTTATATTCTGAGACTGCGGGAAGTTCTACTTTAAAGGTTTTTAACAGGCAGAACGTTGAACTTTATTCAAAAGACGTTGAGGTTGTTCAGGGTTTAAATTCTTTCCAAATAAACCAAACCTTCGTTTCAGATCGTTTATTTGTCGGGTTTGATTTTACAAACATTGACGGGTTTAGCTCTGATATTTCAAGCAATGTGAGTTCGTGCTTTTGTCAGGTTTTAAACGAGGTCTTTTGCGATACTTGTAATCCTTCTTTTGGGGGAGCTACAAAATCAGGTGCTACAATAACCACTACTTCAACGAATGCTCACGGTGTGGGTATTTTAGGAAGTGCAGGGTGTGATTATTCTCAGATTGTTTGTAATCAGAAACAAATCTTTACAAGTGCATGGCTTTATCTTTTGGGAAATCAATTACTAATTCACTTGTTAAACGCTGACAGGTTAAATAAATACACTACGGCTGACGTAGCTAAGTACAATGAGTTAAAAGATTACTATCAGGTAATGTATGAGAAAAGCCTTGAAGAGGCGGTTTTAGGAATAGAACTTGATGCTATGGATGATTGTTGTATTGAATGCAGTCCTTTGGTTAAATCAGTTCAATGGCTACCGTAAACATAGACTACTCTCAGTTTAATGATGATTTGAGTAAAATCAAAGAAAAGCTATCTGATAAAGAAGCTTTTTTAAGACCAATGGCGGTTGAGTTATCGGGGATTATGAATGATAGGATTCATGAACAAGGCATAGCTTCTGATGGTTCTCAAATTGGAACTTATAGCGAAGGTTACATGAAAGTAAGAACGGGGAATTTTAAGAATAGTGAAAAGTTTGTAAGAGGAAAGAATAAGGGAAAACTGAAAGGGGCAGGATTTAAGACTAAGCAAAGAATAGCAACCCCTTTTGGTAAAAGTGCATTCACTACTCAGAATATTGAAGCCGATAAAGTTCCAAGAATAAGATATAATCTTGATAGCAGTACAAAAGTGATATTGGTATTGACAAGAAAACTTTCAAACTCATGGGCTGTATTTGCGACTGACAGAGGTTATGCAATCGGGTTTACTGATTCGGGAGCTACCGAAGGAGTTACAAGTCTTAAAAAAATTGAGTACGCTGAAGAAACTTATAAAAAAAGGATTCAGGATTTGACTAAGGAAGAAACACAGTATTACATTGAAAGATTAAACGAATTATCAACAGAAATAATTGGAAGGACTTAAAGACATAATTGCGATCATAAACGAAGACCTCAGAAATTCTTTTGTAAAAAACGGATTCGGGGCTTTGTCTTTATTTGGAATATCCGAAACTACGACAAGAGAAGATCAATCCTTTCCTGTTTTTTTCAAAACCAATCAAGGAACATGGGCGGGATTCGATGACAGAAAAGAGGTTATTCTTTATCATAAATTAGGATCAGTTCAAACAAGTCAGTCAAATACCGGCTATGGAAGGAGTTTGGGTGAAGTGATTAATAAATATTCCATGAACTTAGTTGTTTATTTTAAAAGTAACAAGGTGAAATCAGATGAAATGTTTGCTTTTATTCAAGCTGTCTTACCTGAGTCATTACAATTAGAAAATTCAAATTTTACTTATATTCGTACAAGCGTTATATCAGCTATTTTGAATACAATGCAGGTTTTTAACGGTGAGTACAAAGGAATAACATTCACCTTAAAACCTGAACAGAGCTTAATAAACATAAGCTACATTATCGAAAGCCGCTTTAAAAAAGGCTGCTTTAATTGTTGTTAAATTTCAAATTTAATCTATGTCTATTTATTATCCAGAAGGCTGCGATTCAACCGTTCCGGATCACATTTGCGATCCCTGCGAAACTCCAGAGCATGGGCGGGTTGGATCAGTCGCTTATATAAAAACCTCTTTTAATTTTGCCGACCAAACTGACCCAACAGAATGGCAAACAGGCATAAACTCAAGAGATATTATTGTTATTCCTGCTGTTTTCGGTTCGTTTGACGGAGGTTCTCCGGTTGAAGGTACGGGCTACGGAAGGCAGGCAACTCGTTTGACTGGCTACAATTTCTCGTTAACTTACAAAGACCCTAACTATAAAAGTAATTGTGAGTTTTATAACGGGTTAAAAAATTCAAGGAATTATAAGGTTGCATGGGTAACAGAAACGCAAACGCACATAAGCGATAATGCGGTTTCTGTAATTCCTAAACAACCCGTTACTGATGATGTTGCTTCAATAGTAGAATATGATGTTGAGGTAAAATTTGCGCAAGGCGATTTGGCTTGTCCATTTGATACACCTGCGGGTATCTTTGACCAATGTCTTTTAGTAACTGCGGCTTAAAATAAGGGACGGGAAACTGTCCCATTTTTTTATTATGAAAAGAATACTTTTTTTCATAGCGATTTTATTTTCGCTTAATGCCTTTTCTCAGTCTACTGTTTTACTGAGGGGAGATACGATTAAAGTTTATAAACAGGGCGGTGACGCTGTCTTGAAGGTAGAAGGGCATTTAATGCTTAAAGATTACAGACAAGGAAATTCAAACGACTCTGTTCTTACATGGGATGCCACGACAAAGAAAGTCAGAATGATGGATAGAAATAGTTTTGCGGGTGGCAGCACTCCAACACTTCAACAGGTAACAGGGGCTGATAGTATAACTAATCATAGAATACGAATAGATAATGTGGCAGGTGATCCGGTTATTTATTTACAGAATGCGGGATATGTTGGAACGATAGACGTACTTAATCCCGCCAATTCTGCCGGAGTTAGTGTTCAAGGGGCAACGGGCTCTGTCCAATTATCAAATGCAGCAGGATTTACTGGAAGAATTTCACCAACAGATTTAACCGCTAATCATTATTATGAATTAAGAAACACAGGAAACGGTAACGATACACTTGCAACACTATACGACGTTCGTGCAGGCGGCGGTGGAGGTGGTACAGGTTCTAATCTTTCATGGGATGCAGCAAATCACCAAGTAGATATTGACGGTGGAGGTACAAGCGCAACTATTCCTTATGCTACAACAGCAACAGATGGTTTGATAAGTTCATCAAGTCAAACAATAGATGGTGCTAAAACTTTTAATAATGGTATAGTAGCTCCTTCAATTAGTGATGCATCTGCATTATTTAATTTACATATTACAGCAGGGCAAGGGGATTTATCATTATCAAATGGTTCTGCTACAGATCATATAAGACCACAGGCATCTTCATCAGGAAGTAGTAATAGATTACCGAATACAGGGAATGTGGCAGACACACTTGCAACGTTATATGATATTCGGGCTGGTGGCGGTGGCGGCGGTTATACAAACCTCACCCAATTTGTAGCACAGAATAACTGGAAAATATTTCATAGCGATGGTAGTGGCGATGTACAGGAACTTTCATTAGGTGCTGCCGGTTCTCCATTTTATTCCGTAGGCACTTCTTCTACACCGGCATTCTTTGCAGGTGTTACTTACGCCACAAGCGGGACAAACGTAAAAATAACAACACAGAACACTACTGATGTAGGATTAGAAATAAAATTAGCATCTTCTCAAACAGCTAACGCTTTAAATATTTCATCGAGTAGTGGAACAGGCGATTTGGCAATTATTGACGCAGCAGGTGCATCAAGATTTACAAGTGAAATAATTGGTACGGCATCGGCAAGAAAAATAGAACTATTCGCTAACGGGGAGGCGTTGTTTACAAGCGATGCAACTGCTTCTATTTACGATCCCGATGCCTTTGATAATACAACTCAAATTTACGGCAGTGGCAATGCAAGGCTTCTTGTTTCTAGCGGAAGCGGATATGACCATAGTTTAGTAGCTGTCACTGGTAATTTATTTGGAGTTTATTCAGGATTTGTAGATGGAGGCGGAATAGGAATGGAAACTAATAACGCATTAAATTTAATTACAAACAAAGTTACACGGTTAACCATAACCTCAGCAGGGGCAATTACTGTTCCAGAACAAGCGGCTTCGGCAACTCCGGGTGCTAATAATGTAACCATCTATCCTAAATCAGACGGTCTTTGGTATGGCAAAGATGATGCAGGGGTAGAAACTAAATTGAGTAATGATGCGGGCGGTACTCCAACATTCCAACAAGTATTAACAGCAGGTAGCACGTTAAGCGGAAGCAATACAGTAAATATAAATACATCAGATTTTACATTTGACGGAACAACCGGAGGCCTTAGAGCTATAACTTCAAATTCAATTCCTATTACAGCAAGGTACAGCGCAGCTTCCACAAATACGATAGCTACTGTATTATCTGTACAAAGATTTACAAGCGGGTCTGCTGCTTCTGGAATAGGAAGCAGAATTGAATTTCCGACATCAAACTCTTCTGGGGTTGTTAACGGGACGGAAATAATTTCAAAACTTACTGCTGTAACAGCCACCGCCGAAACATCTCAAACTTTAATAACAGGAGTTTCTAAGGGTGTTATAGATACAACTATGGCATTAGGTGGTTATGTTACTTTAACTGAATCATCGGCTACAAAATTTACATCAACAACAATAGCATCAGGAAAAATTCAAGGCGGTTCAATATTGATTACGATTGAATCAAATGATGCAACAGATTACCAAAGCAGAACATTAAGATTTATTTGGAGTGCGGTTAATAAGGCCGGGACACTTACAATAACATTAAGCACACCTGAAGAAGTGGTTGCTTTATCTTCTGGAACGCTTACTTGTACGATCACGGCAGTAGATGCAGGAAGCGGAGTTTTAGATTTTAAGGCTAATGCGGTTAGTTCGTTAACACAAACAACATTAAGAGCAACTTATCAAACGTTTAAAAATTTCTAATAATGAAATATATATTCATATTAATAACAGGGCTTTTTTTATCAGCTATTATTTACGCTCAAAACATAGATACAGTTTATGTTCGTAATCTTCAATTAAAATACGAAGAATGGAGCTGGATCGCAGGTGGAATAAATCCACAAGGTTTAGATTCTGTTAATAAGAAACGATACAAAAAGTTGATAAAGTTTTTAGACAATGCTAATCCTGCTGGCTTTGCAACTAATGTTACTTATGATTCTTTACCAGGAAGATTTGCAATGTTCGCTTTTCAGGAATACTGGAGCCACCATGAAGCTAGAGACAATATGGGAACTGGTATAGATACTAAATTAAGGTTATACACTCCTTTATCAAGTTTCATTGCTGCGGCAGATGCGGCAAGGTTATCTTTATTTATAAACAGAAGAAATGCGGGGCGAGATGCCATAGAATAAAAACATTTAAAAATAAAATATATGGTAAAAGTAAAACCTCCGAAACCGCCTCATGGCACACCTCCGAACACTATTCCTGCTCCAGAAGGATTAATTGCTACTATTAAATCAGATGGCGTTCTTCTTCAATGGTACAGCGTTCCACTTGCAACAACTTACTGGATTTCCAGAAGTGACAGAGAAGCATTAGGTGAAAAAGCTATTGCAATCATTACACAAACAATTTTTACGGATCACTTTCCTGTTGCTGGAACTACTTATAAAGTTGCTGCAGTTGTTGGTGATACACTTGGAAACTTTTCAGCTTCTGTAACTCCTATATAATGTCAGATGCAGTATTAATAGTAGTTGTACCCTCAGCAATAACCACTATTGGGTTAATTGTTGTAGCTTACTTAAATACTAGGCAGAACAAAAAAATTTCAGAAAAGGTTGATGGATATCATAAAGAGGTGAATGGGAAAATGGGTGAGTTGTTAACGACAACAAAAGCACTAGGTAACGCAGAAGGAAAAGCACAAGAAAAAGCGAAAGGTAAAAAATAATGGGAGCGAAATTTGATGCACTTTTTAAGGCGTTTAAAGACAATCCTACTGCTGCAATTATGACGTTGCTAGTAATTGGCATTTCTGTTATGTTTACTATTAATCAAAGAACAAACGAAAATATTAAAGATGATTTGAAGAAGGCGAACAAAGATTGTGCAACGGCAAATTTTGTTCAGGGTGTTGAAATGAAACAATTGAGAAGTCAGAATGTTGAAACGTTTGGATTATTGAAAGAATTACAGGGACAATTTAAAATTTTGAAAGACTTAGGTAAAATACAATGAAAATAATTATACCGTTTTTGATTTTTTTAGCTTCCTGTGGTGCGAATAATTCTAACTCTACGAAAACTCATAAACCATCTACAGTCGATTCGCTTATTAAAACATCAGACAGCGTTAACGATGCTCTCAGGGATATGAAATCAGACATGGCGCAAGCTATAAGTTTCGCAAAGAAGATAGTTAGTTTAAAGAAAGAAAAGGATATGTATGAGCAGCCTGTTTTAGCAGATAAATATTCAGATGCTTACTATCTTCCTTCGGATGAGAAAGATAAAAAGATTCGTGAATTAACTGAACAGATATTACAATACGAAAGGGAAATATCAAGACTTAAAAAACGTATCGAAGCAGACAGTTTAATTAAGTTCGGAAAGGTAAAGCCGATGCCTGATTATATAGAATCTGACCCTCCAAAACCCGATGGAAAGAGTTTAATCGTTAACTTAGACAAGAGAATGAGGGGCGATGGTGATATTTCAGATAGCGCAGCAAGTGTTTATATAATCCCGTATAGTAAGAAGATTAAAAAATATATGCGGTATGACATATACTGCGCAGGGGTTGATCTATCGAATGCTAAACAGGCTTATTATTATGGAGGATTGTATTTTTTTAATGATGTTCCTCCTGGTGAATACTTGATAAAAGTTTGTGCTTATTATGGCAACTATAAAAAAATTAAAAGAGAAACCGATGGCTATCAAATGGTGACTATGCAAATGTCTCCACCTATTCAATAATTAAAAACAAATGTATGAGTACAACTACAACAACATCGAAACAATTCACTCTTAATCTTAATGACTTTTGGAAAGGCTTGATCATGGCAGTTGGTGGCGCAGTATTTCAGATCATAGTTGATACTATTAATTCAGGTACTTTGACTTTTGACTGGAACGCTATCTGGAAAACAGCGTTAGGTGCAGCAGTTGTTTATTTGGGTAAAAACTTTTTTACATCTTCAGCTATCGTTGTAAAAGATGTTCCAAAAGAAACAGTTGAAGCAGTTAAAGAGGGTGATGCAAAAGTTACTGTTACTAAGCAATGAAGAAATGGGCATTCATATTATGTTTTGGATTCTTAGCCTGTAATGTAGAGAACAGGCAAAAGATTAAAGCACAACTTTACCTTTTAAAACATCCTGAATTTTCTGCGGGTTATTGCGCTGAACAATTCTCTGATAAACCGGATTCGGTAATAGTAAAAACCGATACTGTAACTGAGATTCAGTTTATGGATTCGATAGTTTTTGATACGGATACTCTTTTCAGGGATTCATTAGGTTTTAAATACAGGACAATTACAAAGATCGTAACCAAAACTATCAGGAAAGATTCGATCATTTATCGGGAGAACAGAGCCGAACAGGAACGATTGCAATTAGCCTTACTTGAATGCCAAAAGACAACGGCTGCTTTAGTTCAAAAAAATACAGTCTTAGAACAAGATAGAAACGAATGGAAAGGGAAGGCAAGAAAAAGAGGCTGGATGTTTTTGGGTTTAATATTCTTGGTTGTAGGTGCTGTCGGAATGAGACTATATTTAAAAAGTAAATCAATTATAATATGAAAAAACTAGTCCCTATAATTATAGCCGTGTTTCTTGCCGGTTGTAATGGTCAGCCAAAAGATGACCGAGTGCCGAGAGAAGATACTACAGTTACGCCAATAGATACTACAATAATTGAAGACGGGATTTCGCCGGTAGCATCAAACGTTACCGCTAAAGCTAAACCACAAAAGAAAGAAAAAATAACTTGCTCATTCGGGTTTAAAAAACTGAACAACAGGAAACGACCAATTGAAGAAGCTCCAGGAGGGAAGAAAGGTAAGCCTGTTAAACCCGGAACCGAACCACCCCTTCCTCCTCAGCCTCCTACAATTTCAAACAATGTTATTTATATAAACTATTTCGGGAAAGATATTCCTCCTACCATGTGGAGCATAACGCCATTTACTGTTGGTGATGCTGGATTAGCACAGCCTGAAATCGACTACATAACAACAGCCGTAGCGGCACATTTCCCTGATTATAATATAAGGATCACACAAGACAAAGCTATTTTTGATGCTGCTCCTATTGGTCACAGAATCGAAGTAGTAGTTACCGAAGATTACCAATGGTACGGAAGTGCAGGAGGAGTTGCTTACTTAAATTCTTTCACTTGGTCGGATGGATCACCCGCTTTTGTTTTTAGCACTCTGTTAAGTTACAATTCACATTACATCGCTGAAGCTATTGCACATGAAGCGGGTCATACACTTGGTTTAAGACATCAGTCAGAATGCGTAAACGGTGTTAAAACTGTTGAATATTCTTACGGTAAAACAATGGGTAATAGCTATGGGTCATATCCACAAGGTGCTTGGGTTATAGGAGTAAATCCTTTTTGTGCAACACAGGATGACAATGCTTTATTAACAGCAGCAGTTGGGAGGAAATAATATGAAATCAGGAGATTGGGTTTTAATAATGTTAGCCTTTTGCGTTACCGCTTCAATACTGATTACGGTTGCAGGGATAGTATTTAAGGGTAAAGAGGCAAATGAACATTCTGTGGTGATAAGGACGGCTTTGATTGATCTTCTTAAAGTAATTGTCGGTGGTGTCATCGGCGCAATAAGTTCACATTTATGATAACAGAAAAAGCCTTTAACGATTCTGCTGCACTTTTAGGAGTAGAGCCAGCAGTCATAAAAGCGGTTGCAGAGGTAGAAAGCTCCGGTGATGGGTTTCTTTCTTCAGGACATCCTAAAATCCTTTTTGAGCCGCACGTCTTTTGGGCAGAACTAAAAAAGCGTAGAATTGACCCCAAAACGATCACAGGGGCTTCAGACATACTTTATGAGAAATGGACAACAGGAAAGTACGGTAAAACTTCAGCCCAGCCTGAACGCTTAAAACGGGCAATAGCGATAAACAAAGAAGCGGCTTTAAGTTCGGCAAGTTGGGGCAAGTTTCAAATAATGGGGTATAACTACGGACTTGCAGGATTTGCAGATGTTGATTCTTTTGTTGCAGCTATGCACATTGACGAGGATCAGCACCTTCATGCCTTTGTAAACTTCGTTAAGAATAAGAATTTAGTTCAATACCTGGTAACTAAAAACTGGCCTAAGTTTGCTGAAGGATTTAACGGATCTGGGTATAAGCAGAATAAGTATGATGAGAAACTGGCGGCTGCTTATAATAAGTTTTCCTGATCATGTGTTCCTCCTTTGGGGTTTTATAGATTGGATAAAATATTTAACGCTTCTTTTATTAAGATTAACGGATTGCCGTCAGGATGAAACCCGCCAACTTTGTTTACAAATCCTTTCAGCCTTTCATTCTCGGCTTTTAGTTCCTCTATTTGTTTTGATTGTTGAAATTTATCTGCGTCTGCATCAAGCAATATTTGGGCATTATAAGATTTTAATTCTACACACTCCTTCTCTTTCTCATTTAAGGATGATTGGAGGGAGGTGATTTTATCAAAAATTGCATCGTATAACGGTTGACATGGTTCGCCAATATCATTCCTGCTAAAAATAAGTTCCCGTACTTTATCGGTTTGTTCACGGTAAAATTCAACTTTCGTTTTATACAACGCCAATTCCTTCTCCAATTCTTCCCGCCCATCGGTTGCAAGTTGGCGCATTTCATCCCACATTACTATCTCTCCTGCCATGTAGATAGATTTTAAACGTGGCTCGTTTTCAGCAATAAGGTAATCTCTTACTTCTTTAGCGGCCTGTAATTGTTCTTCTGAAAAATTGTTTCTCTCTTTCGGTATAGTTGACATTGTTTTTATTTTTGGTTTGAGGTTAAAGAGATTTTAATAATTCTTCTTTACTGCTAAACATTTTTTCGATGTTGTTTGCGATTCTGTTTTGGTCAATGGTTATATTGTAAGATTCGTAACTTGATGTACTATCACTAAATGTTTTAATAGCATTTACTTTTCCCGTTTCGACTTTGTTGCTAAACAAAAACCAAACAATATCGCCAACATTATATTTCGTTTCTACCTTCATAATTTTTATTTTTTATCCCCCAAGGGTTTTGTTTAATTTGTTTGTCAGCTAAGCAGCCGTTTTTAATTTTCGTTTCCTTCTGTTATTGGATTGTTCTTTTGGAGTTGACCACTTACAATTACGCTTTGAATAGTTGCCATCATTTTTAATCCTGTCCAGAGACTTTCCTTCCGGTCTTTCGCCCATGTCAGCAAAGAAGTTCAAAAAGGATTTTAGCCATCTCTTACAAACAGAAATTCCCCTTGCTCCATAGTCTTTATACTTTGGGTCTTTAGGATTATAGCATCTTCTTTTCATGTGATCCCAAGAGTTCCATTCTCTTGACTTCCATTTACCGTGTGTTGTTTTTGGCATCTTTATTTTTTTTATTTACTTCCTACTGCTCAATAATTCCCCCCGTCTAAAGACGGAAGCGGTGATTAAGTGTTTTTTATAATAAATTCATTCCAATCTTTTTCAGACGCACACATCATTAAGGTTGGTATCATTTTAACGTCTCCTTTTTCGTACCAAACAGATGTTTCGCTGACTTTAAAAACAAAGCCAATACTTTCTAATTGACTTGCTCTTTCGTTTATTATTTGTTCTTCTGATGTCATGGTTAACATTTTTATTTTTTAAGACGGAAGCGGTTAGAGATTGTTAAGATTGTCTTCTATTTTGCGCTGCTCTTAATTTTTCCAGATACTCGTCGGCATTCGTTTCGTATGTTGCTAACAACCCCTTCAATCTTTCAACTTCCTTTTTCAACTCCTCACAGTCTCGGTCACCTGTGGGGGAGGGGGTTTGGGATTTATCCATTAGTTTATTAAACCGGCTATTGCATTGTTCAAATAACGACATCCAATAATTTATTTCTTTCAAAATATCATTTGGTAAAAGCAAATCAACGCCGATACAACCAATACAAGTAGTGTTTGCTTTATTATGCGCAGCGCCGTCATCTCCTATATGGTAAGCATATACAAATCGTTTTCTTATTTTGTCAAAGCATATTATTTTATTTGCCATAATTATTCTTTTATTAAAAGTAAGTGTGAATATTGTTTATACGATTATTATTTCTTCCTTACTCATTTACTTTCTGTTTTTGGTTTTGATAGATGGTGTATAGTTGCTCGGTTGTGTAGTGATAATCAAGTTGTATATTTTTGCCATCGCAATAGTCGTCATTGAAGCATTCCCAAATATTATTAAGAGCAAGCATTTTAAATCCATTGCCTACCCAATCCGCAAATCCAATAGCATCTGAAGAAGTAGCACAGGGTTCTATGGATTCTGATAGCCATTCAATTTTATCAAAGTCTTTTTTATAGATATAGTAATCTTCAAAAGCCCCGCAGCCATTCACCCAAAAAACTATTTCTCCTTCATTACTAATATCACAAAAATTTCCATTAACCTTATCGAACCCGTTTAGTCTAAAATGATAATTTGGGCTGTCTGATTCAGGCAATAGTTCACTTGCTTTCACCCATCTGCATCCCTGCCTATTGAGGGAGGCGTATTCGGTCATAGCTGCGATAACATCATCACGGTGATAGTAGCTATCTTCGCTCCATTTTGATTTGTGCTTTTTCAGCACATCCTCTGGCATTATTTCCTTCATTGCTTAATTATTTTCATTGTAATCTTTAATAAATTCTACTACTGCGTTATATGTAGCTTCAATTAAAGTGGCTGCGCTAAATAATGTATTGGCATTGAATCTTACCATGTAATTACCTTCGCTATCTCTCATACCAAAAGTTCTCGGATAAGCGCAATCCTCCCATTCATTAGCATCATCAGGCTTTATGCCGCCCCAATAATCAGGATAATGAATATTTGAAATCTTTTCTACCACAGGCATAAGCCAATCCCATGAGTAATGATAACGTGCCTCTTTGAAATTAACCTTTGTAACTGGATGCCCGAATGGATATTTTTCACCCTTTATTAGATAAAGTTCCATAAACTCTGCAATCAATTTATTTCCTTCAATAGTAGGTGTCATAGTCTTTTATTGTTTGTAGGTTTGGGTGAAATATTGGTTGCCATCTTGCTTTTCGGGTCTGCCTTCAACAGGTGTATCAATTTGCCCTTGACAATAAGCATCTACTATCTGGGTCTTTTCTTTTTCTAAAAGCGATTTGGCTACTTTTTTTACATCGGTAATTGCTGTATCAGCTTCACTATTATATGTGCCTTCAACTAATTCCATGCTTTCGATAAGAATTTGCATTGCTGTCTTAGTAGGTTTGTCTTGTGTCATATATTTAGTTTTAAAAAGGGGATCGGCCAAACCAAATCCCCTGCTACCAACTTAACAAGTTTCCTCTTGGTTTTCGTGGATCAGTCTCATTGTTGCTTTAAAGTCGAAATCTTTTAAAGCCTTGTTTAATGCTTGGAAAAATTCTTCTTCTGCGATATGCTCCCAAGAATCAATGGCAATTTTTATATTTCTTATATAATCTTCGGTTGCATCATTTTCTACTGAAACTCTTTTATTGGGGTACATGAAAATTGAAATAGTACATTCTTCAATAACGGCCATATACTTTGTGATGTTAGAAGAAACGATTTCTTTAAAGAAAGCCGGAGTTTCTAATTCAATAGATACTTCGGTTGGAACGCTTACGGTTGTTTTTAAATTTAGCATGGTTTGTTTATTTAAAGTTTAAGAAAAATTGATAATATTATAAAGGCCGAATTTTTCGATTTCTTTTTTAACATCCCAATTAACCTTACCCCATAAGTATTCGTTCTGAACAAAATAATCTATTTGCTCAAGTTTATTCCAGTCATAGGCGGTTATCTGTCCATCAGAGTAAAACACATGAATTGATTGCTCGTTATAGTTAACTGCAAATTTTGAAACTGTTGCCATAAAAAATGTTTTTGGTTTGTTTAAAAATTAGTTCCCCTACTTTCGATTTCGGGGAACGTAAACTATTTAAGAATTATTTTTTAATCTAAGTTTCATTTCGGCTAATACTTCTTTGTAACAATCAACCCCTTTCCATCTGTTCGGGTTGTACTTGATTGAATCTACAACCATTCCCTGATTAATTATTTTGCCCCATGTGCCGTTATTGTTAAAATCCTTTCCGGTTAAAGAGGGGTTATAATCTACCTGAAAATCTAACAGCATTTCAACTGTGTTAGTAATCTCGTTTGTTCTGATTGATAAGCGTGTCATTTTGTTTACGTTTTAGGATTCAAATATACAACCCTTTTTGATATTACCAAATAATTCTTTATAAATAATTATATAAATATTTGGCGGTTTGGATTAGGCAGATTACTTTAGCGTTATGAAACACGAATTAAAAACAGAGGTTAGCAATGAAGAAAAGCAAATAGTTCGTTTGCTTTTATCTGGTAAAAAAACAGAAGAAATTGCAAAGGTTGTTGGTATAAAGCCAGAAAACATTGCTACCAAACTAAGAGAAATCAGAATTAAATACGGCTGCAAAAATTCGGTAGAACTTGCCGGATATTTTTTAAGAGAAGGAATAATAAACTAAAACCTATGGCATACCTTTTTATCAGCTCCGTTTTAATCGTTTTTGTTTTTGCTTCTTATTTGATATTCAGAATAAGGATTCATAGAAACGATGTACGAAAGGCTAAGAGGCAATGGGATGATTCAGACAATATTTATTTATAAAACAAACCAATTTAAAATGAGCATTATCGCATCAAATTCAGCACAGCAACGGGAGCTTATTCCCGCCGGAAACTACATTGCCCGTTGTTATCAAATGATACACATCGGCACAGTACAAGAGTTAATAATGGGCGAAGTAAAAACCGTCAATAAGGTTCGGATCGGTTGGGAGCTTCCAGAAGAAAGAAGGGTTTTTAAAACCGAAAACGGGGAACAGCCTTTTGTAATTTCTAAGGAATTCACTTTATCAATGCACGAAAAAAGTAATCTGAGGAAAACTTTAGCTTCCTGGAGGGGAAAGGATTTTTCAGAGGATGAGGTAAAGAGCTTTGATATTACAAAACTTCTTGGTGTTCCTTGTATGCTTAACGTAATCCATAAACAGGGTAAAAGAGATCCGTCAAAAAGCTACGAAGAAATTGCAGGGGTTAGTCCACTTCCAAAATCGGTTAAATGTCCAAAGCAGGAAAATGCAATGTTAGTTCTGGATTATACAAACTTCGATTATGATGTTTATAATAAACTTCCTGACTTCATTAAGGACAAAATAAAGGGAAGTGATGAGTATAAGAAATTGCAGAACCCTGAATCAATGAGTATTGATAATTCACATGAAACTGAGGCAACAGACGATTTGCCATTTTAACCATGAACGATTTAACAACTACTTCAATACTTGCCTTATTTGAAACAAATAAAGAGCAAAGACAATCCTTCGCTTTGGACATGGTTTCTAAGATCGAACAGGGCGAAGTTGATCCGCTTAAAATTCATCTTCAGGTTAAGGCAATGGAAGATATTATAAAACTCCTTAACGACAATACTATTTACAAGAAAGCGATTTTGGATGCCGCTGAAAAACATGGTAAGAAGTTTGAGTTTATGAATGCGGAAATAGCTATTAAAGAAGTTGGGGTTAAATATAACTTTGAGCAATGCTGCGATCACGAATGGTATTTATTAAACCAACAATCTGATTCATTATCTGCGCAACGAAAAGAAAGGGAAACTTTTTTAAAGACAGTTCCATCGAAAGGAATTGACATTGTAAGTAAAGAGACTGGCGAAATGGTTACAATTTACCCTCCTTCAAAATCTTCCACAACTTCAATCGCTGTAACACTTAAATAATGTTCAAAGCAACTAACATACAATCCCCTGAAGATTTGAATCGAATAGCAACCGATTTACAGGCTTACCTGGAGGCCCAATTTAACGCTGATGTTCCGGCTGCTTGTGTTCAAAGGTCTGAAGAATTAGCCGGATATATGGCTCAGACAGGAAAAATGCTTGCTGATGCAAAATGGCACTATAACAACCTTTTGAATAGTGAGATTATTAAGGCTTTGAAGGATCAGGATAAAATGACGGCAAGTACTTTGAATAATTACATTAAAGGAATGTGTAAGGATTATCAGTATTTAGTGGACTGGATAGATAGGATCAATGCAACTTGCACTCATCAAATTGACCTTATTAGATCGTTAATTTCTAAGCATAAAGAAGAATTAAAGTTATCAGGATGGCAAAAGTAATACCATTACCAAAGCTCTTAAAAAAGGCTCAGATAGTTTTCAATAGGTTTATAAGGCTTAGGGATCAATCAAAGGGCTGCATTAGTTGCGGGGCAGAAGTGACGGAAGCTGGTCATTACTATTCACAAGGCCATCACTCTGCCCTTCGTTTTTCAGAGATCAATACGAATGGACAATGCCCCAGATGCAACAGGTGGCTACATGGGAACTTAATTAATTATCGAAACGGATTATTAAGCAGATACGGAAAACAAGAATTAGACTTGTTGGATTCGGTAGGCACAAGGCCAAAAGCTAAGAAATGGGAACGTCACGAACTTGAATTTATAATAAATCATTACCAATGCCAGGAACAATAAAACTTTTACTTCCAAACGGAACAAAAGAAAAAGAGGTTCATTATTATTCAACTAAAGAATGGAAGTCTTTAATAAATACTTGGATTGAATTGTACGGGGCAAGGATTGAGAATTATTTTATTCATATAGTTCCAGATCGTGAAGGAAACAAACATTTGAAAAACCAAAAATATAAACTACAATGAAAGAAATAATAGTTTAGTCTAAAAAATATGGTACTAAAATAGTTCTTTTAGATGACGAAGACTTTGCATTGGTTTCTAATTATACGTGGTGTGTTATAAACGGGAGATGTACATTCTATTCACAAACCAAAATAAAAGATAAGACGGTATTAATGCACAGGCTAATATTGGGACTAAATGACCCTAAAATACCTTGTGATCATCGTGACCATAATGGGTTAAACAATCAAAGGAATAATTTAAGGATTTGTACTCACGCTCAAAATTTATGCAATAGAAGTCCAAATAAAAACGGTACATCTAAATATCTTGGTGTTAGTTGGGATAAGGAACATAGAAAATGGAAGGTTTTAATACATAACAAATTTCTCGGAAGATTTAATTTAGAAACAGATGCGGCTAAAGCGTATAATAAAGCGGCAAAAGAAATACACGGCGACTTTGCAAACTTAAATCCAATACCGTTTAATTAGAAAACCCAGAGCTTAGGGGAACGGTGAATGAGGCAAGGCAAAAGGAAGGGGAGGAAGTTAGAAGGGAGATTTAAAATGTGGATAACTTATTTTGATAAATGTTTGCAGGTATCAAAGTAAATGGTTAGCTTTGGTAAAAATTAACCAAAATGAAAATCACAATCAATTTAACACCGAATGAAGTTGCCGCTTTAAAGGCATACTTAAAAGAAGTTAGCCATGATATTAATCCTAAGATCACTAAAAAAGATATTGAAGAAGAAATAAAGGGGGCTGTTTCTGGTCACTTACAAGCCGGTTCGTTAGGCGATTATTACCAACAATTTAATAATTAATATTATGCCAAAAAATAAAGAAACTATTTTGCATTGGAAAGCAGACACAAAGGCTCTGTTTGAAGAGATAATTAGTTGTGGTGGTAGTATGTGGATTATGCAGCAACCATTAAAGATATTACATTCAATTATGTTAGAAGCTGCTCATCATGCGATGGAAATACAAGACGAAAAAATGATTGCTATAATGGCAAGGCTTGGTCTTTACGAAGCCTGTAATCCTAAACACAAAGACCACAAAAAAATACTATCACTTATAAACAAATTTTATTGAATGACAAAACAAGAAACAAGGGGCGGCAAACGTGAAGGATCAGGCCGCCCCAAATCTGCCCCAACTAAAACACTTTCATACCGAGTTCCTTTGAAACTTGCCGCTAAGATTGATAAAGAAATCAGAAAAATAATTACCAACATGAAAGCATTAATATTTTTATTCCTGATGTGTTGTATCGCTTCCCTTTGTTCCTGTTCAAAATCATGGGAAGACATTGAGATCATGCCAGCAGCTAAGAAAGTTTTTATACTAAGTAAACGGTTTACAAACCCGCCTTCTTTGAACCAGGACAAGACATGGAAGCCTTACAAGATCATTACGGAAGAAATTAAAGGGGTAGATTGGCAGGGGTATTATGGAGTAAAGGCAGACACTTTAATTTCGACTTGTTCAATAGACAAAAGGGATTCATTATTTAAGATCGAAATAAGAACTTTTGAAATAAGATGAGGGTTTGTGATCGGGATTTATTTGAGAGAAGAATTTATATTGTAAAATGAAACACGGATCACTATTTTCTGGGATTGGAGGCTTTGACCTTGCTGCTGAGTGGATGGGTTGGGAAAATATGTTTCATTGTGAATGGAATCCTTTCGGACAAAAAGTTTTAAATTACTATTGGCCTAATGCAAAAAGTTATGGAGATATTACCAAAACAGATTTTACAGAATGGAGAGGAAAAGTTGACATTGTTTCCGGTGGATTTCCTTGTCAACCATACTCACAGGCGGGGAAACGAAAAGGAAAGGAAGATGACAGACACCTCTGGCCTTCGATGCTTAGAGCAATTAAAGAAATTCAACCAGGTTGGATCGTTGGCGAAAACGTTTCTGGCTTGCTTAATTGGTCAGGGGGATTGGTACTCGATGAGATCAAGGCTGATTTTGGAGCTGCGGGGTTTGAGGTCTTCCCACCACTTGTACTGCCAGCTTGCGCCGTCAACGCTCCCCACAGAAGAGATAGGGTTTGGATTGTTGCCCACTCCACAAGCATCAGAAATAAAAGATGTGGGGACGAATATGGAAAATCTACGGAAGTTGCCACCGAAGGAAAGACTAAGCCGAATATTGGCACATGGCTTAATGCCAACACCTACGGCATCAGACAAACCAACGAATATAAATCCAACTCAGTTGAAGGATACGGTAAGCGGTTTTGTAACGAATGCCATGTACCCGACTCCAACGGTAATGGATCACATGATGATAAAAACGGGGAGGAAGGATTCAAACTTGGAGCAAGGCGGGAGGCACTCAGTAACATTAATGGGAATGGCAGCGAAGGGTTATTTGCCAACTCCAAATGCTTCGGACAACAGGGACAGAGGCGGCCCAGCGAATTCATCGGTACAAAGGAGAATGGAAATAGGAAAGCAAGTTGGTCTTACGATGATGGTAGATGGCCGACTGTCTCCCCACTTTGTGCTGGAAATGATGGGCTATCCACCAAATTGGACGGAATTGCCTTTTCAAAATGGGCAACCGAATCAATCAAAGGAGCAGGAAACGCAATAGTTCCCCAAGTAGCTTATGAGATTTTTAAAGCAATAGAGGCAATGGAAAAATAAATTTTGTTTACTGGCTCTTTGTTTTTATATTAGCGTACTTATTTTTAGTACGGATTTTGCAGATGAAGAGTGAATCATTCGCAAAATCTTATTTCAAGATTAAATAGTCGGTAAAGGTTTCACTCCCTGAGCCGGCTTTTTTATTTAATGGAAGGGAAAAAATCTTTCGTTCTTTATTCTGACATAATTCATACCGTCAAGAAACTACCTAATAACAAGGCGGGAGAACTGTTTAAATTAATCCTTTCCTATGTAAATGATGAAAACCCCACTACAAAAGATTTAGCCGTTGATCTTGCATTTGAGCCAATTAAACAGCAGCTTAAAAGGGATTTAAAGAAATGGGATGATGAGAAAAAGCAAAGGAGTGAAGCCGGAAAAAAGGGTATGGAAAGTAGGTGGCATAACAAAAGTATAACAGAAGATAACGGTGTTAAAAGTGTTATAACGAAAATAACTGATAATGTAATTGTTAATGTAAATGAGAATGTAAGTACAATACAGAATATAGATATAGATCACAACTTGGAACTTCCGGAAATGAAAATTAATAATGCAATCGAATATTTAAGCAGAACAAGAAAAACGGAAGCTGACCGTGACTTAGTATTAACCCTATGGACTGCATTTAAAGAAAAGAATTTCACCGGCGAAAAATTTTACAAATCAGAAGCTAAAATATTCGGACACTTTTTTGAAACTTTAAAATTTGAAAAAATAAATGGACATCCAATTACTTCAACAAAGCTTGGAACCAGCGAAGCAAGAAATAACGCAGTCACTAAGTGGTGATGAAAAAAGATTCTTGTATTTTGTTGAACAGAAGAAAATAAAAGACAGGCCTGAAATTGATCTAAGGAACGCTTTAAAGTGGGCAATGGTAAAGGTTGGACTAAGGGGAGCAAATTTTCCTAAAGGCCTTGACAAGTCTGTATTGCTTACACACATCTTTGAAAATTACGGCAATCATACTCCTGATGAAGTTAGGCTGGCTTTTGATTTAGCAGTTACCGGAAAACTTTCTTTAGATGCAAATGAGGTAAATTGCTATGAGAGTTTTTCTTGTTTATACTTTTCTAAAATTATGAACGCTTATAGGGTTTGGGCTAACCAAGTTTATGAGCAACATAAAAAAACAGAGCAGCCGCAGATAGAATACAAACCCGACATTGCACAAATCGAAAAAGAATATCAGGAGTTTTTACAAACAGATTTAGGAAAGAAACTTAATCCAAAGATTTAATTTTTTCTGACATACTAAAAATGAGAAAATGAGCGGAATGATAAAAATGACTTGCGAGGGATGCCAAAAGGTTTACGACCTTAAAAAAACAAATGAAATTCCTTCTAATGTTTTCTTCATGCGTTGTAATTGGTGTCCTTGCTGTGAAGATAAAGCAGAAGGATATTGGGAAGAATGGTGGGACGAAAATGAAAACGACCCAAACAAACCACAACCAATTCCTGTTGGTGATAATCAATTAGTGATGCCATTTATATTTGATGAATTAGAAATAAAAGAACTCCAACTTTTAAATGAAAGCAATCAGAATATATAGCGGTGAAGGGATTTATTCACCTGAAGCCTTAATTGAACTTGCTTCTCCAATGATCAAGCAAGCCAAAGAAGATCGGCAATATCTTTTCACGTGGAACACTCCCAAATGGTATTTAAGCGAAGTTTACGGCTATTTAAAACACAACAAGGATTTACCCGAATTGAGTCGGCAAAGAAAACTGGATCTTTGGAATGAGGCAAAAAAGGATAAATTACTTTACTTATCTTTATATCTCATTGAAGTAATATGAGTGGAAGGCCTATAAAATATTCAGAAGCATACATTAAGAAAACTAAGGAATATATTGATTTATGCGAAGATGAATTAGTACAAGTTGTCTCAGGGGAATCAGAAAAATTTACAGCGTTCAAAGAAAAGGTAAGGGTTAAGATTCCAACTATTGAAGGATTAAGTCTTTATCTAAAAATTCACAAGGACACAATTTATGATTGGGAGAAAAAATATAAGCCATTTTCCGACGTTATTAACATATTACGAGCAAAACAGGTTGATAATCTGATTAATAAAGGTCTTTCTGGTGACTACAATCCTATAATTGCAAAAGTGCTTCTATCTAAACAAGGCTATTCGGAAAAGACTGAAACGAATATCACTACTCAGGACGTTGATTTTACTTTCTAATGAAGATAAAAACCCCACAGCTTTCAGACTATCAGAAGCAAATGATAGATAGTCCCAAAAACACAATCACAGAAGCAGGGACTAAAATAGGCAAGACGGTTTCGCATATGTGGTGGTTATTCAGGGAAGCTCAACAACCCCATGTCCAGGTGGGTTGGAATTATTGGTGGGTAGCTCCGATCAACGAACAGGCTAAAATCGCTTTTAACCGAATTTGCGCTAAGATTAAGGGCAATCCGAACTACACGATTTACAATTCATCTCCTTACACGATAGTGACTCCAAAAGGTACTAAAATCGTTTTCAGGAGTGGTGACGATCCTGATTCACTTTATGGAGAGGATGTTTACGGAGTTGTGATCGACGAAGGGTCAAGGATGAAAGAAGGGGCTTTTCATGCAATACTTTCCACAACAACAGCAACAAATGGACGGATCAGATGTATAGGAAACATGAGGGGGATTGACAATTGGTACTATCAGCTTGCGAGAAAGGTTCAGGATGGACTTTTACCAACTTGGGAGCATTTTAAGTTCACGGCTGACGATGCGGTTAAAGCCGGAATATTGACACAAGAGAAAATTGACGAACAAAGGGCAATTTATCCAGAGGGAATATTTTTAGAGTTGTTCTATTGCATTCCGTGGATTAACCTTGCCAATAAATTCGCTTTCAGTTTTAATACAGCAAAGCACGTTGGTAAAACCGAATTTAATCCTGATTATCCTTTATACATTAGCTTTGATTTTAACGTTAGTCCAATATCATGCAGCACTTTTCAACATTACAATAATAAAATATTTGGCATTGAATCAATTAAATTATCAGACTCAAACATTTATAAACTATGCGACGTTATTCATACCAAATATCCAAAGGCTTTAATAATTGTGAATGGAGATGCTACGGGAAATTCCAGGAGCGCACTTGTTTTGGATAGTTTGAATTACTATAAGGTCATAAGAAGCAAATTAAATCTTTCGCCTAATCAGGTTAAAGTGCCGACAATAAACCCTACTATGGCCGAAAATCAATTATTGGTAAATGCCATGCTTGAGCATTACCCAATAACCTTAGACGCTACAAATTGTGCGGCATTGATTCACGACCTTATGTTCGGAGAAATGCTTGCTGATGGCAAGATAAAGAAAGGCGATAGAGAAGACCCTAATCAACAATTGGATTTATTAGATTGTTTTCGCTATTATTTAAACCAAAATTTTAAGTGGTATCTCAAGATATAATTAGTATATTAGTTTATGAAAGAAATCAAACTAACACAGGGGATGGTTGCCTTAGTTGATGACGAAGACTACGAACTATTGAATCAATATAAATGGTATCCTCAAAAGGGGCATAAAACGTTTTACGCTACAACAAGTAGAGCAGTTTTAATGCACCGTTTGATATTAGGATTAAACGAAACAAATACTTATTGCGACCACGAGGATCATAACGGTCTTAATAATCAAAAATCAAATCTGAGGATATCTACCAACTCTCAAAATAGTATTAATTCACGCAAGAGGGCGAACACTACTTCTAAATATAAAGGGGTATGGCTTACTAAAAGCAAGTACAAGGATAAGACTTATTTATATTGGCAAGCGAGGGTAAATAAAGATAAAAAGGTTTTTCATTTGGGGTATTTTAAAAACGAACAGGAAGCAGCTATTGCCTATAATTTAAAAGCGACTGAGCTATTCGGAGAGTTTGCAAATCTGAATAAATTTTAACTTCCCTGAAACATTGGCAAGGATAATGTAGTATATTTACCTTATGTTAGATAAAGAAATCCATGTTCACGTCCATCACGAAAGGGATTGTGAAGTTATAAATCTCCTTACAGAGATAAGGGATTTGCTTAAAAAAAATGATGGGGAAGATTTAGGCAAACAGATGGATCAATGGTTGTTAGTTCTTAAGGGTTCTTTATCCAAGATAAAAGCGATAAGCGAAAAAGTTTAATAATTATTAATAATAAAAACTAAAATCTCATGCCTACAAGACAAGAAGATTTCGATCAATTGGTTTCCGATCTTAATACGGTCACTAATGACATTGCCGCAGATTACGAAAAACTACTCGGCGAAATTCAAAATAATTCAGTAAGCGCAGAATCAATTGCAGCCGCAAAGGTTAATATTGACAAGCTAAAAGCACTTGGAGCATCGGTTGACAATCCAGTTCCAGAACCTCCGACAACTTAATTATTTTTTGTGGTTAATGGTTTTTTGAAACCGGATATTTCCATATTCGGTTTTTTGTATTATATTTAAATCTGATAAGAGAAGGGGTTAGAGCCTTCCCTACAGTCAACTTCTGATCCC
>Ga0193697_1000015_pt1 | contig 67717 bp, 56 predicted proteins | sample L3m2metaG_FD_145073 | JGI IMG/M metagenome (GOLD analysis project Ga0193697, IMG submission 145073) | Soil microbial communities from a riparian zone of the East river system, Colorado, United States - L3m2 | ecosystem: Environmental > Terrestrial > Soil > Riparian zone | place: USA: East River...
CGCGCCGCTTCTCCCAAATCGCTGCCAGCAGTCCGATGCTTCCCAGAACCAGGCCCAAAGGCCCTTTGGCCAACGTCGCCATGGCAGCGGCCACCCAAAACCACGTCCAATGGCGACCAGAGTGCCAGGCTTCGAACGCGAGCAGTGCAGTGGCGGTGATCGTGAACGCGAAAAGGCCGTCGATGCGTCCCTGGACGATCTGACGAAGCCCTACCGGCGAAATCAAAAAGAACAGGGCGGCAAAAAGCCCCGCGCTCTCGCTGAAATACCGTCGGCCCGCATAAAGCAATAGAAGGGCGGTTCCAGTTGCTGCCAAGCCACCGGGCAAAACGAGAGTGAACCACGAAAAGCCGCCACAAACGACCGAGGTCAGCGCACTTATCCACGCGTGCAGCGGCGGCTTGGATGCGATGTCACCATACGGATCGCGCTGACAGGCCCAATGTCCGTTCTGCAGGATATCCAGCACATAGGAGGCCTGTCGTTCCTGATGAAAGTTATCGGCGAGGTCCGATGGCCCTGTGAAACGAGTCAAAAACAGCAGCAGGGCGGTCGCGCCCACCAGCCAATAAGAGTATGGCACGCGCGACTGCGATGGTTCGGTGCTTGCCAAGTGCGCCGAAGCTTGGCTTCGTCCGCTGTTTTCGGCAATTTTTCTTTGATTTGATCGGCGTTTTTCAGCGTCATTAAGGGATGGGACATCACAAGCCCGATTACGAACATTTCGCCCTTACGCGGCGCGAGTTCCTTTGCCGTTGCGGAATGGGGATGGGCGGAGTGAGCCTCGCAAGCCTGCTGGGTGGCTTTGGTGGATTGCTTAACGCGCGCGCAAACGAAGGGCTCGTCTCGCCGCTGACGCCGAAGCAGCCGCAATTTCCGGCAAAGGCGAAGCACGTCATTCATATCTTTGCCAACGGCGGGCCATCGCACGTCGATACGTTCGATCCCAAGCCGTCGCTCGACAAATATGCGGGAAAGAATCTGCCGACGGAGAATTTGCGCACGGAACGCAAAACGGGTGCGGCTTTCCCGTCTCCATTCAAGTTCAAGAAATACGGCAAGAGCGGGATCGAAGTGAGCGAGATTTTCGCAAACGTCGCGGAGAGCATCGACGATATTGCGGTGATTCGCTCGATGCACGCCGATGTGCCGAATCATGAGCCGTCGCTGATGCTGATGAATTGCGGCGAGGCGCGACTGGTCAGGCCGAGCCTGGGTTCATGGGTCACTTACGGATTGGGCACGGAGAATCAAAACCTGCCGGGATTTATCTCGATGTGCCCGGGAGGGTATCCCATTCAGGAGTCGCAGAATTGGCAAAGCGGATTTTTGCCCGGAGTTTACCAGGGCACTTATATCGATACGCAGCACACGAAAATTGAAAAGCTTATCGAGCACATCAAAAACAATTACACGTCGTTGCCCGAACAGCGGCAGCAACTCGACCTCTTGCAGCAGCTCAATGAGCGCCATCAGCGGAAACGCAAGGAGGACGCGCAACTTGAGGCGCGTATCCAATCCTTCGAGCTGGCATATCGCATGCAGATGGATGCGACGGACGCGTTCGACGTGTCACGCGAGCCGGAGCACATCCGCAAGATGTATGGCGAAGGCACGCAAGCGCGGCAGATACTCATCGCGCGGCGGCTCGTCGAGCGCGGTGTGCGATTCGTCCAGGTCTGGCACGGTTCAGGCCAGCCCTGGGACAACCACGATGACATCGAGGTCAACCATCGCAAGCTGGCGAAAGAAACGGACCAGGCGCTCGGGGCATTATTAAAAGATTTGAAGCAACGCGGTTTGCTCGAACAGACCCTCGTGATTTGGGGCGGCGAGTTTGGACGTACCCCTACAGTCGAACTTCCCACGCCCGGTTCCAATGCGGGCAAGATCAATGGCCGCGATCACAATCATTACGGCTTCACAATGTGGATGGCTGGCGGCGGCGTGCGCGGCGGTTACGTGCATGGCGCCACCGATGAATTCGGCTTCCAGGCTGTCGAGAACAAAGTCCACGTGCACGATTTGCACGCCACGATTTTGCAACTCCTTGGCTTCGATCATGAGAAACTCACCTTCCGCCACGCTGGCCGCGACTTCCGACTCACGGACGTGCACGGGCACGTGGTGAAGGAATTGATCGCGTAGCAAGTCAACTTGCGGTTTCGCGCGCCGCCTCTTAGAATACTCTTGTGAATGCGGACCTGCTTCAAGCTGCCAAGGCATTGCCACTGCCGGAGCGTATCGAACTGGCTGAAGCGCTTTGGGACAGTATCGCTGAGGAAGGGTACGAGCCGCCCGTAACTCCCGCGCAAGCTGCCGAATTGGAACGGAGGCTCGATGAACATCGGCGAGACCCGAGTACCGCGATTCCATGGGCGCAAGTCAAAGCTGATTTGGATAAAAAGTTCGGCACGGCTTGATGAGCCTTCCCGTCGTCTTCCGTCCTATTGCACAACAGGAACTCGACGAAGCAATCGCCTGGTATGAAAACGAGAAGCGCGGCCTGGGCGCTCGGTTCAGACGAGCGGTCGACCAAATTATCACGCGGATAGCCGCAACACCGCTACGTTTCCGGCCAACAAGCAAAACGAACGCGAAGAGCTCTGGTTCCAGGTTTTCCTTACGCAATTCATTTTGCCGAGGAACCTGAAATAATTGTGATCCTCGCGGTATTTCACGGCCGTCGCGATCCGCATCAACTGGAAGGCCGCAGCTAAGTGCGTTTGTCCTTCAAGCCGCTTTCGCAGTCTGCTTCTGCTCCATCCAATTGACCAGGCTTTCGAAGATCGCGCGGCCATCGGCGCTGCCGAGCAACGATTCGCTGGCACGTTCGGGGTGAGGCATGAGGCCGGCGACATTGCGGGCTTCGTTGCAAATGCCCGCGATGTTTTCGACAGAACCGTTCGGGTTCGCCATTTCGGTCAGCGCGCCTTTGGCATCAACATATTGCCAAAGGATTTGATCATTTGCCTTCAGCCTGCCGATTGTGTCCGGGTCCGCGAAATAGCAGCCTTCGCCGTGCGCAATCGGCACGCGCAAGAGTTTGCCGCCATCAATTTTGTTGGTGAACGGCGAGTTCCGCGTCATCGTTTTCAAGTAGATGTGTTCGCACCGAAATTGAAGCGAGCGATTGCGGATCAACGCGCCAGGCAGCAGACCGGCCTCGCAGAGGATTTGAAAGCCGTTGCAGATGCCAAGGACCGGACCGCCATTGGCTGCGAATTGCTGCACGGCCTGCATCACCGGGCTGAAGCGTGCGATCGCGCCCGTCCGCAAGTAATCGCCGTAACTGAAGCCACCGGGGACAACGACTGCGTCCGCGCCGCCGAGCGCCGTTTCCTTGTGCCAAAGCAAGCGCGCGGAATGACCGAGCACATCCTTCAGGACGTGCACGGCGTCCTGGTCGCAGTTCGATGCCGGAAATTGTAGGACGGCAAAGTTCATTCCACCTCTAATTTATAGTCTTCAATCACTGGATTGCTCAAGAATTTGTGGCACGCCTCGTCCATCTGCCTGCGCAGGGCCTCTTTATCGCCGCCCGCGAGTTCGACCTCGAGGTACTTGCCGACGTGCACGGCTTGAATGCCCGAATAGCCCATATGTTCGAGGGCGTTTTGCACGGTTTTGCCCTGGGGATCGAGCACCGCTTTCTTCGGAGTAATAATAATTTTGGCTTTCATTCAGGCGTATCGAAACAAAGTAAATTTCTTCACCTCAAAACTAGGGTCAGTCCCTGACTGCATCAAGGATTACTTGGACAAGCGTCCGCGAAACTGTTACGGTCGCTGTATTAGCCTTAGTTTTTAGCCGGTCCGTTGTGTGCCGATATATGAAGTATATCCTTATGAGCGCGCTTGTGAAATTCCGCCGCTTGTTTTTCGCGATGTTCCTCTGTTCTGCTGCGATCGCCTCTCAAGCCCAAAACTTCGTGAATTTTGAGAGCAAGCAGGTCAATCCGATCCGCCTTTCGCCGGACGGAAGACGCCTTTTCGCGGTAAACACGCCCGATTCGCGGCTGTCGGTATTTGATGTCACGAATGCAAGCAACCCGATTTTGATCGCAGAAATCCCAGTTGGTTTGGAGCCGGTATCGGTGAATCCACGCAACAACGACGAAGTGTGGGTTGTCAACGAAGTCTCGGACAGCATCAGCATCGTCTCGGTTTCACGCCACATCGTGGTCGATACGATCTACGTGCAGGACGAACCCGGCGACGTCGTCTTCGCAGGGGGCCGAGCGTTCGTGACATGTGGCCGGCGCAATCAGGTGCGCGTGTTTGACGTCGTGACGCATCTGCCCGTTGGCGCGCCGATTCCACTTCAGGGTGAAAACCCTCGCGCCATCACGGTCAACTCGAACGCGACGAAGGTTTACATAGCGTTCGCGCTCTCGGGGAATCGGACGACAATCATCCCACCCGATCAGGCGCCTGAACAACCAATGCCCACGAACGGACTGCCACAACCGCCAAAGGTCAGCTTGATTGTGGATGCAACAGACACGACGTGGACAAATGTAGTGCGCTACACAATGCCGGATAATGACATCGCGGAAATCGACACGACGTCGCTGACTGTGACGCGCTACATTCAGCGGGTCGGCACGGTGAATTTTGCCATCGCAGCCCAGCCGTTTAGTGGTGACTTGTATGTCTGCAACACGGATGCGCGCAACCTCACGCGGTTCGAGCCAAATGTGCGCGGCAATATTGTCAGCAACCGCGTCTCACGCATTAATCTCACGTCTGGCGCGATCACGCATTACGACTTGAACCGCGGCCTTGACTATTCGGTGATGCCAAACCTCTTCGCGCGCAGCAATGCGCTCGCCCAACCGACCGCGCTCGTGTTTGGACCAAGCGGGAGTTTTGCGTTTGTCGCCGCGTTCGGCACCGATCGCATTGCCCGTATGGAGGCAAATACCGGCAACATAACGGACGTTATCGATGTCGGTCCGCCCGGCGCTGCCGGTGCCGCCGCGGATCCGCGCAACAAAAAGGGTCCTCGCGGGCTGGCGCTGGGCGCCCCCGGATCGCAGCGGCTTTACGTGCTCAATCGCTTTTCAAACACCATCACCATCGTCAATATCTTCAACAATACGGTAGCCGGTGAAATTCCTGTCGGGAGTTATGACCCGACCCCACCAGTGGTGCGGAACGGCCGCGGCTTCCTCTATGACGCGAAACTCTCGGGCAACGGAACGGCGGCTTGCGCGGCCTGCCATATCGATTCGGAAATGGATTTAATCGCATGGGACCTCGGCGATCCGAATGGCCAAATGCAGACCGTCTTCACCCAACTTTTTCCCGGAGCGCCGCCGCAGCGCAGTGAATTCCATCCCATGAAGGGACCGATGACCACGCAAACTCTCCGCGGACTCAATACCCTGGAGCCGTTCCACTGGCGTGGCGACCGCACGAATTTTCTGCACTTCAATGGCGCGTTCGACAGCTTGATGGGCGGTTCAATCCTGAGCGATGCCGATATGAATGCCTACCGTGCATTCATCAACACCATTGCCTTCGAGCCGAATCCAAATCAAAACCTGGATCGCACGTTGCCGACGAACTTCAGACAAGGAAACGCCGCGGCCGGTTTCGTGACCTTCCAGGCAACCAATTATCAACCGTTATTGACCTGCAACACGTGTCATGCCCTGCCAACCGGCACGGCAAAGGTGATTATCCCGGCAAATGCGCTGCAAGAGTCGCAGGATTTCAAAGTCCCGCATCTGCGAGCGATTTACCAGAAGGGCAACTTCAACCACAACCCGGGCGCAGTATCTATCGGTGGCTTTGGCTTTGTGCATGATGGCATTGACGACACGCTGTTCCGTTTTCTATCGCGACCTGTGTTTGGTGTTTTTGCGACGAATACGACGATCAAAAACAATCTCGAGGCATTTCTGCATTGCTTTGACACGGGGACCGCTCCCTCCGTCGGTTACACGCGCACGATTTTCCCAGCGAACCTGGTTTCTGTTACTGTCTCGAATGACTGGACTCTCCTCGAGCGGCAGGCGGTCAGCAATAATATGGACCTGACCGTTAAGGGCACGTTCAACGGACAGCCACATGGCTTTCTTTATGATCGTCTCGCGAACACCTACCGGCCGGACACGACCAACCTTTCGTCATTCACCCGCGCACAGTTGCAGACGCGCATCGCGGCGGGTGACACGCTGAACTTCATGGGTGTGCCGCCGGGTTCAGGCATGCGCATGGGCATCGATCGGAATCTCGACGGCACTCTCGACGGCGACACGCCGCGGCCATTGCTTGCGATTGCGCAAACGCCGCCGAACATCCTGCTTTCATGGTCCACGAACGCAAGCGGGTTTGTGCTCGAACGCGCCGACGAAGTCTCATCCACCAACTGGAATGCTGATACAAGCCGGCGCGGGATCGTGGGCCCGAATTTTCAAGTGACAAATTCCCCGGCTGCCAACAGTCAGTTCTTCCGGTTGCGAGAGCTCTAATCAATCGATTGTTCGGGCCGACCAACTAGGATTGCAGTGCCAGCAACTTGTGCGATGCCTCTTCCCATTGCGCGGTCAAAACCGGCAAGCGCTCATGGATTTGCGCCAGCTCTCGATTGATGTCGACCACGCGCCGTGCATTGTCGTAAGTGGCCGGTAGCTCCAAATCGGCGGTCAAGGTGATCTGGCGTTGCTCGAGCGCGTGGATTTCGGCTTCGAGGCGTGACGTGAGATCCTGCTGTTTCTTGCGCTGGCGCGATCGCGCTTGCCGTTCTTCCGCTTCCAGACGCTTCTGTTCGCGCCGGAAATTGGTGCGCTCGGAATCGGCCGAGGAAGCCATTAACGTCGGGGTCTCTCCAGCACCACCGGTCTTCTCCAGATAATAGTCGTAACCGCCAGGATAGTGCGTGAGCCGGCCGTCTTTCACGTGAACGGCATGGTTGGCGATGCTGCGGATGAAATGGACGTCGTGGCTGATGAAGATGAGCGTGCCCTCGTATTGATCCAATGCCGCAATCAAAGCGGCAATGCTCGGCATATCGAGGTGGGTGGTTGGTTCGTCCATCAGCAAGAGGTTCGGCGGGTCCAGCAACAGCTTCACGAGCGCGAGGCGGCTCTTCTCGCCACCGCTGAGGACACTGACCTTTTTGAAAACGTCATCGCCCGAAAACAAAAAGCAGCCGAGAACGGTGCGCACGAATTGTTCGGTGACGCGTTGCGGGGTGTCGAGCGCCTCCTCGAGGACGGTGCGTTCAGCGCAGAGCATCTCGACGCGGTACTGAGCATAATATCCGCCCCTGGTGTTATGCCCCAAAATGCGCTCGCCGTTCTGCAGCGGCAAAACGGCCGCGAGCAACTTGAGCAGAGTCGATTTGCCTGCGCCGTTTGGCCCAACGAGAACAATGCGTTGGCCGCGTTCAGCCAGGAATTCCATCCCGGAATACACGACGTTGGCGCCGTAAGCGTGATGCACGTTGCGAAGCGTGATGACGCGTTGTCCGCTGCGTTGCGGTTGCGGAAACGTGAAATCAATTTCCGGCGCCGAGTTATCAGGCAGCTCAATTTTGTCCATGCGCTCGATCTGTTTGAGCTTGCTTTGCGCCTGCGAGGCCTTGGTATTTTTCGCGCGAAATCGCTCGACGAATCGCATCAGGTGCGCGATTTCGCGCTGCTGGTTTTTGTAGGCGGCAGCGAGCTGTTCGTGTTGCGCCTCCCGTTGCTCGACGTAATCGTTGTAGTTGCCGCGATAGCGAATCAACTTCGCCTGCCGAATCTCGACAATGCCGCCGACCAGTTGGTTGAGGAATTCGCGGTCGTGCGAAATGAGCACGATCGCGCCTGGATAGTTCTTGAGATACTGCTGCAACCACAACAGTGATTCGAGGTCGAGATGATTCGTCGGCTCATCGAGCATTAACAGGTCGGGCTCCTGCACGAGCAAGTGGGCAAGGCGGGCGCGCATTACCCAACCACCGCTTAACGTGGATGCGGGGCGCTCAAAGTCGCTCGGGCGGAAGCTGAGGCCCTGCAGGATTTGTTTTGCGCGCGCTTCGAGCCTAAAATGCTCTGGAGTTGCGACAACATGGTCGCCACTTCCCTCGAGGCCAACGGCGAGTTCCAGCACCGTTTCGCTTTCCAGCGGTTGACTTTCCTGCGGCAAATGTCCGAGCCTTGCACTCCGCTCCAGGGCAACAGAGCCTGCATCCGGGTCTTCCTTGCGTAGAATCATGCCAAAGAGCGTCGATTTACCGGCGCCGTTTGGCCCAACCAAACCAATCCGCTCGCCCCGGTTTACCTGAAGCGAGGCGTCGGCGAACAACGTTCGGCCGGCAAATGATTTGGAAAGGCCGCTGATGGAAAGCATGCGCTAATATGTTGTGAAGGAGGGCGGCTTAGTTCAAGCAATTTGGCCTTTGCAACCCGCATTTTCGAACATTCAATCGTGGGATGCACGTTCCTCGCCAACATGCGAGTCTTAAGCCGATGGGTCCGAACTCGCGTAACTGACATGTCGTTGCGTGTCGAACCCGTGCGCTCCCTGGATGCCCCTGAGCTCGCGCCGTATCGCACCATGCGCCGGCAACTGGAGCATCGGCAGCAGAGGATCTTCGTCGCGGAGGGGGACAAGGTCGTCCAGCGTTTATTGGAGAGCACGTTGCCTGTCGTGTCCCTGTTGTTGCCGCCCGAGTGGCTGGAGAAGTTTAAGCCCTTACTCGACAGGCGGGTTCAGAAAGAAGATATCGTGGCCTATACCGCGGAGAAGAACGTCCTCGAAGAACTGACGGGGTTCTCGATGTACCAGGGCGTTCTGGGCATCGGACGAATCCCCGAACTGCCAACGATCGCAGATGTGTTGGCCAGAAGTCCGCGACCGCGGCTCTTTGCGGCAGTCGATTCGTTGACGAGCGCGGAGAATTTAGGTGTCGTCGTGCGCAATTGCGCCGCTTTCGGAGTCCACGCTTTGCTGGTGGGAGAAACGTCGAGCAGTCCATACTTGCGTCGCGCCGTGCGAAGCTCGATGGGTGCTGTTTTCAAACTGCCAGTTGTAGAAGTGGCGAGCCTTGCTGAAGCGTTGCGCGCGCTCCGTGCCGCAGGCGTGCAGTCTATCGCTGCGCATCCGCACACTCACCGCAAAACTTTATATGAAACCGACCTCGTGCGGGACTGTTGCATCGTTTTTGGCAGCGAGGGATATGGCATTAGCCCTGACGTGCTGAAAGCGTGCGACGAATTGGTGGCCATCCCGATGGCATCAGAAGTCGATTCGTTGAATGTGGGCAGCGCTGCTGCCGCCTTTCTCTACGAAGCGACGCGGCAGAGGTCGAAGCTCACGCCTTGAAGAATTTGGTGTAAACCTCCCGGATCGCTTTGCGATAACCAGCCACGGCACTGCGAAATTCCTCGGGCGAATTAGATCCACATCGGACCGAAACACGATAAAACGGCGCGGGATCAGTGGGGAGCACGGTTTCACCCTCATAGCTCCAGCGCCGAAGAATTGCCTCGATGCGACGAAGCGCGCGGTAATTGTCGATCAGCCGGTTCGCGTCAGTTGTGGAAAGAACATGCTGATCGCGCGTGTGTTCGAGGGCGCGCATCGTGTTTGGTTCGCGCCACCCGTTTTCAAGAGAGGCGGCTTGTGCGATGAATTCCGCGTCCATCAAACCACCGGTGCCGGTCTTGATCGCGAGCGCATCCTGCCCTGCGGGCGTTCGCTCTTTCTCAATGCGCATCCGCATCCGGGCGATCTCTAGTTTCCAGTTGTCGCGACGGTTTTTGAGATTCGTCAGTTTCGTCACGAGCTTCTCGAATTGCGCTCCTAGCTCCAGGTTGCCTGCAACCGCGCGCGCGCGTGACAGCGCCTGTAATTCCCAAAGCTGCCCGCGATGATGATAGTAGTCGTCGTAGGCGCTCAGCGTATTAACGAGCAAGCCCTTCTCGCCGTCGGGCCGGAGGCGCGCGTCCACGCGAAAGGCCGCACCCAGCTCGGTAGGAGCGCTGAGCAGATCGATGATTTCCACTGCGGCCTGTTGCAGTTTTGGAAGATCGCGAGTGCCGTCGGCGGCTACAAACGTGAGGTCGAGGTCCGAGCCGTAATTCAATTCGCGACCGCCGAGCTTGCCGAGTCCAATTACAACAAATGGAGGCGACTTCTGCCGGCGCTTTCGGGTGACGATTTCCGCCGCGTATTGCAAGCAAGCCTCGGCCAGCGAGCTCAGTTCCTCCTCGTGCTGCCCCAGGTCGGCAAGGCCGATGATTTCGCGCAAACCGATACGCATCAGCTCTGCCTCGTGGTATTTGCGTACCCATAGCTTCTGGTCGGGATCATTCTTCCCATGGCGAAGCTCGGCCAGCGTTTCGGCGGCATCTTTTCGCCGGCGCAATCGCCCGCTCAGCATCAACTCCTCAACCAGGTCCGGTGTGCGAATCGCCCGCTCCGCGAGAAACTCTGAGCGATCGAAGAGCAGCAACATCATTTCGAAAACCGACGGGTTCGCCGCCCACATTTCGAACAACATCGCCCGTGTGCCATAGGCGCTCACGAAGCTGTCGAGCCGTGCCACGACGCGGTCCGGGTCCGAAAGAACGGTTTGTTTGGAGGGTGTCCGGCCCGCGGCAGGATTGAGGCAAAGATTGAACAGGCGCGGCAATAACTGAAAGGCCAGATCGATCGTCCTCCGCGAAACATGCACATAGCCGGGGCCTTGGACAAATTCGGTCAGCAAACGCAACGACTTTGCCGGGTCTTTAAAGGCGTGGCGTGCGAGGAAGTCGTGCCACTCACTTTCGCGGCCATGGAACTCGCGCGGAAATGGTGACGTGACGTTCGTCTCCGTTTGTTCGGGCCGAAGCAGGCGGTCAAAAGAAGTCCGCACGTTTCGCGCATGCTCGGCGCGCGCTTTCTCGAACGCGGTTGCTGTCTTGTATCCCATCAAGCGCGCTAATCGCTCGCGCGCCTTTGCCTGAGTCGGGATCGTATGCGTCTGGAGGTTGTTCTCCATTTGCAGACGATGCTCCACATCGCGAAGAAACAGATAGGCCTTTTGCAAGTTGTCCACTTCGTCGCGCCGAAGGAGATGATACTCGACGAGCTTCTGCAGGGCGGACAGCGTTTGGCGGGATTGCAAAAATGGAATGCGGCCGCCGTGCAGCAGTTGCAGGGTTTGGGCGATGAACTCGATTTCGCGAATCCCGCCCCGCCCGAGTTTCACGTTGCGGTCGATCTCGCCGGTTTTGACAATTTCGTTCTCGGTGCGGTCCTTCATCGCGGCGATTTCCCGCACCACGCCTTCGCTCAACGAGCGCGGATAACGGAACGGCTGCACCATCTCGAGAAACTCGCCCGCAAGGGTTTCGCTCCCGGCCACGCCGCGCGCTTTGATCAACATCATCCGCTCCCACGTTTGGCCCCACTGCGCGTAATAATTTTCATAACCGGGAAGCGAGCGCACCAGCGGACCCGCATCGCCTTCGGGCCGCAGGCGCAGATCAATGCGATAGAGTGTCCCGTTCGCAGTCTGGCGCGTCACTTCGCTCACGAAAGTCTGTGCAAGGCGCTTGTAATATTGGTGCGTCGGAAGCGCACGCGCGGTGGGCGTTTTCCGGTGCGGCGGATCGCGAAAGGCGAAACCCTCTTCGGTGTAAACGAACATGAGGTCCACGTCGGAGCTGTAATTGAGCTCTTCGCCGCCCAATTTGCCGAGACCAAGAACGGCGAAGCAGGTTGGGGCCCAATTATCTTCGGCGTCTTTATGGTAAGGTCGTCCCAGCTTTGATTCGAGTTGCTCCAGCGAAAGTCGCAGCGCGGCGTCCAGGCAAACGTCCGCGACATTCGAGAGTTCGACGGTGATTTGTTCCGCATTGGCGAGGCGCGCGAGATCGCGAGCGGCGATGCGCAACAGTTCGCGCTGTTTGAATTGTCTGAGCTTCCCTAGCGCGAGGTCAAATCCTTCGCTCAGCCAGGCTTTGACTTCGCGGCGCAATCCTTCTTTGCGCCGTGGAAAGCCGACGTTGTTCGATGAGAGACTTTCGCCGATCCATTCGGGATGCTTCTTGAGCATGTCGCCAGCCCACTCCGATCCGGACAGCAATGCGCAAAGGATTCGGGCGTGCTCAGCATTGGCGGAGATCAGCGCCGCCGCAGCGCTCGTTTTCGAGAGTTCGTCGAGCAACTGTCCGGCACGCGCGGGATCGGCAGATGCTTTCAACGCTTTCTTCCATCCGGGCGACTGGGCGAGCTTGCGCGCAGGCACGATTACCACCTCACCTGTTCAAGGACGACGTCGCTTTGCGCAACCTTGCGGTGGAGCCGCGTAAAAAGGCCTCTCCAAAACCCGAGTCCATAACAAATGTGCGTGAGGATGATCAACGGCATGGCAGCCAAAGTCCGCACCAAACGGTGACGCGGAATTGAAAGCAAGGTGTCAACCAGCAGCAGCAAGCCATAGGCAGCGAGCGGCCATGTCGCGATGCGTGCAACGATGTCGCCGTGAGGCCGAAACGCGAAGGTTATCAGCAACGCAACCAAGTACACACAAAACAACGGAGGAACGAAATTGAGGATCGATCCAGCGGTGGGATGCAATCGAAACTGCTCCGCGCGGCCGCGGCCATAGGTCAACAGCATCTTTATGAACGCCCAGAGAGTCGGGCGCGGTCTTCGCTCGGCGATCATTTCCGGGTCGTACAGCAATTTTCCGCCGCGCTTCTGGATATTGTCCATGAGCGCGTTTTCCTCGTTCGGGTAAAGTGATTCGTCGAATCCGCCAAGCTCAAGCAAGACATCGCGGCGCGAAATCAGATTGCACAGGATCAATTCCTTCTCGCCGCTCTCGCGCAATTTTCCTACCGGCGTGTATCGCGCCCGACTGGAGGCAACGGCAAGCCAACTGCTCAGCACGACGGCAAACAGTTGCTCGATCCATGGCGCGTCTTTCGGACAGACAGCCGGCCCGCCAACCATCTTCACTTGAGGATTTGTGAAGTGACCGGTCGCGTGGCGCAAACTTTCCCGCACGGGCCGCGAATCATCGTCGAGAAAGTAAATCAGATCACCGCGTGCCGCTTTGATCGCAGCGTTGCGCTGGACAGAGGGCTGCTTGCCGCGCGCTACAATCATTTCCAGGCTCTCACGCGGGTAATCCAACTGCTGAACTGCTTCGAGCGCCTGGATTCGGCTCTCGCCGGGTCGCGCGGGCACGATGACTGTTACGGTTGGCACCCGATTACTCACCTGGAAACTGAAAACTGGCTCTTCGCGCGTGACAACCTAAGACATCTTTCCGAGTAGTTGATTCAACGCGTCGCGGTAGCCGCGGCTAAGGCTCAACTTGGTACCGTTTTGCAGAATGACAGTGTAGTCGCCATGAAACATGGGCTGGAGTTCTTTGATGCGATCGACATTTACCACGGTCGAGCGGCTAATGCGTAGAAACTTCGACGGGGGCAGCTTTTGTTCAAGCGCGCTCATGGTCTCACGGTGCAGATGGGCCTCCTTGCCAGTGTGCAGATTCACATAATTGTCAGCGGCTTCGATCCAATCGATATCGCTGATCTTGACGATCGTGACACGCCCGCTGCCTTTCACCGCTATCCGGTCAATATGCTTCGGGGCCTCCTTGTTTAGTCCGGCGAGGAGGGCTGAGAGTCGCTCATCAATTTCTCCGCCCTGTTGCCGCTTGACCTGTTCGCGAGCGCGGTTGAGTGCCTTTTGGAGCCGCTCGCGATCAAACGGTTTGAGCAGGTAATCAATCGCGTGCACTTCGAAGGCTTTCAATGCAAAACGATCGTGCGCGGTCACGAAGATCACCGCGGGTTTGCGTTCGCCTTCCAATGCGGCGAGAACACCGAATCCATCCAGTTCGGGCATTTGCACATCGAGGAACACCAGGTCGGGCGTCTTTTCCTGGATCGCGGCGAGCGCTTCGATGCCGTTGGCGCACTGGCCAATCACCTCGATGTCCTTCTCTGCTGCCAGCAAAGAAGCAAGGCGTTCCCGTGCCAGCGGTTCGTCATCAACAATGAGCGCCCGAATTTTCATCGACTCCTCATAATTGCGACTAAGTTGTAAGCTGCAAGTTCTGTTTCGCCAACGGCAGCGTGCGCCACGGCACCACAATTGTTACGCGCAGACCGCCGGTCGGCGCGTTCTTCAGCTCGAATCGCGCCTGGTTTCCATAGAGCTGTTGCAACCGCGCGCGCGAGTTCGACAGCCCGATTCCTTCCTCGGCCTTGCCGTCGGTCGGCAACCCCTCGCCATTGTCGCAAATCTCCACTCGCAGCGAGTTGTCGACTCGCGTCGACTTCAGTTCGATCCGTCCCGATCGCGCATGCGGTTCGATGCCGTGCTGAATGGCGTTTTCCACAATCGGTTGCAGAAGTAGATTTGGCAGCAGCGCGTCGCAAGTCTCGGGAGCGATTTGCTTTTCGACCGAAAGGCGGTTCCCGAAACGTGTCTGCTCAATTTCGATGTACCGATCCAAAAAATCCAATTCTTGGCGCAAAGTCACCTCCTGTTCTTCGGTGCTCTCCAAAGCATAACGCAAGAGATCGCCGAGGCGGATGAGCATGCGATCCGCCGCATCGACGTCCTTGTGCATCAGGGATGAGATCGCGTGGAGCGTGTTGAATAGAAAATGGGGATTGAGTTGCATCTGCAACGCCTGCAAGCGCGCTTCGATGAGACGTTTTTCCAATTCCGCCGTGCGCACTTCGCGCTCGCGATCGCGGCGATATAATCCAATCGCTTGCGCCACGCTGATGATCACCCAGTAAATCAGGATGTTGAAAAAGAAAGTCGCGACGAGCGCATAGGTGAAAGCAGCCCAAAAACCGCGCTGGCCTTCGGTGAGTTGCAGGGCGGTGACGAGGAACGCGCGCGGCAGCATCCACAGGATGGAAAAGACGATGCTTGCAACGAGGTGAATCGTGAGGCGCCGCTGCCAGTCCGCCAATTCGATGGGGATGCGGCGCACCAGCCACAGGACCGGTAGCGCGAGGACGGCGAAGATGTACCAATCGAGAAGGTTTCGGCCGAGCGCGAAGCCCCATGTCACGGGGCTTCCGATTTCGGCGCGGGTGAGGTAGGACTGGCCGGCGAAGGCAAGGCTGATCAACGTCCAGATGGCGAAATACGCAACCCATTTCAGGAATGGGTGCCGCTGGAAATGCTGAATCATCGTGCCGCATCAGCGTAACGTTCGCAGACGGTCTTGCAAAGGCTGCTCTCATGATCGTGGAAAGCCGCGTCGCTGCCGATTGCGGTAGGCCAGAAGGACGTCACGAGGTGAAGTCGCGGATGGTATCTCTCCCAATCGTTCAAGAAGTTCACTCGCGGCAGCGGTGATTTCCTCTTCACCATAAAGCGTGTCGCGCGCGTGATGCACAAACTTCATCGCGCGGAAGCCATCGAACCATCGAAAGAAGCGCTTCGTCAACGCGTCAGCAGTTGAGGTATTACGGCGAATTTCCTCCAGCGCCTCGCCAAAATTTTGCGCCTCCAGAAATGTATGCAGCGATTGCGGTAAGGTTCCGGGCAGCGTTGATTTCATTAGCGTAGGCGTCATTCCAAGGAAGGTCCGCAAATCTTCGAAAGCTTGCAGGGGGTACGTTTTGCTTTGTCGCTTTTCGAGCCATTCGGTTACTGCGCGTCCGGTTCCGAACGGCACGCGCTCAGATGCTCGCGGCGACGGATACACGGTTGTGTTGTTGAGTTCGGTGAAGCCGCCGAGCGGAATGAGCTTGTGTAAGAAATAGAAATCTTCGCCGGCCTGACGACGATTCATTCCGCCTTGTTCCATGTAGGCCCGGGCGCGCACCGCCATGCTTGAACCGATCGTGTGGTAGGCGTGTGGGAATCCGGCGTATCGCAGTGCCTCGACGTAATACCGCAAATGCAGTTCGTAGGGGATGATCCCCTCATAAACTTCGCGTTCCAGCTCGCCCTTAAGCGGATGCTCAAAGCAAATGCTGCATCCGTGTGAACCGGGGTGCTTGTGAAAATGTTTCTCTGCCTGGGCGAGATAATTCGGCGCGCAGGTGCAATCGGCGTCAAAGCAAAGGATGATCCCTCCATCCAGATTTCCGATGTCGTCAAACCGGCGCAGGGTTTCATCCATACCGATTTTGCGGGCCAGTCCCACGCCCGCGTGACGAGGTGGAAGATTTGGAGCATCGATCAGGTGGACTGTGAGCGGGGCTGATTGCGTTTCACTCCATTGGCGGACTTCGGCGAGTGTGCGCTGGTTCTGCTCAATTACATTCGCGGGCGAACCTGCTGCCGAATTAACGACGACGATGACTTCTACACTGGCCGCTGGGCGTTCGCAGGTTCGCAATGATTCGAGGCTTGTCAGAAGATTGGGTTCATTGAAGCAGGGGATTACCACAATGAGCGACAGATTCGGTTGTGGCGGGGCCTGGATTTGGCGGTCACAGAAGCCAAATCGCTCAAAGTAAGCGTCTGTTTGTCGTGTCATCCCCGTCTGGTAATGGGCGCTTTAGCGCATCGTTTAGTTTGTCCTTACCCGTCAGCAAAATCGAACGATTTGTAAAGGCGTCGTCGTAAGTCCGTCCGTTGTTCTTATGGCCAGAGCATATGGGACGATTTGGAGGATCAATGGGAGGATTCGGTGAGGCGATCGAAGCAAGCGTTGGTTTTCGCTTTGTTGGTGCGCGAGGCGTGCAACACCAGTAGCATGCGTTGCATGGGAAAATCTCCGCATGCTCGCCGTTAACCAAATAACACTCGCTCTATTTCTTCACTGCGCACTTGCCACTTTCACGTTAAAGGGCGCAGGCCCGGACGAGCGAAGCATGCAGGGGAGCCTGCACATCGGCACCCTTGCACGGGAAGTCCAACGAGGGAATCGTCAGGCGCTTGCTGGTTTTTGGAAGGAGGTCCACGGTAAGGCACCCTTGATTGAAGCGATATCCGATGAGCAAGGGCGTCGACACGTAACATTTGTTTGGCGTGCAACGAACGAAACGACGCGCGTGACGATGATGGGCGGGTTGCCGGGCGCCAATATTCTCAAGCCGCTGACACGGCTGGCGGATAGTGATCTGTGGTATCTCACTGAGGTGCATTCCACGGAAGCGAGATTCGGGTACGTTTTTCAGATAAATGGGCCTGAGACGCTGCCGATGGAAATGACCGCGATCATGAAGGAAATGGAGCGAAACCCGCCGCGAGTTGATCCGCTTAACACAAACGAGTATGCGGGCTGGTCGTACGTCGAACTGCCGAACGCCCCGCCACAGCCGTGGATCACCAAACAATCGGGCGTGCCCGCCGGGCGCAAGATCACGGAAAAATTCAAGAGTGAAACTTTGCGAGCCGAATATGCTCTGAGCATTTACACGCCGCCTGGGTATGACAAGAACAGCCGTCCCTGCTGGCTGCTGATCGCCTTCGATGGTGGTTTCCGGAGGATGGAGACGACTCTCGACAATCTTTTGGCCGCGGGAAAGATTCCGCCGATAGTGGTTGTCGGCGTGCAGAATCTCAGCGCCCAGACCCGAGCGTGGGACCTCGATTGCTCAGATCAGTTTGCAACTTTCCTGGTCGAGGAGTTGGTGCCGTGGGCGCGAAAGAGTTACCGGGTCTATGACGATGCCGCGCATACCATCGTTGGAGGAATCAGCCTTGGCGGGAAGATGGCGGCTTATTGTGGGCTGAAGCACTCGAGGGTCTTCGGCAAGGTGCTGTCGCAATCCGGATCGTTCCTGACAGCCGTCAGACAGGAATCGCCAACGCCGCTGTGGGACGGCGAGGCCCCAGGAATGCTGGTTGCCGAATTTGTGCGGAGCCCGAGTCTTCCGTTGGAATTCTATATCGAGGTGGGGCGTTATGAAACGACGCTGCCTTTCAGTCATCTTTTGGAGACTCGCCGTTTGCGCGATGTGCTGAACGCGAAAGGGTATCGCGTGAGCTACTCTGAATTTGTGGGGGGACACAATGAGGTTTGTTGGCGCGGCTCTTTCGCCGATAGCATCATGGCGCTCACGGCGGGGCGATAAGGGCTCTACGATTTTGTCTAATCGCGAGTAATCTGCTGAAGCAGGGCTTTCTTTGTGCATCCTGGTTTTGACTCGTTGTTAGCATCGAATTGTGTTCGGATTGGAGCATGAACAACGATAGATGCGATTGAGAAGTCTACGATGTTCAGCTCCGGGCCCCTGGCTTGCTGGTTTTTCAATCCCTTGCGGCTTTCCGCTCCACTTATGCAAACAACGCTCAAAATCAAACTGTCGTTCTTCATGTTCGTGCAGTACTTCGTGTGGGGTTCATGGTATGTGAGCATGGGAACGTACCTGGCCAATGTCCTGAAATTCAGCGGCCAGGAAATCGGCGCTGCCTACGGCGCGTTTGCCCTTGGCGCGATGATCTCGCCTTTTTTCGTCGGCCTTATCGCAGACCGTTATTTTGCTTCCGAAAAAATGCTCGCCGCGCTCGGTATTCTCGGTGGTGCGGTGCTTTGCGTGTTGCCGCAGTTCGGTGTCTTCAAGACATTTTATCCGACGCTTATCCTTTATTGCGCGCTCTCTGCACCCACCCTGGCCCTGGGCAATTCGCTGTCGCTGCACCACCTCCTCGATGCGAAAAGAGATTTCCCTCGGGTGAAGATTTTTTCGGCGATTGGCTGGATTGCCGGTGGCGTGACGCTGAGCCTGCTCAAGGGGGAACAATCGCCGATTCAATTTTATCTCGCCGGCGGCGCGTCCATTTTACTGGGTGCGTTCTCGCTGGCGTTGCCGCATACGCCCCCGAGAAAGGTCGGCCAGGACGTGAGCCTCGGCGACGTGCTCGGACTGGACGCGCTGGCGCTCTTGAAGAAACCGTCGTTCGCCATTTTCATCGCCTGTCTCTTTCTCATATGCATTCCGCTCTACTTCTATTTCGTGATGATGTCGATTTACCTCACGGAACTGCGCTGGGAAGGCTTGGCCGGCAAAATGACGCTGGCGCAAATCTCGGATGTGGTCTTTTTGTTTCTTTTGCCGGTCATGCTCAAGAAACTCGGCTACAAGAAGACCATCTTCATCGGCATCTTCGCGTGGGCGACGCGCTATTACCTGCTCTCGGCCAGCGTGAATGCGCTCAGCCTGCAAACCGCTCTCATCTTCGCCGCTATCCTTCTGCACGGGGTCTGCTACGATTTCCTTTTCATCGCCGGTCAACTTTACGTGGACGACGAGGCTAATGAACGCATCCGCGGGGCGTGCCAGGGATTCATCGCGTTCATTCTCTGGGGCGTCGGCGCATTTGTGGGGACGATGCTTGCGGGCCGGGTTTTGGCGGCCCATACGCTGACGAATGTTGCCGGGCCGATTCAACACGATTGGCGCGCCATTTGGATGACGCCAGCCCTCGGCGCGACAGCCGTCCTGATCATTTTCCTGGTCTTCTTCCGTGAACCGGATAAAAAATCCGCGCTGACCCCGGAAAGGGTTGCGGAAGTGCATTGATATCGCCTCGCGAGCAAAGAGCCACTGCCCGTACCTCAGTTGGACAGAGCGTGCCTCCTAACGCATCATAATCCTTAATGGAATTGCCGGGCAGTTGGGGACCATCTGTTTCTCGTAACGGAATTCCATGGGAGTGTCCGTACCAGATAGGAGTGCAACTGGATTAAGACGGGAATTGACTTGGAGGGGAGATTGACGCTCATTCAGGCGGACGGAATTATTTGTTTATGAGCGCAAAGAATGAAGTGGCGGTGATTAAAACGACTGAAGGAGAGATGACGATTGAGTTTTGGCCTGATGTCGCGCCGAAAACGGTCGAGAATTTCAAGAAGCTGGCCGGCGAAGGGTTTTATGACGGCACAGCGTTTCATCGGATCGTGAAGGGTTTTATGATCCAGGGCGGTGATCCGTTGAGCAAAACGGATGATCCGATGGTTGGCACGGGCGGGCCGAAGCATCGGATCAAGGCGGAATTTAACGAGCGATCGCATGTGCGTGGGGTGGTGTCGATGGCACGTTCGCAGGACCCGGATTCGGCCGGCAGTCAGTTTTTCATTTGTCTGGCGGATGCGAAATTCCTGGACCGGCAGTACACGGCATTCGGACAGTTGACCAGGGGCGACGAGGTGCTTGGCCGGATTGGGGAGACGCCGACAACGAGCGGAGGAGGCGGGGAACGGAGCAAACCGACCAAGCGGATTGGCGTCGAATCGATTCGGATTGTTGCGGCGGAATGAACGACGGTGAGAACGGAGGCGAGCGCAGCGTTCGTACCGCCGAGCTGCTGGTGAGCATGGGTTGTCCGCAGGAAAAATCGGCTGAGATGGCGGCGCAATTGGAGAAGCGGGCGCGGCAGTTGTCTGAAAAAACGGGGCGCGGTTACGAGGAAGCAATGGCACACCTGCTCAATCTGATGCGCCAGGGCTGGGCGGCCAAAGAGAAGGGACTCTGATGCCCAGGCCGTGGCCCACGACGCGCACCAGGAAGCTGGGGGATTTCCGGATCTTCAGTCTTCGTTCCGAGGAAAAGATTTCGCCGCGCACGAATCAGCCGCACGAATTTTTTATTATCGACTGCGTTGATTGGGTGAATGTGATTCCGGTCACGCCCGACAATCAATTGGTGATGGTCGAACAATTCCGGCATGGATCGAATACGGTGGAATTGGAAATTCCGGGCGGCACGATGGATGCGAGCGATGTATCGCCGGAAGCGACGGCTGTGCGCGAGCTGAAGGAGGAAACCGGCTATGCGGGTGAGGGGGCGCAAATTATTGGCCGGGTGTTTTCCAATCCTGCGATCATGAGCAACACGACTTACACGGTGCTGGTGCAGAATTGCCGGCCGCAGCATGAGATCCAAATGGACAGCGGGGAGGATTTGGTGACGCGGCTGGTTCCGGTCTCGGAGATTCCGGAGATGGTGGCGACCGGCAAAATTCGCCACTCGCTGGTGGTGGTGGCGTTGTTTCATTTTGATCTCTGGCGGCGGCGCAACCCGAAGTGATCCTGGCATGGTTTGAGCAGCCAACGAGATGCCGATGATGTCGAAACCCAAGTCAAAATGGAAACTGGTTGAACATTTTCCGATCACTGAATACGAATGCGGAGCTTGCGCCGGTGACCGTGTCTGTTTGAAGTTGGAGTTGGTAATTCGGGACGGCCATGGCCAGCCGACGGGTAAGGTTTATCCGCGGGGGGATATTTGGACAGTCGTTCGAGGGGCAAAGGAGAACCCGCGCGTTCTTTGGCTTCGTGCATCAGACGACACGTCGCATACTTGGGAGGATAGCGACCTATTTTGGATTTGGTTCGAAAAGACACGCAAACGGGCCGGGAAGACCCGTGTGTAGAATCAGCTTTATTCGGCCACAAAACGCCTTTCGGACGGAGTGCCTCTCGGTGGGTTGGAAATGTGGGGTCGATTGGATAAGCTCGGGGAATGGAAGCCGGCGATTGGGTCAATCTGAGCGACGAGGAGTTGCTGGAGAGGAAGATCGTCCATCTCAGGCTCAAACTGGAGGGCGGGGAATTGGAGCCGCTGATCCGGCAACTCTACGATGAGTTGTCCCAGAAGGGGTTGGCGTTTCATCCCCCGTGTCATGTTGGGGATGAGTGGTTCGTGCCGGTGGGGATTCCCGCGATTTTCATTCCGTTTTTTCTCGCGCATGAGCGGTTGCGAAAGCTGGAGCGGAAGATGATGCTGGAAGTGGAGGGCGAGACGCCGGAATGGTTCATGAAGCTGATTCGTCACGAAGCGGCACATGCCTACGCATACGCGTATCAGTTCTACAAGAAGCGGGCGTGGCAACGGATGTTTGGCCGGTCGTCAAGGGACGATACGCCCCAGTTTTATCGTCCGCGGCCGTATAGCCGGTCGTATGTGGTGCACCTGGATGACTGGTACGCGCAGAGTCATCCCGATGAAGATTATGCCGAGACGTTTGCGGTGTGGCTGACGCCCGGGCTGGACTGGCGGGCGCGTTATAAGGGATGGAGAGCGCTGCAAAAGCTCGAATATCTGGATGAGTTGATGAAATCGATCGCGGGCAAGCCGCAGGTGCACGCGCCGGAATACCGGGTTTCGGACCACGATTGTCTGAACGTGAAGCTCAAGACGTATTACGCGCGCAAACGAAAGATGTACGAGGACACGTATCCGGACTTTTACGATCGCGATTTGCGGCGGCTGTTTAATGCAGGCGCGGAAATTGCTGGCCGAATCAAGGCGTCGGTGTGGCTGCGGGGGCGGCGGCGGCACTTGATGGATTCGGTTTGCGAATGGACGGACGAAAGGAAATATCGGGTCAGCAAATTGCTCGCGCGGCTCATCGACCGCTGCGATCAACTCGACCTGCACGTCAAAGACGATATACAGCAGAGCCTCGAAGTCTCGGCCTACATCACGACGCTGGTGATGAATTACCTGTTCACCGGAAAGTTCAAACGCACCAGGTAACCGTGAAGCGCAAACTGAAAGTCCTGGCCTTGTTCGACGCGATGTCGCCGACGACGCTCGACCAGGACCTGCAGACGTACTTGAAGGTCGAGGAGCGCAAAACCGAGGCCGACGTGCTGAAGGCGCTGGGAGAGTTGGGTCACACCGCGGAACATCTGGCGATTTATGACGATCTTGACCTGGTGCGGCAGAAACTGCAGTCGTTTGAGGCGGACGTGATTTTTAATCTGGCGGACCAGTTCAAGAACAACCGGGGGTTTGACCAAAACATCGCGGCCTTTCTCGCGATGCACGGGATTCCGTTCACGGGTTGCGGTTCGACGGGGCTGATGTTGTGCAAGCACAAGGGGATTTCGAAAAAGATCCTCGGGTATCATCGCATTCACGTGCCGAATTTCGTGACGATTGCGCGCGGCAAACGGATCGCCCGGCCGAAGCAGTTAAATTTCCCGATATTGGTGAAGCCGTTGAAAGAGCAGGCGTCACTCGGCATCTCGCAAGCGTCGTTTGTGGAGAACGACGAGCAGTTCAAGGAGCGGGTGCAGTTTATTCACGAGAAGTACGACAACGACGTGATCGCCGAGGAATATATTGAGGGGCGCGAGCTTTACGTGAGTGTCCTGGGGAATCACCGGTTGCAGGTGTTTCCGATTCGTGAACTGGTGTTCAAAGAGGTGCCGCCGGACGAGCCGAAGATCGCGACGTATAAGGCGAAGTGGGACGAGGAATATCGGAAACGGTGGGGATTGGAGAACCGGTTTGCGGAAGGGCTGGAGCCGGCGGTGGCGAGTCACATCGAACAAACGTGCAAACGCATCTACCATTTGTTGACGATCGATGGCCTGGCGCGCATTGATTTGCGGCTTAACCCGAAGAACGAACTGTATTTCATCGAGGCGAACCCGAATCCGATTCTTGCTGAGGATGAAGATTTCGCGCAGGCGGCCTTAAAGGGGGGTGTGAAGTATCCCGAGCTGATCGAACGCATCATACGGCTGGGCATGAATACGGTGCGGGACTAACGGTCAAATGACCGTGGCTTCCTGCTATTGACAATTAGGGGCGTCGGGAGCAAGAAGGGGCAAAGCGGTTAGAGGCAGATATGAAAAGGCTGATAGCGCTAATTCTGGCGGCGGGCGTGGGTTTCGGGGCTATGTCCATCATTGTCTCGAAACGTCTGGCGTCGCGGCACGCTGAGGACTTGGCGGCGCGAGAATCTCAATGGCAAGCGGACAGGGCGGCACTTGAAGCAGCACTTGATCAGGCAAATGCGCGTGCTCGCGTGGCTCCCGCAGTTGTCCAGCCAGCAGCGGCGCCAACGCCGGCAGCGCCCACGAAATTGGGACCGGCAGAGATCATGGCGAAGCTGGTCGCGCTTAAGTCGGGTCAGACGCGCGCGGTGCGTGAGGCGATTTATTTGCTGGAAGAGCTCGTGGCGGCCGGACCGGCGGCGGTGCCGGCGATTCGTGACTTTCTCAATCGCAATCAGGATGTTGATTTCGCTCCCGCGGCGCAGGGCAGGGGAGCGCGCGGCGGAGTGCCTGCCGAGTTTGTCGTGCCGCCGTCGCTGCGGTTTGGATTGTTTGATGTGCTCAAACAGATTGGCGGCGCGGACGCAGAAAAGTTGCTTGGTGAGGTGCTCGGCACGACGGGACGCGGGGTCGAAGTGGCATGGCTCGCGCGCGCGTTACAGGAGATTGCCCCAAACAAATATCGCGAGGTGGCGCTGAATGCCGCGCGTGATTTGCTGGCGCGACCATTGGCGGCGAATGCGAGTCCGCTGGACCGAAACGATCGCGATCAATTGTTTGGGGTGCTTACGATGTATGGCGACAATAGTTATGTGAGCACGGCGCAGGCGCAATTGGTGCGGGCTGACGGTTCGGTGGACCAGAGCGCGTTGCGGTATTTGCGGCAGACGATTGGACCGCAGGCGGTGCCGCTCGCGGCCCAGTTGTATGACGACCCACGCATTAACGATCCGGCGAACAAAGAACCGCTGGCGCGGCTGGCGCTGAATTATGTGGGGGCCGATACGCAGGCGAATGAGTTTTACCAAAAAGCGATCAACGACATGACCCTTTCGAACGGGCATCGTAAGAATCTGATCGAGGACCTGAACCAGGACGGTTTTCCCGACACGAAGAATCTTTCCGCGCGCGACCTACCGCTGATCGAGAGCCGGATTTCGTTGATCGAGCAACTCGCGCCGCTGGCGACCGATCCTGTGAACAAGCGTGCGTTTGACGAGGCCTACAAAGATCTGACGAATATGCGCAAGCGCGTCGTCGGCTCGCAGGCGGTGCAATAATTCTTCCTGTTGCGGACGCAAAATGGGAGCCGACTTTCCCTCGCGTATCGTTTGTCTGAGCGCCGAGGCTGTGGAGGTGCTGTATCTTCTTGGTTGTGGCGATCGGATTGCCGGCGTGACGGGATTCGCCGCTGAACCGCCGGAGGCGCGCAAAAAACCGCGGGTGAGCGGATTTTCCAGTGTCGATTACGAGAAGATCGATGCTCTCGAACCCGAGCTCGTCATCACGTTCTCGGATGTCCAGGCGGCGGCGGCACAGGAATTGATTCGGCGCGGCCATACTGTGCTGGCTACGAATCAGCGCTCGATTGGCGAAATCTTCGAAACGATTCTTCTGATTAGTCGAATTGTACACCGTGAGAGCGAAGCGCTGCTTTTGATCGAGCGAATGCGCGGCGAGATCAAAGAGATCGTGCCATCGAGCAAGCGCCCTCGGGTGTATTTCGAAGAATGGGATGAGCCGATGATCAGCGGAATCTGTTGGGTGAGCGAATTGATCGAAGCGGCCGGCGGCGAAGACATATTCGCGGAGTTCCGCGAGCGCAAATCGGCGCGCGAGCGAGTGGTGACGAGCAAAGAAGTCATCGAACGACAGCCGGATATAATCATCGCGAGTTGGTGTGGAAAAAAGGCCGACCTCAATGCAATTCGCGACCGGCCTGGATGGAGCGCAATTCCCGCTGTTCGCTACGGTCATGTTTATGAAATTGACTCGGCATACATCCTCCAGCCCGGCCCAGGCGTCCTCAAAGGGCTAAGGCAAATGCGCGAGATCGTGATGCAAACCAGAGCCGTGTAATTGAGCACCACCTGCCGAACAGAGTTCGGCGATACATCAGGATGGAGTTCGGCGCTACAGTCGCGTGCTTTACCGGACTGAAGCGGTCTGTGGCTGGCCGAGAGATTGGAAGTCGGCTTTACCCGGAGCGGCTTTGACGTTGAGTTTGAGTACGACTTCTTTGCGGATGAGGTCGTCGGCCTTCCCCGGATATTTCATTTCGAAATCAAAGCGGTTCACGAAAAACTGAGCGGTGACATCGACGGAATTGTCGGTGGCCTTTATGGTGGCCGGGAAGGAGATGTGCTTGGTGACGCCATGGAGAGTGAGATCGCCAGCGACGGTTGAATTGGTCGCGTTCGGAACGATGGATGTCGTTTCAAAGGTGGCTGTCGGGTATTTCGTGACATCGAAGAAGTCTTTGCTCTTGAGGTGGCCGGTCAGCCGGTCGTTGTCGGCAAAGAGAGACGTAGTGTCGATGACCACCTTATTGCCGGTATCGGCGATCTTGCCGTTTTCGACGCGAAGCTCGCCCGCGAATTTCCTGAAGCCGCCATTGTGCCTGCCGGTGACTTTGGAGCCCACAAATTCAACGGAGGAAGAGCCTGGACTAAACGCGAAGGTTTTGCCTGCGGCGGACGCGGTTGTGGGCGAGTTGGTCGCGGAACTGACATCGGCTTTGGGCACATCTTCAGCCGGATTTTTCGCGCAGCCGTAGATGGCGATAAGCGGAATGATCAAAGCGAGTGACACTGATGTTCTCATTGTGAGTAAAGACTTACGGGAAACGCTCCGGTTACGCACGATATTTTTGGCAGATCCTTCGAAGATCCTATTGCTTAACGGCCGCCGCAGTATTTGTGGTAAAACGGATAAAGGGGAAGCACTCGGGGATATGCGAGTCCCAAATGCCATGGCGGCTCCACACCCAACCGCCGGAATCCTTGGCGGGAGGAGAGGCTTTGTAGGTGTTGAAGCGGGAGAAGTCCATGCGCCATACGTCACCATCTTTTGGGGGCAGGGAGCGGCCATCGGTGGCGAGCCATTTCATGCCGCGCCATGGGAATGCCAACTCGACTGTCCAGCCGGCATCTCTATCGCTGTCGTTGTTGACTGTGCCATTGATCGAGGTGGCGTTTTTTTTGCCTGGAAAAGTCCAGTTGAAATTGCCGAGGCGGCCGCCACGCGGGTGAGTCTTGAAGTCGACGCCGTTGAATGGTTTGAGATTTGAGCGGGCGAAGTCTGGCACGCTTGCGAAGCCGCTCTTCTCGTAAGCGTCGTTCCAAATAAAGAATACCTCATAAACGGTGTTGAAGGCGTTCACTTCAAATTCATAGTAGGCATCGCGACCGGCGATGAAGACCTCGACGTCGTTGTCGTAATAAATGGGATCATTGTGGTTGGTGTACTTGGCATGAACGCGCGGCTCCTCGACACGAAATGCCACGTAAAGATTTTGGTCATCCCAAACGACAGCAGCGCGTGTGTCGTGGAGGGCCGGCTGGCCTGTGAGGATGTCCACGAAGCGCGGCGACTGCGGCGCGCCCTGCCAGACTGCTTCATCCAGTTTGCCGTCGATGCGAATGGGTTCAACAACGCGATAAGCTGTGTAGCGTTGGATTTCATTCGTAGGGCAGGGGAACTTCCATTCGTCGGCGTGCAAGGGCAATGCGATTACGAGCGTAAGAGGTAATGACCGAATCAGCATGTATCATTGTTGATAGCGGATGTGCGCCTTCGAAGAAAGGATCGTTTGACGCACGGCATTCCAGGTCTAGCGCGGTCTCGAGGCGTATCCTAGAGTTTGCCCATGCAACGTCCTACGACACTGCTGGCTGTGGCGTTCCTGACGGCACTCGCGGGCTTCATCGCGGGTTGGACTGTGATGGCGACCAGGAGTCTCGCGCGCCTGAACCGCATTGTCGCTGTGAGTTGGGGTGACGCCAACGATGCGAAGGCCTTTTACGGCGCTTACGTGTATCTGCATCCGAAGGAACCCGGCTATTCGGTTCGCGCCCGTGTCTATATGGGACGAGGCAATGACAACGTGTTCTATTATTGCGGCGAACTCGGTCGGGTTCGCAGTGACGCCGAAGCGGTCGCGCAATGGAGCAGGATCGATTGGCGTGACGATGGCCTGCATATCGGTTCGAGCACAAACCAGTATTTTGTCAGGAGAGCCGAACTCGATCGGCAGAGGATCGCCCTGCGTTAGAACTCTATGAGTTCCGATAAGTGACGGAAGCCCGAATCGACGGAGAGGGTAATGCCTTAGTTGACAGTCAAGCCATCGCGAATAGAGTGCGATCTCAACAAGAGAACACGAATGGAAAGAGTAATCGGGGTCTGTCTGCTGGTGGCGGGCGTGATCAGTTCCGGGCGGGCCGCCGAGGGGACACAGGTTCGCATTGGGTTTTTCCCGAATATTACCCATGGACAGGCCCTCTACGCGAAGGCGACGGGTGAGTTCGAACGGGCGACAGAGGCAAAGCTCACGTGGACGCCGTTTAATGCAGGGCCGACGGCAATCGAGTCAATGTTTACAGACGCGATTGATCTGACGTTCATCGGGCCAGGACCAACGATCAACGGATACATCAAATCGCGCGGACAGAAGTTTGTGATCATTTCGGGAGCGGCAAGCGGCGGCGCGGGGCTGGTCGTGCGGCAGGAGGCCGGGATCAAGACTGAAAAAGATTTCGTCAATAAGAGGATCGCGACGCCGCAATTGGGAAACACCCAGGACATTGCGGCGCGCGTGTGGTTTGCGGACAAGAATATCAAATTGAAGGAACGCGGTGGATCGCTCGCGCTGTTCGCGCTGGCGAATCCGGATCAACTCACGATGTTCAAGAAAAAAGAGATCGATGGCGCGTGGACAACCGAGCCGTGGTTGTCGCGGCTTGAGCTTGAAGCCGATGGGCAATTGTTTTTGGACGAAAAGACCCTTTGGCCGGAGGGCAAATACGTTACGACGCATCTCATTGTCAACAAGGCGTTTCTCAGCAAGAATCCCGACTTGATTCGCAAGCTGCTCGGGGCGCACGTGGACATTACGCAAAAAATCAATTCGGACAAAGCCGCGGCCGCGAAAATCCTCAATGACCAGCTTAAGAAAGAGACTGGCAAATCCCTTAAGCCGGAAGTAATCGCGCGTGCACTCGAACGGGTCGAGTTCGCCTGGGACCCGGTGAGATCATCATTGTTCAAAGGCGCGGAGGCGGCACACCGGATTGGGTTTCTGCGGTCGAAGCCGAAACTGGATGGAATTTATTCATTGGGTCTGCTCAACGAAGTACTGAAGGAAAAGGGACTGCCGGAGGTCGCGAACTAGGGAACGCTTGAGCGAGGGGAAGCAACAAGGGGTCGCAGGGACACTCGAATTAAAAGAGGTCTCCAAGGCATTTCCTTCGGGCGGAAAAACCGTCGAGGCGCTCAAGAATATTACCTTTACCGTGCAACCGAGTGAATTCGTGGTGTTCGTCGGTCCCTCGGGGTGTGGCAAATCGACGTTACTCAATCTGATTGCCGGGTTTGAGCCGCCGACGAGCGGTGAAATTTTGCTCGATGGCGTGCGCGTCGAGAGGCCGCATCAGGACCGACTCATGATGTTTCAGGAGCACGGTCTGTTTCCATGGCTGAACGTCATCAACAACATCAGCTACGGATTGAGATGGAAGTATCGTTTCCAACGGAAGCGACGCCGCGAACGCGCGCGCGAACTCATTCGCATGGTACATCTCGAGGAATTCGAGAAGGCCTGGATTTACGAATTGTCTGGAGGAATGAAACAACGTGTGGCTCTCGCCCGCGCGCTCGCGCCTGATCCCAAGCTGCTGATGATTGACGAACCGTTTCCCGCGCTCGACGCGCTTGCGCGGCAAAAGCTCTACGGGGACCTCCAGGCGATTTTCAGCGAAACGCGCAAGACCGTCCTTTCGGTGACTCACGACACGCGCGAGGCTGCCTGCCTGGGCGACCGAGTCGTGGTTCTCACCGGTCGCCCCGCCATAATTAAGACTGTGGTGCCGATCGATCTGCCACGGCCACGGGATATCAATGACCCCCGCGTGGCGGAATACGCCGGGCGGATCATGTCCGAACTGGAGAGCAAGGATGCGTAAGCTGCCCGCAAAGAAAACGCGGCCGTACGTGATCGCCTTTTACCTGCTGCTGATTGGCGCGTGGCAATTGCTGTTTTCCCTGCGCGTAATTCCTGATTACTTGTTTCCCTCGCCGGTCCAGGTTGGCCAGCGCCTGTGGGAGTTAGTCACACAGGGGCTGATGTGGCCCAGCATCCAGGCAACATTAATCCGGATGGGGATTGGGTTCAGCTGCGCCTCAGCCATCGGGCTCGTAATTGGCCTGATCATGGGGACCAGCGCCGTTGCGAACAGTTGCGCAAAATCGCTCTTCCTGGGGCTGCAGACGCTACCCACGGCAGCATGGGTGCCGATCTCACTGCTAATTTTTGGCCTGAGCGACAAAGGGATTTATTTCGTGATCATCATGAGTTCGATGCCCGCGGTGGCGATCGCGACATCCGACGGGATCCAGAGCATTCCGCCGATTTACCTGCGCGCCGCGCGGACGCTTGGCACACCGGCGTATGCGATGCCGGTGCGCGTCGTCTTTCCCGCGGCGCTCCCGATGATCGTCACCGGCATCAAACTTGGCTGGACCCTCGGCTGGCATGGCGCTGTGTCAGCGGAATTGATTAAGTCGAGTATCGGACTCGGATACCTGCTTTATCTGGGGCGCGAACTCAACGACGCCTCGCAAGTTGTCGCAATCATGATCGTGACGATTCTCTTCGGGCTGTTGCTGGACCAATTCCTGTTTGGGATTGTGGAAAGAAAAATCCGCCGCAGGTGGGGTCTAGAGAAGGAAGCAGAAGCAGCATGATTGCTCATTCGGAGCACAAAATAGTTTCAGAATTCCATTAGTCGCGCTGATTTACGCAGCTTTTCGGCGCGAATTTCGCGCGATTGCAAAGTCGTCACTTTACTAAAAGCGAAGAAGGGCTTTATTACTGGGTGACTCAAAGCAGGTCTCCGTTGCTTCTGATCGAAGACGACGAAAATGATATCCGCCTGTTCCAGGCGGCACTGACCGTCAATGGCGTGTCGAACCCTGTGTGGGCGGTGGCAGATGGCCAGGAAGCGATGGACTACATCATGGGCCACGGAGCGTTCACCGATCGGAAACGTTATCTTCCGCCGGAGATCATTTTTACGGACATTAAGATGCCGCGAGTGAACGGCCTTGAATTCCTTCGCTGGCTGCGCACCGAGTCGCCATTACCCCATGTGCCCGCGGTGGTGCTGAGCGCGTCCGACCTGGAATCAGATGTCCGCGCTGCGTATCAGCTTGGCGCCAATGGATATGTGCGCAAACCGACCAGTTTCGACCGGTTGCAGCGCGTTATCCTCCTGTTGGTGGAATATTGGAACGTTTGCGAAAAGCCCCAGGCCCTGCCTGAAGCCGCCGTGGCGTGAAGTTAAGGCGAGCGTTTCGTAAGGAGGCGTCGTCAGTTCATGACCGGCGAAGCGCGAAGGATGCGATCGCGGATGAGCCCTACAAAGTTGCTTGAGCCTGCGTAAAACCAGCCCAGGTGCGTGCGACAGCGGTCGCAGAGGCAGTAAGACCAGGCATGACCAGGGAACCATGTCTGCTCGGATGTGGGAACGCCCGTCTGCCGGCAACCGATTGTTTGGCTAAAGGTGATAATATGGAAGGAAATGCCTTGAGGGTTTTTAAACAAAAATTCGGCCGTGCCGGAATAGATGAAGCGGTCCTTTTCGCTGGCAACACGGTTGAGACACCACGCGCAAAGCCAGTCATTGAGGGAATCGCCGTGAGTTGAGAGGGGGCGGGTGTGGATTTCGGGTTCGGCGAGCACGACTGCGCCCTCGTCGGCCCCGAGGACTGCCTGCACCATGGAAGGCATCGGTCGGTATCTTGCCACGAAAGGGATTCAAGTCCACAGCCAAGATTGAGAGGGCTTGAGGACAAGAATGGAGGCCAAGGATTGGGATTTGACGCCCGACGATGGCGGTTTCAGTCTTTGGGAATGAACCATGATTTGAAGCGATTGTTGTTCTGCAAAGGAATGTCACGACACGCGGCCGGCTCAATGCTGGTTGTTGTTGCGGTAGTTGCGGGGAATTTGTTGTTGGCGCGCGGAGCCGAATCGGGCAAAGAACCGGCGTGGCGATCGTTGCCTTTGAGCGCGAGTGGCAAGGTTGACCCGAGTTGGACACACGTGGGTTACGGCGGGTTTTCCATCGAGGATGGCGCTCTGCGAACGGAATGCGATCCGAAAGGACTCGGCTTGCTGGTGTATAAGAAGGAACGTCTCGGCGATTGCCAGATTCGCGTGGTGTTCAAGACGAAGGACACGAACTCGAATTCGGGTGTGTATGTGCGGCTCGACGACGGGATCCTGGAGCAGGTCGGAAAACCGGGAGCGGCATTTGATCGCGACGCGGCCGGGAAACCGTCGCCTGAGTCGATGGAAAAGGTGAAGGCCTCGGGAGAACGAGAGGAAGGGCCGTGGTTTGCGGTGCATCGCGGTTACGAAGTGCAAATCGCGGGGGGAGGGGATTCGTGGCATCGAACCGGGGCGATCTACTCACTGGCGCAGTCATCTGCGGCTGCGAAGAAGCCGGGCGAATGGAGAACGATGGTCGTTACGCTGGACGGCGACCGAATTTTTGTGGATCTCGATGGGCAGCACACGACGAGCTTCGATCCGAAAAGTCCCGATTTGCCAGCGCGGAAGCAGTGGCACGAACCGAAACGGGAACCGAAGCGGCCTCGAGCAGGTTACATCGGTCTGCAAAATCACGACCCGGGCGACGTTGTGTGGTTTAAGGAGATTAGCGTGCGACCGCTGCCTGCGCGCGCGAAATAATGCGCGGATCGGTCCCGAAGCCGGACAATTTAAGCCGGTGCATAAATTATCAGCGGTCTGCAAAGCTACCGCTTGTTTTGTTCACAATGCCGGCTTAGGGTACGAGCAACGAGTGATCAACATTGAAGAAAAGATCGAGCGGACTGTCGGCCGGCGAACGAAAACTCCGGACGGTCTTTCGACAGCCGCCAATTCGAAAGCTGATTCAATTGCCTGGCGAAAAGCCTTCGGGGGAGTGCGTGTGCCACGTGGTGTGCATCGTTTTAGAACCCACGAGGAAGCGGACCAATGGCTATGGCGGATGATCGCCCGTCCAACGAACTAGCACCGCGGGAGCCTACAGTTGAAGACCTCGTGGCGCTCTGCCGCGAGCTAAATTCTCGCGGCGCGAAATACGTTGTCGTCGGAGGCTTTGCCATGCAAGCCGCGAATTATATCCGCAGGACAATGGATGTAGACCTGCTTGTGGCCGCAGACAGGGAAAATGAGGCGAAAGTTTTTTCTGCGTTGTCAACTTTGCCCGATAATGCCGTTCGCGAGCTTCGACCGGGGGAACTTCAAGAACATGGCGTGATTCGCGTGGCAGACGAGATCGTCGTGGATTTGATGCGAAGCGCAGGTGGTATCGAGTACGTCGAAGCCGCCAGGGACATCGTGGTGCGCGAAGTAGATGCGGTGGCAATTCCCTTTGCTTCGCCACGCTTGTTGTGGCGCATGAAAATCGTGACGCATCGCGAGAAGGACGGAGCAGATCTGCTTTTCCTGCGCCAATGGTTTGCCGAGCGCGGAGAAATTCCCCCCAAAATATCCTAAGAAGGTTTCTATTGCGGATCATCCCGCACTCGCCCGTTGCTGGAGCAACGAGCGAGTGGTTGACGTGGACCGCGCGTTGGTCAGGGCTTATGTCGACTTGACGCGCTTGAGCGTGGTGGGGTGTTCGGGCATTTCCTTGCCGTCCATGATCGCTTTGCAACTGGTGGTGATTGTATCGGTGTCATCGAAGGTAATCGTCAACGCGTGCATATGGGATTCCCTTGCAGGGTTAATGCCGCAGGTTTTGTCGAAATCGAAGCTCAGCGTCTTCGCATCGGATTTCTTGAGGACCATGCCGGGACGATTGCCCATAACGCAGTAATGGGTCATAGCGAGGGTGGTGCCATTGTCGTAATACATCGTAACCATCTCGTTGGGTGTGCCGCCGAAAACGCGTTCTTCCAGGACACTGCCGCCAGCCAGCAGCCGGTACTGGACGCTGATGTCGATTGTTCCCTGGCCCATGTCTGTCTTGCCTTGCCACGTGCCGACCAGTGTTTTCATGCGTTCGAATTCCGGCGAACTGGGCTTTTGCTTGACGGGTTCGCTGGCGTTTAGCCACGCGGACGTCGCCAGGATTACTGTTGCGCAAACTGTAGTGATTTTCATTTTAATCGTTTTTCTTTTGTTCGTAGTAAATTGTCCGACTTTCATTCATACAACGAACGGGCGAACGCACTGAGGACAAAGGGACTTTCTTTTTTTGGGTCATGCAAATTAGCTGGCTTTTGGGCCGAAAAGTCGTAGATAACGTGGGAAGCCAAAGAATTATATGAAACCAGGGGTATTGTCTCTAACTGTCGTGCTGATGCTGTTCGCGTTTTCAGCCAGCGCACTCACGGCCGAGGACCTGGCCGGGACGTATGTGGGGAAATGGACGGACGACCTGGCAACCGGGGTCGTTAATCGATACGACGCCGTGGTCGTGTGGGAAGCGGACAGTCAATAGATACATCGAATTCATCGGTCTTTACTATGCCAGCGGGGTTACCGAGATCGAGGAGGATGGTTCATTTGTGGCAGACGAGGGGATAGTACTTGGGCAAGTGACGTTGCATGGGAAGCACCTGCACGTGGTGGTGTATTGGTGGGGAGGAGATATCGTCGAATTCAAAGGACATCTCTCAGATAAGTTGCCCGATTGGTTCGTGCCACAGGATTTCTGAAAGCAGGGAAGCACGATGTCACGATTTGTTATTTGAGCCCAAGTTTTTGACGGCTTGCAAGCAGGACCAGGGATTCCCTGAGGCGCTTCGCTCTGGTCTCTGGTCGTTTGGCTGTGACGATCCAGCCGATAAAATGCTTCCGGTAGGTGGGAGCTAACGTATCGAAGAAATCCCGAGCCTTTCGATTGCGCGCGAGCGCCAGTGACAAATCCTGGGGCATATCCGTATTGAGCCTTGGGCGTGGATTACTCTCCCAATTCGCCGAGTTTCTTGCTGCTTCAATTTTTGCGAGACCGAATTCAGTCATTCTGCCTTCCCGGACGATTTTTTCGACGCGCTTTCGGTTTATAGCCGACCATCTGCTCCTGTCCTTCCTCGGCGTAAACTTTCTGCAGTATTTATTGTCGTCGATTCTTTTGATGATGCTGTCGATCCAGCCGAAGCAGAGGGCTTCTTCGACGGCCACTTCGTAATCGAGAGAGAGTTTGCCGGTTTGCTTTTTGTAGAAGACCAGCCAGATTCCGCTTTGTTCCTTTTGGTGATTCTCAGCCAGCCACTTTCTCCACTGCTCTCTAGTTGAAACGTGGACTTGTTTCACGTGTCACATCCTGGACCAAAGAGAAGGTTTTCGCGACCCATCACCACGAAATCGGCTTGACCTGGCGACGGGTTGGCCAGGGTGCACGGTTATCGGCTGGAAACTGCAGAAAGCATGGCGAACGGATCAAGACGGTCGCAGCGGAATCTTGAAAGACCTGGAGTGGCAGGCGCGTATTCATTTGAGGAGAGATCGTATGCCTGCAACAAACGAACCTGCTCAGGCCTCGGCGAAATCGCCGGAACCGCAGAAGAAAAGGAGTTGGAGAGGGCTGCTGCAAGCCGGGCGCGTGCAGTGGCTGACGCTGCTTGTGTTACTCGTCCCAATCGGGTGGTACGGGCTGTCGTATGTGCCCGGGCAGCGGGCTTATTTCACGCAGCGAAACTTCCGTCAGTTGAACAGGATTAGCGAGGACCTCAAGTTGCGGATCGAGAATTCGGCCACAATGTTGAAAAATCTGGCGTCCACAGCGAGGTGGTATACCCCGACGGCGGCGATTGATCGTATACAGGCGAGCGTCGGGCTCGTGGCGGGGCTCGAGTTGATCGAGAAACCGGTCGTCAACGTTATCACCAACGGCATCTGCGATAGCACCAATGCACCCGCGGTCCTCGTAGTATATGATCGCGAAACTGGCTTAACCCTGGAGTGCCAGGGGCTGGTATGCGGCGAGAAAACGAATTACGTTTCGCTCCGCGCCAAGCGCGATTTCGCCAACGTCGTCACGCACAGGGAGGAGTTTGACGCCATGCTGCTTGCGGATGCGGACGGCCGGGTGCTGTTTCAGCGATCGGTCGCAGGGTGGAATATATTGGATGTCAATGAGCTTTCGGACGAGACGGGGCGGGTGCTGAAGACCAACCTGACGCGCAAATCGAGTGCGGTGGCGGACGTTGTGTGTGGAGGGACAAAGTACAAGATATTTTTGCAACCAGTCACAATCGGTGTGAGGACGCAGAGGGGCACCAACATCACTTATTGGGTCTGCGGAATGGTTGAAATGAAACATTTCCTGGTCGAGAGCCTGGCAATTCCTCATCGGGTCGTGGTGCGGGTGATCTTTTTGGCGCTGGCGTTAGCGATCAGCATGCCATTTCTGAAAATGCAGTTTATGGGGCCACGCGCGCCATTGCGGCCAAGGGATGCGCTTTTATTGTCGGGAGCCGCGGTCTTCGCAGCAGGACTAATTACATTCTGGTTATTGGATTTGTTTGCATATCACCATGCAAAGCAGCGGTTTAACGAAGGGATGCGATCTCTGGCGACAAGTATTACCGACCATGTGCGGCAGGAAGTAGAGGCCATGACCGCGCAGCTCCGGGCGTTCAACGATTTGCCCGCGGAAGTAACTCAACCGCTCGAGGCCTCTTTTTCATCGAACGGTTCTAATCGTTCGGCGCGAGTGTACATCACGAATCTGCTAGATCGCTCGGAAATTGTGCCGGATATCATGGCGGCTCCTTATCCATTTTTTGAGATGGCTACGTGGCTGACACCAGGCGGGCAACAGGCGCGAAAGTGGACGATCCGAGAGGCTCCTACACCGTTCATTAACCTGAAGGCGCGGGAGTATTTCGTGGATGCGCTGGCGCGGCGACACTCCCTTTACGAAATCGGTCTCGGCGAAACGACGGCGTGGGTGCAGCCGATTGTGTCTTGGAACACGGGCGAGAGCAGCGTGGTGGTGTCCGTGCCGCACAGCAACGGGGTGGTGGCGATTGAGAGCAGGTTGCTTTCACTGATCAGTCCTGTTTTGCCGCCGGGTTTTGGATTCGTGATCGTCTCGCCGGAGGGCCAGGCGCTTCTGCATTCGGACGCGACCCGCAATCTGCAAGAGAACATTCTTCAGGAGTGCGATTACAATCCGTTACTGCGGGCGGCGCTGTTGGGCGGGCATGGCGAGCCGTTCAACCTGAGTTATCGCGGGCGAAACCACGCGTTTTATGTTTCCGCGATGCCGGCGTCGAACTGGTCGCTAGTGGTGTTTCGAGAGGCACTGATCCTGAATCACGCCAATTTCGATACGGTGTTCGTTAGCCTGTCCCTTTTCGGAGGGTACTTTGTTCTGTTTGGCGGCGCCCTGTGGTTTTTTGGGGTGTTGTCCCGAAAGGGCCACAACTGGCTCTGGCCGGATGCGAGTAAAAACCGGCAGTACGGATTGACGTTTGTCGTGCATCTGGTGATCGCTGCGATATGTTCGTTACTGATCTGTTTTTCGACCGAGCTTTCGCTTTCACCACTGGCGCTCGCGATCCTTTCAGTGCTCGTGGCGGCCCTGGGGAGTATTGTGTTCCGCGTGCTGCTCAAAAACCCTGTGGAGAATCCGTGCCCGCTGGCTCGAACCCGCCAATATAGCTGGCAGTATGTGGCAGCAATGGCGTCGTTCCTGTTGGTGACTGGGGCGGTGCCGGCATTTGGAATATTCAAGCTCGCCCGTGATTCGCAAATCGAATTGCTGGTCAGGCAAGCACAGTTGCGCATGGCCAAGGACCTCGGCCAGCGGACAGTGCAGGTTGAAAACAGCTATCGCGGTTTGATTTCAGATTCCGCGCAAATGGGAAAACTTCTCGAGCGCCGATTGTACCCAGCGCCGAAAGCAATCCGTCCGACGGCGTGGGACTTGTATTTGGATTCGTTATTTGGAACGGAAATTGAATTCGCGAAGCGCGGCCACAGAGTTGACGACGGCAAGTCGAACGTGGGACAAGACTCCGCACAGAGCTGGTTTGGGCGACTCCTCACTTTGCTGCGTCCGGTGCACTACCGCACGATAAGCCGCGCACGCGACATATTCCGGGCGAGTGCGGTCGATGATAAGTGGGAGTGGCGCCGGGAGCTTGTGGCGAAGGACGGCCAGAAGCAAAGGCTGATCTTGACGAATAGAGGAGATCGCAGATTGCCACAATTGGTGTCCACGGTGCCCGCTCTTAACCTCCAGAGAGAGCCCGTCAGCCTCGTGATCGTGGCCACCATCCTGGGAGCGATGGGTTGCATAGCGCGCTTCGTCACGCGCTACGTGTTCGCCCATGGACTGGAGGGAAGAGCAAATCCGGAAACAGGCGTCAGCGCGTCGGGGCAAAATCGGTTGATCCTTGTCGCGGCTGGAACGGAACCGTCCCATCCCTGGATTGACGATCCAAGGATTTATCATCTGGACCTCCGAAAAGAAAGCGAATGGACACCGTGGCTGATGAAAGCTACGGGAGCGAAACTCGAGGATCAGAAGGAAAGAATCGTGATGATTCATCATCTGGAATACAGGTATGACGATCCAGAGTCGAACACACAGAAGCTTCAGTTGTTTGAAAAACTTCTGGCCGATAACCGGCGAACTGTTGCCGCGGTGTCCTGGGCAGATCCATCGAATTTTCGATTCGCAGATGTCGAGCCAGTGGACGCAAGCGACAGCGCAAAGCCGACGGAATTGGGACGGTGGCTGGCGATCTTTGATTCGTTTGTGAGGGATTATGGAAAGGAAGCACGACCTGTCCCTGCGGAAAGCGTGATTGGAGCAGAAGGTCGCGCCGCAAATACGGATTATCTGTACGCAAGCAGGTACGCGTATTATCGAGCGCTTTGGACCGTGTGCTCGCGGCAGGAACAATTGGCCCTGCACCAATTGTCGCGATATGGTCTGCTCAACGCGCGAAATACCGAAGTTTCATCACTGCTGGAGCGAGGGCTGATTGTATGCAAACCAAACCTGCAGCTTTTCGAAAATGGGTTTGCGCGGTTTGTCCAGAAGGCGTTTCAACCCCAGCATCTGCCGCTCAGCGATCAGGAACAGGCGCCGAGTGTGTGGAAGGTTTTGAAGAAGGTGTTGTTGGTCGTGCTATACGGCGCGGCTTTGTTTCTATTCCTCACGCAGCGCGAACAATTTACCGCGACGCTCGCGCTGCTGACGGGATTCACCGCCGGCGTCCCGGTTCTGATGAAGTTCCTGAACCTGTTTAGCGACACGTCGAAATCGGTAGTGTAGCAAAAAAGGCCGGGAAGGGTGCTTCCCGGCCGTCGCTCGCTGCGTTCGTCGTTGGAGGATTAAATCGGAAAATATTCGAGACCGAAATCGTGTTCGCCTGATGAGGGAGATTTGTCGTTCAAGAGTTCGAGCACTTCGGCTTTGGTCAGGGTCTCGCGGACGAGTAATGCCTCCGCAACTTTTTGAGTGTTCTTGCGATGGGTTTGAATCAGCGCGTGCGCTTCGCGGTCGGCCTCTTCGAGCAGGCGGTTAATCTCCTGTTCGGCGTCGCGCTTTTCAGGTTCGTAGTAAAGCTTTTCGCCCATACCCCATTCGAGGACCATTTTGCGCGCGATCTTACGCGCGGTGTCGAGGTCGCCCGCAGCGCCGTTCGTGGTCGCGCCATAGAAAACACGCTCGGCGGCGCGTCCGCCCATGAGGACGACGAGTTCTTCCAGGAGGAGGTCTTTGCTTTGGATGTTCTGATCTTCGTCCGGGAGCAGAGTCGTAACGCCAAGCGCCTGGCCGCGCGGAACGATGCTGACTTTGTAGAGGGGTGGCAGGAGTGTCTTCTGTAGATTAATGAGCGCATGCCCGGCCTCGTGGTAAGCGACCATGGCGCGCTCTTCACGTTTGAGGACCATGGATTTGCGTTCTTTGCCGAAGCGGACTTTATCGCGTGCGGCTTCGAGGTCGTTCAGCGTAATGCTGGAGGTGTTCTGCTGGGCGCAAAGGATCGCCGCCTCGTTGACGAGATTGGCAAGGTCCGCGCCGGACATGCCGGGGGTGGTTTGTGCGATCACATCGAGCGCTTTCGATTCGTCGCGAAGCGGTTTGTTACGCGTATGGGTTTCAAGGATTGCGCGGCGGCCTTTCATGTCGGGGTAAGGGACAAAGACTTTGCGGTCAAAACGGCCTGGGCGAGTGAGCGCCTCGTCGAGGTCCTCCGGACGATTAGTCGCGGCCAACACAATGATGCCGTCAGAGCTTTCGAAACCGTCCATCGCGGCGAGGAGCGCGTTACTGGTTTGCTGGAGTTCGCCATGCGTGTCGAACTGGCGCTTCTTGCCGAGGCAATCGATTTCGTCGATGAAAATGATCGCCGGTTTGGCTTTGGCGGCTTTCCTGAAGATGTCGCGCACGCGCTTGGCGCCAACGCCAACGAACATTTCGTTGAAATCGCTGCCGTGAGCGCTGAAGAAATTAGCGCGGGCCTCCCCTGCGATCGCTTTGGCGAGCATGGTCTTGCCGGTGCCGGGCGGGCCAATGAGGAGAATGCCTTTTGGCAGCTTGCCGCCGACCTTCTTGTATTTTTTCGGATTCTTTAGGAAGTCCACGATTTCCTGCACCTCGGCCTTGGCTTCTTCGATGCCGGCGACGTCGACGAATCGAACGTGTGAGCTCGGTTGGACACGGTGCGACGTGTTCAGTTTTCCGAAGTTCATTTGCTTCATGAAGAGCACGGAGACCACGCCTGCGATGATAAGAGTGGCAATGACGAGTTCCCATTGCGCACCGCCGCGGCCGGGAACGTTTACCCTCACTGCGCCGTTCGCGAACAAAGAAGCGAGCTGCGCCTCAGTAAGATGCGTCGTGATGGTGAAGGACTTCGCTTTTGCGGCGGTCTTGAGTGTGCCTTCGACGGTGTAAACGCCGCTGTAAAAACTCGGGACGGCGGTGGCTTTGGCGATGGTGGCCTTGTCGATGGCTTGAAACAGTTCGGCGCGAGTCAGTTCTTTGGTCGGCGTGCGGGACTTGCAGGCGATGAGCACGGCAACGCTCACCAGCACCGCCGCAACGATCGCACCCGCAACTTTGAAATTCTTCAACGTCTTCATTGGACTTCGTTTTCTTATTCGGTTAGCAACCTGGCATCGCTAGCATGACGAAGACGGTTGTGTGCTGAAATCGGTGAGACAGTGTTTATCGTGTCAGAGGGGATGCGAAGGCAGTGTCGTCGTTGCACCTACAATTGCCAGGCGATCCGTAATGAACGTTGTGTGCGATTGCGACCGGTCAGACAGCTGATTAAGCTTTTGCTATGAAGACATTGCTGCTGGGCTTCGTGCTAGGTATCGCGGTTGGCGCATTTGCGGTCTGGTATTACCAGGGCGAGCCGAACAAGGGCCCGCTGCACCAGGGCCGGAACTCGGTCACGGGTGCGGCGGACCGGGTCAGAACAACCGTCCAGGACAAGGTTTCCGACATCCGCACCGACGATATCAAACGCGAGCTGGAACGCGCGGGAATGGTTGTGCGGGATAAAGTCACCAAAGCCGGCTCGGCCATTTCAGATGCAACGGCTGATGGCCGGATCACGGCAACTATCAAAGGCAGATTTCTCAAAGAACCGGGATTGTCGTCGTTGGGGATCAGCGTGGATACGACCGATGGCCTGGTGACACTTTCGGGGACGACTGGCTCGCATGAAGAGGTGGCGAAGGCGGTGCGGATTGCACTGGAAACCGAAGGCGTGCGGAAAGTGGTTTCGACGCTGCAAGTCAGACCAACTAACTAGAGTTGAACACGCAAGACGCGGTCGTTCGTGCTGTCGCTGATGTAGAGGACGCCGAGGGGATCGACGTAAACTCCGTGGGGCTGATTTAGTTCCAATTCGACAGCAGGGCCGCCGATGCCGCCGCGGCCGCGCTTGCCACTGCCCGCTATCCGTTCAATGCGGCCGCTGCGCGGATCAAAGCGGCGAATGACGTGATTCTCGGTATCGGCAATAAGGACGCAGCCGTCACGGTCAAAGCAGAGGTGCTTCGGCCCATTGAGCGTCGCTTTTATCGCATCGCCGCCGTCGCCTGAGTTGCCCTTTTCGCCACTACCAAGAACAGTGCGAATGGTCCCGCCGCGCTCAACCATGCGAAGGCAGTTGCCGCTGCGTTCGAGGATGAAAATCTCGCCCGCGTCATTTGCGATGACTGCGCGCGGATCGACGAGCGGAGATTCGATGGCCATCGCGCCGTTTTTGGGCACACCTTTTTGGCCGTTGCCGGCCACAGTTGTGACGGTGCCGGTCTTAAGAGCGATTTTGCGAATGCGGCGATTGTCGAGGTCAGCAACGTACATGTTTTCAGCTTTAGGATCGAGTGAACCGCAGTAAACATTGCCGAAATCAGCCTTCGCGGCGGGACCATTGTCGCCGCCGAATCCTCGCTTGCCGGTGCCGCCAAAAGTGGAAACGGTCGTAGTGCGCGCATCGATTTTGCGAATGCGACTGTTCCACGTATCCGCAAGATAGATATCGCCGTTTGGCGCTACAGCAAGGTTGTGGATGCCATCAAATTGCGCAGTGCTTGCGGCTGCTCCGTCGCCCGAAAATCCTTTTTCCCCGGTTCCAGCGAAAACCGTGAGAGTGCCGTTGGTATCCACTTTCAACACACGATAACCGGTCATTTCGACGATGTACATGTTGCCGGCTGAGTCGAAGTCGGCGCCGAACGGGCCTTGAAGGCGCGCTTCGTTGGCCGGGACGTTGTTGCTGCCGGTGCCGCTGCCAGCCACTAACACAGCGGGAAAGGGAGCGATGGACAAATCACGAATGTAGAGATTGGCGAACTCAATCGATGCGGGCTTCAGTTCGATTGCGCTCTTACCCCCTGATTGAGAGATCGCCTTCGTTGTCAAAGGTTTTTCATTCTGGACAACCGAAAGATGGTTTCCGTGAAGAGTGATCCTTGAGCGATTCCACCCTGTGTTCGCGCTTGAAATGGGAATTTGGGTACCCGCCCCACGACCTATGGAAATTGCGCTGGCACCCGGCTGCTTGAGTCGCCAATCAACAATGAACGCGAAATCGCCGTATTCCTTCTCGGTGCGCAACGAAACATCGCCTCCTTTGCATGCAAGAATCCAATCTTTTGCTTCCCAGACTCCGGCTCCCGTCGTCTTCCATCCGGTGAGATCCACGCCGGTGTACAACGAAACAAAATCCAGATCGGGAGTTTCAAGTGCCGGTTCGCGCGAGGGCGTCAGTTCCTGGATGCGCAAATTGCGGAAGTGACACTCCGAGCCTTCGGATTCGAGGCATAAAAATCCTTTGGCTGGATTGCATTTGGAGCCCCCGGAAACTTCCTTGCCGTTGACCGCGAGCGTGACGCGGCCATCGCGGCATTCAACGCGGTAATGATTCCATTCGCCAACTGGCCGCACACGGTGCTCGCTCGGCAGACAGCGCATCCAGCCGCGTGGGTGGGGTCGGTCCGGCACGAAGGTCGCGCCCTGAATCGAAAACACATCGCCGTGGCGTGTCGCGATGCCTTCGGGATGATCGCGGTCGATGATCTGCACCTCGATCGCTTTGGTGAACGGCTGACCGCGAACCGGCAATGCGCCACTGTGGACAAAAAATCCCGCGTTGCCGCCGGGTTGGATGTGCTTCCACTCCAGCTCGACAATGAAATTCTCGTACTCGCGCAACGTCCGGAGCACGCCTGTGGGGATGCCGGTCGAGACGATGATGCTATCGCGGACCGACCAGGTGCTTGGCGCGCAATTCACATTGGTCCAGCCGTCGAGATCGCGGCCGTTAAAGAGTGGTTTCCATTCAGCGGAGAAAAGGGAAGCGGAGAAGACAAATAAAGCGAAAGCCACGCGTTGCATGCAGCCGTTGTGGACGAGCAGGGCGCAATTGAACAGAACTTTTTCGCGGGAGCCTGACTCGCAAGCCTTTTTCAAATTCTTTCATGAGTGTTTCGTGAGTTTGGCATTTAGCTCCAAATCGCGGAGGCGGGAGGTGAGTTGTTTGACGTTGGATTCGAGCTCCGAAAGGCGAAGGTCGTTTTCGGGGCGAGGGACGATATCGTGGCATGCCGGCCAGTGTCGCCCGGGACGATTGGCCAAGCATCTGATCGAACACCATCTGGACACTTCCGTGTCGGGGCACTGCAGGACCATTTCCATGGTGGGGGTTATGCGCCTGCGGCGCGGTTGATTCCTGTGATGCGGAGTTGGATATCGGAGACTTGGAGGGTGAGCCGCCACTGATGCACGCATCGAGCGGGGTTGCTTTGCAAGAACCAGCGGTGAGTTCGGATTGGGTTTCCTTGCACAAGGGTGAGGATGACTTGTGGTGTAGGGAAGCGGCCTGGTTGCCGCTGATAGGTTTTTTCATGTGGAACTACTTCTTTCTCATTTTGGATTTTGGATTTCGGATTCCCTCCTTCGCGAGCTATGGAGGGCAGGGGTTTTGGTTGGTTATTAACGGCGGAAGTTGAACCTGCCCGGTGTGAGCAGAAACCAGTCTGTCCCTCACCCTCAATCCCTCTCCCCGAGGGAGAGGGAGGTTTCGGGAATGGCACTGAATCGCGTGCGTTGTCGACGGCGCGGCGCATCAGGTCGAAGTAACCGCGGGCAACTGCGAGAGAAACGCGGCGACGGTGGCGTTTGCGAGGTCGCCCGTTGGCAATCGAAAGTTCGAGTGGTCGAGTGGAAGGTTGAACGGTCGCCAGCGGCGTGGCGACCCTACCAGTGGATACGTATTCCTTGATTTTCATATGCGTCCATTATGCCATAGGGGGTTGGACGAGTATTGGGTAACCCACGCTACTTTTTTATGGGTTTATTGGCGTTCGGAAAGCACTGTATGGCAGGAAAGTTGCTAGCGGCGGAGGGCTTTACAGGAGGAAACAGAGAACACTGAGTCTGATTTTACAGAAGGCAACTAAGGGAACGAAGGAGGACGAGTTACTGAGGAAACTGAGCCGTGCTTCGCGAGCTATGGAGGGCAGGGGCGGCTGATTTTTAAGAAGGAACCGAATTCCGGTTTTCGTCCTCTCACCTAAGGCGGCTTGCGCGGGGTCTCTACTACTATTTTACTACTCTTGGACGATTGACGGGTGAGTAGGGAATGAGAGAAAGAGGTGGCGAAATCTTGAAAGGCGTATACCGGACGGTACTGGAAATTTTCGTCTCGGGGATTGGAAAATAACTTGTACCAACCGGGAGCCGCCGGTGACAAACGCGCAAACTTTCGAGGCACAGCACGATGTGGGTAGCGGGAGTGGCACGGCGGTTGCGAAAGGATGCGTGAACCATATAGAGCCGGGGTGCCCACAGGAATTATGTCAGGGGCTCCGGCGGTAAAGCGTTGGGAAACGGCAGAGTAAGGAGACCAGGGAACTTGTCGTGAAGCAAAAGATCACGAAACGACAGAGAGTTGCAGCGGCGAAAGCCGATGAGTCTTTGTCCACAATCAGGAGGATTAAACGTGAGCAGTCGATTGATCCGAAGGAAAGATTGGGAGAAATTGGTTGCGGAATCTGATTACCGCGTGGACGAAATGGCGCGGCGTTGCAAGGTATCGCGACGGCAATTGTTGCGTTTCTTTTTGGAAGAATTCAAGACGACTCCAAAGCATTGGCTTGATGAAAGACGAGCAAGGGACGCTGCCAAAGAGATCGTCGAAGGCGAGTTGGTGAAAACCGCAGCGAGTGATGTCAAATTCAAGAAGGCATCGAGTTTCACAAGGTTCTTCAAACGACTGGAAGGAATTTCTCCTAAGAATTACGGCGTCAAAGATGCCGTGTCGCAAAAAGATAGGAAAAGTCCCAATTAGGTACGAGATGTCTCATTTAGGTAACTGCTTCTTCTTGTAGCGGGATCATTCAACGCGGGAGACTCGTGCGCGTGAACCCAACACCCGGTCGCACGACGGTGCAAACGAAAGGTCCTGCCATGAGATACTCACTCGCTCTCTTTTTTTCAGCTGCTTTGGTTTTCACCGTACCGGCAGAGGTAGCCCGGATCACGGACAAAGGTGTGAACCATCGCGTGCTCGAAAACGTTAGGGAAATCCAGACGCCGCGCGGTGTGCGCTTTCAGACGAACCAAATCATCGAACTTCAGGGCGGTATGCACCGGTGGACTGAACAGGGTTGGGTGGAAACGAATCCCAAGATTGAAGTTTTTGGAAACGAGGCTGTGGTCCGTAATCTTTCCTATGGCGCGATCTTTGCCGGGAATCTAGCCACGCCGGGAGCGATTGACTTTTCTCTACCAGAAGGCCGGCTAACTGGACACCTGGTTGCACTCGCCCTGACAGAAGGTAATCGCTCGGTGATGATCGCCGAGGTCAAAGATTGTTCTGGCGTCATAGGAGGGCCTCAACAAAACGAGTTGACCTTCGCCGATGCATTCACGGATTTCGATATTTCGGTCAAATACGTTCTCCAGCGAGATCGAATCTCTCAGATCGTCATACTCAACCAGCAATTGCCCAACCCGGCCGAGTGGCAATTCACAGAAGACGCTGTTTTGGAAGTTCTGACCGAATTCACAGCATTTCCGGATGTTCGGAGGGAACCCCGGGAACCATTTCTGGGGGTCAACACCGAGCACATCAGTTTGGGAAGCATGGAGTTCGTCACAGGTCGAGCGTTCTCCCTCGGGGATGAGGCAAATTCCGTTTTTGTTTCAAAGGCGTGGGAAGTCTTTGAAGGGCAACGTTGGTTCCTGGTTGAAAAGATCCCGTGGAAATCGATCGCGGCTGAATTGGCGAACCTTCCGCCGGTCGCAAAGAACTGGCGCAAGAAGGAGAACGCGGTCATGGCGCGCAAGGAATTGCGCTTACCGCCACGGCGGGAAGCGCGTGCTGCCATTAAACCGATTCAGACGGCAAATCTCCGGCCGCAGGGACGTAGTTATGTAATCGACTGGGAGCTGGTCACCTCGGTCAACTCGAATCTTTGGAAGGGGGACACGACGTATTACATCTCTGGTTCAGTTAGCATAAAGACCAACGTCTTCGAGCCGAACTGCGTTATCAAGTTTGCTCCGACAAATTCGGCAAAGCTCACGATCACCGGCCCGGCTACTTTCCTGAGCACAAATTATACGCCCGTGATCATAACGGCCCGTGACGACCATAGCGTCGGCGACGCGATCGGATCGGCCGCGCTGTCCGGATATTATGCCACAACCGCGATCTATTTTGACAACCTCAGTTCCGGCAAAATCTACGACGTCCGCGATGTGCGCATCAGCCATGCCACAAGCGGAATCTATTTTAACTTTGGCCGCGGGCACACTCTGCGCAACGTCCAGATTCTCCAATGCGACAAAGCCATCGAAGCCTACACATCGACCTTCCAATTCTTTAACGGCCTGGTCTCCCGCGTCACCACCGCGCTCAATGGCGCGATCACCTCCGGCAACACCGGCTCTGTCCAAAATGTCACATTCAGCCAGTGTGGTTCGCTCGCACCGTACGTAACCTTAACAGCGACGAACTCGCTACTGGTGGCGATCACCAACGCATTGCCATCCTTCACCGGCGCGTACAACGGCACGAACAGCGATCCGGCGGTCGTTTTCCAGACGGTCGGCGCGGGGTCGCGTTACTTGGCGTCCAACAGCGCGTTCAGAGACGCTGGCACGACGAGCATCGACGCAACGCTCCTGAGTTCGCTGAAGCAGCTAACGACCTATCCGCCGATCATCGCTGGCCAACTCACCACCATCGCCAACACAAACCTGAGCCTCTTTCCGCAAGCCGGCCGCGATACGGACACGCCTGATCTCGGATTTCATTATGCTCCAGTTGATTATGTGTTCGGGGGCGCTTTTCTCGACAACTCCACGGTCACGCTCGCTCCGGGAACAGTCGTTGCAGTCTATTCTCCGACCAATGGAGGCTCGCCCTATTACGGCATCGGCCTCGGGAATGCCGCCAAACTCATTTCCGACGTTTCCCCCACAAATTTTAGCCGAATTGTCCGCTATAACACCGTTCAGGAGCGCTCCGACTCGACCTGGAACACTTCACCGGCCGAGAGCATTGCGTCGGTTTGGGACCAGGTGATCGCCCCTGAAACGCGGTTCCGGTTCACACAATTCTCCATCCCCGCTGCCGACGCCGATCATTTTTCCGCCAGTGGCGGCGCCCTGACGGCGCAAGGCCGATTCAGGGATTGTGAATTCTATGGCGGCAAGCTGGCAACGTCGTACCCGGAACTGAGCCTGACCAACTGCCTGCTTCACCGCGTTTACACCCTCATCTCCGACTCGGGCGATATCAGCCCAACCCTTCGCAATTGCCTGTTCTACGGCGGCACTCTCGAACTTAACCGCGAGGCTGGCGGGACGTGGACGATCAAAGACAATGTCTTTGATCGTGTCGCGATCTCTGCGGGCGGGACGTTCACTCACGACTATAACGGCTATGTCACCAACGCCAGTGGCCAATGGCTGACTTCTGGGGGCGGCCATGATGTCTTCACCAACACGTTCGCTTGGCAAAGCGGCGCCTTAGGGCGGTTCTATCAGTCGACCAACAGCCTTTTCATTGGAAAGGGGAGCACCAACGCCGACCTGTTGACTCTTTACCACTACGCGGTGGTGACAAACGACGTAAAGGAGACCAATTCGATGGTCGATTGCGGTTTCCATTACGTCGCGACTACCAACGGAGTGCCGATTGACACAGATGGGGATGGAATTCCGGATTATCTGGAGGATGCAAACGGCAATGGGAGCCTCAATTCCGGGGAGACGGATCTGGCGAGCGCTAGCGACTGGGGCTTAAAGGTCTTAATCACGCGGCCACGAAACGGAAGCATTCTGCCGTAGAAAGGAGGGAATTGTATGAAGATCAAAACTCTTTCCAGCATTTCGGCATTTTGGCTTTGCATTCTCTGCGTGATTCCCGGACAGACCGTCCAGGCCGGTATCAAGTGGGTATTTGATGAGGAGTGGCGACAGTGGAAATTGGAATGGATTAACGAGGAAGAAAACTGCGAACCACCGCCAGACGAATGCTGCCCGCCCGGCGGCGGTGGAGGTGGAGGTGGAGGTGGAGGTGGAGGTGGTGGTGGTGGTTGCTTTGGACGCTGCATGCCACCCATGGGAAGTAGTGGTCCCTCATTTCACGGTTTGCATCCGGGAACCCAGAGGTCGGGTGCGACATTTGGGGATTTTCGAACTGACCTTGGCTACTTCATGCCGACTTGGTCGGTGAGTGAGCCGAATCTCAATCTCTTGCTCGAAGATCGTCCAATGTGGTACCAGCCCAGCCGAGGCTCAGGTGTGGAGCTTGCTTTGCGGTTCAGAAATCTTTTGGGCGGGATCAACTACTTTGATAGCACACAAACAAACATCTTCAGCTTCGGCCGCGGCTGGAGTTGCTCCTGGCGTTCCTTCGCGCAGATCGATGACGGTCTAACGAACAGTGTCATGGTTTTCGCAGGTAGCGGTGCTGCGATCATCTATCACGTCGGCGAGCCCGAGTATCACACCCGAGGCACCATGCAGCTGATCTCGACAAATTACGTGCTGACTTGGCCGTGGGGCGCGAAGCACACCTACACCTATCCGGTGGCCAGCGATTCAAGCAAGACTACATATTTTCTTTCAAAAATGGAAGACGCCCAGGGCAATGCGACGACTCTTGAGTACTTTACCAGCAACAACATCGTCTATCTGGCAAGGATCGTCGATGTCGATGCGAAGGAAACGACCTTCGTTTACACGAACAGCGACTATTATCCAGCCATGATTGGCCGGGTGATTGGTCCCAACGGCCTCACCAACGAGTTTCGATACGACACCAACGGGGTTCTTACCAATATTATCGATGCGGTTGGACTAAGTAGCAGCATTAAGTACGCTGCAAACGTTTTCAACGGGTCATACGACGGTATCGGTTATCTGGACAAGCTGGTCACGCCGTACTGCACGAATCAATTCATCTACTGGAATGATCCGGGTAGCATCTCCGATAAAGCCCTATACGTCAATGAAGCCGGCGTTCGCGAACACTTTTACTATTACCTGGCCACGGATATTAACGACAAGATGCCGACACAGCTAACAAACAAGGCTCCCACGATCGCCGCGGAATTTCCGCAGAGTCTTGATACTACGAACAGCAATCATCGCAACAGTTTCTATTGGCCTCCGAAGATATTTCCGCAGCTTCCAGCCGCCGTTCGAACAAACCTGCCTAGTGGCACACTCGACCCAAGCAACCTTGCCAGCAACGATTTCAGGTTGGCCCGTCAACGGCATTGGCTGGCGGCGACCAACGAGTACTTCCTTTACGCAAGTGGTTCCGACGGCACATTTACTGGGCGGACCCTTTCCTTCGAGCGTGCTCCGACGCCTGACGGAACTGAAGATGGCCAAATCACATGGTACGATTACGAGGGAAAGCCTGCGAACACGAATCATTACGAGGGCAGCAAAATGTGGCCACGGCTGGTTGCCTGGAAGTTGCCCAACGGAGAAAGCCGATACACCTATACTGCACGCAACTCTCTTGGTCATCCGACATTGACCGCAGAGACTTACACCGATGGTGGGAGTGTTTTGCTCCGCACAAACACGTTCGACTACTCGTCCGATGGGATAGACATGGTCAAGCATGTACGGCTGCTCGGGAGCGGCAGAACTCTGCAGGTCTCCAGCAATCTGTTCAACGCGAGCCACCAAGTTCGGACCAACCTCAATGCGCTCAATGAAACGACGATTTACCTCTACGATGGAAGTAGCCGGCTCATCAGCGTGACGCATCGAAGCGGGCTCGTCACGACGAACGCTTACGATGCCAATGGACGGTTGAGCACGAGCATCGATAAAGAGGGTGGCACGAGTTTCCGGACAAATTCCTACGCGTGGACCAACGGGCTGGTTTACACGCACACCGATCCTCGCGGGATGACAATCACCAATAGCTGGGATGCGCTCGGTCGCCTCACGAATGTGGCGTATCCGGACGCCACCACCATGAAATGGGTGTATGACAAACTTGATGTGGTGAAGGCGCTGGATCGGATGGGATTCACCAACCGGTTTGAGTACAACAATCTTCGCGACCTCCTTCGGAGCATCGATGCGCGCAACGGCACCAACACGTACACCTATTGCTCCTGCGGCACACTCGATTCGGCAACCGATCCGCTCGGCAACGCCACCGGTTACACGTATGACAACCAGGGTCGGCTGCTGACGGTTTCGTATCCGGGGGGCAGTTCCGTGACAAATGCTTACAACAGCTTGGGGCAATTAATCAGAGTTTCTGACAGCGGGGGTGTGAACGTCACGAATGCATATAACAACCAGGGACTCCTCGTGGCGTCGACGAATGCCGTCGGCTGGTTACAACGAACCACGTATGATATTGAGGACGAAGCGACCATCGTCATCGACAATAATAATGTTGCAATTACTAACGCTTACGATTCACTGGGCCGTCTTTCAACCCGTACTTATCCCGACGGCGGTGTCGAGCGTTTCGTTTATTCAGCCCGCGGACTGACCTCGTACACCAACCAGCTCACGAACGTGACGCTCTACGTGTATGACGCTTTGGGACGCAAGACGTCTGAAACGAACGCAAACAATGAAGCCACACAGTTCGCTTATAATCCTGGCAGCGATCTTGTAACGTTGACGGATGGCGCGAGCCACAACACGACCTGGAAATATGATGTGTATGGGAGAGTCACAAACAAGCTGGACCATCTTAACGCGGAGATGTTTCGGTACAGTTACGATGCGAATGATCAACTGACTATCCGCTGGAGTGCAGCCAAAGGCACGAACACGTATACCTATGACGCGAACGGCAATCTGACGGCGGTGGACTACGCCGCGAGTACTGATCTGACGTTCCAATACGATGCCGACAACCGGCTCACCAACATGGTCGATGCCGTCGGTACGAGCCGCTTCACGTACACGAGCTTCGGCGCGCTCGCCAGCGAGGATGGGCCCTGGGACAGTGACACGATCAGTTATAGCTACGATTCCGATCGTCGGCGCAGCGCGTTGAGCCTGCACCAGCCTCATGCAGCCGCCTGGGCACAGTCGTACACCTACGATGCGGGAAACCGGTTGAGCGGGGTCACCTCGAGCGCAGGAGCATTTTCCTACTATTATGCGCAATTTGCCTACGCTTGCAGCTTGGTACACATCCTTTACCTCCCGATGGGCACACAACTTCAATACTTCTTCGATTCCGTGGGCCGCGTTCAAACCAAACAACTCGAACATCAGCCGAACGAATACTTGATGGAGCAATACACCTACACGATGAACCTCGCCGGGCAGCGGACGAATGTCGCGCGCATAATCAATGGCAACATCGGTTACAGCTACGACAAAATTGGCCAGTTGAAGACCGGCCTAGGGATGGAGAGCGGCACCAACCGACTGAATGAAAGATTTGGGTATTCCTACGACACTGCGGGAAACTTGCAATATCGGACCAACAATGCTCTGATACAGACATTCAAGGTGAATACTTTGAACCAGCTCACGAACGTGACTCGGACCGGCACCATGACGGTTGCTGGAACCACGACGAGTGCAGCCACGAACGTCACAGTCAATACTTCCAACGCGGTCCTCTATTCCGATTATACATTCGCGAGTACCAATCACACGTTGAGTGATGGCACAAATACCTTTACCGCGATTGCGAAAGACAACCTCGGTCGTGTCGATACGAATATTGCCACACTCTATCTGCCGGCCAGTCCGACACTTTATTACGACTCGAATGGGAATCTGACGAATGATTCGCATAGAGCCTTCGAATATGATGACGAAAATCAGTTGACGAGGATCACGGCCACCAATCTTTGGAAGAGTGAACTTACCTACGATGGCAAGATGCGCCGGAAGATCCGTCGCGAATACACCTGGCAGAACTCTGCCTGGGTTCTGACTAACGAGGTGCGGTATGTTTATGACGGTAACCTCGTAATCCAGGAGCGCAACAGCTGGAATGTTCCAACCATCACCTACACCCGCGGCAACGACCTTTCGGGAAGCCTGGAAGCCGCAGGTGGAATCGGTGGACTGCTTGCGAGAACTGACTCCGCGACTCATGCCTACTACTTTACCGACGGAAACGGTAATATCACCGCCCTAATTGACACGAACCAGCAAGTTGTCGCTCGCTATTTATACGATCCATTTGGCAACGTTCTCTCGATGAGCGGCCCACTGGCGGACGCGAACCTTTACCGGTTCAGCTCGAAAGAGGCGCATGCGGCGTCTGGACTCATCCATTACCTCTATCGCTATTACGACCCGAATCTTCAAAGGTGGGCGAACAGAGACCCCATACAAGAGCGGGGTGGGATTAATCTTTATGCTTTTGTTGCGAACAATCCAGTGATTTGGGTTGACCGCTGGGGTTTGGTGATTGTTGGAGATCCAGTGGCGGTAGATCCGAATGCCAATACCATTATGTGCCTTGATGGTAAACTCACCATTCAAAACAAAGACAATGGCATCGCGAGAAGATGCACTGGGGAGCACGAGTATCGCCACTTGCTGGATTGGAAGAAGCGATACGGTGAAAATCTTTGTGCGGGTGTCAAGGACGGCTATCTCCCCGTGGGTGGTGATGGCTATGATGAGTTTTTGCGCAAATCTGAGTGTCGAGCAAGCAAGGCTGGAAAGAAGTGCCTTGAGGATATGTTGAAGAAATGCAAACCGCAGGACAAGGCTGCGATTCAGAGGGAACTCGACCATGAAAAGGAACTGTTGAAGAAGCACAAATGCAAATGAGAAAGAACCGCTCTGTGAACTCAATCGTCTCAAGGTTCATTGTCGCATTATTCGTTTGCTTATCTTGCACATCATGCGTGAAAGACAGAACGACGACAACAGTGTTGACTGAATCACAAGCCATCGAGTTGGCGAAACAGGAGTTCGAAAAGACCGGACGTAGAGTTGAAGACTATCGCATCACTGCTGCCAGCAGCACCAAAGAAGACGAGTGGATAGTTTGGTTCGACCGAAACGTGCAGTATCCACCTCCGGGAAGCACACACGGAGTTCGGGTGGACAAGAAGACTGGTCGTGCCGTTTTCATGCTTGGTAAGTGAATCCCTAATTTCTAGCGTGATGTCCCGCATAACCAGTAAGCAGGAATCAGCGCCACTCAGGCCATGCCGTGCTCTCGACGACATCATCAAGAAGCATGAGAAGGAGCATGTTTCGCAAACCACCTGTCCGTTTAAAGGCAAAATGTGTCGGGCGGTCTACACCCCGAAATATGAGCCCAAAAACAAAGAGATACACTGCAAGCTCTGGCAGCAGGACATCAAGCGACTCGATTCGGCCCTGAAACGGGCGAGTGGGAGATGTGCGGAGGTGATTCCTGCTGTGCTCGAAAAAATACAAAAAGACTATGACGACAACTGTAAGAAAAAGTGAAATCCAAGCGCAGTGCGACGCGAGAGCAGATTTTGCGACACGTTTCCAAATATGTCTGCTCTTAATTATAGTGGCCTTATTAGCGGTTTCCTGTGCTAGTCCAGGCGTGAGTCCTGCGACTGCAAACGAGGGTCCGCGCTTACTGCAGCCGTGGAGCGCGATACCCGCCACACCGATACAACAGGCTCTCGCGAGCGCTCTAGAGCACCTCCGAGAGCATCGGCAAGATTTCACGCACGGTTATGTTTTGTGTACTGGACGGGCGAGTGACTGTTGGCGGTTTGAATTTCAACTCTTGCCCCGATCGCCCGATGCCGAAATCGTCGTGCGCGTATATGATTCAGGACTTGTCGATGCTTGGCCCCTTACACCGCCACGGTCTATCGTCCAGTAAGTTCATCAGGTCGCGACCAATATAGACGGGTTGCTGTCATGACGATTCCAGGCAGTCAGAGGCAACTGCGTCGCGCATGAGCTGCAGGCGCAACACGAGCGATGAACCCTCGTTCGCAAAGCTATGGACCAGGGACTACAGAAGGTAGCGCATGAGCTGGATAACGACCGCCACGACAGCGACGAAGATGAACAACGACAAGGCTTCTTCGCAGCGCTTTTGCTGAATGCGCTGCAGCTGATCCCGGCGAAGCCGGCGGCGCTTGGAGATAAAGCTGCCAGGGTGAAGAACGCAGCGAGTGTAATCACGCTTGTACTCGAGGATGTACGGCCCCGCACGCAAAGGTGGGGGCCGCCAATCACGTAAATAATAATGCTTTTCCAAGCTGGCAATGGCCCTAGCGGGCCGCTGAGCTAGACGCGGAGGGTGAACGGGACTTTTGCTGGCGCTGGTGGGCGCTGGGAAACCACTGGGGCAACTGGCCACACGGATGCTGCCAACACTGGCGAGTACGGCTCCAGCTAAAGCCCAACTGAGACAACCGATGACGCACAGACCCAGCAGGCGGCTCCGGAAAAGTAACCCAAACCCACTGGCCGCGAACCTGGGCGCACCGGGACTGAGCAGGCAACTGCTGACGCAACAGCTCCATAACGCGATCGAGGCGTAACCACTGATTTTCGGCGCGCAGCGGCAGATCGACTGACGGCCACTGAGGCTGCCGAGCGGAACCGCCCGAAGTGGAGGATGATGAACGAACTTGATTTTGGTTTTTCATAGGTAGTTTTGTTTTTTGTTTTGGTATTTCGCGCAGCGCTCGGCCAGCCGCGCTGGCAACGGGGGCGCGATGAAACCTAGTGGCAAAGGCATGGAGGCTGTTCGGCGGGTCAAGGTGGAGGCGCCTACTTCCGTAGTGGCTATTTTCCCGAAGGGAGGTTGTTACTGGCGCACTACCTTGACGCGACGACAGCCGACATAAAATGGCCTGCCACGGTTAATCGCGCGTGTCTTTCCAGACTGGCATTATGCGGCTTGCCGCCAAGCGGAGCTTGGATTCACAGCGGCTCCCCCGCGGATTACCTCTGAGCGTGCGAACTAATTAGTTTTCCGGTGTGCCTTGTTCCGGCCGCCGGCGGCGCGACGGCCCTACCTTCGGGAAGAGCGTGAGAAGGTGAGGGTGAGACAGAGTGAGCCCTCCTTCGCGAGCTATGGAGGGCGGGACACACACCACAGGTGTGTTTTGGGGTTCGAACAAACCTGTAACGCGTCTGCGCAAGCGAACACCAGACTTTCAAGAACCGGACGGCTTCACCTTTCCGTCTTTCTCTGATTAATAGAAATGCTTGGGGTTCGCCAGGCAAGTGACCTGCGTTCGAACTAACCTGATGGTTGTGGCGAGCTTTTTCCCGTGACGGTCTCCAGCCCAACACCTGAACCCCGAATGCCAGCCGAAAAGGTGCCGGGAGCGCGCGTACAGGTCGGTCCGCCGGAGAGATTGATATAGACGCGCGCTGCCCGGACCGCCCGCGTACAGGGCATACGACGAAACCTGTAGCGACGAGTGAAGCCAGCCGAGACCGGGCGCCCCCCCGCCAAAGCCGCCGTAATGTCCGGCCTCACAAGCGGCGAACGGCGAGGGGGGCGACTCCGGCGAGGCTAGGCGGACAGCGAGGAAGCGCACGTGATCGCGGCGGTAGGCGGCTGAGGGGGAGCTTGACGGTCGTAGAAGCCTTTGGGGTGCAATTGGCGAGCCTCGACGAAGCCGATGACTTCCGCAATCGAGTCGCCGAAGTCCCAGGACGCACAATGCCTCGCGAACGGTTCGCTACCGCTTGTCGTGTCCTGAGGGCCTGCCGAGTGTCGCCCCTCTCGACGCGGCGAAGCTTTTTGGTTTTATTGGCGGCGGCGCAAAAGGGGCGCGTGCGGCAGGCCCCCCGTCATACACAGCGGGCGGGTTCACACAGCCAAAAGAAGGGGTGAGTACAGACTGAAGTCTGGTTTGGCGTTGCTCAGTGCAGAAGCCGTTCAAGCGCGACAAATAATTCCTTGGTGGTCTCGCAGTGCTGATGTTTACCCGGACCGGTGACAATGCCAAAGCCAGGTCCATAGGCGGCGCCGTTAGCGACGCATGCATTGGTACGATTTTCAGCTATCTGTTGTTCCGCCTTCATGATTACTGAAGCGCGATCGCCATCCACTTCGTATTTCCATCCGACGAGCAGCGCCTTCGGAAAAAATGAGCGCAGGTCAGCTATGATTTTTGAAGTTGGGATGAGTTCGACCAGCAGGTTTTCGGCACGCGTCGGAATTTTGCCTGCACGCAGTTCGTTCAGCTTGCCACCGGGATGGCCTTGCCAGACTGTTCCGAACGTGAAGTCGCTTACCGCTGCGGCATGGAATACGGCCTGCACATCGGCGGGACTGGAAAGCGCCTTCAACCGCTGCCGAAGGTCATCGGTGGTCGTGAAGGTCTGGACTGCGGCAGCGCTTCGGTCTCCGCGCCACGTAGCCTGCTGGCCAATCAGCAGGGTAACGTTGTGGCCATGCGCGCTGAGATAATTAACCAACTCCGACCCGAGCCGGCCCGTGGAGAAGTTTGTCAACCGGCGCACCTCATCCAGCGGCTCGTACGTCGGACCAGCCGTAACGATGCAATTCACAAGCGCAACTTAGTAAAGATTGCCCATAAAAGCGCTATTAAGTTCAATAGATCGGATGAGTCGAATCGTCGGTATAGATCTTGGTACGTCCAATTCGCTGGTTGCGACGGTCGATTCCGGGATTCCCCTCGTGATTGCAGACGCCGACGGGCAGCGCCTCACGCCGTCGGTTGTTCATGCGCCCGCAGAAGGAGGCGAGCCCGTCATTGGCCGCAAGGCGAGTCACGTGCGCCTGATCAAGCCAATGGAGACTGTCTACTCAGTGAAACGTTTCATTGGTCGGCGCGCGTCGGAACTGTCGGAAGAAGAATGGCAGGTGAATTACCGGCTTGGCGGTCAAGGCCCTCAACCAATCACGATTCAACTCGGCGAACGCCAGTGGACACCCGAAGAAGTCTCCGCGGAAGTGCTCAAGAAGCTTAAGCGCGATGCGGAAGCGTTTTTCGGCGATACCGTTTCACGCGCTGTGATCACGGTGCCGGCCTATTTTAATGACGCGCAGCGGAGCGCGACGAAGCGGGCAGGGGAACTGGCTGGTTTTAAGGTCGAGCGCATCATTAACGAACCAACCGCAGCAGCGCTCGCGTATGGACTAAATCGGCTGAAGGAAAAATCGAAGATCGCGGTTTACGATTTAGGTGGCGGCACATTCGATCTTTCGATACTGGAATTGCAGGAAGGCGTGTTCCAGGTGCTCGCCACGAATGGCAACACGCGCCTGGGGGGCGACGATCTGGATACCCGTATAACAGAATTCCTCGCGCGACAAATCACAGAGGCAAATGGCCCGAGTGTGCACAATGACCTAGTGCTCCTGGCGCGAGTGCGCGAAGCGGCCGAGCGCGCCAAGATTCAGCTCTCCACCGAAACTGAAGTTGAGGTCGGCCTGCCGTTTCTCGCGCCGAATTTCAGTTTTAGTTATCGATTATCGCGCAACGAGCTGGAGACTTTGACGCGCGATATTATTATGCGCACACGCGCGCATTGCGTGCGCTCATTGTCTGACGCGAAGCTCGAACCGACAGACCTCGACCAGGTCATACTCGTGGGTGGTCAAACGCGCATGCCGCTGGTGCGGCGTCTCGTCGCGGACTGGTTCAAGTGCACAGACTTTGAGGAGTCTCGCGGGAACCTGCGCCTGGGAACGGAATACCATCGTGCCAAAGGACCGCAATTGAACACCTCACAGAATCCAGATGAAGCCGTCGCGCTCGGCGCAGCAATCCAGGCGGAGATTCTTTCCGGCGGGTTCAAGAATGTACTCCTGCTGGATGTGACTCCGCTCTCACTCGGCATCGAAACTTTTGGCGGATTGATGAATGTGATCATTCCGCGCAACTCGACAATTCCAATTAAGGCCGGAGAAATGTTTACCACCGCGATTGATCAGCAACGCACCATGCTAATCCATGTTTTGCAGGGCGAGCGGGAACGCGCAAAAGACAATTGGAGTCTCGGCAGATTCACCATTGATTTCGAGCAAGCGCCGAAAGGTGTGCCGCGGGTTGGGGTGCAATTTGAAATTGACGCTAATGGGATCCTCCATGTCCTGGCCCGCGATACGAAAACGGGGCAGCAGAAAGTGGTCGAGATGAAATCGGCAGTCGATGTCGATGACACCGCCGTGCAGCAAATGGTCGAAGAATCAGTCGAGCATGCGTTCGAAGACATGGCGGCGCGTCAGTGGATCGAAGCAAAGCTGCGCGCGCAGGAAACGGCCTCGGCGGCCCGCAAAGGCCTGTCGCAACACCGCGAAGAACTTGACCCTGACCTCGTGACGCGGATTGAAAGTTCTCTCACTGAGGTCGAGGATTTGCTCGAGGTCGCGAGCGGCGACCCTAAGGGCCTGAAAGCAGCTCACGCTGCCCTGGATGAAGCCACGAAGCCGCTCGCCGATTTGATGATGGATAAAGCCATGGAAGCGCTCTTACAAAAGCGAGGATTGTTGCAATGAACAGAGGGAGAGCAACCGTTCTCGAGCAGTTTAATGCGCCGTTGGTTGCGCGCGAATATCCCCTGCCTGGTCAATTGGAACCCGGCGCGGCGCTCGTGCGCACGGAAATGGCCGGCATTTGCGGCACCGACGTCCATCTTTGGAAGGGCGAACTGCCGATTACGCTGCCGGTCATTCTCGGCCACGAAACCGTTGGCCGAATTGCTGAACTCGGTGCCGGACTGGAAGCGGATTGGTCGGGCCAACCGTTGCGGATTGGCGATCGCGTCGCGTGGACTTCAGCCAGCTCCTGCGGCAGGTGTTATTATTGCGCCGAGAAACGTCAGCCGACGCGCTGTCCGCACCGCCGGGCTTATGGGATTGGCTATCGCTGCGACCAACCGCCGCACTTCCTTGGCGGATATGCTGAATTCCATTATCTCCGGCCCGGCGCGAACATCTTCAAACTGCCGGACGACCTCTCGACTGAGTCGGTCGTTGGCGCCGGCTGCGCGTTGATCACTGCAATCCACGGGGTCGAGCGCACCGGCATCGAGTGGCGCGATACGGTCGTGATTCAGGGTGCGGGACCGGTCGGCATTTCCGCGCTTGCCGTCGCAAAAAGCTCGGGCGCCGGTAAGACGATCGTCATCGGCGGACCCGGGAATCGCCTCGAGATGGCGCGCCGGTTTGGCGCCGATCACGTAATCAACATCGAAGAGGTGACGAACTCCCAGGCGCGCATAGAAGCAGTACGTGAACTGACCGGCGGCTATGGCGCAGATGCTGTGCTCGAATGCGTCGGCATGCCGTCAGCGGTCGTAGAAGGTGTAGAGATGTGCCGCGATGGTGGGCGCTATCTTGTTCTGGGCCACTACTGCAATGCCGGGCCGGTGTCGTTCAATCCTCACGTCATTACGCGCAAGCAATTGCAAGTGATCGGCTCGTGGTCCAGCGAACCGCGACATTTAAAGGCTGCAATTGAATTCCTGCGCAGCACCGATGAGCAGTTTCCATTTCACCAAATGGTCACGCATCGTTTTGCGCTCGACCAATGTAACGAAGCGCTTGCGACGACTGCTTCCTGGCAGTGTGCCAAGAGCGTAATCGTGCCGAATGTACAGTGAATTGGTTGAGGGTTGGGGTATATGGGGTATACGCCATAGGGTATAAGCCCTAATTGCGCAGCGAATAACCCGCATTCACACTGCGCTGAAGTTGCTAGCCGCGGGCTGGTGGCCTTGAACAGCGGCAAAGTATGGAAGGACATGACGGCACGGAGCCGGTAATTTTGTTAGTGGACGATTCGGATTCCGACATCGCCCTCCTCCGCCAGGCATTCGCCAAGGCGGGCATGCAGCGGCCTCTCCAGGTGGTTCGCGATGGCGTCGATGCCATGTCTTACCTGCTTGGACGCGGCGAGTTCGGCGACCGCGGCGCCAGCCCAATGCCCAGCGTCCTCATTATTGATGTAAACATGCCGCGGCTCAATGGGCTTGAACTGTTGACGTGGTTGCGCACGCAACCTGAATTCAGCCACCTCATGGTAATCGTGCTAACGGGGCAGGCGCGCATTGAATCCATTAATCACGCCTATCACCTTGGCGCCAATTCATATTTGGTCAAACCGGTGCGGCATGAAGAGTTGCTCGATCTGATCCAGTGCTTCTATCGTTACTGGGTGATTCACAACCATCTTCCCTCACCACCTGCCGGAACGGTCCCCCATCCGCTTATGGCGGCTGCCGCGGACAAATAAAACGCCCGCCCGGTTTGGCGCGGGCAGGCGTGCTCCTGACGGACAAGCGACAACTAGCGCAAACTTCGGTCGCGGCTAATCACCTGGTCCTGGTTGCTCTGGCTTTGCAGCAATTGCTCCTTCTTCTCTTTATTGATGCTATCGAGTTGGGCGATGACGTTTTCACTCACACCGCGGCTGCGCAGATAATTCTTCTGGTCTGCCGTCAACTCGAAGATCTGGCCGGTCGCGCGCAAGCGTTCGATGATCTTGTCATCGGAGTAGCCGGCGCGTTCCATCGCCACGAGTTCGTCCATCGTAACGAAGCCATCGTTGTTCAGGTCGGCCGTGGTCGCTTTCTGCGCGTCTTCCACGGTGGCCGGCTTGGCCTGGGCTTCGCGCGTGGCCTGGGTAGCACCAGCACTGTCTTTGCCAGTGATCTTGTCCCAATTGGCCCCGATCAAATAACCGCCGCCCGCGCCCAGCACGCCTCCAATGAGCGCGCCAAGCAATCGATGGCCCTCTCCGCCGACGGCTGCGCCGACGGCTGCGCCGCTCGCACCGCCGACCACAGCGCCCTGCGATTTCTCGTTGCCAGGTAGATTTTCACAACCGGTCGCCGCCAACAGCAGTGCGCCGGCCACCCCCAATGTGCAATATTGTTTCAACATAAGCTTTCCTTGATTTTCAATGGCGCACGGCCACCAAACCGCACGCTTCCTTTGCTGCACAATCCACCGATTCTGCTTGTGTTTCATGTGGGGCAGTTTACCCAATGGGGCGTGGCATTGCGGATTTTCGGCAAGGTCAAGGTGCTGGGGTGTTGGCGATGTTTCGGGTTTTGCCCCAATGGAAAACCGTTCCCGATTGGTTGAACAATGGGGGGATTATGGAGACCAGGTTTTCCGCCATCCAGTCGCCGGCAAGGACCGCTGTTCTGGAGAGACCTCGAATTAATCGGCCGCGCCCGTTACGCCCCGCCAGCCGTGAGATAAAGACAAAGCATCCGCTGACCTCGATTATCATCCCGGCCCACAACGAACAGGCCTATATTCAACGAACCCTTGAAGCAGCCAATCGCCAGACGTTCCGGGACTTTGAAATCGTCGTTGTGACCAACGGGTGCACGGACCGGACTGCTGAGATCGCCCGCGAATGCTGCGATCAACTGATTGTGATGCCGGAACGTGGGCTTAGTCGCGCGCGCAATTTGGGCGCACAGAAAGCTCAAGGCAAAATCCTCGTGTTTTTAGACGCGGATACATTGCTCGAACCCCATGCGGTTGAGACGATTGCAGAGCAGTTCACTCCAGATTATGCGGCAGGGACATTGAAAGGCTGTCCCGATATCCTGCGGCCCGCGTACTTGCTGATGTATATGATCAAGAATTTTCAGCACCGTTGCCGGCTGCACGAGGGCAGTTCCGGCGTCATTCTGTGCTGGCGCGAGCATTTCCTGGTCACGGGTGGTTTCGATGAAACGCTGCACGTTACCGAAAATAGCGAATTAATTTACCGGCTTCGTTCTTATGGCAAATACGCCTTTATTTCGGACACCGCGGTGACAACCTCCATGCGGAGGTACGAAAGTGGCGGCCTGTTCCGTATGATCTCCTTGTGGCTCAAACTCTGGAGCCAATCTCTCTTTAGCGATCTTCGCCATCAGAAATACGAAGCGGTGCGATAAGCCACCCCCCTTTGGCATTAACAACCCACCTGGTCAACCAGCTTTGGGATCCAGCCCTCAGGCCAACATTGTCGCATTGCTAGAATGCTGGTAAGATAAGCATTCGGACGCATGCAACTTCGCATAAAGATCTGCGGGATCACTAACCTGCAGGACGCATTGGCCGCCGCGAATGCGGGCGCGGATGCTCTCGGGTTCATGTTTTACGACCGCAGCAAGCGATGGGTGACGGCAGACGCGGTCGCAAAAATCACGCGCGAGCTTCCGCCATTCGTCTTGCGCGTTGGGGTTTTTGTGGATGCTTCGCCTGAGACTGTGCGCGATGTGGCCGGGACCTGCGGCTTGACAGCTTTACAGTTTCATGGAGGAGAATCGCCGCAGTACTGCTCCCAGTTTTCGCTGCCGGTCATTAAGGCCATTCGTCTCGCGGACAAATCTTCGCTCAGCCAGCTTGCGGATTACGAAACGAGCGCCCTGTTGCTTGACAGCGCCGTGCCGGGACAGCTTGGCGGGACTGGCGAAAAGGGTGATTGGCAACGGGCGCGGGAAGCGAACACGGCCGGGCGGAGGATCATTCTCGCGGGCGGTTTGACGCCGGCAAACGTCGCGCAGGCGGTGCGTGAAGTGCAGCCCTATGGCGTCGATGTTTCGACCGGCGTGGAGTCGGCGCCGGGGCGGAAGGACCAGCAAAAAGTCGCGGCATTTATCCGGGCTGCACGCGGGGCTGCGGCGGAGATGCCCGGTTAATCTGTTCCTCGACCGGAATATGTCTTGTGAGGTAATTTGTAATTCATGAGTGCGGTAGCCAGCGAGACTGTTCCCGATCGGCAGGGCCATTTTGGTCCGTACGGCGGACGGTTCGTGCCCGAGACGCTGGTTTATCCTCTTCAGCAACTCGAGGAGGAATATGCGCGTGCGCAGAAGGACCCGGAGTTCCAGCGCGAACTGGAGTATTACCTGCGCGAGTTCTGCGGACGGCCTACGCCGCTGTATTTTGCCGAACGGCTCACGCGTGATCTCGGTGGCGCAAAGATTTATCTGAAGCGTGAGGACCTTCTTCACACCGGTGCCCACAAGATCAACAACGCGATCGGGCAAATTCTCCTGGCGAAGCGCATGGATAAGACTCGCATTATTGCGGAAACCGGCGCGGGTCAGCACGGCGTCGCGACCGCGACTGTCGCGGCGATGTTTGGCCTCAAATGTGTGATCTACATGGGCGAAGTGGATTGCGAGCGGCAAAAGCTGAATGTGTTTCGGATGAAGATGCTTGGCGCCGAAGTCGTGCCCGTAGGCGCAGGACAACGCACGCTTAAGGAGGCAATCAACGAAGCGATGCGTGATTGGGTCACGAACGTCCGCACCACGCACTACATTCTGGGCACCGCCTATGGCGCGCATCCATATCCGGTGATGGTTCGCAATTTTCAACGCATCATCGGCGATGAGGCGCGCCGTCAAATTCTGGAAAAGGAAGAACGGCTGCCGGATATTCTGATCGCGTGCGTGGGTGGCGGATCAAATGCGATCGGTCTCTTCTACGCTTTCCTGGGAGATGCGAATGTGAAGATGGTCGGCGTCGAAGCCGGGGGTGAAGGAATTGTCACTGGAAAACACGCTGCGCGTTTTCAAGGCGGCTCCCTGGGGGTATTGCAAGGCACACAATCGTATTTGCTGCAGGACGAGTTCGGTCAAATCCAACTCACCCACAGCGTCTCTGCAGGATTAGATTATGCGGCCGTTGGTCCGGAGCATGCCTGGCTGCGCGATAAGAACCGCGTCGAATACACTTACGCCACCGATGATCAGGCGCTCGATGGATTCTCTCGGCTCGCTCGGCTGGAGGGAATTATTCCTGCCCTTGAATCTTCTCATGCAGTTGCTGAAGCGATTCGACGCGCGCCAAAAATGTCGAAGGAGCAATTGATGATCATCAATCTTTCCGGTCGCGGCGATAAAGACGTGTCGCAGGTCGCTGACTTGATCAAGCTGTAGAGAGAATCAAATCTCCAGTTTGGCGATCTCCGCCATGATCCGGTCTGCGATTTCCTGGTAGATTTGTTTCAGCCGCGGTTTGGCGCACGTTTGTGCCTCGGCGCGCAAAGCCGCGAAATCCAGGGGTGACCCGTATTTCACCGCAACCGGTTGTGATTTGGGAAGCTTCATGTGACGTCCCCAGGCCTGGTGTGTCCCGAAGACCCGCACGGGAACGACCGGCGCATTCGATTTGATGACCGTAAGGCCAATACCGGCGCGTGCAGCGCGTAGCGTCCCATCTGGCGAGCGCGTGCCTTCCGGGAACAAAATGATTCCGCCGCCCGCGAGCAGCCGGTCGAGGATCGCTCTCAGACCCGCGCCGCCTCCGCCGTCGCGATCAACGGGAACGGCGTTCCACGACCGCAATAACCAACCAATGACTGGATATTTGAAGAGGTTCTCGCGCGCGAGATAATTGATCGCTCGCGGAAGTCCGGAACCGACCAGTGGCGGGTCAAGAAAGCTCGCGTGGTTGGCGGCCAAAATGACTGGGCCGTCGCGCGGGACGCGATCACGATCGTGAACGCGCCACCGAAAATATGTCGCGAAAATAAGCCGGGAGAGGCTCCACGCCACCCAATACGAGAACCCCATGCCCGCTGGTTTCACTAACGCGATTGAGACCTCGCGAGTTTGCGTTGCTCTCGCCGTTCGAGACCCTGCCTCACCTCGGAAATGATGACCGCGCTCGTCTGTTCCGCCGTCATTTCCGAAGTATTGATCACGCGCGCGCCGAGGGCGACCATCAACGGGGCGGCGGCGCGCTGGCTGTCGCGCTGGTCACGCGCGGCCAGATTCTCGTGCACGCCTTCCGAGACTCTGCGCTTCGTCCGCTCTTGAATACACGCATCGAGATAGAATTTGAACTCGGTCTCGGGAAACACATTCGTGCCGATATCGCGTCCTTCCATCACGAGGTTCCCGAATTTCACGCACTCGCGCTGTTTCTTTTTCATCCATTCGCGCACCCTGGGAATTGCGGCAACATGCGGCACCGCGGCGCTGGTTTCAGCCGTGCGAATTTCCTTTTCCGGAAAGTAACCATCGACGAGCAGTCGCACGTGATTGTCGATGCACACCAGTTCGGTTTTCCACCGGCGACAAAGATTCGCCACGGCTTTCGCATCGTGAACATCGGCCCCCTTGCGCAGGCAATGCCACGCGAGGGTGCGATACATCGCACCCGTGTCGATGTAAACGTACCCCAACGCACGCGCGACCAGTTTGGCGTTCGTGCTCTTGCCGCTGGCGCTGGTGCCGTCAATGGCAACGACGACGGGATTTTCGACGGCGCTCATCAGCCGGCGAACAACTCATCAATTTGCAGAGTGCGGCCAGAGATTGGCTCTCTTAACACCGCACCCAGTCCGGACGGAGGTGGCCCGACAAGCTTTTGGAAAAAATTCGGAAATGTTTTTTTCACACAGGCGGGATTTTTGATTTTTATGCCGGGCACTTTCAATCCCAATGTCGCAAAACACATCGCCATGCGATGATCGCCGTAGGTTTCGATCTCGGCGCTATGTAGTTTTGACGGGTGCACTGTGAGCGTGTCGCCCTGCTCTTCGACCCGGGCCCCACAGCGGGTTAATTCGGTGCGGAGCGCCTTCACGCGCTCGCATTCCTGCACGCGCAACCGCCCGAGATCGGTAAAAAGCGTCGGCCGATTGGCAAATGGCGCGAGCACGATCGCTGTCATGATGCTATCGCCTAAATTCTCGAAGCGTGAGAGGCGCTCGGGCAAAGGCAGGTATCCTGGGAATCGCGCGTCGATTTGCCATCCCGAGGTGGGCCAATGCGCAACGCCCACCTGGTGATGGACTGGAGGCGTGCCGCTCGTGAATCGATTCGCCGCCCAAAAATAGCTTCCGCTCGAGGCATCAGGCTCGATCCGGAATGAGCCGCGTTGCTGCGAAAAGATCGAACACAGCTGTGTGGTCATCGCGACGTAGGGTGATTCCTCCGCATTCTCGCCGGTGACTTCGATTTTCCACCCACCGACCGTGGCGCACAACAGCAGGGCTGACGCGAACTGCGAACTTTCTGTAATGCTCACACGGCATTTGCCGGCGCGCGGTCCGCCGCCATGGATCAGCGCAGGCAAGCGATTGTTCGTCGAGTCAATGCGGTAGCCCAATTCGCGCAACGCGTCGAACAATGCTGCTTGCGGTCGTTCGTGCATGCGTGGCACGCCATCGAGCCGATATACGCCTTCACCGAGGCAAACCAGCGCCGCAAGAAATCGCGCCGCGGTACCGGCATTGGCGACGAAGAGTTCGAGCGGTTGCTGCTCCGTGCCACCCCGCGGTACCGTGCTGCTGCGTCCATAAACGGTGATAACCCGGTTGCAGATCTCCTCGGGATCGGGCGCGACGTTGACCATGAAGCCGAGGTCTTGCAGACACTCGACCATCACCTGGGTGTCTTCGCTCCAGAGCGCTCCGGGCAAGGTCGTTTCGCCCGCGGCCAGCGCCGCCAGCAACAGGGCCCGATTGGTGATGCTCTTCGAGCCCGGCACGGTAATTTCGGCCTGGATGGCACGCTCGAGCGGCACCACCTCGATGAGCTCAGGAAGTGCCATCCTACTCTGGCGAGTTGCCCGCCCCTCCAGACCACCGATCGCGACGTTCTTTAGCCTTGGTGAAAAACTCCTCAATGGCCTTCGTATCGTTGCTGTTCAACGCGATTTGAAATTCCTGGAGATCTTCGATGAATACACCGAGCACGCGCGCGAGGTTTTCCCGGTTCGCGAGGCAGATGTCGCGCCACATTTCCGGCGCGCCGGAAGCAATACGCGTCGTGTCGCGAAAACCATTCGCGCAAAGCAACGCCTGTTCTTTTGGGTGCACCGGACTGAGAACGTAATTGGCCAACTCAGACGCGACGACATGCGGCAAGTGGCTCGAGCGGCTTACCAGGTCATCGTGGGTTTCTGCGGCCATGCGAATTGGCACCGCCCCTACGCTTCGCCAAAAATCTTCGATGCGCTGAACCGCTCCTGTGTTTGAGGACACGGTGGGCGTCACGGCGCAAACTGCTTTGTGAAACAATTCAGCCTGGGCTGCCGCGACGCCGCTCTTCTCGGTGCCGGCCATTGGATGGCTGCCGACAAAAGCGGCGTCGCGGCAGCCCAGGCTGAATTGTTT
>Ga0193697_1000016_pt1 | contig 60836 bp, 70 predicted proteins | sample L3m2metaG_FD_145073 | JGI IMG/M metagenome (GOLD analysis project Ga0193697, IMG submission 145073) | Soil microbial communities from a riparian zone of the East river system, Colorado, United States - L3m2 | ecosystem: Environmental > Terrestrial > Soil > Riparian zone | place: USA: East River...
ATTTGCAACCATATTGCAACAAGGCAAAGCGATTGCCCCCCTCATGTCCCCCTTATTACGTGTTGTAACATCTAATTTATTGTCGCAATGCACCCGCGGAGGGCGTAATGCGACATGACTGCAGTACTATGCTATACCTAGTTAACATAATGATAATTATTTAACAAACAAAACCTTTAAATTAGGCTATATACTCATGTTTGTATTGCTGACATGGTATAACAGGAGTCTATCTGTCAAGGTGGCATAAGATAGGACCGGCACAAAAAGAATGCTTTTTAGGCAGGGGAAACAAGAGGCGGGGGGTGTTTGACTTGACGCCGGGCAGCCGGGCGGGGGGGAGGGGAACCCCCAAACATTTCACACAAAAAGGGACCCCCTCTACATTTTTCCCAAAAAAACCGGGGTAAAAAGTGCCCTGAGGCTCGATTTACAGACAAAATATTAATAATGGTATACTTGAGTTAATATTAACAGTCGAGCATTGGGGTCTCGCGGGGTGTGCTTATCCCCCCTATACTAAAGTTGATTACTTTATTGATCAAAAACGACTTTAGTATCATCCCTTTGGTGGACAACCTTTGGTATCCTTTTTGCGTTATAAGGGGTATGGACTACAAAACAATAAAATACCCGGACGGGCAGATATCTGTAGAGATTACTGATTTCGACGGACCAATCAAAAAGAGGATTAATAGTTATGAGGATCTGATAGGGATAGTGTCTGCAGGCGAGGTGCTCCGCCACCAGGGTAAATCGTGCGATCTATTTATTCCATGCCTTTTGGGGCAGCGGAGTGATAGGCGCTTTGGTCAAGATCAATCCTTTGATCTTAAAGTGATAGCGGGGCTGATCAACTCGGGCGGTTTTGGCAATGTGTCAATACTGGATCCACACAGCGATGTTGCCTTAGCCCTGATAGACAGATCAACCAAGGTATCTTCTTACCAGTATGTCGCCCAGGCGTACGCAGAGGAGGGGTCTCCTACCTTAGTGTCTCCGGACGCGGGGGCCTATAAGAAGGTTTTTGAGTACGGTCAAAAGCTGGGAGCGCCAGTAGTGGCGGCAGTCAAGCACCGTGACAAGGATGGCAAGATCGACCTTTCTTTTATTGGGGACGTTGCAGGGCAAAAATGCCTGATAGTGGATGACCTGGCTGACGGGGGATACACCTTTGTTTTGCTTGCAGAAGCGCTTCGCAGACAGGGTGCCATCAGAGTCGCGCTCTACGTCACGCACGCCTACTTTAATAAGGGTTTTGGTTTATTAGCCCCCCTTATAGACAACATTTATTGCACCAATTCCGTTAAAGATATCGTAGACCCACTTGTAACACAATACAATGTCATATAGAGAAGTACAAGGAAATCTAATCACCCTTGCCCAGGAGGGGGAATTTGACCTCATCGCACACGGCTGTAATTGCTTTTGTACCATGGGGGCGGGTCTAGCCCCCCAGATGGCAAAGGCCTTTGGATGTGACAAGTTCCCCCTGGAGCATGTTGATTATAGAGGTGATATCAACAAATTAGGGCAGATCGACGTCGGCGGCTTCAGATATTTGGGTAATGACTTTTTTGTAGTTAACTGTTATTCACAATATGGTTTTGGGGCAAACCACGAGGAAGGCAAAGTAGCACCACTCGACTATGAGGCCCTGATCCTATGCCTGCGCAAAATAGGTCATATTTTTAAGGGTAAACACATTGGACTGCCCCAGATAGGGTGTCACCTTGCTGGGGGGGATTGGGAGGTGGTAAAAGAGATAATTAAGAAGGAATTGTCAAAATGTGATATTACTATTGTAATTTATAAACCATGAGAATAAATCCTTTACTTTTAACAGACTACTACAAGACGGAGCACTACAAGATGTACCCCCTCGGTACTTCTATGATCTATTCCAACCTGACTCCACGCAAGAGTAGGCTACCAGGGGTCGATGCTGTTGTCGTCTTTGGTGTTCAATATTTTATAAAAGAGTACCTTATTAAAAGGTTTGATGAGGACTTCTTTGATAGGTCCTGGGGGGATGTGCTGGAAGAATACCGCTTTGCTGTCAACACTGATACAGCCCACATCGAGGCACTACACCGTTTGGGGTACTTACCTATCAGGATAAAAAGTCTTGCTGAGGGGTCTTTATGCCCTATAAGGGTACCTATGTTAACTATCGTAAATACCCTTCCTGATTTCTTCTGGCTGACTAATTACTTGGAAACATTGATGAGCAATGTCTTGTGGCAACCTATTACTTCGGCCACCATTGCTTACGAGTACAAGAAATTACTAAATAGGTGGGCACGCATGACAGGGGGAGATGAAAGTTTTGTGCCCTGGCAGGGGCACGATTTTAGCTTTAGGGGTATGTCTTCTCCTGAGTCAGGCATGACATCCGCTATGGGCCACCTCTTGTCATTCACCGGTACTGACACCATACCCGCTATATACGGCCTGCGCGATTACTATAATGGACAGGGTCTGATTGGCGCCTCTGTGCCTGCAACAGAGCACAGCGTTATGTGCATGGGTGGCGCTTACTCAGAGCAGGAGACTTTTGAAAGATTGCTCGACCTTTATCCTACCGGAATCCTTTCAGTCGTCTCAGACACGTGGGACCTGTGGCACGTCTTGGGTACTATCTTACCTAATTCAAAAGACAAAATAATGGCCCGAGACGGTAAACTGGTGATCAGGCCCGACTCAGGGGATCCTGCTGATATTCTGTGCGGACAATCAAAAGATAAATGGACAAGGAGTATTAAAGACATTCCCAAACAAAAGGGGGTTATAGAGTTGTTATGGAATATCTTCGGGGGCACTGTCAACGCCAAGGGATACAAAGTACTTGATCCGCACATTGGGGCCATCTACGGCGACTCAATTACTTTGGAGAGAGCAGAGGACATACTGTCCCGCCTGGCAGTCAAAGGCTTTGCCTCTACCAACGTGGTGTTAGGTATTGGTTCCTATACCTATCAGTATAATACGCGCGACACCCTGGGCTTCGCCGTCAAGGCGACGTACGGAGAAGTAGATGGTGTAGGCAGAGAGATCTTTAAAGACCCAGTCACTGACGACGGTACAAAGAAAAGTGCCAAGGGGCTTCTTGTCGTTCACAAGGGCGACGGCGGTTATGTGCTCAAAGATCAGCAAACAGTTGACGGAGAAAGAAGGGGAGAACTAGACACCGTCTTTGTTGATGGTATGATAATCAAAGAGGAATACTTGGATAATATAAGAACAAGATTAAATTTTTAACTATATGGAATGCTTACCGTTGTTTTTTGCAGGTTTCCTTGTTGGCCTATCACTTGGAATGTTGTTGGCTAATAGGTGGTGGACAAAGGCAGATGTGTACAAGAGAGATGCGAGGGATAGGCACCAAGGACCACCGGGGGCACCCCCTCCGGACTACTGGGGTAAAGGAACAAAAGGGGGCACGAACAGAGTAAACACTGGTTATAACCATCAATATCATGAGTAAACAACTCATCTCTCTAGAGGTACACAACGCGGCCCGTAGTGCTAGTTACAAATTTGACAACAGTCCGGAGCCTAACGGGATTGAATGCCCACAGTGTGGTCACGAGTTGGTAGACTCCAACCCTATGGTAGTACTAACTAGCATGCCGGCGCAGAAGAACGTACACTGCCTGACGTGTCGCTACAGGGGTTATAGGTACCTATGACAGAGGATCCTATCATCTTTGCTGTAAGAACGCGCTTTTACTATAAGGGCCCCCGGATAGAAACGCTGACTAAGGAGCAATTGCTCGACCTCCTGCGTAAAATCCTCAAAAAGGAGATTTTTAAATAATAGGCACAATTTTTGTGGTATAAATCTTATGATTAAACCAATACTAATTTGTGCCTTTTTTGTGCTTTTTGCACAGGGCATGCCGGAAGCGGAGAATCAAACGAAGACCACCTACCTTAAAGAGGTGGAGATTGTTGGCTATCCGCTCGATGTGGAGATCTACCGGGTTCTTACTCAGGGTAAAGACTCTGTTTGGGCGCTTGATGGGTCTGACAGTCTCCTGATCGATGTACCGGCCCTAGATCCGGCCATGGCGCGACTCATCGTTGCACAAGCCCGACACGAGACGGGTGACTTTGTCTCCCCATTATTTACTAATCACAACAATGTTTACGGAATGCAACATCCGGGACGCGGCAAACTAACCACCTCCCTAGGTCCACTTGCGACAGCAGAAGGAAGGCCCAACAAGTACGCATCCTATAGTACCGTTGAGGCATCGGTACTTGATTTAATGCTCTGGCTACAGTATCACAACACACCCAAGATTACCACGGCCGATGCGTATTGTAAGTATTTAAAACAACATCGTTACTTTGAAGCACCTTTAGTCGTTTACCAAAACAGTCTCAAACACTATTTAGCATGTCCATCACCCAGTTTAAAAACCTTTATGACCAAAAACCCTTTTACACATCAATCGACAAAGTCCTTGAGACTATCAAAAACGGTGGCAAGCAATTAGACCTGATCAAACAAATCCGGGCGTCTAGGGACAAGGAGGAACGCAATGAGTTAAAGAAGCAACTTTCCGTTATTTGTTTTGGCGGTAAGTTTAGTGAACGCAAGGCCGCCGCTTTGGTGGAGTACTCCCGTCTGGTGGTGCTTGACTTTGATGACGCTTCTATAGTGACTAAAAGGCAAGAACTCTTGCTCCTTCCATACGTCTATGCTGTCTTTGTCTCGCCCTCCGGCGAGGGACTCAAGGCACTCATCCGGGTGAGTTCCGACAACCACTTAGGTCACTGGTCGGCCCTGCACAAAGAGATTGATGGAGTTGATAAGAGTGGCAAGGACGTCTGTCGCGCCTGCTTCATGTCTTACGATCCCTCACTGTATGTCAATGCACACAGCGATATTTATACCAAAGTTGTCGAATCGGCTTATACTGACGAACAAAAACTAGAGAAGTTAAAAGTATGGTTAGCCAACAAGGGCGAACAGTTTAAGACGGGCAACCGCAATAATTTTTTAGCCAAGCTGGCGGGAGCCTGCAATCGCTTTGGTCTGACGGAGGCCTACGTCCTATCTGTTTTTGAAAGGGACTACGTAAAGGGATCTGACTTTAGCCTCAACGAGGCGCAGACCGTCGTTAGGTCTATCTACAAGAACTACTCGGAGTTCCACGCGACCGCCTCCTTCGACGAATCCTTTGGTGAGGCTAGGGCGGCTGAGATACTCTCCTCAGAGTTAACCACCAATGACGTCATTTATCTTAAAGACGTCGAGGCTGATCTGATCAACGATTATGAGCACGGCACTCAAGGCGCACCCACCACCTATTTTCCTTCTATCGATCCTATCTTTAGGCCCCTACCCGGTGACCTTAATGTGTTGTCCGGCATAGGCAACCACGGTAAATCGGCCATTAAAAAACAAATGGATCTTGTCCGCTCAGTCAAGGACGGTCACAAGCACTGTTACTTTAGCCCCGAGGAGGTCCCGCCTCTGTTCTGGTACAGGGAACTCATTCGTTCTTATATAGGCAAACCACTGGAGCCTGGCTCGCGCGACAGGATGACAATGACCGAATATAAGCGGGGTATGGATTTTGTGAAGGAACACTTTGTTTTTGTCTACCCGCCCAGTCTACCTACACCCGATTACATACTAGAACGCTTTTCTGAGGTGATTATCAAGCACGGTATGAACTCGGTTACATTAGACCCATGGAACCAATTGCTTCACATCATGGACAAAAGGGACGATATCTACCTAGGAGAAGTCCTTTCCAAATTTGAGCGTTTCGCCCAGCAACACGGAATCTATTTTACAGTGATATGCCACCCGAATAGGACGCGAAAAAAGAAGGACAAACAGGGGAATGAAGATGCTAATTATGATTGTCCGGACGTTTATGACTTAAATGGCGGCCCTACCTGGAACGCGCGATCAACCAATATTTGTGTCTACCATCGCCCGTTTTGGGGTTCGGACAAAAACGACCCTACCGCCGAATTCCATTCAAAAAAAATTAAGAGACAAATGATTAGCGGCATTCCTGGCGCGTGTTCACTTGATTATAACCGCAAAACAGGTCGTTTTTATGATGGTGGTTACTCTCCATTGGACAACTAAATTTAAAATCTTACGTTAATAAGTCTATAGTCCCTTAACCTGACCCCCTCTTGAACCCTATAAAATGGAGATACGATGAAAGAAGATCAAAAGACAACAGATTTAGGGTGTGGATGCGCTTTCTTCATGCTGATGTTTATTTGCTACGCCCTTTGGCATATCTCAAATCAACTTTCAAGTATTATTGAATTATTGAAACGACCTTAACCCCCTCCCCCCATGCCCCTAAGTGAGAACATGACTATTGACGAACGCAAAGCAAGAGACAAGGCGATAAGAAAAGCCATAAAAAGCGATTACCCGCTAATTAAGTTTTTAGATATTGATGATGAGGCCAGATTAATTGCGGTGGCGTGGGTAGAGGGATTTGAAAAGATCGGAACGATTGAAATTGAACAAAAACATAAGCTCGCCTCTGACATCATGAATTACACCAGACGCAAACTCGCCTCCCGCGATTCTGAACTTAGGGAACTGAGAGAGGTAGCGGAGAGGATGGCGGAGGCGTTGGAATTTTTCTCCACTGAGAGCGATATAATTGATAACGAATACCCAGTACACTCTGGCAAAGGTCGTGAAGCCATCGCAGCTTATCGCAAAATTAAACCCGAGATAAAACATGGCACGCAAAAAGACCCATCAAGAAGTAGCTGAGGCACATGCTAAAGACTTCCTTCGGTACATGCTAAAAACCTGTAAAGTGGTTGAGGTGAAACGAAACTTCAAAACTATTGATGAGCATTATTTCGAATATAAATATCAATAACCATGAGAACATTAAGCGCACAAAATTTGGCTCTGTACCTGGGGTGTGAAGTGGAGTGCAAAGACGGCTTTACCCGCCAATTAATAGGTATATGCCGGTCCAACGATGATGAGAACGAAATTAGGATTCAAACACGCATGGATGAACGTAGTAATGTATTGTGGTTTGATGAAGGTGAAGTCAAGCCACTTCTCCGCAAACTTGAATCTATGACGGAGGAAGATAAAAAAGAACTTTGTATCGTATGCGACTGGCCTGATTGGAAAACTGTTTTGATTAATTCTTCAGGTAGATATACCCCATCTCAATTCACCTATCTTCTCTCCAAGCACTTCGATTTATTCAACTACATCGCGGAAGGTTTAGCGCTAGACAAAAATTTAAAAGATAATGCTAATTGATGAACTTATTGATATGAGAGCAAAGGCCAGAGAAGGTAAGAACTATAAACTTTGTGACATAACCAGGCACAAATTGGATGCAGAACTTGTCTTCATATTTGATGCACCTTGGGGCCAGCAAATTTACTACCTAACCGAATCCTATTTTAAAAGAAAGCCGCCTGAAATGACTAACCGCAAATATGTTGAATACAAAATTCAGGCAGACATTAAGGCAGATCAGCTTCTAGATGCATGGTTATACACTGTGCGTCAAACATTGGACAAAAATCAAAGGGTATGAAAGACGAATGGATTAGCGTTAAGGAGAGATTACCGGGAGAGTTAGAATTTGTATTAGCCTACGGGAATGAAATTAATATGAAAATGCAAGTCGTAAGCCTTTGGAAAAGTGGTCATCCGGATAGAGTAATTGGTTATCAACTTAACGGTAATTCAATAAATGATGTCACCCACTGGATGCCCCTCCCTTCACCCCCTAATCAAGGACACTAAACGGAATAGAATATGAAAAATAAGCGCAAGGTTGCCGTCCTATCCAGCAGCCCGGTAAAGAGCGAGACAGAAAGTATAGGTATTAAAATTGACGTTAACAACTTATCAACACATGAATTACTGGACAATCTTATGTGTTCTGCTTATTACCAAAAATCTTACTTCGGTGGATTTGAGGAATGGAGAGAAAGTGATATAATTCAACAGGATATTAAACGTATAGAATCACGTCTTCAACCCAAGGCCGAACCTACCGTAGAAGGGGAGAAATGGATTCTTGATGAGGTCAATGCCTGCATCTTTAAGGGTGATGATGTTCTTCGATTTGAATCATTTGAACCATACTTTCCGCCAGATAAAAATAAATTAATTAAACTCCAATCCATCGCTGCCCTTCTCAATCGTGCCCCCTCGGGGGAAGAGACAAAGGAGGAAATTAGTCCAAGAGTTGCAAAACTGATTCTTGGTATTCGTGACGCTCTTGCGCTGGATAACGAAAAGGAAGCATATCACTTACTTTATCAGATTACCTCGCCTAAATTCGATAAAACTACGGAACTATGGAAAGACGTTGAAGCTATTGCTCGCCGTTCCCCCGACAAGAACGTAGGAAAGGGGTGCCCCTGTAAAGAATCTCCTAATTGTGACTGCACTGTTGCTGGATTTCAATCTATATGATCAAATATAAAACATCAACTGGAGAGGTGGTCTCTCAGGCAACAATCAACAAAGAGCGGGCGGAGGCGTACATCAAGTACGATTTGGGTGTACGGGTTTGCGCGGGATGTGGCGGCCAGGCGCAGGGTCGGGCACACATTATCGCTCAAGCGCGATGTAAGAGTATCCACAAAACAGACTATATCTGGCAACCATGGAACTGGTTCATTGCTTGTCATCGTTGTAATCAAAATTGGGAGGGATTTAAGGGAGATGCGTGTAAGAAACTACTGAATTATGAAGAGTGTCTGCAGGTTCTGAAAGAGCATGATTATTATACTTTTCTGAAATATACTCATCTCCCGGCATGATTTTTGCTACATATAACACATGGCTCTTCCTGTTATCTATATAATAATTTCTCCAACTAACCGTATTTATGTCGGTCAGACTCGTGATTTTGAAAAACGAATAAGTTATTATAAAAGATCTAAATGTAAGGGACAAACACTATTGCACGCGTCTTTGAGAAAATACGGCTGGGAACAGCACACGTGTGAGGTAGTTGTCAAAACCAGGGCAGAAATTCCTCAATGGGAACTAACTCTTTTAGAGCAAACAATCATGGATCATTACCGCTCGGAGGGTTATGAATTGATGAATCTAAAGGAGGCCGGTTCTTGGGGTAAACACTCGGAAGAAACAAAATTAAAAATGAGCGTTTCTCGCAAGGGTACCTGCCTCGGAACAGATCATCATAATTTTGGTAAACACCCGTCCAGAGAAACTCTTTTAAAAATGAGCCTCATAATGAGAGGTAAGCACAAAGGATCAAAAAGTCCGTCAGCCGTGCCTGTGTGGCAATGTGAAAAAGACGGCACAAAAATAAAAAGATGGGAAGCGATGGCAGAGGCAGCAGAAGGCTTAAATATTAAATACACAAACATATCCAGATGTTGTAGGGGAACCAGACTTACTGCGTACGGATTTGTGTGGAAATATACAGAACCAAAATTACCCATAGTAGCGAAACACACTACTAGGTAACCAGATTGGCACGATTTTTGATCTAATTAATTGTTAAAAATAACACTTTTATGGCAAAAACAAATTCAAAAAAGAAACCAAAAAAACTCTACAAAGGAGTAGCCTGTGTCGTTCCTGGAAAAATATATGGAGGCGGTGTAGGTGTGCCGGAAAAGAATATTGACCTAGAAGGTAACCTGATTTAATATGTGCGTAGTTTCAAATACAGGGGACTACTGGGGGCAGAGATTACATCCTTGGTCACCTTATACACCACCACTTCCTTACATTCCACCCGCTCAGATGCCCGATATAACCAAAATCGTCATTAATCCTACCGGGCCTACCAAGGATGACTTTGACAATTTAAAAAAAGAGGTACAGATCATGAAGGAGCAATTGGCCCGTGCCAAGGAGTACGACAAAGCCAACGGAGAACCAGACTGTGAGATAGAAGACAAAATGGCATTTTTAAGAGAAGTGGCCAAATTGGTTGGTATTGACTTGGATGAAGTACTTAAGAAAGACTCCGCAAACGCCTCCTTATCCTAGAGAGTTTTTTGGCACGGTTTTTGATCATATAATAACCGCGCGGTAAGGAAGTGGTCTATCCGCCCAGGCTCATAACCTCGGAATCGTTGGTTCGAATCCAACCCGACGCAACCAGACATTTAAAAAAGGCACGGCAGAACAAGATCTCACAACTTAATCCTCGGATTGATCTCAACGCACTGCCGTGCTGGCTTCCCACGAGAAGCCAAGATTGATTTCGAGGATTATTTTTTGCCCTTTGGATAGGGAAGGATCTCTCCTGTACTGTTACCAGAAACAGCCTCTAAACCCTGGCACAACCCGATACAAGGGCGCCGTGTCGTCCGCGTACAACAAACCGTACGCCGACCACGTTAAAGAGTTTAATTGAGGAAATGGGCCTTCTACTACTTGCTACCCGCCTCGGCCCATACGGTACACCTCACGATAAGATAAAGGGTACTCAAGATAGCAATCCTCTATAGGGGGTAGGGGGTTGCTACTTGCTTATCCACGGCGCCCGTAGCCCCTCGCTTCGCTTCGTGGCGACGTGTAGAGCACCGCGGGGACGTGATCAGCCCCCGTTTCCTTCTCTAAGAGATAGAGCCACACGGTGACAAGCAAACAGGTATTCCCCTCAAAAAATAGGGGAAGGGGAAATGAAGGGGGCACGTCCCGACAGGATGCTTGATTTTAATAAAAAAACGGTCGCGGAGGTCCGCCATTTTCAAACTAAAGTCTTAGTTATGAGCAACCTTCATCTCGACAGGCCGGATTTAATGCTTACTTATCTAGTTGCTTCCGTCCTCGGATCTATAAGCATGCACTACGTAGCAATGCGGTTTTTCGAGAAAAAGGGCACTAATCGTGTAGTATCATAGGTCCGCACAACCTTTATAGCCCAAATACGTTAAATAGGATAGGGTCAAAACAACAAAAATATGCCAAAAACAGTCACCTTTAAAGTTACACGGGAGGATCTGAAAGGTTATTATAGTGATAGTCAAGATTGTCCCATTGCTTTAGCTGCCAAAAGATATTTTAAAAAACCAGTATGGGTGACTGCCTGGTACCTAAGCATACCTGTGTGGGGTATGCGATATAAATTGAATAGAAGTGCCTCTAGCAAAGCATACGCCAGGGGAAATAATTCTTTATGGGGTAAGTTAATGGGCGGCTTCGCAGTAGTTTTAACTGAACTGCCGGAATAGGTGGAAAGAGGATCTGTTATTGACAACCAGGAGCAAAAAATCGATGGAAGGATCAAGGTGTGGGTAACAGTCAAGAAAAAGGACGGGACAAAAGAGCGCCTTTTTTATTATTGGGACGAGGCCAGTAAGCAGCAGAAATACTACGATAACCTGTATAAAAATCACCCCCCGTGCCCACTATGAAATATTATGTCTATCGTCATATTCGCCCAGACAAGAACGAGCCCCTTTACATAGGCTTGGCTAAGAAAGCGAAGAAGTTTAATACTATTAAAAACGAATACGCACGAGCCTACGCTCACAGCAAAGATCATAGAACTGAATTTTGGCATAACATATTTAACCTGTGTAATAAGAAAATTGAAGTTGACATTCTTTATGAATCCGATGATTGGAAAGAAATCAATGAAAAGGAAATAGAGTTTATAAAACTCTACGGGCGTGCTGATTTGGGTCTGGGCCCCCTAGTAAATTTCACCAACGGCGGCGAGGGTAATCATGGAACAATAGTCACGGAGGAAACAAGACGCAAAAGAAGCGAGTCCATGAAGGGTAAAAATACCGGCCCAATAACGGAGGAGCATAGACAAAACTTAATCAAGTCCCATCTAGGATATAGCCCCACGGAGGAACATCGTAAGAATTTAAGTATAGCGGGTAAAAAACGCTATGAAGATCCAGTAGCGCGTCTTGTAATGAGTCAACGAATGATTGGTCGCGTGTTTACCGAAGAATGGAAACAAAACGGTAGTAAGGCTAGGCTAAAATTTATGGCGGAAAATCCTGGCCATTGGGAAAGCATAAGATTAATCAATGATAGGGCTGTTGTTAAATTAACACTGGCTGGTGAATTTGTTCAAGAATATAAATCACTACGTGAAGCCGCCAAAGAAAACGGAATGAAAAGCAGTTCTGGAATTGGTGCGGTTGTAAGAAAAGTAGGCAATAACAAAACGGCGTACGGATTTAGGTGGGCATTTAAAGAGAACTTTGTTCTATGCCCCAATTGAAACCACTGGTAGACGCCGACCTGCTTGTATATAGATGTTGCGCTGGCAACAGGGGTCATAACGATTTCATTCAAATGGTGGAGGCGGCCGATGATTTTATCCAATATATAGAGGGAATGTTTGAGGAGAAAGCCCTACTGTTCCTGACAGGGAAGAACAACTTTAGATATGCGGTAGCAACGCTAGTACCTTATAAAAACAATCGTAAAGATAAACCGCGCCCCCGTCACTTCCAATCAATGAGAGAGTACTTAGTGAACTTTCACAATGCTCGAATAGTGGACGGAATAGAGGCAGATGACGCTCTTGCGACGCTCCACAAGGAGGACACAGTACTTGTAACTTATGACAAAGATTTACGACAGTGCAAAGGGTGGTATTTTAACACGCTTAAAAACGAACTTATTTATATCTCCCAGATCGAGGCAGACTACAACCTGTACTATCAAATGCTTGTGGGAGATTCCGCGGATGCCGTGCCAGGTATAAGAGGAATAGGCGAAAAAAAGGCACCGCCGATTTTAATAGATAAGAATAAGCAAGAAATGGAGGAGGCCGTGATGAAAGAATACAAAAGACAGTACGGCGACAATGCTAAGAAATATTTTGATGAGGTTTATACACTACTTTACTTAAAAAGAGATTGCCAATTATGAACATAAACGATTTTATTGACAAATGGTGCTTAGGCCAGTATAGAGAACTGGCAACGCAGGACTTGCTCACGGTGTCTGACACCGAGTACAAGCAGGTGGGACTGGGCGAGATTTTTGAGATTGATGGGAAGAAGTACCTAATAAGGACGCCGGAAACTGCGACAGAAGACATAAACATACACGGTCAAGTAATTTACCCAGTATTCACATGAAAATTTTACTTAACTATAAAAGTTCAGATCTCATTTTCTTCGATATTGAAACAGCGAGGGTTGTGGAAAAATTAATACCAGGGACTCCATTGCACTCAGCGTGGCAGTACAAAGCGAGGTACCAGAATGAGATGAAGGAAAAACTATCACGCGACGGATCAGACCCCGAAGTGGCGCTGGAGGAATTCTTTGAAGAAAAAAGCCCACTCTACGCGCCATTCGCTCGAATTGCTTGTATAGTGGTGGGTAGAATAGACGGAGAGAATCTCAAGGTTAAGACTTACGCTGGAGAGGAGGATCAACTTCTCACCAACTTCATGACGGACCTGTCTATGTTTACCACCGCCAGGCCAGGCGCGGCCCTGTGTGGTTTCAATAATATAGGCTTTGATCAGCCAATGATTACCAAGAGATCGATGGTCAATAATGTGCAACTCCATCCATTGCTTGACACGGCACACCTAAAACCGTGGGAAATTAATGCACTGGATCTCAGCACATTGTGGAAAGGCGCTTCCTTTTATCCCGATTCCCTCGTAGCCGTGGCCACAGCACTCGGCTTACCATCGCCCAAAACGGGCATGGACGGCGCCAAGGTTTCTGAAGCCTTTTACGCAGGTAAAATAGATGAAATTGTGGAGTACTGTAAGGCCGATGTCTTAACAACAGCCAATATTTATAGGCGCTTTTCTCAAAAAAGTTTATTAAAAATGACAGAATAGGGCAACCTTGCGGGCCTGCTTTACGTTATAACACTATGGGCAAATTGTTTTTAACTCTTTTCTTTGTCATTAGCACGAGTCTCTCAGCCCAGACGTATGTTTACAGTTATTTACTAACTATAGACAAACAAGGAAAAGCTACCGAGGTGAGAGATTCGTGCGTCCGGGTGGAGACATGGCCATCAATTTCTCATAAACCATTCATCATCGAGTATCAAGGTAATACATATTACTTCAAGGTTTTAAAGATGAGAGAAGAAAACACAAGCCGCTACTATCATTTGCATCAATCTTCAACACTATACGGTGTGGCAGATTGTTTAGGTAGTCCCTACTCACTCAGACAGGATTTCAAAGGTAATATTTTTACTCTTTGGATCCTACCTATGCGATTTAATACCCGCTCCACGATTAATCACAAGAGAGCCTTTATATTTACTGACGACAAAGTAGTTATCAAAACTTTACCCGGATACCATGACTAAACTCCTGTTTGCATTGTTGATGTTGGTTGGTTCCTTTGCTGTTGCGCAGAAGTCTCAAGAACCACAGAAGTTTGAATACTTGATGTATGCGGAACGCTTGGTACACGGCGACACAATCACCGGTCAGCCGGAGACCCTAAAAACCGAATCTTTTGTTGTGTTCTACGCTGGAACAATGGATGTATTTACATTCAATTGGAAAGAGACCTTAGTAAGAGAAAGTAAAATAGCTAAAAATGTCTACCTCTGTAGAGATCACAATGGAGAATTAGCTATCGTTTCCTTCTTGAGAACAAAAAAACCAAGACAATTGATTTTGGCTATCCAGACCGGAAATAAGAATTACTGGCTCTTTAAGCAAACAAAATAATGAAGAATCAAATTGAATTCTGGCTGGACCTGTTCGTTCGACGCGAGATTTCTTACGCAGTGCTTGTCAAGCAGTTGACAAGAATAATAGTACTTGCTTTTGCGGTAGGTGTCATTTTAGGCGGAGTTGTATCTTATGGAATCAGGTAACCCAAGTTTTATGTTGATCGAAGAAATTGTTGAAATTTTGAGTGACGCCGGTAAGGTAGGCGTATATGCTGCCGAGGTCATGGAGGATAGCAAAAACAAAGATGAGACATATGCGCTGGCATGGTTCCTGTATAATTCGCGCCAATTTAAGGACAGTTTGGTTCAGGTTGCTTTTGTACTGGGCGGCAAAGATGGCCGCCCAGTATCGGAGTTTTATACAGCCGCACCGGCCCTGACTGATCAGTACTTCACCCTGCACGATCTGCAAGAAAGACACTCGACCCTCCGCGACAAGGTTCTGCGCATGCGCTTGGCCTATGAGGACTTCATTAACGAGAACGTGGCCGTCAGGATCCTCTTCAAAGTGGTGGACTCTCAGATGCAACTCATGACGTGGGCACTTGGACAAGCCGTAAATGCAATACCCGATGCTAAATAAGCCTAAGTTCCTCAAAATCGTCATTTTGGCACTATTTTTGCTACTTGTAGTAGGAGGAATCAGTGGATGGATATACCACAGCCGGACTCAAAAACAATTACAGAATGAAAATCAATACCAACAATTACGGTCTCGCCAGCGCGAACTGGAATATGACAAAAGGCTCCAAGCCTCTGAGTTGGAGAGAAAAAGCGTACAGCGTCATTTGGATTCTCTTGCTTTTGCTTTTGATCATCTTGATAGGATACATGCAGCAGACTCTGCCGAGTTGGTCAAAATAAAAGGTAGGTTTAGTAAGTTAACTGGCACTGAACTCAGCAAGAAAATGATTGAGGAGTACAACAAAAGTTTACAGCATGACTAAATACAGGTTTATCCAGGAGAACAAAATCAACGGCGAAGTATTTTACTCCACTGAAAAGGAATCACCTCTTGGTCAATGGACTTACGTACCCGACTCCTCAACTAGCAAGCACGGCCAAGGTAAAGCCATTTTTGACCGTATTTGTGGTGGAGTAGCAGCCGGAAGAATTACTCTGGAAACCAAAGAAGTATGACGCGATATTTTTTAATTCTGGCGTTTTTTCTATTTTTTGCGCCCAGCGGCCAAGCACAGACCACGGTACCTGATCCCGTGGCCGCCTGGTTCTTAGAAAGAAACGAGGAGCACAAGGTGCTCGATCACGACATTCAAACTTTGAAACTTGAGATTATTAATCTCACCACCCAACGTGATGACAAGGCTAAGTTGGCCGATAGTAGAGCCAAGGACGTAATCTCTTATGAAGGCAAAATCCTGGAGAAACAAATACAACTCGATCTCAAACAATCAGACATCAAAAGACTGGAGAGAGAAGTCAGACGACAGAAGTTTGCCAAAATGATATCTTGGATAGCCGCCGGTGTCATAATATTAGCAACAATAATTTATGGCTAGAGCGAAATCAAAACTCATATCTGAAATCTTTGAAATCATTGGCGGTGATCAGAGTCGTCATTTTGACTCCCTGTCGGACAAGTCGGCGGAATATTTAGAGAAGTACTTGCGCGTAGTTAAATCGCTCAAAAAATAGATGTTATATAAACTTGTTGCCAGCGAAGATCCGTTTGACCTCAATCCAGGCATTCGCGCAATCGAGGCTTATAACAAACTTACCGGTCAGCAGTTTTTTTTCGTAAGCCTAGTGAGCGATTCGGATTGGGACAATCCGGTCCGGACCCTTCCCGAAAAGACCAAGCGCGAGAAGGCGGCTAAAATAGCCGGTTATGGTATGGAAGGCAAGAGGCCGGACAAGAACGCTCGCAACATGATCAACGGCAAAATTGAAAGTGTTGAGAGAGCCATTTTAGAATATCGATCCTTGCAATATGACGAGGACAAAGTTAACCTAGATTTAATCAACACCCAAATTGAGCGTACTCAGACTCTAATACGCGACTATGATAGTAAACTTAAAGATGAGAATATAGATGCTCGCTTTGACTACGCTAACAAAGCTATCAAACTTACACTCGAACTCACTAAGTTGATAGAGAAAAAGAAGGAACTCATCACATTAATACAAAAGAAGGAGCCGGTGAAGGTTGCGGTCAGTACCTATACAGCCGCCGATCTCACACCACAAGAAGGTGACGAGCCGGACGAGGATGAAGAAGGAATGAGCACTATCGACAAAGTAATGGCACAAAAACATGACTAAAGCAGTAGTTACCGATACACCCATCAACACCACTTTTGGCTATCTTTACGTGAAGTCGTTCAAATGGTCCTCCGCGCACGACAATGAAACTCATGTAGGTAATCCAAAAGCCGGCCGCGTCTATCGTGCAGCTTTCAACAAAGATACCAAAACTCACCGCCTCTTCTATGATTTATCTAATCAAGTTACTGCTCTATTTCTGCCTCACCTTGTCGTGGCTGAAAAATCAGATGAAGATAATTTTTTCTCGGAACTTAACTACACCGGAGAAATTATAGAGTTAAAGAAGAGCACGATCTTGGACTGCAATATATCGGAAGAAGATCTAGATGAACTCTGCAAATGGATCGAGGAAGATAACAGATCAATCAAACAACTCATGGGATTTGAACAACCGCAGTTTAAACCAGTAACCGGAGAAGAAATCGTCCGGGCCATCCAGCAGAACATTCTTCGCGATGAGGACTTCATTGTCTTCGTTCAGGAGGCGCGAACCCTCAAAGAAAACAACAGAGTATTATTTGACGCCGTCGGGGAGTTTATGTGGTTTGTGAATGAGAAGTCGTCCCACCCGGACGAGCCAATTGATGGCTCCTGGACGGAGTTTAGTAAGACACTCGGTGCCGGTAAAAACATCAGCAAGGCGTTGGATCACATTTCTAAATACGGTGGTGAGAGCGTCCGCACTAATCTCATGCAGGAGGATCTGTTTGGCGCAATTCGGTCGCTGATGCTTGAGCAGGGCCGTAGACAAATACACGGAATAGAATGAACATAGATGATAAGCTAAAATGGTTCACCGTAGTAGCCGACGGCATCATTAAAGACATGGACCTTAAAGGTAAACTACTCTTTATTGTGCATGTTGTTAACAATGAGAAGTGGCCATTCCGCGTGTTGATAGAATATAATAAAAAGAAATTTGCATTTCCGATGGAAGCAAAGGTTACGCTTAAACAGGCAGAGCGATTTATAGAGGAAAAAATAAAAGATGTCAAAAAAAACGAGAGCCCAAAGAGATCGATATTCGACTTATAAGTCGGCTGCCCAGCAGGTCTTCCACGACAAGGACATGATCATCGCGCGTCCGGCCGAAATGGCTTATGACGAGTATAAGATCATGCAACGTATTCAAAATAGAGTCCTGCGGATTATCTTTCGTAAGCCAGCGCCGCGTCGGCCAACTATTCCACAAAGACTTGGTTATAATTTACACCCACAATTAAATTTAAAAGATGGCAAAAAAGTCGATCAGAAAGATTAAGGCGGAGGAAATTGTAGCCAAATTTAAAGATACCAACAACACGGCGCTGGCTAAACTTTTAATCAAGGAGAATCCAGCGCTGTATGATAACGTCGATCAGGCACGCACTTGCGTCCGCCAAGTAAGAGGTTCGGCTGGTAAATTTCTCCGTAAGTACGCCACGGACGTCAAGCAGATGCCTAATGGCTTAGTTTACAATCCGTACGAACTCCCCGCCGAAGAACACCATGAAAACAAGTACTATAGTATTAAACCGTCTAAGGACACCGTGGTCGGCCTATTGTCGGATATTCACATACCTTATCAGCATAACCAAGCCCTCACCTGTGCGCTCGATCACTGCAAGAAGGAAAAACTCACTCATTTAATTCTCAATGGTGACATCATGGATTGTTACCAAATTTCCAACTTCGTCAAGGATCCTACCATGCGTTCCTTTAAGAACGAGATAGAGGCCGTCCGCTCCTTTCTAAAAACATTGACGGAGAAGTTTGAAGGAGTAAAGATACTTTATAAGGAAGGTAACCACGAGGCGCGTTACATGCGCTTCATGCGATCCAAGGCACCCGAACTTCTCGGCGTGGAGGCTTTTACGCTTCCCCGATTGCTCGGCCTCAAGGATCTTGACATCGATCACATTCCGGATAATAAGTTAATTCAACTGGGTCATTTAATGATCATTCATGGTCATGAATTCGGACAAGCCATTTTCTCACCTGTTAATCCTGCCCGCGGTTATTTCCTTCGCGCAAAGACCAACGTGATCGGTGGGCACAATCATCAGGTATCGGTCCACTCCGAGAATAATCTAGAAGGTAAGCAGTTGGTTGCTTATTCCACCGGTCACCTTGCCGATCCACACCCAGAGTACAAGCCAATCAACAATTGGTCTCATGGTTTTGCCATCATCAAGCATACGGAGGAAGGTAAAGATATTAATTTTGTCATCAACAACTATAAAATAATCAATGGCAAAGTCTATTAGGTATTCGATCACAGAGGATCAATTAAAATTGATAAAGGAGATTGTAGCGGATGCGTTGCTTCTAGCTGACCGCACCAAGCGCAGAGAAGTAGAGGATCTATTGTTTGAATTGACTTATTTAAGGGGAAAAAAAGAATGTGCCTGCTCGTAAGCGCAAGTGATGATCGTTCCGGCCGCAAGGAATCTCAATACGGCCCGACGCAACTCAAGATGCAAAAGATCTTCGAGAATAATTCATCCTTTGGAATAAACAAGTTTCTGATGTTAACTTGGGACGACATTGCCCAGACTGAGTTTTATACAAACAACAAAGTACTGCTGGATAACGTGGACGCCAGTAAAAATGGAAGGGTGTACAAAGTTTATGCTATTGCTAGGGCACTGAGTAGTCTCCAGGACGGAGAGTACATGATCTACAGCGACTGCAGTCCGGAGATATGGAAAATGGATGAGGATTTTATAATACCGGACACCTATAGTCTAGATGTGATGAAAAGTCTGTGCCAGGCGGCGAATGATATATTGGCCGCTTTTGTTCGCTGGGACACACGTAAGATACCGGCCGCCTCTGATCTTTTGGGTATACATACGCACGAAAACTTTACCACAGATAGGTGCATGAGAGTCATGGGCTTGGAGAGATACCGCCGGAGTTTCATGCCTGCCAGTGGAATGATCATGATCCGCAAGACGGCCAAGACGGAGGCCTTCGTGGATGAGTGGTTAAAATGGAACTGTAATCCAGAGGCGGCTTGTCTCGGAAAGCCTGAAATACCGGATGACTTTTCCTACTGGGACGGAAGTGAGGATGATCTAAAAATGGGTCACCGCCACGATCAGTCAATATTTGGGCTTCTGATGTGCCGCGATGGTTACCACTTGCTCTGGCCGCCAGGCCGCGCGGAGATGCCTAATCACAATCCTCTCCTTTACTGCATGAAGGATTTTACTTATAAATTCATGGATCCAAACATCAATCCGGATCACGAGCGCAGGATACGGAAGGGAGACAAGGTTATAAATGCCAAAGGAATAGAACTTCAAGTATTTGAAATTAGGCGCGATGACGACGTGGAGTGGCTGATAGTAGGAGTACACAGGGAGTCCTGCTATCGAACTCAAAAACATCTTGTAACTTTAAAGCGATAGTATGGCTATAACGATGACTTCGTTCGGATCTAACGGACGTCTAGGAAATCAACTTTTTCAGTACGCCTCCATGATAGGTCTAGCCAAGAAGCACAAAACCGAACTCGTTTTACCAGAATGGAAATATGCACAATACTTCGAAGGAACTTTTCCCAGCGGTGGAGTTCTTGAAAATGCAAGAGCAGTCCGAGAGCCCGTCTTCAATTACATTCCAGACTGGCCCTATATTGCTGAGAACGATCAGGTCGACATTAAAGGTTATCTCCAATCAGAGAAATACTGGGAAGATGCGATAGAAGAAGTCAGAACGGCGCTAACGTTCAAGAAAGAATTTAAGGAACAGGTATGGAACAACTTCATGATCAATTATGTTGATGAAGATTTTAAGGCCAATCCTAAGAAGACATTAGCTATAAGTGTTCGTCGTGGTGATTACGTTGGAAATCCGCATTACGCACAACTTTTGGTCACCTATTATATCCGCGCTATGTTTGATAATTTTCCAGACTGGCGCGATAGAAATATCATCCTGTTCAGTGACGACATACCTTGGTGTCGCGTGCACTTCGATTGTCTTCCTAATACCTACTTTAGCGAAAATAACAGTGACATAGAGGATCTTTGTTTGATGTCTCAGTGTGATGACTTTATAATTTCTAACAGCACTTTCGGGTGGTGGGGTGCTTATCTTGGGCAGCAACCAATAGTCGTAGATATCGCACAAATACCGGAGGGCAGTACTATAGAAGGATTTATAGCTTTAGCAATTTTTAATTGCACAACTACAAAAGTAATTCGTCCAGTTCATCACTTCGCAGGCAAACTTCTCAAGCAAAACAATATTAAAGATTTCTATCCTGCACGCTGGATTGCCTACGACCACAAAGATGAGATTGGTCAGAACAAGAGGCTGGATCTTAAAGACTGTTGTTTCACTATACCGGTCAGGGCTGACCACGAAGACCGCGTAGAAAACCTGAAATTAATAATCAGATATTTGCTTGAGAACTTGGACACAGACATCATGGTCCAGGAGCAAGGAGGAACTACATTCAACTTTGTCGGCGATGATTGGCGAGTTAAGTATTTGACGTTTGGTGGGCACGACTTCCACAGGACGCGGATGCTAAATTACATGGCTGCGCACACAAACAAGCCTTATATTTTCAATTGGGACGCGGATGTTTTAATTACACCGCTTCAACTTTGGCTGACGGCCGAGAAGTTACGGGCCGGCGCAGACATGGTGTATCCTTATGATGGGCAGTTCGCCAGGGCGCCAAGAAACACTTGGTTTGTTAAACTCAGGGACCACGACGGAGATGTGGGCATCTTTGGAGACACCAAGTTGAACGGTATGAACAGGGGTGATGCTGTGAGCCTGGGTGGTGCTGTGGCTTGGAACAAGAAGAAGTTTTTTGAACTGGGCGGAGAAAATGAGCAGTTTGTAGCCTATTGTCCTGAGGATATGGAGCGTTATGAGAGGGCGGTCAAGTTGGGAGCCATAATAGACCGTGTGCCTGGTCCAATGTACCACATTAATCATTTTGTTGGTCCAACAAGCAATATGTCCAATCCTCACTATCCGGCCGGTAAAAGGGAATTGGAGCGCATTCGGGCGCTGCCGGCAGACATATTATATACAGAAGTTAAAACTTGGCCGAAAGGACTATAAGTTCCAAGTGGAACATTCTGGCACGATTTTTGTGCTATAATTGGTTTCTAAACCATGGGTAAGGCTAAAACGCCCTATCTGTTAAAAACCAAAACCCAATTAAATGGCACAACCTACCACGTTATCTCTCAGGGCCTGCAAAATTGTATCGCCCGACCAAAAAATCGTTTTCGACGGCGGTCCTACTACGTCGGGCACAACTAAAGATGTCTGCGTAGTTCTTGCAGGCGGAACAGCCTTTCTAACCGCAGTTCCGGCACGTACAGGATCTACCTCCACGAATGACACGCTGATTGTCACCTCTCTTGGCTATCAAATCACGATCATTCAAGAGTACGCAGATGTGTTGACCGCACTCTCTGCAACTGACATAACGGCTTCCTAATCAGACAGTTATGACTAATAGAAGCCCCCTACTTATGTAGCTGGGGCTTCTTTTGTTGATGTTCACAAAACCTGAACAACCCTTTAAAATGAACAAAAAACTTATTTATACGGTCCTCCTCGGAGGATACGACGACCTAAAAGAGCCCCGGGAAGTGACGCCGGGATGGGACTACGTAGTTTTTACGGACAATAGAGAACTCAAGTCTGATAACTGGTTTGTTTCGTGGGGCGGTTATTATAATACTTGTCCAGAAACTGATATTAAGAAGCAGTCCAGATGGTTTAAATTGAAGCCATTGGGGGGATACGATACAACCCTGTATGTGGACGCCTCTTACCGTCCACTGGGCAACCTCGATGAATTCATAGAGGGCAAAACAGAGGGCGTCTGGATGACGCGACATCCGCAAAGAAATTGTGTGTATAGGGAAGCCCAGACAGTCCGCGAAAAGGGTCTAGACAACGAAAATACAGTACTTGAGCAAGTAGGTCGCTATAGAGACGAGGGCCTACCCGACAGAGGAGGGCTATGGAGAGGGGGAGTAATCGTTCGAAATAAGGGCTGCGAGGCTTTTAATGAAAAATGGTGGGAGGAAGTTTCACGGGGAACATATAGGGACCAGATTTCGGCACCCTACGCCGCCCGGGCGACCGGCACCAAGATACACGACATTCCGCACGGCCAGGTGGAACAGTACTTTGCGCCCAGTCTCCACAAACCACACAAAGTGGGAGGGGGAGTAGTAAGGGTGTCAGATCCCGCGGAGATTTCTACATACAAAGACTGCTGGATCTGCCTGGGAGACTTCCCGAAAGCAGAACAGGCCATAGAGGAATTTCCAGAAGTGCATCTAATAACCAATCAAAGTGGCGCTCTTTTGTTTCCCAGGTGGTTGTACAATTACTTGCAGTTTCCTGAACAGATGATCAAACATGTCCAGATTTATGGTGGTTCATATGTATTATACTTCAAATGACCTTTAAAAATCTCTCCGATTTAGAACTTGAGTTAATCGTCTGGGCAGACGTCATAGAGTACGACGAGACGTGGGCCAGTCTGGACGAGATACAGGAGTGGCTCAAAGACGGAGCACACTTCATAGTAGAGCAGCCCGGATACGTAATTGCTGAAGATAACGATTGTATAGTTCTGGTTTCCTGCTTCGTAGAATCTGCCGAAGTATTTAGTAATGTTCACAAAATACCTAAAGGTCTGATTAAAAGGAGAGCAAAGCTAATTGAGCATGATCAAAGTCCCGGCCTTCATCCAGAGTGATAGTTCTCGTTGTGGACCTACCGTCATCAAAAGTATTCTGGCCTACTACGACATAGAGGCTTCGGAGGATGAGATTTGCCGATTATGCGGTCACACTTTTGAATATGGTTGCGATGACGCTGGCATGAAGGCTGCTCTGGAGCATTACGGACTCCGCGTGGCTATCTACAACAACTCCAACTTCCAGCAAATAGCCTACTGGATCAAGAGAGAAATACCGGTGATTGTCGATTGGTTCACCGGCGGAGTTCAGCCAGGTCCGGCCGATCTACCTAACGGGCACTCAAGCATTGTGGTAGGACTCGACGAGGACAAGATACATTTGCTAGATCCTGAAGATGGGAATATCAGACATGTTGTGCGAGAAGATTTTCTCCGTTGTTGGTTTGATTTTAAAGGTCTTGACGCGCCTTGCATAGATTCTTGGGATCAGTTGATATTACGTCAAATCATTGTTCCGTACAAGGTTAATTTTTAAAAATATGAATATAGGTATTTATGTTATAACATCTCCCGTTAATAAACTATATATAGGTCAGAGTTGGAATATTTCTCGCAGAGAGGAAATTTATCAAAATAATCAATGTAAACATCAACCAAAAATATTAGCTTCTCTAAATAAGTATGGTTGGCCGGCCCACAAATTTGAAGTAGTCCTCTACCTAGAAGAAAAAACCAACCAAGCAATTATGGACTATTGGGAGCAGTTCTTCATGGACTTCTACAGGGCGCAAGATTATGAATTGTTGAATATTAAAGAGGGGGGAAGGGGAGGCAGACACTCCGAGGATACCAAATTTAAAATAGGGCAAGCGGGCAAGGGTAGAAAACATTCAGAAGAGGTCAAACAAAAAATAAAAGAATCGGTAAAAAAATCTTGGGAATCTGAAACAAATAGAAGTAGAAATAAACCGTCAGACAACCCAAATGCGATACCTATATTACAATTTACTAAGTCGGGTGAATTTGTTAAAGAATGGCCCAGTATTGGAGCCGCGGGTAAAGTATATAATAACGCCAGAAGTTATATAAGTATTTGTTGTAAAACAGGTAAGGGGATCTCTGCCGGCTTTAAATGGGAATATAAGAATGTCTAAGGAAGAAGATCGTCCTGGAATAATTCCTTTAAATGAGTATAAAGAAGATCTCGAACTTGAGGTACAGTACCACGTCGCTCGAATAATGGCAGGGAATCCATTTAAAGTAAACAAGAAATATAAACGTATCGAAATACCCGACTTCAAACCAAATGAAACACGAGAGCGCTTGGACTGGGAAATGTCTCAAGTGGACAAGTGTATTCATGGTTTTGATGGACTCCCCGGCAGATACTACTTCTTTCTAAACTTCTGCAAAATAAAACACAAGAAGCGTGGTAAAATTTCTCCCGATTTCAGAGCATGGCAATTAAATTTTGCCAATGTGAAAGAAAAGATTTCAAAAACACCCGGCAGAGGATTGGTATCTATTAAACGTCGTCAGGTTGGTGCTTCTTGGGATTTCTCAGCAGATAATATTTATGACTGCACTTTCAATAAGCATTTTGATATAGGGATGAATTCAAAGGGGGAAGTAGACTCCAGATCCTTATTTATCAAACATAAATATATTCATCGCAATCTGCCGCCGTTTCTGCGGGCAAGCATTTCCATAGATCGCCGCGACGCGATGATCTTTGGTAAATGGGATAAAAAAATACAAAAGTGGAAAGGCAATGAGTCATCTATTATTTCGGTAGCACCTACGCTTACATCTCACGCTGGAAATCAATATCGAAAATTAGTAATAGACGAGGCTGGTGAAATTGATAATTTAATGGGTATTTGGTCAAATTGCGAGGATTGTATTATCCAAGACTCTGAGCGCGTGGGCATACCATACATATTTGGGACCATGGGCGACACAGCTAAAAACGGAAAAGGTCTGATGGAGTTTTATCTAAAGAACGAACTTTACGGGCTTGATCGCTTTCCTATTTTTGGATATAATGGTTTGCTTGTAGACGATTTAGGCAATGATATGATCGAGGATGCGGTGCGCTACATTCTATATGAGAGAAGGAGGAAGGAGGGTGGTTCTGATATCGTCTACAGAAAATACTTACAAAAATTTCCACTCACCGAACAGGACGCGTTCATAACCATTAGTGGTTCCGGGGTTGGTAATCCTCAACTAATACAGAAGCGCTATACGCAGTTAATGGAAAATCCAGTCCAGCAAGTCAAGGGATGGATGAGACCTAAAGTTGGAGGGGGATCTGATTTTGTTCCAGATCCATTAGGTAAGATTATTGTGTATGAAAGACCATTGCAAGTAACTAATGGCTACGTGGCATCAACAGATCCGGCTGAGGATGATGATGTTCTTAAAAATCGCGATACCTCCAATTTATCAACAGCAATAGTTGCGCGTCCTTTAGGGTTACAACCGCCGCGGTTAGTACTTGAATATACAGATAGACCAAATAAACTTGCGGATTATTATCAGCAAGTAGCCCTTGCTTTAGAGTGGTACAATCATACGCAAGTACTAATCGAAATGAATAAAGGCGGCTGGAGAATGAATGATTGGTTTGAGTTGTACTTCCCTAAATTAATATGTTGGTCGCCAAAGTCAGGTAATTCTGTTCGCGGCGGCTTTGCAATGACGAAGGGTATTAAGATGAGTCCCGATAGAAAGATGCAAATGATGGGGTTGCTTGATTCTAATGTAGAAAACTACTGGGAATCATTGCCGTCACTTAGGTTACTAGACGAATTTAAAGTATTTGGGGCCGATCACGCGGATGATGATCTCGCGGCTGCGTATGGGTGGTGTCTTGTTCAATTACAAAGTGATAAACGTGTAGCGCAGGCACTCAATGCAGATGAAGCCAACAAACCAAAAGCCTTTTATAAAAAGGAAGGGCTCACCATAAAATTATATTCTGATATTAACAAGCCGGTAGGTCCGGTGATACGTCGTACTAGAAATCCACTTTTCAACAGATAAATTATGTTTCCAAGGTTAGACTCGTCAAAAAAAGATAAAGATTATCATGTTGCCTGGGGTAGGGCAATTTTAACTTCATCAATCACAGACGACTGGTCTATGAAGTACCGAGTCATGGCTGAGTGTTACAAGTTTTTTCAGTCAGGCTCTAGCGGCGAACTAACTTCCTTCTTACAAAAAGCAGCCGACGGAAGCGACATGCCGGCGATGTGGCTCACGATGAGTTCACTCAAGTCTAAAATCGAAGTGCTCGTTGGAGAACTCGAAGAACGCGGGTATGATATTCGCGTCAGAGCGCTAAACAAAGAAGCCACCTCGCGTAAACTTGATGAGAAGGAAAGACTTCGTGTAGAAAGGCGCCTTCAAAACATAGCTAGGTTTGCTACGGCAGAGACCGGATTACCAGTTCAAAAGGATACAGACATTCCGCAAAGTGATGCGGAATTAGATGAGAAGATGGACAGCTACAAAGATAAAGCCGAGATCATTGTAGAGACCGCGCTGAAGTACTGCAATAAAAGAGAAGACTTCGACGACACGCGGGTCAAGTGGTTTAAGGACGTGTGGATCGCTGGCAAAATCTTTGCACGCAACCAGATTGTGAGAGGAATGCCCGAATCACCTCGAGTTGATCCATTAGCTTTTATCTACGACAGACACTGCGTCAAGGACGACCTTAGTGATAGTACTTTTTTTGGTGAAGTCTATTACATGCCGTTAGGACAGGCCGCGGAACGTTTCAATTTAACCAAGGACGAATTAGAAACTGCCAACAACGCCTACAATCAATTTGTAGGTATGACCTCGCAGTTGATGAACACACCACAGACGAGTAATCAATTTTTTGATAGTATTCCTAACGCCACACTTGGTTGGTTTAAAAACGTAGATAATATACCTCGCGTGCTCGTGTGCAGAACTGTCTGGTCAGATTTTAAGATCAGAAAGTATAAAAACGAAGTTAATACTAAATATGGCACCGAACACCTTCAGGAGATAACGGACGAAGTTAGAAATCGCGGCAAGAGTCCTCTTATCACGAGCAAGATGAATGTGTGGCGTCAGGTCACTTTGATCGGCGGTACTATTGTCAGGGAATGGGGAGAGTGTCCCAACCAGGCAAGAGAACTGTCAAGCCTTGAGATGACCGAACCTCCTTACAAATGTTGGGTTCCTAATTACTTCTTGAGTTCTTCGGTCAGTAAGACCGAGCAAGTCGTCGGCATAGAATTGCTCCGAGACATTGCTGCTTACAATCTCCAGTTAGCCATGAACCGGTCAGCGGGCAAAGTGGTAGCTTATGATATAGCAATGAAGCCCGAAAACATGACCTTTGAGCAGGTAATGGGGTATGCTAAGACGGGTGGATTTATCCCGGTGAACTCCAAGGAGTATCAAATGATGAGCGGGGGCATGAAGATCATGGATTCCTACGATCTGACTATGTCGGGTGATATTAACAAGTTCTTGGAAATCATGGCCTTTCTAGATTCCCAGGTGGATACAATTCTTGGCACCTCGCCCGAACGTCAAGGTAATATACCTGTTGCTTCTCAAGCTGTGGGTGTCACACAGGCTGCCGTGGCTGGATCTAATCTCGTCACCGCACCGTACTTCAAGGGCTTTGAAAGATTTTGTAGCAGAGTGCTCAATCAGAAGGCAAAGTTTATTAAAATTGCTTGGGCCAACAGTGATAAGGAATTATTTGCACCAATTATAGGTGATGCCGGAATAGACTTTTTAAAAGACAACATAGATATAGATCTGGATGAATTCAATGTTTGGGTAGAATCCTTGCCGCCACTGTTGCGCGACCGCGATAAGTTGGAGAATCTGGTTACCCTAGCCGTGCAAAGCGGTACTATGGAAATTCAAGATGCGCTCGCTATCCTTATGGAGCCGGACCTCAAGATTGCCGTTCGCAAGCTAATGCGCAAAGCTGCACTTCGTAAGATGATGGAAGCGCAGCAGGCGCAGGCTGAACAGCAACAAGAAGCAGCCTTGCAGGAAAAAATGAAGGCAGCAGACATGCAGAATCAGCAAATGTTGATGCAGAATCAGCAACAATTGCAGGCTCAAAAGAACCAGGGCAATATGCAAAAAACACTGGCCACTGGGCAGGTCAAACTCTCTACTGAGAAAATAAAAGCACTGACTCAGTAAGTTTGGCACGGTTTTTGTTACTATAAGCATGGCACGCTATTTGTTAGCTGCCAGATTTTAATAACCTAAACCCACTTTAGCATGCCAGGAGGATCCGATATTGATCGTGATATTAACAAGGACTTAGCCGACTTCGGCAAAAAACTTAAAGAACAAGCGCTCGCCAAGGGTATTCAAACACCTCCGGCGGACCAAAATACTCAGGTTGCTAATGTGCAACCTACACAAATATCAACACAGGCCGCCCAAATAGCGGCTATCGTTGAACCAACACCTCCGGCACCTGCCGCTGCTACTCCCACCCAGCCGTCTGTGACGCCTGTAAAGGATGAGCCTACAGGACCGGACTCTACCTCGACGGATCCTCCTTTGGATACCGAAGAACCAGTACCAGCCTGGGACAAAGACCTGGAAACACCACCAGTCAAGGACGAACCTTTGACATTCGAAAGTTTAGGCAGTGCCTTAAAACTGGAGAAAACGCCAAAGTCCACCGCCGAACTGGTAGAACAATTTACAGCACAGCAACTCAAGATTAAGGCATTGGAGGCCTCCCAGGAGCAATCCTTGGATGACATCGATCCTGAACTCAAGGAAGTAGTGCAATTTGCCAAGAATAAAGGGAATTGGAAACAGTTCCTCTCCACCAAGGTAGTCAATTTCAACAATGCCGATCCAGTAAGTCTGTTCAATCAATCGGTTGAACAGCAATTTAAAAAGCCGGACGGGTCCATCGATTTTGACGCCGCCGACGCAGAACTTGCTCAGATTCCCGATGCGGTAAAACGCGCTCAGGGTAACATAATGAAGCAAAATCTGATCGCCCAGCAGGAGAACAGACGGGCGCAAATCTTGCAGGAGGCTGAACGCAGGCAGACGGATTTTAACCGTAACCTAGCAGAGGCCGCGAAGAAATTGCCTGAATATCTAACCAAAGACAAGGTAGGAATTCAGGTAGAACCCAAACACGCCGATTTCCTCTATGAGGGAATAAGAAATGGAAAGTTAGTTGAGAAACACCTCGGAAAAGTTGATATCAGTGGTATCGCTCCCGAAAAGTTAATCAGAACACTAGCCATGGCAGAATGGGGAGAACGCATCAGCAAGACGCAATTCGACCAAGGCGTTGTTCAAGGCAAAAAGCAACTCTTAAAGAGTACGCAAAACGTGCAACTCAACACGCCGGCCATTCCGCCGGCACCAAACGTGGCTGACCCAAATAAGGTAGAAACACCGGCTGAGAAAATGGCCAAGGTGATGAGCCGAAACAAGCAGCCCGGATCACTTTAAAATAGATTACTTTTTGTAGTCGTTTAAACCTCATAAAAAGGGGTTTATCTCGTGCTCAAAGGTAATGTCGGAAGGGGCAAACGTCCTCTTTCTCAACCTATTACTTACCTAAACTTCTCATAAAATGCCATTAATTCCTGGTATAGACGTCCCCACGACCGTATCCGGCCAGGGCACCCAAGGTCGCAGCACGACTACTGGTGTCCTGTCCGGCCACTTGTATAATGCGGGGATGGAAAAACCCGAAATCCTGGAGTCCTTGATAATCAAGTACCCGAATTATTACCTCACCGACCTCACCGAGAAAATCGCGGGTGTGTCGGGAACCATTTTTTCTGACGTGTACGCATGGCAGATCATGGACCGGACCCGTAAGGGCGCCACGGTCACTGCCGCTTCTGGCAACACCACAACTTCCGCAACGCTTACTTTGGACATCACTGCAGACGGTACCAATGACCTTGGTTACTTCCTCGTGGGCGATGAATTCAGGGTAGCAGACAGCGGTATCAATGGACGGGTAACCGCCGTTGGTAACTCGGGCGGCTTCCAGACTATCGTCGTTGCGCGCTTTGACGCCGCCGCTTGGGCAGTAGCAACAATAGCGGCCAATATGAAGATTGGCCACGTTGCCACAGGCTTCGCTCGTGGTTCGGCCGGATCTGGTGGAATTCGTTCCTACATTCCTGGTACCGACTACAACGTCACCAACATCCACCGCAGAGGTTTCAAAATCGAACGCGGTGTGCTCGCCCAAAAGACTTGGGTGGACAACGAGACCTGGTACTACAAACAGGAGGACTTCGAACAAAAGGAGTTCATGCGTGACTTCGAGGCCAAATTGGTCTTCGGTCAGCGCTACCTAGATCGTTCCGGTGTTAATCAAACACGTGGTTTGCAAGAGTATGCAGCCGGCTCAGGACAGACGGTCACCTTTGCATCAGCAGTAGGTGTGCAAGAGGCAGACTGGTCGCAATTGCTCCAGCAACTGTACCCTCAGCAAGGTTCGAATGACCTCATTGCTTTGTGCGGCGAGAAGATCCTCTTTGATACCAACCATGCGCTGAAGCCCAACTACAGGACGATTCCCAAAGATCAGATTCCTCAGCAACTCGCCGGGTTAAACTTCCAATCTTACGAGATTGCCGGGAAGCGTGTTCACTTTGCTTACTTTGAATTGTTCTCCGATGCGGCTGTCGTTCCAGTAGTGACACCGTCTAGCACGGCCAAAGATTTCAGAAACTACGCACTTGTGCTGGATTTTGGAACCGTGGCTGGCGCAGGTGAGCGCAACATTCAGGTTAAATATCGCGACGGTGCCAAGTTCATCCAAAAGATGATTCCAGGCATGGTGGGCGATGGTCTCCAAACCTCCAATGCATACGACGGAATCCAGGGCGAACTCTTGACCGAGTTTACCACGGCCGTTCTACTGCCTAATAGGTTGGGCCAAATCTACGCGAACTCGTAGTCTTCATGGGCCGGGCAAACGCCCGGCCCATTTTTAAACTTTTAAATTTACAACAATGGCTTTAAGAAATTATAATTCACAAAATTTTATTTGGTTCATTCTGACCGGCGAAGGTCTTGATAAAGTGGGACGCGGCGGCTCGGTATCCTTCAGAGGTTACACCGATCATGCAGGCGCTCTTGGTAAGCCCGGCGCTTATCTTCAATACGTAACTAGCACGGACGGTCAAGGCAAGGCTGTCGGCAAGTACTTCACCTTTGACGAGTCGCGTAGACGCTTCCAAGTCAGGGAGGGAGAGCAGGATGTCAATCAAGTTACTCAGTATGATTTTCTGAAAAATGCTCCAGACTGCGAGGGTTCGCCAAATGGCACCTACGTAGGCGAAGGAGATTTGAGAATACAGCAAGGTGTCCTCTATCGTGAGTTCAACAACGAGGCCGATGCCGAAATTGCACTCGACGCAGAGTCCAATAGAATCAAGGCCCAGGCAAGTGCTTATGGTCTCGATGACAAAACACTTCAGGAATTAGCAGCATTCATTGGTGAGTTTGGTCCGCCGAATAAAACAATGAAGTTGAGAGTTCTTGAGTGGGCTGGCAAACGTCCGGCCGATTACTTTAAACTTCTTGAATCAGGTGACCGGGCACTCAGGGCCATTGTTCGAAAGGCAATAGCTGATGGTATTTTCTCTAAGAAGGGATCTATCATTTATTGGGAATCTACAATGATCGGCGCAACTGAGGACGATGCAATATCAACCTTGGCTGGAGATCCAGCAATGTTGGAAGCACTCCAGGCGAAGGTGGACCTAAACACATCGATCAAAATAGAGAAGGATAAGCGTCCTGCAAAAGGCAGCAATAAAAAAGCAAAAGCTGTTGAAATTACCTAATAACCTATCCATAATCAAGAGCCTGCGCGGGATTCCTCGCGGAGGCTCTTTTTGTTTATGAGCAGAGAATCCATATACAGGCTTCTGTCTTTTCTTATTTTTATCTTATTCATAGCTACGCTGCTTATTCTTAAAGTTTTAATTTATGGATAGGGACAAAATAATTAAGGTGGCTGCGTCTCAAAATGGGTATAAAGAAGATCCACCCAATTCCAATCTCACCAAATATAACCTTTGGTATTATGGTAAAAACACAGCAGCACCGTGGTGCGCAACTTCAGCGAGTTGGGTTTTTAACGAAGCTGGTTATCCTCTACCAAAAATTCAAGATGGTGTAAGCGGAGCCGCTTACGTTCCGTACATCTACAGTTTCTATAAAAAGTGGAGTACGCCGGCAAAATCTAAATTCACCATTACTCCACAAAAGGCTGATCTTGTTTTGTACGATTGGAATGGAGACAAGGTAGGTGATCACATTGGTATCTTTGTTGGCTGGGTAGTACAAGGTAAATCTTCCTATGCTTGGGAAGGGAACACAAGCCCAACTAGCGATTCAAATGGTGGAGAGTACATGCTTAGACTTCGATACATTTCACAAGTTCTGTGTTTTATTGATGCAGAATTAGCAATCTAAAATTAAAAATCAATGGCATTAGACGTGAGTTTGTCGTTCGAGTCAATTACTGCCGATAGGCTGACTGGAACTTTACTGGATAATACAGTGTATGGCACCGGAGGTAATCCCGCACGAGCCGCCGTTGGCGTATGGATGACTGGGACAAAAAGAAAATTTGATGACACCGTTGATTCGACTTTAACGGTCAGCGGAAATTCAAATAGTCCAAGTACGGATGTTTCATGGACCTTCAACATACCTAAAGACGGATGGTTCCGCTTCTTGTTTGTAATCATTCCTGATTACGCCGGAGGCACAACTTATGCGTTATATGATGCCGTTCGAAATTCTTCAACCAACGTAGTCTATCGTTCTAAACAAGCGGGCAATGTAGGGCACGCGTTGACAGATACCGCCTGGTGGGAAGTTATAGCCGATCCTTCTTCTCTAGCTTCTAATGAGGGAGAGCCCAATGAGTCAGCCAATATTGCATCCGACGTGTATGAGATAGTACCAACTCCTTCGGGGGAGTTAGCGTTTGCCAGTGCTATAGCTATTGCTTCAACCGAGGGTGGAGATGCCGATAGAGAGCAAAGTGTTCAACTTTATGAATTACTTGCTGTTCTTATAGATGGCGCATACATTCGTTCAGATAGATCGTCTTTTAGTCAGGCTGAAAGAATATGTAGAAGAATAGAAACTATTTATACAGAAAATGGATTGATATGAGTATAGGAATTTATACTATTATTTCTCCAACCAGCAAGGTCTACGTAGGACAAAGTTGGGATATATCAAGACGCTGGAGGTCTTATAATAGACTGAGTTGCTCTGATCAACCTGCTATTTATAATTCTCTCAAGAAGCATGGTCCAGAGGCACATGATTTTGAAACTATTTTAGACTTCACACAAGACGTCACCCAAGCAGAACTAGACTGGTGGGAACAAATTATGATGGATTATCATCGTGAAAAGGGAGACGAATTACTTTTTATAAGAGACGCCGGCTCTAATGGTAAACAAGCAGAAGAAACTAAAAGGAAACTAAGTGAATCTAAAAAAGATAAAAAAAGAAAACCATTTACGGCAGAACATCAACAAAAATTAAAAGATCGCTGGACATACCAACCTCATCCCTGGGAAGGTAGAAATCATTCGGGCGAATCTCGACAAAAAATGAGTAATTCTCATAAAGGAAAAAATACAGGAAATAAAAATCCTATGTTTGGTAAAACTCATTCCGAACTAGCAAAATTAAAAATTAGCAAAGCGTGGAAAGGCAAAAAACATCGTCCTGAGTCTATTTTAAAAATACAAAAAGCTACTGCGGGCGAAAATAATCCGATGTATAGTAAGTTCGGAATAGAGCACGGTGCCTCCAAGACAGTTGTTCAATTAACCAAAGAAGGAAAATTTGTTAAAAACTGGGATTGTATATCGGATGCCGGTAGATTTTTGCAGATGAAAAGTACATCTAACATAAGTGGGTGTTGCAGAGGCAAGCGTAAAACCGCGGCAGGATTTAAATGGAAATACAATGTCAGTAAGTAGGCCACGAGTTATTTTAGACCGTATAACTTTCGGCGCAGGGGGTGTCAAGAACTCAATTGTCATCGACAGTTCTGATAACTTTATTGAACTTGATGGCGATCAGTTGGCGCCAGGTAATAATCAAGTATATGGTACTAATGCTTCCGGCATTAAAGGTTGGAAGGCTGATGTTAGTTCAGTCATATCCGACGGGTCAATCACCAATGCCAAGTTAGCCAACGAAGCCCAATCAACCATCAAGGGTCGCGCGGCGGGTGCTGGTACAGGAGCACCACAGGATCTCACCGCTGCTCAAGTAAAAACAATCTTGACTTATTTAGGGACCGAGGTTGGGAATACTCCAGCCGGTAGCATAGCCGCTACTACAGTTCAGGCAGCTATCAACGAACTCGATTCTGAGAAGCAACCGCTCAACGGAGATCTAACCGCACTCTCCAACCTTTCTGCGGCGAATAACACCCTTATTCAACGCATAACTGGCGTATTAACCACTCAAACACCAGCACAAGTAAAAACCAGCATGGCTTTTGTTAAAGCCGATGTAGGTCTTGGTAATGTAGACAATACATCTGATGTTAATAAGCCGGTATCCACCGCGCAAGCCGCGGCCAATAATCTTCGTGTTTTAAAGTCAGGTGACTCCATGACCGGTCCGCTTTCCATGGGTGCCAACAAGGTTACCGATTTGGCTAATGGAAGTAACGCACAAGATGCGGTCAGCTTTTCTCAAATGAACACGGCTATATCGGCCGCGGTGACATCAACCAACGGATTAATAACTACAATTGTCAATATTGGCGATTGGAATATGGATAGCACCGGTTTGGTAACAATAGCGCACGGGCTGACACTTTCCAAGATAAGGATTGTAGAAGCAATGATAATTGCCGACGGCGGAGGAACAGTTACACCAATAGACTCAGGCGATCCGGGAGCTGCTGGAACAATAGGTGGTGGTATACAAATAAATTCAAGTAGTGTTTTATTAATAAGAACAACGGGCGGTTTTTTTGATAACACAAATTACGACGCTACATCCTTCAATAGAGGATTCATTACTATTCAATCGATTCCATAATGCCAGCTATAGAAAATAAAAAATCAGAAGTCAACGAACAAGCAATACGTTACCAAGCGCGGACAACTTTGGCCGACTTGGCCAACGAGATATGCTCGATCCGTAATCTTGAAAAGGATACTACGATTGCTCTGATTAAACGTGCGGCTAAGATTCGTTATTGGCTTAAGGCACTGGATGCTAAGGAGTTTTTAACAAGGGAACAAAGAGAACAAATCTGGTATAAATTAATAGAAATTTCTCAAATTTATAATTTTCCCACAGCACCAATTCTGGAACTTCGCAATAGGCCGAGTATCCTGACAGGATTGCCTGGCGCTAAGGGGGATACCGGTGCTGCTGGTGGCGGCACTGGTGGTATTCCTTTCAGCAGGAGCGCCGTTAACACGGGTGTCACCGTGGTTGACTTATTTCCCATCACTATTGGTTCAGGTACTGAGTGGTTATATACGGTTAAGAACGGAACAGATCAGCGAACTGGTCATATCGAAGCTACGTGGTTGGCCAATGGATCTGCTGTCGAGTTTGGTGATGACAACACAACCACCGAAATAGGAGACACATCTGATGTCCAGTTGAGTGTTGATTATAGTGCCGGTGAAATAAGATTATTGGCTACCGCTCTGTCCGACGGCTGGACCGTAGAGGGAACTCGTTCTGGCATACCGGTGATTGTATCCAGCGGAGGAGGATCAGGTGGCGTCACCGGGCCTGCTTCATCAGTCACCGATGATTTTGCTTCTTTCTTGGATACTTCTGGGCAAGTACTAAAAGATTCAGGATATAATGCGGCATCGTTTCTGAAACAAGGTCCCAACACGCTTACACAAAATTTAGATTTTGACGGGGCTTTTCATGTAGGCTTTGGGTATGCTACTACACCAATAACTACATTCAGGGTCAATACCGGGGGTATGACTTTGACCAGTGGTTATTTCGATCTTTTTGCGGGTCAATTCAACTTCAATGGTTCCTCTGGACTCCATAATTTCATTGTTGGTACTTCGCCGGGGGCTTCGGGAGAACCGGGGTTACAAGTAGGTTATGGTACAGGTGGACCCAACACATCTCAGATTTTTTTAAGCGCGAACGGGCCAACGCCTAGCACAGATGGAGCCCAGATCTCTATATATGGCGTTATCAATCCGTTTATTCAAATGACGGTAGGGGTAGGTACTAGGGCTAATTTTTATTCTGATGCTATTGATTTTGATGGGGCTATAGATGTCGGCTTTGGACAGAACACACCTATAACAACTTTTAACATTGCAAATGATGAAGGGCTTTTTGTTAAAATGGGGCACCTTGGTGACGGTAATGCAATGGAACTTGGGGCTGCATCGGCGCATCTTGATTTTAATATTGGTAGTTTTGGAAATGAAACAGCAATCTTATCCGGTGATGGTATTGCTGTTCTAAGTAGTATAAATGGAAATCAAGTATCCGTTGGAGATATTTCTCCGGCAGGGACGGGCTCACCAAGAGGAGTCAAAATAATTACTAATTCTATACTTAGAATGACTATAACGGAAGCGGGGGCTTTTAGATTTCTCCCCTCTGTTGCTCCCGTTGTGGGTCAAGTCATAACCGCGACAAATGTAGATGGTACGTGGACATGGCAGACACCATCAGGAGGCGGCGGAACTGTAACCTCTGTTTCAGGTACAACCAATCGAATAACCTCAACAGGAGGCGCTACTCCTGTAATTGATATTTCAGCTTCTTATGTGGGGCAGACTTCAATTACAACGCTAGGAACAATCACAACCGGAACGTGGACAGGCACAGCAATCACTGCTGCTAATGGTGGGACAGGTATAACTTCTTACGCGGTTGGCGATATATTATATGCCTCCGGTGCTACTACTCTTTCTAAGTTAGCGGATGTTGCTGCCGGATCTTATTTAAGGAGTGGTGGAGTAACCACTGCACCAGCCTGGTCAACAGTGACACTTCCTAATACGGTTGCAACAGGGGACATCTGGCAAGCATCGGCTACCAACACTGTAGTAGTTCTGCCTTCTGTAGCAACAGGGAATGTTTTAATCTCAGGAGGCGTAACCACGGTATCCGCTTGGGGAAAGGTTACGTCTGCACACGTTGATGCGACGGTATTGACTACTACCACAGGATGGCAAGTTGCAGGAACTTCTACTTTCACCGGAGCCGTTCTGATCGACCAAACCACCACAGCAGGTAACACCCTTAAATTCAAGTCTGCCAACCTTGGAGTCACCCCGGTTGACGGCAAAGGAATCTGGCTATACAACGATACGGCAGCAGCAGCAGGAGCACAACAAATTTCCGGTTCAATAGTACAGGAAGGTCAGGGATGGGCGACTACTCCAGTAGCTTCACAATCAGTAAAGTTTAGAGCCGACGTTCTCCCGGTTCAAGGTGCGGCGAATCCATCGGCAACATGGAGATTGTTTTCCAGCATCAATGCCGGTGCCTATGTGACGCAGGTAACCGTTACCTCTGGTGGAGTGATGACGTTGGGTACACCAGGAAGTGGCCTTGGACAACTTGCCACAAATAATATACTTCTTAGCGGCACCGGCTCAGCGTCATTGCAATTACTTCTAAATTCAAGTTCTGTTGCTTTCATGGCGGTTGCCACCGGTGGGACAATAATGAGTGTCAACAGCCAGACGGCCACCATTATCCTATCACTTGCCGGAAATTCCGGTAGTAACTGGATGGCTAACACTAGCGGTAATCTCACTCAATTCAACGCTTCGGTTGAATTTCGCCCAACATCAGGCACAGCGACGGTCAACTACATAAATTCGAGCGCGGTCATCAACATGACCGGCGGGGCAAACGGTTTGCAGACCATATTCAGAAGTGCCCCAACCATCACCGCGGCGGTTGATCTTATTGGATTTTTACATGACCCCGTCACTCCGGCTAATATCTCAGGAGTGCATTTGGCTTTCAAGGCGACATCGGGCAGCGGGCTGATCGGCGGGACGACCCTGACCACCAACGCAATCCTTGATCTGCAATCAACGACCAAAGCCTTCATTCCGCCACGCATGACGACCACACAGCGCGACGCAATCGGAAGCCCTTCGGCCGGCATGGTGATCCACAACACAACGACAGGAAAACTCAACGTTTACACGACGGCCTGGGAGGCGGTCACATCAGCTTAAAAATTAACAACTAAAACTATGGCAACAGTAGCATTGACAGATGACCAAAAGGAACAGCTCCGGGCCAGTTCCAAATTCATACCGATGATCCGCACGGCAGCTTTGAACAAATCAAAGTTTTGGGCTGTGACGACCGACCCCACGGCTATCCCGGGAGGTCAGACGGCGCTCAACATTATCAGGTGGGCAAAGAGCCGCTTGATTTCCGCCCAGATGTTAAACAGCCCTCAGGTGATTGATGGGAATGTCAATCTTCAAATCCTCTTTTTGAAGAACCTTACGCAGAACGTGTGGGATAACGTGGCGGTCAATCCGTTCAATGCGGATGCTGTGATACTGAACATGGAGACATCCGGCAATGCGCCAACAATGATTGACGCCCCTATGGATACCACCTTTGACGACCTTATCAAATACATGGTCTTCTGATCGATGAAGCTCAGAATAAAATTACATGGCTAAAGGAGAAATTATTTGGAATCAACTCTATTTTAAGGGATGGACTCTTTCGCAGGACCTGGCCGCTAAAATATTGTCCATCGACAATACTGGTAAGATAGTATCTCGTCCGGCGATTGATACGTCTGCCTTTATGTCCTCAGCATTAACCGATAGTTATATTTTTGTTGGTAATGCTTCAAATATAGCCGAAGGAGTACCTGTTACAGGAGATATAATACTGGCTAATAATGGGGCAGTATCTATTGCCGATAATGTTATTGTAGATAGTGACATTTCTGCTACGGCAGCGATTGCTCTGAGCAAGTTAAACGGGCTTACTCCATCCCGCGTGGTAGTTACCAGTAACCTTGGGGTTTTACAGGCTTCTACTAAAACAACAACCGATCTTACTTATTTGGATGCCACTTCCAGCATTCAAACTCAACTCAATACTAAATTAGCAGCTACTATCACCAGCCCGGTGACCGGTGACATGATTCGTTATAGTGGTTCTGCGTGGGTGAACTTTCCGGTTGGGACTAATGGATTTGTACTTACTGTCTCCGCTGGCGTTCCTACCTGGGCTGCTGCTGCTGCGGGTAATTTACCTGTGGGAGGGACGACTGGTCAGTATCTCAATAAGATTGACGCAACCAATTACAACGCCCAATGGTCCACCCTGACGGTCGCTAAGATTACTGATCTGACCGCCTCGGCCGCAGAACTTAATATTATGGACGGAGTCACAACTGACTTTACCCACATCAACTACTTAACAGATGTGACAAGTCTGATTCAGGCTCAAATCAATGCTAAACAAGCAACTATTACGGGTGGCGCATCCACAATTGTCTCATCCAATCTTTCGACCAACCTTGTGCTTGTTTCCGACGGTTCGGGTAAAGTTATCGTTAGCACAGTATCAACAACTATACTTGGGTATATAGGAGGACTAACATCTAGCGCCCAAGCCCAACTTGATAGCAAACTCACCAAATCTCTTTCTCAAAATGCTCTTTGGGTGGGCAATGGTTCCAATATAGCAGTTGAATTATCCCCCGGAACTACCGGATATGTACTTACTTCAGTAGGTGGTGTTCCAACATGGCAACCGGCCAGTGGTGGAGGAGGCGGTGGTATAGCAGGTCCTGGGTCCTCTACTGATAATGCTGTGGTTCGATGGGACGGCGTATTGGGCACCGTTGTACAAGATAGCAGCATGCTTGTCGGTGATACTGGAATTGTTACGGGCGCCACATGGAATGCCAATAAAATAGGACTTGCTTATGGTGGTACCAATGCCGATCTATCAGGAACAGGAGGTACGTCCAATTATCTCAAACAGGCCTCCGTTGGGGCGGCCATTACAGTAGGTACCATTCCAGCTTCCGACATAGCTAGTGGTGCCGCTCTGACAAGGGTAAGTGATACCAACGTCACTTTGACTTTGGGCGGTGCGCCTACCACGGCACTATTAACTGCCTCGTCGATCACAGTAGGTTGGGCAGGTACCCTAGCCTATGCTCGATTTGTAGACGGCGCAGGACTATCGGTTGTTGGACGTGCAACCAATAGTGCAGGTGTACAGGCTGATATCACGGCTGGTACAGATGCTCACGTATTGAGACGCTCAGGTACATCAATCGGTTTTGGGACGATAGGTGATGCTAGTATTACGGCCTTGGCCTTTGGTAAGCTGACCGGATTACCTACTACTTTGGCTGGTTATGGAATACTTGACGCGGCCAACAAATACTGGACACTCAATCCACAAAGCGGCACAACCTATACTTTTGTATTAACCGACAAGGATACTGTTCTAGTACAAGCAACCAATGCTGCCGCTAGCAGTTTCACCATTCCTCCTAACGCCAGTGTAGCTTATCCTACAGGATCTCAGATCGCCTTGACTTGGGACGGAGTAGGCCAACCTTCCTTTGTAGCTGGTGCGGGAGTAACTCTCAATAGTTCTTCTGGAGATCTGACAGTACCCTCGCGCTATTCTATAGCTATTGCAACCAAGATCGCCACCAATACATGGTACGTGTGGAACGGCTCGGCTTTTGCTGCTCAATCAGCTAATGTTGTATTTGCCGGGCCAACGTCCGGTGGTGCTGCTGTTCCTACCTTCAGGGCCCTTGTAGCTGCTGATATCGGGACTATTGCGGTAGCCAATGGTGGAACCAACATCACTTCCTACGTAGCGGGTGATATTCTTTATGCTTCTGGTACAACAACATTATCCACACTGGCTATTGGAACAACCGGGCAGATCCTTTATGTTACTGGAGGAATACCTGCGTGGAAGAGTGAAGTTAGCATCACTTTAGGTAAAACTGACGATATAGGTAGCCTCACTGCTAATTTTGAATTACTATCAAGTGTAGCAAATAATAAAACATCCACTTATTTTAGTAATAACGTCGCGGCTTCTTGGAATGGTGCAAGTGCCTCTACTAACGTTCTGCAATCAGTACCCAACACAGGGACTATCCTCGTCAGAGGTACGTTTGTGGGAGTGCAGACAAGTGGCACAGCCGGATCAACGGGGTTCCATTATGTATTTGAACGCGCATTTAGACGTACAGGGTCTACCACTACAGCAATAGGTGCTGCGACAGTAACATCCTCCTCTAATGATACGGGGTTAACATTCTCAACCGTTCCGACATTTAGTACAAGCGGTAGTAATATTAATTTTGACAGACAGTTGTCCGCCACTACCATAACCTTTAATGTGCTTCTGAAAATAGAAGTTACCGAAGTAGTATAATGTTTCCATCATCTATAGCATCTGGCCGTCGGGTAGTAACCAGGCAATATTTACCTCTGGCGGCGGCTCCGTCGTTGACAGCACCACATACGACAATTCCATCGGACGACTATGCGCCCGGTTTCTTTACATACGCTAACTTCGGCGGGACTAATACAGTAGGGAATGACGTAATTTTAAGTGGCAATTTTAACCTAGGTCTAGATTGCAACGGTTTTAGTACGACGGTTAATCCGAGCCCTTATTACAGGATGGTTAATTTTGATGGTGCGACCGTGCTGGGTAGTTCCTCTTTAGCGGATCATGCAATGCAGACCATTGGGTCATTCTCCGGCGTAGAACTGTATGGTAAATCTGCCACCGAACCTTTAGTTTTTAAATCACAAACTCAAAATGGCGCTCAGATTGGATCTACTTCTTTTGGATCTTACTTTTTATTTCAAAACTGTGTAGTCAAGGGTGCCGGAGCGAGCGGAATGACTGCTAATTTTGGAAGTACTTCAATTTATTATGAGTCCGTAACTCTTTATCAATATAGAACTTTTAATACAGGAGAGGAGGGAATTTGCTATTTAGGACATACTTCCAATCCATTTAGTTATCTTAATTATGCGACGGTTACTCATTGCTTTTCATACATTTCTCAGCGAGAGGGCACGCAGTTTGAGCACATCAACTATCTCACATCACATCATAACACCTGTGTCTTGCCTGGGCAGACGGCTACGGGCGGCCAAAATCACGGATTGCAAGCGCACGACATTGGCGCGGGATCTACGATTGCATACAATATTTATGACGGATCCAAATATCCATTCAACATATTTACTCACGGACTAACTATCTCCTATACCTATTTTGGGTTTACTAATAGTGGTACAGGATATGGTGGCTTCATCGGTAGAACCGATAATTCTTATTTCTCAACCAGTCCGCGCCTCACAGGCGAGCCTTTAATATTCTACCGTTGTTACTTTAATTACACAGGTGTCGGAACATTAACTTACATGACATCAATAGAAGAAAGAGTAGCCAATATTATCTTCCTTGAATGTGTATTTAGTCCCAATATTACCAACGCTTACTTAGACAACAGGGTTGCCGGTTATACTAATACGATCACAGGAACGATAGGTACCAATGGCAATACGTCAGCAACCATCTTGTCGCCCACTTATATAACTGGTTATAACGATCAGGACGATTACGAACATCAAGGTTTACTCACCAGTCCATTCTACTTATCGCTGAGAATGGGCTACAGAACAATGGCAGCATAATGAAAAATAAAATATTAATTTTACTCTTCTTCTGTCTTTTCTCCGTTTCCTGCAACGATTTTTTGGATACTTGGGAAGGCTATGTGATTGAAAACGATGCACATTATAGTCATCGATCAGGATTACCACCTAGAGTAGTAAGTTTCAAGGATGGCAGACATTTGGTATTCGATGCTCGATTCGATCCTTCATGTTTGTATGACCCTAGTCTACTTGGTCAGGATGGAGCAGATATAAATAAACTGTATGGTTTTACTGATTGTAATTCGTTAATTCATCAAAATTCAGCGCGTTTTGGTTGGCGAGTAGTACAAGATCAAAAGATAGAGATCTTTAGTTATTCATATTCCAACGGCAAAGTCGATTATCATTCCATGGGCTTTACGGAGCCCAATAAGGTAGATCACTACGAAATTTGGGCTAAATATGATTCTTATTATTTTAATTTTAACGGCGCCGAGTACGAATCTGATCGGTCCAAAGATTGTGTTCACGGGCTCCGGGTGAGATTATATCCTTATTTTGGAGGCAACGCCAAAGCACCTCACCGAATGGAAATATTCATCTACGAATATAATTAAACATAAAATATGTTTCCTTATACATACGGCAAAGCAAGAATAGGCGGAGATTCAGCAGTCCTCGGTGTTAATTTTTTAACCAATTCTAATCTCGGTTTAATAAATGGTTCTGGTGGAGTGGCCGGCCTTGCCCCAAAGTTAGATAACACTTATCAGAGTTTTGCTGGAGGTGTTTTAAGAAAGACTGATAAAGGATTGATCGTTGAAGACACCCGCCAAAACTTCATAGCCGCTTCTTCGGATTTTATAAACGCGGCATGGGCCGCTGGTTCATTTACAGGAATTGTATCTAAACTTAGTGTTATACCGTCAGTAACTGGCGCGTCCGAGTTTGAATCCAACACTAATCAAGGATTAATTAATCAAAATAACAGAGGAACATTCTCAGCGGGGGTAGAAACGCTTTGGTGCTTGGTGGAGGCCACGCCATCGGCCACAGATTTTGGGATGGCGATGGGTGACTCTACATCCGGGAACGTCGAGGTTATTGGGATGTATTTCAACTTTGTCACCAAAGTGATCACACAAAGAGGAAACGCCAATACTCGCATCTTTGGATATATAGATTTTGGTCCTGCAAGTGGCCCTAATGGTGGAAATTTATTTTTACTTATCACTTCGGGAACACCCGCCGCCGGCACAGTAGGTCACACGCGCAGAATGTTTTTATATCCTAACGGGTCAACAGCCGGAACCGCAGGCAGAAAGACTACTTTACATCATCTTCAATATGAACCTGGCGCTTTTGCAACTTCGCCCATTGTAAATGCAAGTACAACTAGCAATACACGCGCGGCAGAGTCAATAACAGTATCAGTAGCTACAGGAACCTACGATGTAAGGTTTACTACGCAGGACGGAACAATAAACGATAAATATGCGGTAGCCAGTTCCTCTAATTTATTGACCATTCCGTTAGACATAACACAGAACGTATCAATTCAAATAGGTGACGTATTTTTACAGCGCTTACAGAGGAATGGATCAATATCCAATATATCCATTTGGAACCAAAAAGTTAATAATATTCATGGTCTCGGCGATAGTTACTTGGTTCTCGGGGCATCTGGCGGACAGAATGTAATCCAGTGGTTACCACCAAAATTGTACAGGCCTAGAGTATGGACTTTTGATGGAGTTGGTGCCACCTCTCTTACTCAGCAGGCGGTTAGGTTTGATGCTACGCCATCATTTTACGGGGACCTTCTTGTAATAGTAGATGGTGTTATTGACGGACTAACTACTAATAACGACTTCGCACTCATAGTCCAACCGGCAATCGAAAGCATGCTTGCTCATTTAACTACCTCTCCAAAGCAATGGATTTATGTACAACCAAACCCAGATGTAAATGCTGGCACTGTAGGAAGCGTTTATTATACTAGATGGCTCCTGATTCAGTCCCAAATAAAGGCGGCGTATCCAAATAATTATGTTGAAACTTTACCTCAAATGCAAGCATTCAATAATGGATCAGCCAATGATCTTGCAGATATAGCCGCCGGCGAATGGCCCAGATCTTTGAGAATAGACGCCGCTAATGTTCATCCTAATGAGTTAGGGTCGATGTATCTGGCTCAAATAATAGACAACGCGATTCAGGCCCGTGGCTACTGATTTGGCACGATTTTTGTACTAAACATACGCATTAACCAATTTTAAACTAACAAAATTTATGGAACAAATCGAACTTTCAATTGTAGAACTTTACGAACTTCGCGCGCTTTTGGACGGTTTTGCCATCATCAAACCCGCAAAAGAGGGTGAAGAGCCTAAAAGAGAGGCTATTTATCCGGGTTTTATCTCTGAAAAAGGCATCACTGAGGGCACCAAAAGACAGATCAGAAAGGCATCCAAAGTACTTAACGAAGAACTCAAGACCATCGAGGAGCAGCGCCAGGAGATAAGAAATTACAAAGAAGAGGGTCTGTCTGAGGAAGAACTCAAGGCTAAAATCCTAGCAAAGGATCAAGAAGTGCTTAATGACAAGGTCAAATTCATGGTTGAAAAACTGGACTTTCAGAGGATTGAGGACCTTACTTTATCCATGGACTACGGATTATTGTACGAAAAGTTGTTTAAATAAACAAAATATTAATAAAAAATCATGGCTGTAACAAACAAACAATTTCAATCAGAATATGACTTCCGTGACGGCTTTAATGTTACACCTAGTGACACGGTCAACCTAGCGCAAGACGCCGGTAATACACCCGGCTATACGTTTGCCAACGCCCTACTTGTTAGAGCAACAGGTGATGTTTCTTTCCTTACACCGACTGGGTTAACAATCACCATGACAGCCGTACCGGTTAGTACATACATCGTTGTAGCCGCGAAGCGAGTTAACGCTACAGGCACAACGGCTTCTGTAGCCGCCCTCATTAGATAGAATGACAACTCAGGAAGCTGTTAATTATTTCAACGTACTCATCGATAAATACGGATCTCCCAATGTTATCGATAGTGAGATATTGACTTATCTCAATCACGCTATTAATGAATACCTTAATAGAGTGCTACCTAGCAACCAGGGGGGTGTCATAAACTTCGAGGAGGATAAGAATGTAATTGCCAACATTCAGCCGCTGATCTATGCGGTTACCGTTAATATGGATAGTACGGGGTTGCTCACCGATGCAGTACTCAACGCAGCGGTTGATGTGGCGGCCGGAACCGGCTCAACCTATCTTAGGATCATGTCGGTAGGGCAAACGGTCGCCGGAGTAACTTATCCAGTCAAGTATGTTCGCCAAAATAATCTTTGGCCCTTTCATAGAAACTACTTTAAGAAACCAGTAACCACGCAGTCTAAATTTACTTTGGTGGCCGAAGGTCTTCAATTTTATCCTACAGCCGCCTCCAATGCTTTAAAGGTAGCAGTTATTAAGAAGCCTAATGTCTTGGCATTGTCACCTGTAGTAAATCCTGAATGGGGCGATATGGAGATGTTTGTTATTATTGCAATAGCATTACAGTTGGGCGGTGTTGCTATTAGGGACGAGGAAGTCATACAGGATTTACGCAACATTACCTTGCAAGGTAAGTAGTGGCTACAGTACAAATAAAGCCGCTGTCAGTAAACCAATGCTGGCAGGGTAGACGGTTTAAAACCAAGGCTTATCAGAGTTACGAGAAGGAAATGATCCTTCGTCTCAAAAAAGAGAAACTTCCAGAGCCGCCTTTCAAAATTGTTGTTGTTTTTGGTTTTAGTAATAAAGCGTCCGACATAGACAACCCCCTCAAACCCTTGCTCGATATCGTCCAAAAAAAGTACAAAAAGAAATTCAATGACAAGGACATTTATCAGATGATCATTTATAAACAAGTAGTAAAGAAAGGTAAAGAGTTCGTAAGATTTGCGATATATAATATAGACGATTAATGGCAAGGATAACCAAAGAGAAACTTATAGGTGACGTGGAATTGCAGCTAACGCAGGCGTTTCCTAGCCAGGATCTTGAACTTGAACAAAGTCAGACTGCCTTTTGGTTAACCAATGTACGTAATGCTTTGGTGGCGCAGGAGATAGAGAAATCTTTTAAACAGGGCAAACAGGTACCTCAAATTTATCTAGTCACCGAGACGTGCAAGCAATTAGTAGAAACACCGGTTGGCTGTGTCGACTCGGGGGAAGATGGAGAAAATGACAATTACTATTTTGCGTTGACTGGTGCAGTAGTAGACGTTAGTGACGATAATGGTATAGTGCAAGTATTATCAGCCGATGACGATGGTGATCAAGATGAGATTTTTAAAGCATCGTTACAGTCATTACCTATGTTAAAGGCGATGACTTACACTAAACCCAGTTCGCAGATTGTCAGTTGGTCCCGTTCTGGAGACTACATTTATGTACAAGGTTTCAAAAATTCAGACATTGATTTTAATAAGATCATAGTTACTTATGTAGCCAAGCAGGATCTACTTACGATGGCGGATACTGATTTGGTAAACATTACCGACAGTCTGCTCCCTGTTTTAATTGAACAGGTGGTTGAACTTGGTAAGTTAGAACTCTTCGGCACACAGGCCGACACGGAGAACAACGCCTCTCCTGATATCAAATCAGTTTATCATAGACAAATAGAATCACCGGCGCAACAACCAACTCAAGCATAATAAATGAACACAATAGGAGTTGATGATATCATTGCAACAGTTCAGTCAAGCGGTAAAACAATCACCAGTCACGATAAGTTAATATTTCGTCAATGGATTGCTGTGCTGTGCTTACCAGTGCTTGGCTTGGCCGAGGAAGATGTAAAAACGGTAGCGCTGTTACCCATCAATGGAACAGTTCCAAAGCCAGATGATGTTCGCTGTGTTATTGATATTTCTTTGTTTGATGTAAACGGTTGTCCGCTTGCCCACAAATTTCGCAGAGGCGGCCAACGTATTTATAGGGATGATAGAATATTACCGGCGGCATTGGTAACTCCACCGGATAACACAGCCCAAGCACTTTCTGGCCTAATACCAGTAGACGTTTCGGAAGATGCTTATTCCATCTTTTTGGGGACTAATGCCGATAGAGTTACCACGATTCTTTTAAGATATTACGCGGCCGCATTAGACGATGGGGGCTATCCACTGATACGCACCGACGAGAGTATGGCAATTCTTTTATTCCTGCACTACATGATAGCCATGCGGGATAATGAAAACCAAAGCGAAATTCAAGCTAAAGAGATCCGTTGGAAACAGGAGGCAGATCGTGTGAAGGCTCATAAAAAATCTATGAGTGTAACTAATGAGGTAATGAAGTACATCACAAATAGTGTCTGGATGCGTGGGATTCCAAACTTCAATTTCTCTCAGTATTAAAATGAAACAAGTTGGTATTTATACTATTTTCTCACCATCGAATAAGGTGTATGTAGGTCAGAGTTGGAATATAAAACATCGTATAGCCTGTTATTCCGGTGGACAGTGTGCTCATCAATCAAAATTAAACGCATCGTTTAAGAAATACGGTTGGGAAAACCACAAATTTAATACCGTATTATATCTAAATGAGAAAGTAGAACAAAAGATTCTCGATTTTTGGGAACAATATCTTATGGATTTCTACCGGGCTAGAGGGTATGAATTGATGAACATTAGGGAGGGTGGTTCCCGAGGGAAGCATACGGAAGAGACAATAAAAAGAATGTGCATAGCACAAAAAGGAAGAATAGTTTCTGAAGAAACTAAGAAAAAACTTTCTGCAATAACTTTAGCCCAAGGTATGTGTGGAGAAAATCATCCCATGTGGGGTAAAAAACATTCAAAAGAATCTAGGCTAAAAATGTCATTATCTCACTTGGGGTGTAAAAATAGGGCAAAAGCAGTCATTCAAACAGATAAGTACGGTAATATTAAGGAATGGTTTTCTGCTACGGAGGCTGCCTCTTCGCTAGGAATAAGGAGCATGTCTAATATAAGCGCGTGCTGTAGAGGTAAAATAAAACAAGCCTACGGCTTCGTCTGGAAATACAAAGAGAAGACGTGCGCATAACAAAAAACTCATTCGCCAAAGGGCTTAATGCGGACATTGACCCCCAGTCTTTACCCCCCGACTCCTATGTGGATGCGCACAACCTAACCTTGACTTCCGACGGTAAGTTTCTTGCTTTAAAGAACTTTCAAGGCACTCTGCCGACAGGAGCAGTAACAGGCGGTATTAATACATTGTTTCCAGACTCCACCAACGTAAGATCTATAGTAGGCAAATATAAAGTAGGGGACGTCGAGGGGGTAAACTTCATTACTTATTTCATTACAGGAAATGAAGCCGGCGATCAAGGAGCATTCTACATCACAGCGTACGATCTGGATAATGACGTTCTCTATTACCTGTTTCAACAACAGGGATTAGGAACTGATTATTTTGATGAACACAGAATAGTTGACCTCCGCTCGTTCGCAGAAAATGGAATAGATTACATTTACTTTACTGATTTTTTTAATGAGATTAGGCAGCTTCGTTGTGAAATTCCTGCGGGATCTCCTGATTTTTTCCTAACCGAGCAGGATCTTAGTTTACAACGGCACGGAGCCAACGGTGTAATAACCTACAATAATTCTACTGTAGTTGACGGTACACTGCTTTCGGGTACATATCAATATGCCTATCGGATGGTGGATCCGATTCATAAGCGTTCGACACGCTGGAGTTCTTTGACATCTCCAATACATGTATATCAGCAGGCCAATACGTTCGGTGTAACTCCTGTCTATTCTGCTGTTGGTATTTCAACGCCTTTTGGAATAACTATAACAATTACGCCAACGGCGGAGGAATCCGCATTATTTTCTTATTATCAATTAGCCGTTGTAGAGAATATCTATCCTGTCACTACGCCTGTAACACCTGCCTCTTTACTACCTATCACAGCAGTAACTAATACTCCTTTCGCCGGTTCTTCTGTATTTATTCATCGCTCTAATGATAAAATAGGTACCGTTCCAATCGAGGAGATAGTGGTTGATCTGGCGGCTATTCAAACGGCCAAAACTTTAGCAATTAAACAAGAGCGCCTCTTTGCTGGTAATATTAAGTATCATAAACTTGATTTTGATAATGGTACGCCTGCCACTTCCGGTAGTGTATTAACTAGCCATGCCTTTGTTAGTAATCATTTAGGGGGGTTCAACGATGCTCGATTATCCTCCTTAGATCGAGGTTACTTCCGCGATGAAACTTATAGATTTGGTATAGTTTATCGTGACAAGTACGGTAACAAAGCGCCCGTCAGTGTGCTTGATTTGAGTACTTTGACGGGTAATCAAATTTCGGGCGGTGCTATAGACTTTCATTTTCCGAGTCGCGCTGTAAGCAATCAATACAGCCTTTTTGATGGTAGTGGTTTTGTTAGGCTTATGGGGCTTAATTTAACCAATATACACAATCATCCTACCTGGGCGGTTGGTTTTGAGATCGTAGTTGCAAGAAGGATTAAAAATATTTTATTTCAGACACCGCTCATATCCTTGGTTGGCGTTAATGGAGTTGGAACCTTAGACAACTATCCTTCTTTGTCAGTCAATGTGGCTGATGGTATTGCAGACAATCCTTATCCAAATGCCCAGCCACAAACTAATTCCAAAATTTACGTACCAAGAAATTTATTCTGGCCCGAGTCGAGATCCATTAAATCACGAACAACCGCGATAGGGGGAACCGGTACCACAGTTAAAATAGGCGAGGCTGTTTTAACGCCCACCAATGATGGTAATCCTGCGTCAACAACATCTACTATAGCGGAGAACTATTTATATTCAATGATCTTCCCACCTTCCTCTATGTATGGGGCGGCTATACCCTATCAGTTTGTCGGGAACGAGCAGATTCAAACAGTAGACTACGCGATTGCCAAATTAAATGTAGCCAACTTTAATCCAAACATGGTTGATAGTTTTGGTGGGAGTATAGGTGCGGGGGATAGTGTAAAAACCAAAATATCGGGTACTTTCTATGCTTTGTCTGACGGGGATTATTATTTTGATTCTGGCTGGAGTGCCAAGACCATTCCCCTAACTAAAATAGGCATAAAAGATTATCTGTTCTTAGATAATCTAGCGCCAGGCACTGTATTTGGTGGGAATAGAATACTAGATCACGAGGCTTTAGCTGGGGTTGGAGTCGACTATGGGGCTACACCACAAGTACAGCGGGGAGCAATTATAGGTCTCGCTATATCCAAACCGGAAATTAACACTATAGGTCCCCTAGTCTTTGCCAACGGCACACTCAACGATTATACTCTTAGTGCCAATTATATAGTTGGATCCTCCGGTCCGCGCTATGAGGAAGCTAATGTTGGAATTTCGGGGCAGTTTCTCATCACCAATAAATACATTAGCGAATATAGTGGTTTTGTAAACAACTCTAGTTACGTTCAGTATTTTGAAATTGTCAACGTGGTTAATAATTTTGGGGATGATCGTTATGGAACCATAGATACACCGCATGAATTTATATCAACGGGGACGTCCTACGCCTTCAACGAAACCGAGTTAGCCCTAGTTGCCGCCGGAAGTGTAGTTAATATTAGTACTTCAGTTTTTGGCGGAGATTGTTTTGTGGCACCTCATACATTCAAGATTGCCGATAGTGCTTATTCTGTAGTCTTTCAAGGTAAGAACGAAATCCCCGCTATAATTGATTCTTCCTCGATCACAATCACCAAGTGGGGTCGGTTTTACTACAATCATCCTCCGGGGGGCGTTACTGGAGCACCTATAAGCCTGCCAGTAGGAGTACAGGGGGCTTCACAGTTTATTGAAGTAGTACTTGAATCTGAATATAACGGCGGGGTAATGGCTGAAGACATCATCAATGGAGTAGCCGTTGCTAATGGATTTCCGGTGATGAATCTGAGTACAACTCAAAATAGCGAGGGGGCAATACATTCACCCTTACTTTATGACTATAATAACAATCTATCCAAACAGGATGATCAAAAAATATATTTTACACGTCAGCCTTTCAATTTTATTCAGTATAATTTTAAGTCTCGCATTAATTACAGCGACCTCAAGATCTATGGGTCCGATATTCAGGGATTCGATATTTTTAGGATTGGTAATACTTTTGACTTAGAGGAGAATAAGGGGGCCATCACCAAGTTGGCTGTAGAGGGTGATAATATGTATGGCATCCAGGAGACGGGTGTTGTTTACTTACCCACCGGCCAAGTTCAACTCCAGCAGACAGACGCTGGACAACTGGCGGTCGGTACGGGAGACGTGATTGCTCGACCAATCATTATCAATCAAGCCAGCGGCAGCCAACACATGAACGCAATAGTTGAGACCGGTGACGCCATCTACATACCTAACGTGGCCAACAAGGACATCTATAAACTACAGGGTAGAAACTTGGAGCCAATTGACAATCTTAATTTCAACACCAAGACTAGACAACTGTTTGCGGAAACTATACCGGAGGATAAATTGGTAGGTATCTATGATCAGGATCGAGGAGAGTATTGGTTGGCGGATAACGAGAATAACTTCTGTTACATTTTTTGTGAGGATATTGGTGAACTCGGTACTTGGGTGGGTAATTATGAATTTTTTGATCCTCTCGATGCGCTAACTTCTAAGTTGGTAGCTGGGGCTTATGGCAATCAACGGCTCTACTTGGTAGCCGATACTACCACAGGGGGGCGCACAGTCTTGACGGGCCACGCCATGTACAGGGGTGCGGAAAACAATATGTTTGGTAGGGTTGTTCAGCCGCGCGTAACCGTTGTGGTTAATCCAGATAGCGACGTAAGCAAAACTTTTGACGTTATGAGTTTTGCGGCAACTGATCGATTGGCCTCCATGGATCTGACCGTACAGCGTGAGGCCTCTTTGGGTGATCAAGTAGTCAACAATATATCGCTAGACAATTTGAGTATTGAGGGAAACTACAGGGTCAAAACGCTCAGAGACTCTTCAAGCGCAAGACTGAGGGGGCTCCGGATGCTTGCTACAATTAAGTGGAAACAAGTTTTATCACAAACGGCAGCATTAAGTTCTGTTTTGGTTAAGTATAGATGGTCGGCTAGAAATCCTTTTTAAATATGAGTGGAGTTGGAATTTATCTAATCATATCACTGGAAGTATAAACATAAAAAAGATGCCTAGTCCTTATTATCTACCTTCGTTCAACACCAATCCAGCCTCCTTCGGTAGAGGTATTAATTCCCGTGTAGCCGGACTCGATCCGCGCTTTACCAACAAAGGGAACATCGATTATGGTGGTCAGAACAGCGGATCGTTTACAGAAGGCCAGGCTGCGGGGGCTATAGGTGGAGCAATAGGCTTAGGAGCCCAGGCTTACGGAATGAGTCGTCAGGGTCTCAACTTGCCACAGTACGACATGACTCAACAGTACTCTCCCACCGGTCAGCCGTCTTACAACGGGGAGATTGAAAACACAGCAACCAATGCTCGCGTACAACGGGGTGCGACAGGGGGAGAGATAGGAGGAGCAGTCGCCACGGGGGCTCTAACGGGGGCCAGTGTGGGTGGGCCGTGGGGGGCTGTTGTTGGTGGCGCAGTAGGTGCCGGCACCGCTATTGTAGGCGGGGCTGCAAGGGGAAATCGCCAACAGCGAGATAAAAATAGAGCAGAGGCTTCAGCATCCGGGTATCAGTCCGCCTATAATTCCGCATCCAAAAACTTTGAGCAAAATCAGAACGCACAAATAGATTATCAGAGACGAACTAACAATTACAAAAGATTCCAAAATCTTTATTCTTTACCTTCTCAATACTACTATGGATAAAATCTTCGCTATTTATAAAATTACTTCTCCTTCCGATAAAATTTATATTGTTCAGACAACATTTAAGCCTGTCTCACAAAGGTAAACCTTGGTCCTCGGCGAGACGGATTGCTCAAAATAACAGAAAAAAATATGCAACGATATCTTGAAATTTTACGCGCACTGCGCGGTGGGCGTGATGTCTCCCAGGAGGACATCAAATATTTTGCTTCCTTCCATCAAGACTTTGATGCGGGTCAGTATGAAAAGTTGAAAGGCAAACTGGCTTCTGAAGAAGGTCTTAAGTCAATGACTGACGAAGATTTCGACAGTTATGTTAATGAGGCCCGCAAGATGCTCACTACGGGTAAGTACAAGGAGGACGTGATCGACATAGCCAAACAAGCGGAGGCAGGTAAGGTGGCCGCTAAAGTTACCACCGGCCTCAATACACTTTTAGCCGGCACAGATATAGCAATATCGCTAGGTCAAATTGGTAAAGCTAATCAACAGTTAGCGGGGATTAAGCGACCAGCGCGTCCGGCTGTTCTTCAGCGCGATCAGGATCTGGCCCAGGCTCTCCAGGAGGCCCATCGTGGAACTCTAGACCAATCAGCGGCGTTGCAACCTGCGCGTTTAGCCAATCTGGATACCTACAAAGCAGATCTAGCCCAGGGGGCTATCGCTTCAGAAGGCCAACCTGGGGCCTACGGAGCCTATGGCCAGGCCGCCGCTGGACGCATGTATCGCGCCAATGCCGAACTCGTGCCGCTGGGCAACGAAATTAAGCGCCAAGAACAAGGTAGATACGACCAATTGCTTGGCATGAGACAGCAGGAAGGGCAAGCTATCAACCAATCACAATCCCAATTTTATCCGCAAGATCTCTATCAATATGGTATTGATAGACAAGCAGCGGCTAGTCTTGGACAAACCGGCAGATCCAACTTGAGAGATTCTTTAACCGGATTGGCTGCGCAGGTTCCGGCTATTGGGCAAGAGTTTAGCAATCGCCGATACGACGATATCTATAATCAGATGTCAGCCTATGGGCACGAACACGCACAGACAGCAGCCGATGCTTGGAAGGACTTAAATGATATTCATCAAAGCAATCAGGGTTATCAATACGGGCCTCCGCGTGATATGTACGACAAAGCCTTTAGATTTTAAATAAGATGCCATACCAAAACAACAGACTTCCTAACCAATCTTTCGCGCAGGACTTCGATCTTCCTGATCAGAGATATCTTGCCCAGCCTCAGCAAGGAGCGCCCGTAGGGCCTGGCGGTTATCAACCGACATTACCCGTACCTGCTCCGCAGAACGGGTTAGCCGACGTAGAGGGAATGACCGATAAATACTACGATACTTGGGGCAAGTTACAAAGCCTTACACAGGGTATGTGGAAGGATTACGGTATTGATATTACTCAGCCAGACTTTACTCAACAAGGCGGAGGCACTCCTTTTAAAACCTATCAGAAGTTGTCCGGTGTCCTTATGAACACGGCAAACAAACTTGGCAACAGGATGAAGGAACAAACACAAGCTGCTCCTTATAAATTCACCGGACAGATTCATGGTGAAGGAACCGACCAAGATCCGTATGTTTCTAACGATCTTCTGCCTGAGGTTGTAAATATGCAGAAAATTGCCGAAGAGGCGCTGTACACCACAGGTGACGTCAAAAGAGCCAATGAGCAGATAGATAGATTCTTACCTGAATTAGAAAAGCAGGCGGCAACAGGTGATCCTTACATGGCACATAATTATGAAGTAGCGAAGGCCACCAAGGCTAAACTTCAAATTCATCCTTCTTTCTTTAAGAACGAGGAGGCAGACAAGAAGGCTGCCCTTAAAAAAGCCGCGGGGGCTTCTAAAGAATTAGCCGTACTTAAAGAAATAATTCCTATAGCCAAGGGCCATTGGCGTCCCGGATCCTATAAGACAGGGCCAGATCCGGCGGATCCCGCTAAGATAGTAGCCATAAATATGGCACATTCCGGAGAGAACCTTGGTCAATATACCCCAGAAGGAAGCACTACACCCAAACCACGTCTGATCGATTATTTTGTAAAAAACAACAGAGGAGAGGTCTACATTAGGTTTAAACCTCCGGAGGAAGGTGTAGAACCCCCGCCCGATGAACGCGTGGATAATCAGGGAGGCTTTCAGATTACCTCTAAGTTCCAGGAGAATAACCCCACCTACGGTAAGACTACCAATACGGCAGCCGCTGTACAGGCTATGGACTTGGCCGATCTTGGTGGGTACGATGTGAACGATGAGAAATTATTTGATAAGGACTACCAAGATCTAACTAAATTGGGCGAGGGGGTGAATCAGGATATTTCCGCCGGGCAGGCCGCTACTGATCTTAAAGTTAAAACTCGAAATCAATTAGAGGGTATACCTCGTGGATCGACAGTTACTGTAGGGGGATTAGATATAACCAACAATTGGCTTAAGGGGTACGGTATAAAGGATGAGGGTCGTTTTTCTCTGGATGAAATAATGAAAAAGATTGAGGAATCCGGTTACTTTAACGGCACCCCCTCCACTGAGTCACCTTCTCAAGGCCCCCCTACCATAACCACCAAAGCTGCCTATGACGCCCTTCCAAGTGGTACAGCCTACATTGACTCAAAGGGAGTTAAAGCAACCAAAAAATAATGGCATTTTTAGCACCGCAGGAGGAAATCGATAGCACTCCCCAAGAGGCCCCCTTTGTAGCACCCCCACAAGATGTTGGTGAGGGTTTTACGGCCCCTGTGGAGGAGCATGCTCCTGAAAATGAGCAGAGTCCGGGTGTGCTGGATTATATCAAATCCCTACCTGCTCTTGCTTTAAGAGGAGTGACGGAACCCTTTGCGGTAGATATACCAAAGGCCGCAGGGAGACTTTCTGAATTTGTAGGAAGACAACTGCCCGAGGGGTTTCAGCATAAATCTGCCTTTACAACCCTTGGAGAAGAAAATCAAAAAACAATTGAGGGTTTATTCCCTGTCGATCAAGGAGTAGGGGAATCAGTTCCCGGGCAACTAGCTAAGGGGGCGGGTATGATTGCCGGGTTTGTGGGAACAGGGGGTCTGGGGGAACTCGGCGCGGCAGGCAAGGGGCTGGCTCTCACGGACACGGCTGTCCCAGGAGCGGCGTCCATAGTAGGTAAATTCTTAGGTAAGCCGGGATCTATCGCCATGGGGTCCATGGTAGGCGTGCCAGAGTTTGAAAAGGCAAAGGCGGCCGGTAAGAGCGATGACGAGGCTTTTAAGTCTCTCGTTGAGAATTATTTTGTAGGAACTTTAGGGGCTCTACCAATAGAATCCATGATCCACCGGCTCAATACGGTCACGGGAGGGGGGATCGTTAACTATCTCAAAACAGTAGGTATAGGGGGACTCCAATCGGGGGCCGCTATGGCTACGCAGACCTATCTGACCAACCAACTGGCCAAGGCTGACTACGATCCAGACCGCGATCCCATGTGGGAGGTGGCTCATTCTGCCCTTATAGGGGGCGCACTAGGGATGCTCCTGCCAGGCATCGGGGGTGCTTTGAGAAAGGCTACTCCGGAGAACAGGGTCAAGATAGAGAAGAAAGTGGCCGAACTACAGGCTAAGGAGCAGGCTCTAAAGATGGCTGACCAAGGCATCAAACAGGCCGCCTCGGGGGATCAAGTTCTTGATTCGCAAATTGCGGATATGGCTAAATTAAGTCCGGAGGAGCAGGCTGTCATCGATACAAAGAGAACGGCCGCCAGCCAGGCGGAAGAGGCTGTAAGACTTTCTGAAGAACGTCAAAAGCGCATCGATCAGATAGAGAAGGATCTGGAAAAGCACGAGGTGGCCAAGAAGAAAAGTGAAGAGGGAAAGGGCACTTTATTGCCTGAACAGAAAAAGGACCTTGATTTAGAACTCAAGGAATTACTTAAAGAAAAGGAGATTGGGGAAAAGAGCAATATACTGCCTAAAGGCGCAGAGTCAAAAATAGGGGAACAAAAAGAAGCAGAAAAAGCTAAATTTGACGCAGCAGAAAAAGCTAAAAATGATGCGATTGACAAGATCACTGCTCTCCAGCAAAAAATGGCAGCGACGACTCCCGAGGCAGACATCGAAGGACTCTACAAAGAGTTGCTTGAGGCCAAAGCAGCGCTGCGCAAAATTGCACCCGAACTTAGACCAACAGGCAACAAAGCAGTAGAGGAGGCCACGGGTGGCGCCAAGGAAGGCAAGACGGTCAAGATGACGCCAGCGGAGGCCATCAAACACCAAGTCCAGACCTTTTATAGAGGAATGACCAAAGGAGTCCGTAAAGGGGCTCAACTCAAGAATGACTTGGTTGACAAGGTAAGGGCGGCCTTAAAGGGCAGTCCTATGACCAATGGCCAAGTGGGTACCATCCTCACTAAGTTAAAAAGAACCAATCTCTTCACAGCAGGCTCTGTCTCAAAGTTAGGGCAATTTATCGATAAAGTTGCTACGGATGCCGAGTATGCCGAGAAGTTGGATACCGCCCAAAAGATTCAAAAGAGAATCAAGAGTAAGAAGAACACAGGTACGCCGAGGGAGAAGGACGCCCTGACCGAGTTTTCCAAGATAGACCCCAGTGAGGTGGACATAGACAAGTACCTCGCCGCGGCTAACGAGATTACACCCTCCTTCCGCCCGGTCACCAATCGGTCCGTCATACCGCTAGATAGAACTTGGGAGTACATCAACAGCACCCACCCGGAGAGGGAAGCCGCTGAGGGGGCAAGACAGGAAGCAAGAATGGAACGGGCGAGAGAGATGGCCGATGAACTGGGCCTTAATTTTGAAGACGCACAGGCTTTGCTCTTCGGCGAGGAGACTAATATTGAGAAATCAATTACTGACGTTAATAAAAAGGAAAAGATCAGGGAGAAATTGGTCGAGATGGCCGACGGAGCCAAGGAAGGACTTCACTTTGTTTTTGATGACACCGCGGGGCTAACCGACACACAAAGGGGAGATGTTGACTCCTTCAAAACTGCTGATCTGGATCTGTTAACGCCCGATCAACTCAAGGCTTATATCCGAGCAATCGATAGACTAACAACCAACGAAGACTTTGGGGGAACAGGTAAGTTACATTCGATCATAGATTCCGCGAAAGACTTTGCTGAGTTAAAGGTTAAGTTAAAGGATTCGCATATTCTTACTCTCAACGACTGGGAGAAGAATCTCAACAGCATGCCCCTTGTCATGCGGGCCATCACAGGATTGAGTGAGCATGCCGCACAGTTTCAAAATCTAATGGGGATGATTCGTCCTAATGAGGCACACGTTAAAGCCACTCAAGCAGACATTAAACTTATCAAGGACATTCACAAGATTGATCCCAAAGGGAAAGGGGCTACGGCTGAATCCAAAACTCGGCAGACTATCTTTAGCGAATTGATCAAGTCGCCAGTAACTGAGGATCCCGTCCAATGGATGGAGGGAGTCAAACAGATTATGGAGTACAACGTGCGCGAATATGAACGTCAAGGGATGGTAGAGCAGGCCAAATTGATTGACAAGGCGCTGGAGCCCTTTAGAAAAGCAATCACGGTGGAGGAGGTCATGGCCATCATGGAAAAGATGGATCCGATTGGTAAGAAAATCATCGATAAAACCATTGATCATTTTAAACCGGTAGCTGCAAAACTTGGCGATTATGCTGAAAGATACCACAACGAGGGTTTTGTTGAGCAGAGAAATTATTCCGGCCCCCGTTCCTGGCGTACCAAAGGCAAGAAGGGGGAGGACATAGTCTATCGTGATCCCTTTGGTGACTTGGGTGCTTATCAAAATTCAATAGCCAAACCAAAATTAAATACCTCAGCATTAGAGGTGTATAATGGGGTGCCCACGGACGGACGCTTACTCAATTTTGATAAGCATGCCACTATGACGCGGGGGCTTAAGCGTTCGATTTTTGACATTGAGGGGGTAGATGGGCAGATCAGGGTCCGCGAGAATGCGGGGAGAGAAAGAGAACTTATTGAATTGCTTGGCGGCAAGGAAGGAACCAAGTCCTATATTGAGGCCCAGCGTCTGTATGATATACTGTTCAAGGGGAAAGAATCTCTCTACTTTAAACTTGAGCGCCAACTTTCCGGCCAGGTTCCGCATCGTCCCAACAAATTTATAGATAACTATCTGCGGCCCCTTCGTAAAATTGCATACAACTTAGGCCTATCCGGCTGGACACAGTACCCCAAACAAATGGCTGTCATTTCAAACGTGATGTCTCAACTAGGTACCGACGTTACCCTCATGCCAATCAAGGAACTTCTTGTCAATCCAAAGGGGGCATTTAAGTTCTTCAGCGGTCATACGGTCTCCTTGAGGGGGGCTCAGAGGGCCGACTATGCTTTGGGAGAAATTACTGAGGACACAGCGACAGAGGTCCATAACTTGGCCGGCAGGGCTTTGGATAATCTAGGAGAAAAGGGTTTCAATAGTATCCTTGGAGTCAGGGCGCTAATCAAGGGGGACGTGCATGCGGCTAAAATATCGTACGGGTCCTTCTACAAGCAGTATCTCAAGAATCAGGGGATCGAATATGAGGGCTTTGACCGGGAGGCCGATTTACAGGACACCCCCGCCCGCCGGGCT
>Ga0193697_1000017_pt1 | contig 59389 bp, 35 predicted proteins | sample L3m2metaG_FD_145073 | JGI IMG/M metagenome (GOLD analysis project Ga0193697, IMG submission 145073) | Soil microbial communities from a riparian zone of the East river system, Colorado, United States - L3m2 | ecosystem: Environmental > Terrestrial > Soil > Riparian zone | place: USA: East River...
GGCGGCACGGCGCCTCCCGGCGGGGGCATAATATCGCCAGTGTAATCGAGATCAGCCTGATTCGGATCGGCGCCAGGCGGCAGCGTCGCAGGGTCACCCGCGACCGATTCAGTCGGATGATCGCCGTTTGTCCAGCCGTCGAGGCGGCGGCCGAAGATTTTCCAGATGAGCAGGCTGCGGCGGCTCTGAAATGGGCGCACGTACCGGCTCGCGTTGCTTTGGCGCCAGGTGCGCGAAGAAATCACCGGCTTGTAACCCCAGCGGGCGGCGCTGTCGTCGGCGAGCCGCGCGTAATCGCCGGGCAATCCGCTGTAGCTCGCGTAATCATCGAGCACAAGATTGCCGGGCGGTGTCGGATTGTTCGTCGTATGGCAGGAAGTGCAACTGCGCTGAAGCAGCGGACGGATGTCGCGGAGAAACTCCACGTTATACGCGCCTCGCGTCGCGTTCGTCTTCAACACCGTTTCGTTGGAAAAATTCTTCGTCAACAGCGTGACAAAGTGCGTCAGGTCCCATGGCGTGTAATCGGGCCGCCCGGCATACGTGGTCGCAATATCGAGCGGACGCTGGCTGTGGGCGTGGCATCCGCCGCAATTGTTGCGCACTTCGCCGGGGCGGACCTGATGCCACGTCTGCGCCATCGCGAGCACAAGACCGTCCTTATCGAGCATCTGAAAGGTGAACGGAGTGTCGGCGGGAATTTTCGCCATGAAGCTGGTGTCGGGATTACCTTCAGGGTCGAGGATGGGCGCGCTATTGGTATCGTGCTTCCTTAACGGGATTTCACCGAGGATGCGATGCCGTTCATGCGCGTAATTGAAGAATTGCGTGCCATCATTGTACAGGCCGCCGGAGTTGGGTCCATAACTGCGGTGCGTGTTTGGCTCCAGCGCGACAATGCGCACGGCCCAGATGTCGCTATTCGAATACTTGCCGGCGTCGGCGCCTTGCCAATTCCAGTTGCTGCTCTGCTCATTCTCGGCAGTGTTGAACGCATCGAGGCCGTCAAACTGGTTCGACCATGGCACAACGTGGCCAGGAAAACTCTCGCGTTTGTAAAAGCCGCTCGTGCCGACGATCCCGTGCGGAGTGCCGCGCGGCAGGTCAGGATGCGTTGAGCCGTCGTTGGGCAGCCAGGGCAAACGCGCCGGTTCGTCCGTGCCGTGCACCGCGCGCCACGGCACGACCGCGCGCGGCCACGCTTCGTTGCAAGCCGGATCATTCTTGATCAGCACCAATTGCGATGGATTGGTGACGATGTTGCCTCCGCGAATGAGATAGAGACCCGCGTCATAGTAAGGCCGTGGCGTGGGGCGACTGAGATCGTTGGCCGGCCCGGGCGTCCAAACAACGAGCAGGTCGTTGCCTGGCGCGGCGCTCGGATGCGTGAATTTGCCGACGCGCACGCCGTTGCTGCCGACGGGCGCCGCTTCGTCGTTGCCGGTGGTGAACGGCGTGATGGAGTACATTCCGCGGGGCGTAAATGCCATTTTGAAATCGTATCGGTAGCCGGCGCCGACCGTTTGCGCGATGGCGGGGTTGTTCGACGGAAACGCGCTGTGAAACGCCGGTTCCGGATACGCTGGGGCGGGCGGAATTCGATAGAGCGCGCCAAAGCCGTTGTTGTTGAGATTGTAATAATCCACCAGCACCGTGTCGCCATTGCCAAGCTGCGTCATGAAATGAAAGGCCTGTCCGCTGCGGAACGCGCTGATCACGGGACCCCAGTTTCGTCCGTCCGGCTGGATCGCCCAAATTCCCCAAAGGCGGCTGTCGCGAAGTCCCTGTGTTTCGAATGAACTGAACATCAGCCGGCCGTCCTGGCGTGGTGTGGGATGCAGCGCGCTCCCGATGCTCATCGGCGCGATAGGTGTGACGTTCTCGCCGTCATCGTCCATCACGAAGAGTTGAAGCGTCGGCGCCGTGTAACTCTGCGGCGGAGTGTAGCCGTTGCGGTTGCTCGTGAACGCAATCTTTCCGCCTGCCACCGGGCACGGGCCAAGATTCAGGATGCCATAGCCGAGCCGATTGTATTGCGACGGGGGATTAACGGGATTGTTGGAATGCCAGTTCCCAGCCCCGGTGTTCGGCGTGAATTCCTGGAATGTGAGGCGCTGAATCTCGCGCGACCGCAGGTGAATCCGATAAATGTCGCATCCGGCGTAGGGCAAAAACTCGCGTTGCGAATTGAGCTGGCTGAGTCGCAAGTCTGGGAACAAAACGTAATAACACCACTGCGCGTCGAATGAAATGAACGGGTCGGTTACGCTCCCATTTGCGCCGCCCACCAGCAATTCCTCGGTCCCGTCCGGGTGCAAAAGCAGCAAGTCCGCGCCCGCCTCCAATCGCGCAGGATGGAAGACTTCGGGCCAAAGGGTGTTCGTGTTGTCTCCGTAGCGCGGTTGGCGGACATAGACGATATCGTAAGGGACAACGTTTGTCGCCGCCAGCGCGGACACGGCAGCAGTGATGAGGGCAAACCATGCCATCAACGGAGCTGTCCGCGCAAAATTCCAAAGCCGGCCCGGTGGAAACGTTTCAGTCTTCAAGTGAGCCTCGCGCGTGTTGCGCCGATGATGACAACTTCGTCAACGTAATGCAAACTCTACGAGAACTGTTTTTCACTTTGATGTTTCACCGCCAACCCCATACGTTTTTGGTGTTGTGACCGTTGACAGCTTCAAACAGGAAATCGCCGACGCGGTGAAAACGTACGACAAATTCATCGTGTGCCTCGACAAGACTCCCGAGGAATGCGAAGCGTCACTCCGCTCGTTGATGGAGAAAGCCATCAAGGCCTACGAGAATCGCGGGCCCCATTTGCGGCATGGAATCGCCCTCGACAAGCAGGTCACGATCATCCTGAGCCAGACGGAGAACGAGCGGCCACTGTGCGGGATCTATTTCAACCTTCACTCGCCGTACCAGAAAAAGACTTCTTCGAAGCCCGCGAAGGCTCAGTCATAAGTCAATTTGGTCTGGCCTCGTCACCCGCTCGCGCTTCACCTGCTGTAATATCCGCAGCGGTATTCGGATCGTGTTGCGGCTCCGTGACTTTCAATTCTCCAACTTTCATGCCATTGCGATAGACATTCAGGCGCTGACCGACGCGCGGCAGCTTGCCAATGGGATAAGTGAGAATCACGAAATCACCGTTCAGCAGCGAAACCCGCCCGGTTGAAGGTATATTGGCGGGGCTCACGGAGATATTTGGCGCATTCGTTCGCACCGTGGTGCGCGGCGTTGCCGTGGTGCGTTGCGGATTAGATGGGCGCTGGGGGCTCGAACAACCTGCCATCGCCAGAGCCGAAACTACCAGTAGGAACGCCAATCGCATTGAATCCTGTTACTAACCAAAAACCCGTGCAGGAACCAAGCAAAATTGTGCTTTAAGGCAAGTACACGATGGAATCGCTTGAAGGAGGAAATACGTGTATGACAACCAATTGAACCGCATGTCAAAGCGTCGTATTGCCATGATTTCGGCCGCAATGGTAGCAGTCGTTGTGGTGGTCGTATGGCCACGAGAACAACGACTGGAAGGCCGTGTCATTCTGAAAGGCACACCACCACCGGAGATCCAGGTTCAACTCGACGCCGCAAGCGCAAAGCTGCGCCCTCATGGCCTGACGACACGGCACTATCTGGTTTCCTCAAATGGCGGGCTTGCAAATGTGTCTGTCTGGATCAAATCCGGGCTCAGCAATTACACGCCGAAGCCGGTCCCCGATCGCCCCGTGATGGAATTTCGATCCTCACAATTAGAACCGTACGTTCTTGGGGTGCGCACCAACCAGCCGGCGCGCTTCCGCAATACCGACCCAATTCTGCACAACTGTCATTGCACGCCACGCGCGATCGGCAATCGCGAAGTGAACTTTTCGATGCCGACGATGCCAACCTCGGAGCCGTGGTATAAAGCTCTCTATCGCCGGTTCTTCACTCGCCGGCCCGCGCCCGTAACGGGCATCGATCACAGTTTCCCGGCGCCGGAACCTTTCGTGCGTGTGAAGTGTGACGTCCATCCGTGGGAATTTGGGTACATCTGTGTCACCGACCATCCTTTCTTTGCCATCACCGACAAGGATGGACGGTTTCGAATGCCCGGGGGACTGCCGCCGGGGCACTACGTACTTGAGGCGCGACATCTCAAATGCGGCGTACTTACGCAAGAGATCGTCCTCCGTCGAGGCGATCAGAAACAGGTGGAGTTCATGTTCGACGTTCCGAAGCGATAACCCCGATAGCGTATTATTCCCGAGCAACGAATATGGGTTTGAGGTGTCGCTCGTAAAGGTTGTCAGTTACGTTGCGCGAAATTGAGGCTTCACACTGTTCCAGGAGTTTCAAATACGTGTCCCCCATTTTCGCCGCAATCTTGTAGCCTACGTGCAGAAGCTGGCGCATATTCGCGTTGAATTGCGGGCAGTTTGGATCATGCCGCAAGGCCGCGACGTAATCCGTTGAGGACCACGCGCGCACCGTGCTCGCCGACGGCAATTTTGTGTCATCTATATCAATCACAGCCGCATACGGCGCAGAGAGTTCTTCCTTGTGCGCGAGCGCTTCGCAGTAAATCTCCCTGGCGACGGCAAGGCCCTCACCGCCGGCTTCGGCCAGCCCGATTAGTTCTTCAAGCCAGGTGGTACCTGCCGTTTTGATGTGCAAACCAGCGCCGGATCGTTGCAGCGCTCGGCGAATTGGCGCGTAAACGGAAAACTTGTCGCTTCCGGAGTGGACGCTGAGTTTCAGGTTCGCAGGCAAACCGTATTGCTCGACTGCATGCGCCAGCACGGCGATGTCGGTGTTGAACTCTTTTTCAAATTGAGAAACGTCGCCGACGTAATCGACGCCTTTGTTGAACCGGCCGGTGAATTTGGGTGCGATCGTCTGAATTGGAATTCCCTCGTCGGCGATTGCAGCGAGAATGACCAGCAACTCAGGCGGTGTTTGTGGCCGGTCTGTCTCATCCATCGACACCTCGGTGACGAATCCAGTGCTTTTGTTTTTCGCGATGTGACGATGAATGCGTCCGGCTTCGTGAACCGCCGTGAGATATTTGGTCGCGGTTTGCTCGAGAATGGTTCGCGTCATCACCAGCGCTTCGTCAATCCCGGCAACTTTGATTTTGCCGACCAACTCGGAATGCCGGTCAACGAATACTCGCACGGCTCCGGCGTCAGCCGGTCGTCCGATAAAATCTGCGACGTCGATCGTGAAAAAATCCGAGCACTCCAGGAATCGATCGACTGTCTCCAGGCGGATGTGATCCGCATCGACGTGATAGGGCTTCTTCCATCCAAGTTCACGCACCGCGTCGTCCGCGGCGGCTCGCACGCTGGCCGGCTCCGAACCGACGATCAGATGCTCGCGATTGGATTTGTTCCAAACGGGAATCACTTCGACGTCGTGCTCCGCGATTTTCATGCACGCGCGCAGTTGCGCCTTTGCCTGATGCGCAAAGCGGTCGCCCACGCCGATGGAATATTTTGCCAGCTTCAGCACGGTCGGATTTTGTCTGTCATTCTGCGTATTGACGAGCGATCAAAACTTGCGCACACAAGAGCGCATGAAACTCTGCCTCGCATTGCTCGTTGCCGTATTGCCGCTTGCCGCCGCTGAAAAGCCCGGGGCTACGCAGGATTCGAAAGCGCTCGTGGCCGTTCAGGACAAAGACAAGGTGAAGCTCGGACCGAAGGGGGATGCGTGGCTGGAATACCAGGCGGCACCGGGCGAGTTTCCGCGCCAGAATATCAAAGAACTGTTTCGGCGCGGTGGCTATTTGCATCCAATTCGCACGCCGAGCGGCAAAGTGGTCACCGACGATTTTCCGTCGAATCACGTGCATCACCACGGTGTCTGGTGGGCGTGGACAAAGACGGAGTTTGATGGCCGCGCGCCGGATTTTTGGAACATGGGCGACGGGAAGGGCAGGGTGGACTTTGTCGGGATCGAGAAAACGTGGAATGGCGCGACAGATGCGGGGTTCATCAGCCGCCACAAATTTGTCGATCTGTCCGCGGCACAGCCTGCCACGGTGCTGAATGAAACGTGGGAAGTGCGTCTGCACAATGCGCGCGACAACGTTCGAATTTTTGATCTCACCTCGACGCAGGAATGTGCGACAGACAAGCCGCTTAAGCTGCCGGAATATCATTATGGCGGGATCGGGTTTCGCGGGCACTGGGATTGGAACGGCAAGACGAACGCGCATTATCTGACCAGCGAAGGCATTACAGATCGCGTGGAAGGCCACGGCACTCGCGCGCGCTGGTGCGACATCAGCGGGTTCGTGGGAGGACAACTCGCCGGCATCACGATCTTGTGTCATCCGAACAACTTTCGCGCGCCGCAACACATGCGCATTCATCCGAGTGAACCCTTCTTTTGTTACGCACCACCAAAGGGCCGCGACATGGAAATCGCGCCCGGCAAAAAGTACGTTTCACGTTATCGCTTCATCGTCCACGACGGCGCGCCTGACAAAGCGCTCATCGAACGCATCTGGAACGAGTACGCGCAGGCTCCGACCTCCAAAACTCAATAGATGCGGGCGTTACATCAGGCCGGGAATTTGCATTCCCGAAGTTATCTTGCCCATTTCGGAGTTGGCTATCTCGCGGGCTTGCGACAACGCCTGATTGGCTGCAGTAACAATTAAATCCTCGAGGAGTTGAGCGTCTGCGGGGTTGATGGCCTGCGGATCAATTTTGATCGAGCCGATGGTGCCGTCGCATTTGGCCACAACTTTCACTGCGCCGCCGCCGCTGGTCGCTTCGATGGTGCGTTGCGCAAGATCGGACTGCACCTTCTCCATTTGCTGCTGCATGCGCGCAGCCTGTTTCATGAGTTTGCCCATGCTTGACATAAATTTGTTTGATCAGCCCCTAGGTTCTTACATCTACGATTTGGCCCTTGAACATTTCGAGGGCTTTTTGAATCAGCGGGTCGTTCTTGAAATCTTCCACGTTAATTTCCGCGCGTTCTTTCTTCGGAGCGGACGCCGGCGGAGCGGCGTCCCTACCAGATACCGCCTGTGGTGGAGTTGCTTCCAACGAATTGGAAGTTGCAGCGGGCGTTCGCGCCTCAGGCGCAGGCTGAGGTTTGGCCCGGGGCAGCGGTTGCTCTGACTTGATGAATTTGATCTGGGTATTCGGGTGGCCAAGTTCGTGCAATTTGGTCTGCAGGAGAGTGTGCGTCTTGGAGTTGTTGACCAGGTCCATCTGGTCCGCGCATTCGGGATCGAAGCCAATTGTGAGCACGCCTTTCGCCAGTGAGATCGGTTGCGCGTCAGCCAAATAACTGCGCGTGAACGCGCTGGCGCGACCTACGGCCTCCAAAAGATTCTGCCATAATGGCTGAAGGTCTTCCTGCGGTAGTGCGGACGCCGGCGGCGCGGCGTCCCTACCAACTGCGGAGGCCGGCAGAGCAGCCTCTCTATCAGGAACGGAAGGCGACGTTTGTTGCATTGGCGTAGCGGGAGCAGGGCTCGATGGGGCTGGTTTCGGGCTCGACGGAGTTCGCCCCTCCGGAGCGGGTTTGAGGGGCGCTGGCTGACCCGAGCGCAATGCGTTGAGCTGTTTGAGGACAGCGTCGATGCTGACGGCGTTTCGAGCTTCGATCGCGCGCAGCAGAGCGACTTCGATGAAAATCTTCTTGGAGGCGGCTTCGCGCAAGCGGCCTTCGGCATCGGTCAGCACTTCCATGACGCGCGTTATGGCGTCGGTGGTAATTCGCTTTGTTTGAGAAGCCACGGCGGCCGCTTCCGCTTCACTGAGATCCAGCAAATCTGTGTTTCCACCAGAAACCTGATAAACCAGAAGATTTCGAAAGTGGCCGAGCAGGTCGGCCAGAAGCCGCGCGAGGTCTTTGCCGTGCTTGGCGAGCTCTTCCAATTCGCGCAGAACGACCTGGGCATCGCCATTCAGAATGGCGTCGGTGATCGCGATGATTTGGCCCTGAGCGGCAAGGCCGAACATGGAGAGGACATCACTCTCGAGAATTTTCTCACCGCAAAAGCTGATGAGCTGATCGAGCGCGGATTCGGCATCGCGCATACCGCCTTCGGCGCCGCGGGCAATCGCCTGCAACGCGGTCTGCTCGATTTGCACGCCCTCTTTCTTTGCAATTTCGCCCAGGTGCTTGACGATAAGCGCTTCCGGAATGCGCCGCAGATCGAAGCGCTGGCAGCGGGAAAGGATCGTTGGCAGGACCTTTTCGGGCTCAGTGGTCGCGAACATGAATTTCACGTGCGCGGGCGGCTCTTCGAGCGTCTTCAGAAGGGCGTTGAATGCTTCCTTGGTGAGCATGTGCACTTCATCGATGATGTAGATTTTGAAGCGCGACGAGGCCGGGGCGTATTTGGCGGTTTCGCGCAGTTCGCGGATTTCATCGATGCCACGGTTGCTTGCGCCGTCGATTTCGAGGACGTCGAGCGAGCGGCCTTCCGCAATTTCCCGGGCGCGGGGATCGTTTTCGTCGATCTCGGCCTTCGGACCGCCGGTGGCGTTGAGGCATTTGGCGAAGATGCGCGCGATGGTGGTTTTGCCTGTGCCGCGCGGTCCGCAAAAGAGGTAGGCGTGCGCGATGCGGTTCTGCGAAATCGCGTTGGCGAGCGTGGTCGTGACGTGTTCCTGTCCCACAACGTCGGCGAAACATTGCGGGCGATACTTTCTGGCTATGACCTGGTAAGACACGTGAATCGATTTTAGATTTTAGATTTCGGATTAAACACGAACGTTCATTGTAATTGTCGAATCCACTTTTCACTTTTCCGAACCGACAATCGTAAATTGCGAATCGTAACTCGTAAATGGGAAAAGCCGGGGCAGGAGACCCCGTCCAAACACCGAACGCCTGCCTGGCGCATGAGTCGAGCGATACGATGACGACCGATGAGTTGGCCCTGATCGTCTATGGCGGCGTTTCGGGCTTCGAATCGCAAGGAGGCGGCGCCGGGGTTTTCTCCGGTTTCGCCAGGGGGCGGAGTTTGAAGCCGAGGTTGCCGCGTTCGCGCCAGCCAACGTAGAATTGAAATCTTCTGTTTTTGAAATGGCGAAACTGGAGGGAAATGAACGGTTTGAAATCGTTGAAGGCGATCTTGAAGGCGTTATCGCTGTCAAAGACCTTTCCTTGACCCCGGGAAAAAGCCCGAACGCCCGTATCGGCAACAGACAACAACACGGCGTTGTAATGATGTCTCCAGTGCGCGCTGCCGATCACGTAAAAGGTGAAATTGTGGAGGGAATTACGCGCCGCCCATCGGCAAAACGTGCCGGTATGGATATTCGTCGAATACGGCACTGCCTTTGACTCGCCAAATATCCCATTGTCATCGTTGCCAATGAGGCCCCAGGACGTCCAGTGCCCCAGATCGTACCAGCGCACCTGTTTCCGATGCCTTGGAATCATGCAATAGAGCGGATGCTCAAGTGCCCGCTGCTCGACCGCAGCATAGTGAGTGGCGTGCTCGCCCGATCGCTCTCGCGCGAACGAAGAGGTCGGCCTCTTGTACGACGCACATGACGTTGCGAGCATTGCGCTGGCTAAAGCGACGGCACAGACATACCGGGAGCTCACGACGAGAGGATAACGGCTTAAAATGTTATTGGAACAGTTGAATCCTCCGACATCGCATGTTTTGTGAGAAATCTGTGCCAATGAGTGTTGACAGGCCGAGGGTCGGTTTGGATACCATCGGCAATCGGAAATTAACGAGGGTAAAGGCACCCATGCAGTCTAGCTATACCTCGAAGGTTGAGACGGGTTACGCGCCCAGCGAAGGCCGCAAGAACTCGGCGCCGTCGATCGTTTACGTCGTTGACGATGATCAGTCGGTTTGCACCGCCATCCAGCGCCTGTTGCGTGCTGCCGGTTATGAGACCCGCGCCTATGCGTCGGCTGGTGAATTCCTGGTCGCCCCTCGAATGACGGGTCCGCAGTGTCTGGTGCTCGACATTCACATGCCGGGTCCCAGCGGCCTTGATCTCCAGGCAGCGCTCGTCAGGTCCGGTGACCCTCTGCCGATTATTTTCGTCTCGGGGCAGGGCGATATTCCAGCCAGCGTGCGTGCGATGAAGGCTGGCGCCGCTGATTTTCTCACCAAGCCGGTCGAGACCTGCATGCTGCTTGGGGCTGTCCATCGGGCACTGGCCCAGGACGCCGAAGCGCGCGCTGCACGTGAAAACCTCCGCCTGCTGCAGCAACTCTATCAGAGTCTGACCCCGGGTGAGCGACAGGTTTTAGACGGCGTGGTGGCCGGCAAAATGAACAAAGAAATCGCAGCTGACCTCGGCATTGTCGAACGGACGATCAAAGCTCACCGCGCCAGTATTATGGAGAAGATGCGCGCTTCCTCTGTGGCCGAACTTGTTCGCTTTGTGGACTGTTTGCGCCGCAGCGCCGAATCCCATCCCTCATCGCAAGACGTTTCGTACCTGTTCCAACTCAACCAGACACCGCCGCGAACCGGATTAACAGTGTAAGCGACCGGTATTGGACCAAAGTGCAGTAGGGGTATGCACCAAAGGCCAATTCACAAGCCTCGCATTCTTTGCTGAAGATTTCGGCAAGTCCGAATCGCATCGCTGCAACCGCCTCCCGATGCGGGCGGGCTGCGAAATGCCAGGTCAACAACACAATCCGGCGCTCGTGGGTGAGCGACACGAGCCCGAATCGCGCAATCAACCGGCTGCCGCTGCGCGCGTTGCTTTGTGAATTGTCCCGCGTGCAAAGGGCCGCTGCGCCAAAAGACCGCCGGTGGGATGACGCTCGACATTTGTTACGGAGGCTGCGGCGGTATTTGGTTTGATCAGGCTGAATTGGAACACATGGATCCTCGGGCATCTATCTCGCTTTTTACGATCTGGCGCCATCCAAAGACGAAGGTTTCGTTGAAAGAACCCCGCCTTTGCCCGCGCTGCCCAAACCAGACGCTTAATCGAAAAGTGTTCTCGGAAATAGTCCGGGTGGAAGTCGATCAATGCCCAAACTGCGGCGGCCTCTGGCTGGATGAACGTGAGTTCTCTAAAATTTACAAAGCCAGCGGCGGGGAAGCGACCATGCCCCTTTGGGCGGTGGCCATGGCAGACGCGGCACCTTCGATTCAGGCGCCGCGACCGCGGCGCAACGACTGAAAGGTTCATAACGCCGGCGGGCCAACTGCGCCGCAGACACGACGAGGGTTGCTTTTCGCGATGGAAAATGGTTTTGTATCGCGAATCCCATGCATTACACGGGCGTTTGTGGCAGTGTCGTATGTTGTCCTCAGCAGCATTCTTTACGTCGTTTTCAAGTCGTAAATCGGCGTAAGTTGTTGCGTTTCAAGTTCTTAACCAGTTCTCCCGATATCAGTAGAATACAATGAGTAGTGCCCTTCGCTGGCAGGGTCGTGCCTTGGCGGCGGCTGTTTTATTTTTCGGACTGAGCTCCCAGGCGCAGTTCCCGAATGCCAGCGATGTGAACGGCTCGCTTCCCGCGGGTTCGATCACCAAAAATGGCGCTGGCTCCTTTACCGTGCTTGGCGGCGGCGCCGACATTTGGGACGTAAACGATCAATTCTTCTTCGCATATTCCGAAGCCAACGGGGATTTCGACCTAAAGGTGCGCGTCGAATCCCTGCAGCCTCAAAACCGCTGGAGCAAGGCAGGGCTGATGGTCCGGGAGAGTCTTGCAGCGGACAGCCGGATGGCCTTCACCCGCACCACGCCGGACGCGACGGCAATCGATGGGTCAGGCGCTGGCGCAAATGACAGCAGGCTGGCCTATCGTACCGGTCTTCTGAATGTTGCGGGACCTAATGGCGGCCAGCATGAAGACCCGGGTGCCGGTTTTCGGGCTCCGGGCTATCCGAATGCGTGGCTGCGGCTGCAACGGTCGGGCAACAGCATCAGCGGGTACGACAGCGCGGATGGGATTAATTGGACGTTGCAAAGCACGGTCGATACGACGACATGGCAAGGTGGGGCGCTGCCGTCACGATTGTTAATTGGGTTGGCGGTGACGAGTCATCTCCAGGGCACCGGTACCATCGCGGAGTTTCGCAATCTCGCCGCTACGTTTCCCGCGCTTCCTTCGATCGTGCGCCAGCCAACCAACACGACAGTGAGTCCGGGCCTGCCAGCGATGTTCCAGGTGGGACTGGCGGGGTTCGATCCGGACTGGCGGCTGCAATGGCGTGTCAACGGCAGTCCGATTGGAGGGGCGACGAATCTCACGTATGTGACTGCTCCAGTTGGTCCTGTGGACACTGGGAAAAATTATTCAGTCGCAGTGACGAACAACGCGGGCGGCGTCGTGAGCGCGAACGCCCTCTTGACGGTCGCGGATGTAGTGCCGCCGACGGTGGCGAGCGTTTCATCGCGGGGCAATCCGAATGGCATCACCATTCAGTGGAGCGAAGCGGTTTCGAATACAGGAACAAACCCTGCCAACTATTCGGTGAATAATGGAGTGAGTATCAACTCGGTCCGTTTCGGTGCCAGCAACTCTGTGGTTGTGCTGACAACCTCGACGTTGACTGAAGGGACGACTTACACGGTGACCATCGGCAACGTGCAGGACTTGCAGGGGTTGACGATCAGTCCAAATCCGACCGTGACGAACTTCGTCCACGGCGCGGGGTACGAATCAAAGCCGATTACTTTCAAAAAGTTTAACAACATCGGTGGTGGCACGATACCGGACCTGACAAACGACGCGGCATTTCCGAATAGCCCGAGCTACACCGCACGGCCGTTGCTGTTTGAAGATCCCTCACCAAGCGACGACAACGCGACAAACAATAATTATGGATGCCAGTTGACGGCCGTGTATGTCGCGCCGGCGAGCGGCTCGTACACGTTCTACATGAGTTCGGACGACAACGGGGTCACTTATTTCAGCACGGATGATCAACCCGCGCACAAAGTGCAGATTTGCTATGAACCGCAATGGAACAATGCCCGCGATTACACCGGAACAGCGCGGCGCAACGCCGGCGCGCCTGAGAATCGGTCCGCGCCGATCACGCTCGCCGCCGGGCAGAAATGTTACCTCGAAGCGCTCATGAAGGAGGGCACGGGAGGGAATAACGTATCGGTTGCCGTGCAGGAACCGGGACAGCCGGTACCGACGACGCCGATTCCGTCGTCGCGCTTTGCGCCCGTGCGGTATTTCGGCAGCCAGACGTTTTACACCTTGGGCGCGGTGTTCTTTCTGAAACAGCCGGCCAGCCAGACGGTCAACGAAGGTAACTCCGTGACGTGGTCGGTGACGATGGACGGGACACCACCGTATTTCGCGCAATGGTTCAGCAACGGCGTCGCGATTGCGGGCGCGACGGACATCACCTACGTGACACAGCCGCTCAACGCGACTGCGCACGGAGCGAACTATTCATGTGTGGTGAGCAATGAGTTCAGTTCGGTGGCGAGTACGAACGCAGTTCTCGGCATTGTGCCTGACACAACGCGGCCGACATTGGTTTTGGCGCAGAATATCGGGGCGACAAACGTCAGCGTCACGTTTTCAGAGCCGGTCGATCCTGCGACGGGGACGAACCGGCTCAATTATTCGTTGACTGGCGGCATTACGATCACACGCGCAGAATTCGGAGGAGACACGCGGACCATCGTGTTGACAACGAGTCCGGTCACATACGGAAACAGTTATGTGCTGACCGTGAACAATGTGCGTGACCGGGCGGCGACGGCGAACACGATTTTCGCGAACTCGCAGTTTACATTTCTGGCGACCGATTTCACGCCACAGGACATCGGGAGTCCCGCGCAGCCAGGTTCGCTCACACCCGTGCCCGGCGGTTATAGCGTCGTTGCGGGAGGAACAGGGATAGGCGGCACCGCAGACCAATTCCATTTCGATTACCAACAGCAGAGCGGTGATTTTGACGTGAAACTGCGGGTGCAGTCACTTTCGCTGTCGGACACATGGGCGAAAGCAGGAATCATGGCGCGCGAAACACTCGCCGCGAACAGCCGATTCGCGGCCTCCGTCGCGACACCAAGCCTCGCCGGAAGTTTTTATCAATATCGCGACACGGCGGGGGCGACCGCGATTACGACTGGCTCTCAACCGGTAAACTATCCATATACGTGGTTGCGATTGCGGCGCGTTGGCAATCAGTTCACAGCTTATGCGGGCGTTGACGGACAGGTATGGGCGCAACTTGGCACTGCGACGATTGGCATGTCGAACATTGTTTATTTAGGGATGGCGACCGCATCGGGCATTGCGAGCCCGACGACGACGGCCGGGTTCCGCGATTGGGTGAGTGGGGCAGGGGGGATTATCGGCGCGATCAGTACCGGAAGCGAACCGCTTGGGCCATCGAGCCGCAAAACGCCGATCGTAATCAGCGAGATTATGTACAAGCCCGCGTCGCGAAATGACGGGCGCAATATCGAGTTCGTAGAACTGTTTAACTCAAATCCATTTTACGAAGAGATCGGAGGTTACCGCATTTCAGGCGATGTTGATTTCACGTTTCCGGCGGGAACGATCATTCCCGGAGGCGGTTTCATCGTGATCGCGAAAGTGCCCGAGGACATCCAGGCCATTTATGGCATCAGCAATGTTACAGGGCCATATACCAACTCGCTGAAAGCGACAGGCACGGTACGCTTGCGCAATGAGCGCGATGCCATATTGCTGGAAGTAGATTATCGCGACACGCTGCCGTGGCCGGTGGCGGCGAATGGCGCCGGCCACTCGATGGTGCTCGCCCGGCCGTCCTACGGCGAGGCGTATCCGCAGGCGTGGGCGCACAGCGATGTCATTGGCGGTTCGCCTGGACAGGTTGAAGCGTTTAGGCCCAGCCCGCTGCGCAACGTGGTCATTAACGAGTTTTTGGCGCACACCGATGACCCGGCGTTGGATTTTATCGAATTATATAATCACGCCAACCAGGGCGTAGATATTTCCGGGTGCTTTCTTTCGGACGACGCCAGCACGAACAAGTTTATGGTCCCACCTGGCACGATGATTCCGGCGCGCGGATTTATTTCCTTTGACCAAAACCAACTCGGGTTCAGTTTGAGTTCGGCGGGTGAAAAGATTTTCTTCGTCAACTCGAATGCGACGCGCGTTATCGACGCGATTTCATTCGATGCGCAGGCGAACGGTGTCTCTTCGGGCCGATTTCCGGATGGCGCGGCGGAAATCTTTCCGCTGGCCAGTCCGACGCCCGGTGCGGCAAACAGCGGAATTCGCATTCACGACGTCGTCATTAACGAGATCATGTATGCGCCAATCTCCGGCAACAGCGATGACGAATACATCGAGCTTTACAATCGCGGAACAAATCCGGTAAGCCTCGCGAACTGGCGCTTCGTTGACGGCATTGATTTCACATTCGCGACAAATACGGTGCTCGCGACGAATGCCTATCTTGTGATCGCGCGCAATGTGACGAACCTGCTCGCGAAGTATCCAACCCTTAATAGCAACAACACGGTCGGCAATTGGGAAGGCAGCCTCGCGAACAAGGGTGAGCGGATTGCGCTGGCGATACCGGACCAAATCATTACCACCAACTCTTCGGGTAATCCGCGCACGAATATCATTTATATTGTGGTCAATGAAGTCAGTTACGGGACTGGAGGCCGCTGGGGCAGTTGGGCGAAGGAAGGCGGAAGCAGCCTGGAGCTGATCGATCCGGAATCGAATCATCGCCTGGCGTACAACTGGGCCGACAGCGACGAGACGACGAAAGCACCGTGGACATTGATCGAATACACGGGCGTGCTGGATCAAGGGTCGACCTACAACAGCGAGCCGATCGACCGGTTGGAGTTGATGCTGTTGGGCGAGGGCGAATGCCTCATCGACAACGTCGAGGTCGTTGGACCGGGCAGCACGAACCGCATCGTAAACTCGACATTTGAAACGGGGCTGAGCGGGTGGACGCCGCAGGGCAATCACGTTCGCTCAACGCCTGAAACAACGGAAGGTTATCTGAGCAGCCAATCGCTGCACGTGCGCGCGAGCTCACGCGGGGACACAGGCGCAAATCGCATTCGCACACCGATCAACGGCGCGCTCGCTTCGGGAAACACGGCCACGCTGCGGATGCGGGCGCGGTGGCTGCGCGGCTGGCCTGAGCCGCTGATGCGTTTGAAAGGGAATTACCTTGAGGCGACAGGGCGCATGACACTCCCGTCAAATCTCGGCACACCGGGTGCGCGCAACAGCCGCTGGGCAGCGAATACAGGGCCGGCGATTTACGAAGTGATGCACACGCCGGTCGTGCCTGGGGCGAGTGAGGATGTTGTCGTAACCGCTCGAGTTCACGACCCGGATGGTGTTTCGGCCTTTACGGTGAAGTATCGCGTCGATCCAAACGCGAGCTACACCACCGTGAATATGCTCGACAACGGCACCGGTGGAGACGCAATCGCGAACGATGGAATTTTCAGTGCAACAATTCCCGGGCAGAGCGCCGGGACGATGGTTGCCTTCTATGTTGAAGCCACGGATGGCCTCGGCGCGGTGAACCAATTGCCACGGGGTGCCTCACCAACGGGACCGGAGTGCCTGGTGCGATTCGGCGATCCGATGCCGACCAGCACCTTCGGCACCTATCGGCAATGGCTCACACAGAATAACGTCAATGCGTGGATCAATCGCCCGTCCCTCAGCAACGAGCGTGTCGAAGGCACGTTCGTGTATGGGAATTTTCGCGCCATACATAATATGGGCTCACGTTACGCTGGCAGTCCGTATCACCAGGGATTCAGCTCGCCGTTGGGCAACTGCCATTACTCTATGGAGCTGCCGTTCGACGATCTGCTGCTTGGGACGGAGAACTTCAACAAGGTACACGCCCCCGGAAATGGCGCTTTCGATGATGACACAATTCAGCGCGAGCAGACCGGCTATTGGATGGCGCGACAGATCGGCCTGCCGTGGAACTACCGCCGCTATGTCGCGATGTTCGTCAACGGCAATCGCCGTGGCACGCTCATGGAAGACACGCAAACGCCCGGCTCGGATGTGATCGAATCGCTCTTCCCGGATGACCAGGACGGCGACCTCTTTAAGCTGCAACCGTGGTTCGAGTTTGACGATGTGAATGTCACCGGCGGGGCGGGCGCCGGATTCAACAACAAATCGTGGTGCGTGCTCAATAATTACCTGACCACTGGCAACGTGAAAAAACAGGCGCGCTTCCGATGGAGCTATCTGGTGCGCGCAGCGGACACCACCGCGAATAACTACACGAACGCATTCAATCTCGTTGACGCCGCGAGCACAGCCACGAACGGCTGGACGAATTTCGTCGCGAAAATGGAGGCGCTTGTCGATATGGAACAGTGGCTGCGCATTTTCGGCGTCGAGCACGCCGTCGGGAACTGGGACAGTTTCGGGAATCGCAATTCGCAGAACATGTACGGTTACAAGCCGGAGTTCGGCAAGTGGCAGCTCCTGATCTGGGATTACAATATCATCCTCGGCAACAGCGGCTCCGACGGACCCACTGGCGACAACCTCTTCCAGTACCAAACCGCCGATACGAACATGGTGAAGATTTACGACGCGCCTCCGTTTCGCCGCGCGTATTGGCGAGCACTGAAGGACGTCGCGGATGGCCCGATGAACAATGCGAACGTCGACCCCGTGATGGATGCGAAGTACGCGGCGTTTGCCGCGAACGGGATCACGGTCACTTCCCCTTCGGCGGCGTTGAAGGGCTGGATCAGCAGCCGGCGAAGTTATTTGTTGTCGCAGTTGGCGACAGTGAACGCGCCATTCGCGACCGGCAACGACTTCAGTACGAACAATAATCTGATCACGCTCACGGGCACCGCGCCGGTCGGAGTCAAAACGATCAAGATCAATGGCATCGCCTACGCTACACAGTGGTCTTCGGTCAGTAATTGGACGATTTTTGTTCCCATCGGCCCTGGCGCAAATTTGCTGGCTCTCCAGGGATACGACACGTATGGAAATGCGGTGGCTGGCGCGAGCGACGCGATCAACGTAACGAACACCGGATCTTCCGCAGTGCCGGAGGGCAACGTTGTGATCAACGAGATCATGTATAATCCTGCGGTCGCTGATGCGAGCTTCGTCGAGATTCATAACATCCATCCGACCGTAACATTTGACCTCTCGAACTGGCGGCTCGAGGGCGCTGATTTCACGTTTACGGAAGGCACTATTATTCGACCGGGCGGATTCGCGGTTGTCGCCAATGATCCGTGGGCGTTTGCCGCGGCTTACGGAGGCTCGATTCCGCTTGCGGGCGTGTTCGATGGCTCGCTCGATAACGGCGGCGAGACCTTGCGACTGATCAAGCCGGGTGTTACGCCCGATCTCGATCAACTCATCGACGAAGTCCGTTACGACGACGATTTACCGTGGCCAATGGCCGCCGATGGCCTCGGCCCATCGCTGCAATTGATCGACCCGACGCAAGACAATTATCGCGCGGGGAATTGGGCGGCCGTGCCGACGAACGCTGCGCCACCGTATTACACACCAGGCGCGACAAATTCCGTGCGGGCGTCACTCGCGCCGTTCCCTCTTGTGTGGATCAACGAGTTGCAGGTGTTCAACACGAACGGCGTGACTGATAATCTCGGCGAACGCGAGCCGTGGATCGAACTTCATAACAATGGACCTACGAACGTGAGTCTTGCGGGCATGTTCCTGACGGACAGCTATTCCAATCTGATGCGCTGGCCATTCCCCTCTGCTGCTACGATCGCGCCGGGACAGTTTTTGCTGGTGTGGGCCGATGGCGAGCCCCTGGAAAACTCCGGTACCAATTATCACATGAATTTCCGCCTGACTAACTCCGTAGGCGGGATTGCGCTCGTGCGCACGAATGCCGGGCGCACCAACGTGCTCGATTACGTCAACTATTTCGCACTGAGTCCCGATCGCTCCTTCGGATCGTATCCCGACGGTCAGCCGCGCAGTCGCCAGCTTTTCCATTTCGCCACGCCACGCGGCACGAATAATCCAGCGCTCGCGCCCGTGCCCGCAATCGTCAACGAATGGATGGCGGACAATGCCGGGCCAAACGGATTTCCTGACCCGGCGGATGGCTTGTTCCAGGACTGGTTTGAACTGTTCAATCCGAATACGAACACAGTTGATCTCTCGGGTTATTATCTGACCGACAATCTCGGACAGCCGACGAAATTCCAAATTCCCGCAAACACAATGATTGCGCCGCGTGGCTACCTGCTGGTGTGGGCGGATAATAACACGGCCCAAAACGGGTTGAACGCGGACCTGCACGCGAATTTTCAATTGAGCAACAATGGCGAAGCGATTGGCCTTTTTGCGCCAGATGGCACGCCACAGTCCACGGTCACGTTTGGCCAGCAGATTCAGAACGTGAGTCAGGGTCGCTGGCCGGATGGTGATACGAATGCGATGTATTTCATGACCAATTTTACGCCGCGCGCGGCGAATGTAGTTACGTCGTCGAACGCGCCGTCAGTGCTCGCGTTGGTTGGCAATAAGACTGGCAACGAGAACTCGTTGCTGACGTTCACTGTTTCGGCGAGCGATCCGGATTTCCCATCGCAAACACTCAGCTTTACGCTCGACGCAGGAGCACCGGCGGGAGCGAGCATTCATCCGAGCACGGGCACGTTCAATTGGGCGCCGAGCGAAACGCAGGGACCGGGGAGCTATCCAGTGACGATTCGCGTCACTGACAATGGCGCGCCGAATCTGTCGGACAGCGAGACGATCACAATCACCGTGAACGAAGTAAACGGCGTTCCGGTGCTTGCGCCAATCGGAAACAGAAATGTCAACGAAGGCAGTGCTTTGGTGTTTACCGCGACTGCGAGCGATAGCGATGTTCCTGCAAATGCACTGACGTTTTCTTTGGACCCCGGCGCGCCGCCGGGCGCAGCGATCACTCCGCTTGGCGCTTTCTCGTGGACGCCTTCCGAAGGGCAGGGACCGGGCAGCTATCCAATTACAGTACGTGTGACTGACAACGGCACGCCTGCTCTGTCCGATTCCGAAACCATCACGGTGACAGTTGGCGAAGTGAATTCAGCGCCGACTCTGAACACGATTACGAACCAAACGATTAACGAAAATGCGACTCTCAGTCTGACCGCCAGCGCGACCGATCCGGACCTTCCTGCGCAGACGCTCACCTACAGCATCACCTCTGGTCCGTCAAACGCTACCATCAACCCTTCAACGGGCGCATTCTCCTGGACGCCCAACGAGGGCCAGGCACCGTCAACGAACTCGATCACCATCAATGTGACTGACGACGGAACGCCTACTCTCAATCACTCCCGCACTTTCACAGTCGTCGTGAACGAAGTAAACAGCTCGCCAGTGCTGGCTGTGATTGGCAACAAGAGCGCCACCGAGGGAGTTACGCTGACGTTTACGAATTCGGCGACTGATCCCGATTTGCCCGCGCAGACGCTCACGTTCTCGCTCGACGCGGGCGCGCCCGTTGGCGCCGGCATTACCACAAATGGCGTGTTTACATGGACTCCTTCGGAGTCGCAGGGCGGAACTACCAATTCGACCACAATTCGCGTCACGGACAATGGCTCTCCAGCTCTGAGCGATTTTGAAACGATTACAATCACTGTCGCAGAAGCGAATGCGGCGCCGGTCCTGACCGCCATTGGCAACAAGACCGTCAACGAAGGCAGCACGCTGGCTTTCACTGCAACCGCGACCGATAGCGACACGCCTGCACAGTCGCTCAGTTACTCCCTCGACGCCGGCGCACCCGTTGGCGCGAGCATCAATCCCACCACCGGCGCGTTTACGTGGACGCCGACGGAATCCCAAGGCCCGAGCACAAACGCAATTACCGTCCGCGTAACGGACAACGGCTCGCCTGTGTTGAGTGATTTCGAAACGATTACGGTGGTCGTAAACGAAGTGAACACCGCGCCGGTGCTCGCGCCGATTGGCAACAAAGCCGTCGATGAAGGAACGACTCTGAGCTTCACCGCGGCGGCAACCGACAGCGACTTACCCGCACAAACGCTGACGTTCTCCCTTGACCCTGGCGCGCCGGCTGGGGCGTCGATTACCAGCGCAGGCGTGTTCACGTGGACCCCGAGCGAAGCACAGGGGCCGGGCACGAACACGATCACGGTGCGGGTCACGGACAATGGCTCACCGGCATTGAACGATTTCGAAACGATCACGGTGGTGGTCAATGAAGCGAACAATCCGCCCGTGCTGGGCGCCATTGGGAACAAAACAATCAGCGAAGGTGCAACACTCTCGTTTACTGCCACCGCAACGGATTCTGATGCACCGGCGCAGACGCTGACCTTCAGCGTTGATCCGGGCGCTCCTTCAGGCGCGACCATCAACGCAAACACCGGGGCGTTTTCGTGGACTCCATCGGAATCAGACGGTCCTTCCACCAATGTGGTAACAATTCGTGTCACTGACAATGGAGTGCCGGCGGGGAGCGACTCCGAAACGATCACAATCGTTGTCAACGAAGTGAACACTGCCCCTGTGCTGGCCGCTGTTGGCAATAAATTAGTCAACGAAGGCGGCACGCTCGCATTTATCGCCACCGCAACGGACAGCGATACCCCCGCCCAGACACTTACGTTCAGTCTCGACGCCGGCGCTCCTTCGGGCGCGAACATCAATCCAACCAATGGCGCATTCAGTTGGACACCGATGGAAGCCCAGGGCCCGAGCACCAACACGATCACAGTCCGCGTCACGGACAACGGGTCACCGGCATTGAATGATTTCGAGACGATTACCGTGATTGTTGCGGAGGTGAATGTCGCGCCGACACTGGCGAGCATCGGGAACAAATCGGTGAAGGAAGGGGCTCAATTGACATTCACTGCCTCGGCAACCGACCCCGACATTCCAGCAAACGCACTGACTTTCAATCTTGATCCGGGCGCTCCGGTCGGTGCCACAATCAATCCAGTCAGCGGTGCGTTCTCCTGGACGCCGCCGCCTGGCTCTGCGCCTGCAACAAACAGCATTACCATTCGTGTCACCGACAACGGTTCACCGTCGCTGTCAGATTCAGAAACCATTCTTGTTCAAGTGACCGCGCAAACTGCGCCGGTCGTTGCATTGATTGCGCCAACCAACAACAGCCTTTTCGCGCTTGGCACGCCGATCACACTGCAAGCAACGGCCGCGGACGTTGACGGAGCTGTCACGAACGTCACGTTCTTCGCCGATGGAGCGCGGCTCGGCTCCGCCACGGCATTGCCTTATACGTTGACGTGGTCGAATGCCAGCGCGGGAACACACATACTGCACGTGACGGCGACTGATGATAATGGTCTGACAAACATTTCGGCGCTGGTGAGCATGGATGTGCGCGCCGCGCTGCTGACGAACGTCACGTTGATTTCCACCGGCAGCCTCTGGCGTTACTTCGACAAAGGCACCGACCAGGGCACCGGTTGGATTAACATCGCCTTCGATGACAGCTCGTGGAGCAACGGTTTGGCGCAACTCGGTTATGGCGACGGCGACGAAGCCACAGTCATCAGCTACGGAGCGAATACAAACAACAAATACATCACCTCCTATTTCCGTCAGAGGTTCAACGTCGCCGAGCCGTCTTCCGTTTTCGGTCTCTTCCTGCGAATTCTCCGGGACGATGGTGCTGTCGTTTATCTGAACGGTGCGGAAATCTTCCGCACAGCCATGCCGGCTGGAGCGATCACTTACCTCACTCAAGCCAATGTCACCGTGGGCGGCGTCGATGAAAATACCTTCTACACCACGAATGCAAATCCCTCGGTCCTCGTTGCCGGCCTGAACGTTCTCGCCGTTGAAGTGCATCAGGTCACAAACACAAGCACCGATGTGAGTTTTGATTTCTCGCTCGTTGCGACGCAGAACGTGTTCGCCCCCTGGATCATCAGCCAGCCCGCGGATCAACGTTTGCCCGCCGGTGCGGAGGCGGAATTCACCGTGAACGCTCGCGGCACGGCGCCACTCACGTATCAATGGCGTCGCAACGGCGCTCCGCTCACAGGCATCAATGCCGGCACGTTGAGCCTTTCCAATGTGACGGCCAGTGACGCAGGAGATTATACCGTCGCCATATCGAATCCGGCGGGTTCAGTCACAAGTGCGGTTGCGCGGCTGGTCATCACCGCGCCGGTGCTGGACCCAATTGGGAACAAATCCGTCGCTGAGGGCAATCTTCTCACGTTCACCGCCACCGCCACCGATCCAGATCTGCCATCACAAACTCTTACCTTTAGCCTCGACTCAGGGGCACCCGCGGGAGCGTTCATCAATCCGAACAGCGGGGTCTTCACTTTCACACCGACCGAAACGCAAGGCCCCGGCACATATTCAATCACTGTTCGTGTGACGGACAACGGAACCCCTGCGCAAAGCGATTCCGAAACGATCACGGTTACGGTGAGCGAAGTAAACGCCGCACCGGCCTTGGCGAGCATCGCAAACCAAACTATTGCTGAAGGCGCGACTCTCGCTTTCACGGCAAGCGCTTCCGATCCGGACATTCCAGCACAAACCCTCACTTACAATCTGGGACCGGGCGCGCCTGCCGGCGCTGCGATCGATCCGGCTACCGGCGGATTCACGTGGACGCCAACTGAAGCTCAAGGGCCCAGTACAAATACGATCACTGTTCGCATCACCGACAGCGGTTTGCCGGCGCTTTTTGACGTAAAGACATTCACCGTGATTGTCAACGAAGCGAATGCTGCGCCAGTGCTCTCTGCCATCGGTAACAAAGCGGTGGACGAGGGAAGCGCGTTGACCTTCATCGCTACCGCGACCGATTCAGACGTTCCAGCGCAATCGCTAACGTTTTCGCTCGACGCGGGCGCGCCGCCGGGTGCAACTATTACTTCGGCCGGACAATTCACATGGACGCCCACCGAAGCCCAGGGTCCAGGCACAAATCAGATAACGATCCGCGTTACTGACAACGGTTCACCTGCACAATCCGCTTTCGAGACCATTTCGGTGATCGTGCGCGAAGTGAACACCGCCCCGGTGCTCGGGGCAATTGCGGACCAGACTGTTGATGAAGGGGCTATCGTTGCATTTGCTGCGACGGCAACGGATTCCGACCTGCCCGCGCAGACGTTAAGTTTCAGCCTCGACCCAGGCGCACCGGCTGGGGCATCAATCGATCCAAACACAGGCTCATTTGTTTGGAACACGACAGAGTCCGATGGACCGGGCACGAACAACGTGACTATTCGCGTCACAGACAACGGGAGTCCGGCGGCGAGTCATTCGCGAACGGTCCGAATCGCCGTGCGTGAAGTCAATGAAGCCCCAGTCATCACTCCGCTTTCAGACCGCACGGTCACGGAAGGAACGGCGCTGAGCTTTACGGCAGCCGCGAGCGATGTCGACCTGCCCGCGCAGCAACTCACGTTCACGCTCGCGGGGACTGTGCCTGTGGGCGCTTCGATTACAAGTGGCGGGGCCTTTTTATGGACGCCATCGGAGTCGCAAGGCCCGGGCACAAATGTGATCACGGTTCGCGTGACTGACAACGGCTCACCGGCGAGATCGAACGCGACAAGCTTCACTGTTGTTGTTCTGGAAACCAACAGCGCGCCGGTTCTCACGCCCGTTCCCAACACAAATATCCTCGAAGGTGTCATCCTGAGCTTCACTGCAATGGCTAGCGACGCCGATGTGCCTGCGCAAGCCCTCACGTTTTCTCTCGACGCGGGCGCACCCACGAACGCTTCGATCACCACTGCTGGGGAATTCACGTGGACCCCTGACGAATCTTTCGGTGGAACGACCAATTTGTTCACGATCCGCGTGACTGACAACGGAACACCTGCAAAATCTGCTGCGACAATCTTCATCGTTGCCGTCACTGAGAGCAACTCCGCTCCTGTCCTCACGCCGATTGGCAATCGTTCCGCGAGCGAGGACGGCTTCTTAAGTTTTATCGTGTCCGCGAGTGACCCTGACTCACCTGCGCAACAACTCGCCTTTTCACTCGACCCCGGCGCGCCCGCCGGCGCTGCCATCGATCCAGTTACGGGCGAATTCACCTGGACACCGAACGAAGATCAAGGCCCGTTCACTCACACTTTCACCATTCGTGTTACCGACAACGGCGTTCCTGCGCGTTCCGACAGTGAAACCATTTCCATCACCGTCGCGGAAGTAAACACCACACCAGTCCTCGCGAGCATCGCCAACCAAACGATTAACGAAAACGGCGTCCTGAGTTTCCAGGCTTCAGCCTCCGACGCGGACCGGCCTGCGCAAACATTGACGTTCACTCTCGATCCCGGTGCGCCGCCCGGAGCGAGCATCACCAGCGGCGGCCTTTTCACATGGTCGACGACCGAAGCGCACGGCCCGAGCACGAATAGCGTTACGATCCGCGTGACTGACAGCGCATTAGCATCGGATTCTCTGACAATTCTGATCGTCGTAAATGAAGTAAACGCGGCGCCTTTGCTCGCCGCGATTCCAGACCGCTCGGTCAACGCAGGGACGGAAGTTACGTTCACAGCCAGCGCAACTGACTCAGATCTTCCGCCACAGCAACTCGCTTTCAGCCTCGATGCTGGGGCCCCGGCGGCCACCATCGATCCCTTGACAGGCGTTTTCCGCTGGACACCTGCGGCCGATCACACCCCGACGACCAATTTCTTCACCCTTCGAGTGACCGATTCGTGGATCCCGGCATTGGCCGGCACGAAATCATTTCAGATTATCGTCATCACTGCGCCTCGCATCCTCGACATAACGCGTTCAGATTTCTCGGTCACGATTACCTGGCGTTCACATCCGGGCAAAATATATCGCGTACAATCCCGGGACGATCTGTCGGGAGAGCAGTGGCAGAACCTGGGCGGGCCAGTTACTGCCTCAGGGAGCACAGCGACGAGGATCGATTCAAATGCCAATTCGTCACAGCGATTCTATCGTGTGATTCAAACGGACTAGTGCGAGGTCAGCTCAAGCACGGGCGTGTGTCAGGCTGAAATCTTGGTTATCCTAACTCGTCAAAGCGTGCGTCGAATGTGTGACTGCCGCTCCCGCCCGCAAGGCGGCAGCGACCATCGCGGTCTCGGCGATCTCCGCGTCCGTGGCACCGGCCTTGCGAGCGTTACCGCTGTGGATGTCGATGCAATACGGGCACTGGGTTGTGAGCGCAACGGCCACGGCAATCAGTTCTTTGTATTTAGCCGGAATTGCTCCTTCAGCGACGGACAACTTGTCAAATGCCCAAAAGGCCTTCATTACCTGCGGCGCAAGCTCATCCATTTTCTTCAGCCTCTTTAGATTTTCTTTGTTATACATAAGTATTAATTGGTTGGGACTTAGCGGGTTCCTTCGACGTTGTTCACATCGCTCCGTTCGTTGCGGCACGGCGCACGTGCACTTCCAAATATTCCGCCGGTGTGTCGGTCTCGTCGGGGCGCGTCGACTCGTTGTGCTGCGTTTGGAGATCGACGAGATTATGCAGTAAGGCGTCCTGGCGGGCGGTTTCGAGCGAGGCAAAGGCACGGAGCGTCGGGCCGTAATAGCGGCGAAAGAAATCCACGGTGCCGGCGGGGTCGAACGGAAAACAGAACCATGCGATCTGGCGGCTCATGCTCAGCTTCTCGCCAGCGCCATCGAATCGAGCGCGAACAACCGCCTCGTCTCCCCACAGGAGCGGCGAAGGGAATCCGGCCGGTGGGGGCAGATGGCGGGCGAACACCGAAAACATCTTCCCGATGAACCCGCTCGGCGTCCAGTTGGCCAGGGCGATGAGTCCGTCGGGTTTGGTCACGCGGCATAATTCGCTGACTACGCGCTCGGGCCGCGGCGCGAACATCACACCGTACATACTCACTACCACATCGAAGCTCGCATCGGGATAAGGCATGGCTTCGGCGTCGCCTTCAGTGAATTCAATGGTGAGTGATTCCCGCTGTGCACGTTCGCGGGCCTGCGCAATGAGGTTGGACGCGATGTCCAGGCCGGAAGTGAGACACCCGCGTTGCGCAGCGAATACGGCGAGATTGCCAGTGCCACACGCAGCATCGAGGACCTTCATTCCCGGCGAAAGGTCAATTCGGCCCATGAATTCCTCGGCCACGGGCATGAGGAACTTCGCAACTTGTCCGAAGTCACCGCTCTCCCAGGTGGCCTTCTGGCGGGCTTTGATGGATTTGATATCGGGGATAGGGGATTGAGTCATAGTATTAAGTGTTTCGGGGGTTCAATTGGCGGGACTTGCCTGGTTTGCCGGCGACGCCTCCATCAGGAGGGTGCGCACGTCCGCCAATACGAGACGCGGATCCAGCGTACCGGAACTGTAGATGTTTCGGATGTTACCATGGTGATCGATGAGGAAGACTCGTAGCGTATGATTTAGTGGCCCGGTCGGATCGAACGGATTCCTCTTTTTGTCCACGCCCTGGCCGTAGGAATCGAGGATGGGTTGCAACTCCGCCCGCGAACGCGTGGTCAAAAAGTGCCATTCGGCGGCGAATGGCCGGCCCTGCGCCAGCGCGGAGTAAGCAGCCATTCGTTCAGGCGTGTCCGCAGTCGGATCGAAGGACATGCTGATAAGGCGCATCCCTTTGGCCAACGCCCGATCTTCCGAACTGGCTTGATGCAGTTCGTTTAGCACCCCGGTCGCGTAGGGACACGCGCCCGCCGCCGCGCAACGCGTGTAGATGAAGCTCATCACGGTCACGCGATCATGAGTGAGTTCATGCAGGCGCAACGGCTGCCCCTTCGAATCCAGCACATCGCCGTCGGCCGCCGGCTTCACCTTCGGCAACGTGTAGCTGCCCGGCACCGGTGGGTCGTAATCGTGGTCGGTTGCGGGCAGCGTCCGCCCCAATGCGGTAACAATCAGCACCACCGCACGGAACGAATTTCGGGTCGAGTTCATGGTTAGTATTCGGTAACGACTCGCGCGGTTCAGTTGCCGATTTTCGTCGAGCCAAACAGCATGTGATGCGGTCGCCCGAGTTTGAGCGCTGTAAAATCGAGTTCGAACTTTGATTTTAACTCCTTGCCATCCCAGGCATAAGCGCGGAGGAATTGTTCGTTGTCGTCACCACCTTTATCCCAGTGTGCCAGCAGCGAACTCGTAAAGTAGAGCCGCTTTCCGTCCCAACTCTGGGACACCATGTTGAGCTGGCGGCCGATTTGTTTCTCATACATCTGACGCGGTTGATGTGGATCGGACACGTCGAACACACGGCACTTGCCATCGCCGAAACAATCCACGAAGAGCGTTTTGTCATCCGCGCTGATGCTGATGTCCACCGGCAGCACGCCTCCTTTGGGATCGCCGATATGCGCGACTTCTTTCGCCTGCCATTCGCCTTTTTCGTCCTCGTAGCAGAGCCAGAGCTTCGAGGCGAGCGCTGCGGCGGTGAACGCGTAGTTGTGTTTCGGTCCCCACGCCCAGCGGATTTCCAGAGGCGCGCCCGGCACTTGAAAAACCTTCCTTGGCTGCCGCGTGTGGAAATCCCAGAGGACCATCGTTGCGCCGAACTGCTTCATGGCGTCGGCGTCCTTCACCAGGTCACCGAAGTCGCGCATGTAATTTTTCCAGCCTGTGAAGGATGTGGTCAGCAGCACGTTCTTGCGCGGCAACACGCGCGCATCGTATCCGTAGCCATCGGCGAACTCCGCGCCGAGCGCCTTGCCCGGCTCATCCTTCGTCGGCAACCAGTGCGTGGCGATGTAGTCGCCCTCGTTGCTGAATTCGACCAGTGCCGTGCGGCCGCTCTTGTCCCTCGCGTTCGACAGGCAGGGAATGAGCACGCGCCCCGGCAGCGCGTAAGCGCCGTGCGGGCCGATTGCTCCGCCAGTGGTCTTCTCGAAGTTCTCAACCGTCTTCACGAGGCGGGGCCGCGCCGGTTCTGAACGCACGTCGAACACAAAAATCCTGCTGCTCTCAAGGCCGGCGAGCCAGAGTTGGCGGCGGTCGTCGGTGAAGCCGCCGTGGTGCGCTTCGTGGCGCCCGCCGACCGACTGAGAATGGATGACTTTGCCGTAGTTGCGTGAACCAGGCTTGACGTCCACGACGACGAGCTTGTCTGAGCCATCGCCAAGGCCCTCGACGCCGAGCGTCCAGACATAAACGAACTCCTCCTGGCCTTCGATTCGGGCCAGATAAGGCGAGGAGCAGGTTTCGTCGGCGCGGACTCCTGGAGCCAGGATCAGCGCCGCCAGCGCCAGCCCCGAGAAGACCGCGCGAGAGTTAGCGGCGAATTTTCGATTACGAGCGTTCAAATTGTTCATGACGGTTAGGTCCTCTTGCTTGTGGCGTGCCACGGGCCAAGAATGGCAGAGTGGCGTGAATTTCCGGGGCTTTGCGGAAAAAAGGCTGAAGTCCCTTCTCGCGAAAAGTCGCGAGTTGCGAGATTACGCGACTGCGGCTGACGGAGTTCCGCGAGCAGAGATGCGCGCCGATCTGGCTCGTTCGGCAACTTACGCCCGGCGCTGAATCCCGAGCGCTTTCATACGCGAGCTCAACGTCGAGGGCGGCAGGCCGAGGCGGGAAGCCGCGCCGCTATCACCGGAGATTTTTCCGCCGCAGGCAGCCAGCGCTCGCTCGATGTTGGCACGCTCGAACGACTCTATTTCCTTTGCGCTCACGATGCGCGCCTCATACGTGTCCGCGGGATCGACCAGCGAGGGCGAGGCCGGCGCGGTCGCGGGCATGGCCCGGTCCAGGTCGAGCCGTGGGCCAGTTGAGAAAATAATGGCCCGCTCGATGACATTTTGGAGTTCGCGCACGTTCCCGGGCCAGGCGTAATCCTGCAGGCGACGGAGGTCATCGTGGTGGAGCGGCTCAAGCCGGTGGCCCATGCGCCGAGCGAGGCGTTCGGCGAAGGCGCGCGCGAGCAGCCCTGTGTCGTTGGCGCGTTCACGCAACGGCGGGACACGCAACGGAAAAACGTTGAGCCGATAAAAGAGGTCCTCGCGAAATTTTCCTTCGCGCACCATCGCGTCTAAATCGCGATTGGTGGCGGCTATGACCCGCACGTTCACCCTGCGCGTGCGCGCGCTGCCGAGTGGCTCGAACTCGCCTTCCTGCAGCACTCGCAGCAGTTTCGCCTGAAGATCGAGCGGCAGTTCCCCCACTTCATCGAGGAAAATAGTCCCGCCGTCCGCCAGGGCGAACCGGCCTTCGCGGCGCGCGGTTGCGCCCGTGAACGCGCCCCGTTCGTGGCCGAAGAATTCGCTTTCCATCAGCGCACCGGGAATAGCCGCGCAGTTGACCCGGACCAGCGGTTTATCTCTGCGCGCGCCGGCCTGCTGAATCGAACGTGCGATGAGCTCCTTGCCCGTGCCGGTTTCGCCGAAAATCAGCACGGTCGCATCCGTGACCGCCACGCGCTTCATCGATTCAAACAGTTCCTTCATCGCCGTACTCGCCCCGAGCATGTCCCCCATGCCGGCGAGCTCGCGCACGCTTTCGCGAAGGTATTCGGTCTCTTCTGCCAGCAACGCAATCCTTCGCTCGGCCGCAAGACGGTCATCAACGTTGCGCAGGATCACGGTGTGAAAGTCCTGGCCGCGATTTGTAAACCGCGAAATCGTCGCTTCCGCCGGGAAGGTCGATTTGTCCCACCGCAGCACCGGGAAGCTGTGCGGAATCCACAACTGCCGCTTGTCCGCGGATTGCGCGTCCAGTTCTTTCACGAACCCATTGAATTGCGCCGCGCTTTCAGGCGGGAGAAACTCGCGCAAGTCCTCACCCAGCAGGTCCTCCGAAGTGCAGCCGAACAGCCGCTCCGCAGCCGGGTTCACCCGCGTGATGCAGCCAGCCGCGTCAAGGACCACGACCGCGTCCATCGCGCTGTCCAGCAAGGCTGAGAGTTCTTCCTCGCGCACTCGGACTTCTGTCTCTTCCCTGAGCCGCCGCTGCTCGGCGGCGGCGCGCGCCGCAAAAATCTCGAACAACGAAATCAAACGCGGGTCAGCCGGCAACACTTTGGTGTCCAGGACCGACAAGTGGCCAATTACTTTGTCGTGCGGATCGAGCAGCGCCACACCCAGATAACTGACCGCCGTCGTGAGGACCCTTTTTGCGGTCGGATACAGTTCGATAAGCCGATCGGGAATGTGAACGAGCTTATTGGAGTCCATCACTGCCGCGCACGCCGTACCGGCAACGTCATACTCGAAATTCTCGATGAATTGGCCATTGAGCCAGAACGCGTACGCGCGCAGGCGGCCGGTGTCCGGCAGATATTCGGTGACCCACGCTCCGGCTGTATCCATCGCCGTGGCGAGGTTCTTCACGAGTGCTCGAAAGAATTCAGTGCCGGTCTCCGAGGCCGTACCCTCGACGACCAGCCGCAGGGCCGCCTCTTCCGAGATTGCCTGCTTCGGTTTATTGATGCCCTTCGTGCTCACATTGCGAGTTTTGCGAGCATACGCTTCCGCGCGAGAGCATCAAGCGCATCATTTATCCCTGCGTGCCCCGTTTGCGTAGCAGCGCAACTTACCTTCCGGCCTGGTTGCGCGGTAAAAGCGCGCAGCGTTTGTAGGCGTTCCCAAAAGGACATCCGTCCAATTGCTGATCGGCCCGGTCCAGATGTTCGACCAATTGCGCGGGGGAGTGAGACTCGGCGCCGACTGCAACGTGTAGCTCGGCGCCGGTTCGGCATAAACGGTCAGGCGCAACTGCGCGCGATTCGTGCCGAGTTCGAGCAGAGGCGCGCCATTGACGTAAATAACTCTGCCGTCCGCGCCAACGGCGGGAGTCACGGGTGACCCGTTTGGCTGATTGGCAGAAACATTCGAGACGACCAGGGGGATAAAGGCCGAAGGCGAGTTCGTGCCGGCCACAAAACGCAGGCTGGAGACGATGTGCGAGCCGGACAACGGCTGACCATTTAACGCGTGCAGATTCGCGCGATAAAGATTCGGACCAGTCTGCTGCAAGGTGGCTGATGCCAATGGCGGGCTCGCGGCGGCCAACGTCAGGTTGGAAATTCCAGGCACGGGCAGTCCGATCGAGAACGAGGCGTTCGTCACCGGCAATGTCGCCGTAACCGTGATGCCAACGCTGCCAGTCTGGCCGGCGAGCACGAAGGTCGAGCCAAGCGCGACAGCGCAGTAGTGGCCAACCACAACCGTGAAGGTCTTTGCGTCGGAGAGCGCAGGCAGTCCGTTGTCGGTCACGCGGACAGTAATTGGGTTTGTGCTCAATGCCTGCGCACGAGACGGTGTCCACGAGAACCGGCCATCGCGAGTGATCCGGGCTCCCGTGGGCGCGCCGGGATCAAGAGTGAAGCTGAGCCGGTTCGTTGGGATATCCGGATCCGTTGCCGTGGCCGTGAGCGTGAGCATCGTGAGCACCGCAGCGGTTTGATTCGGGATCGGATCAAGCACCGGCGAGCGGTTCACCTCGCTGACAACGATACTGATCGTGCGCGTGTCTGAAAGATTTGGCGAGCCATTGTCTCGCACGCGAACCGTCACGGCATTCGTCGCCGGTCCTTGCGTCTCCGTCGGCATCCATGTGATCAGGCCCGTATTTGGGTCGATGCTGATGCCGCTCGGAACGACACCGACGAATTGCCAGGTCAATGTCTGCGCAGGTAGGTCGGGATCAGTCGCATTGAGTGTGATTGAGGAACTCATGTCCTCGTTGAAGGTGACCTGCGTGGGCGCGCCGGTCATCACGGGCGGCAAATTGATATCAGTAACAATGACGACGACCGTTTGAGTGGCGTTGAGGTTTGGCGAGCCATTGTCAGTCACAACGATGTGGAAGGCGTTTGAGGAACCGCCGTCGCTCTCGCTCGTGGCCCACGTAATGCGGCCATTGGCCGACGAAAACAGCGCGCTTCCCGGAGTTCCCGGCAGCAAACTAAACGTGAGGGTTTGCGCCGGAACGTCTGAATCGTGGACGCTGGGCGTGTAAGTAAAGAGCGAACCTTCGGCGATCGTTTGCGTGCCGACGGCAGCGAACGTTGGGCGTGAGTTGGTAACGCTGATGACGAGTGTCTGCGCGTCGGCGACCGCAGGCGCGTCGGGCCGCGGAAAAACGGCGAGTGCGATTCTCATGGGCGTGTTGGGAGGTTATTCGGTACGCGAAGTCAGGCGCGCGATGCAGCACGGCCATCCGCAGATGACCATCGCCGAATCGTAGGGATTCGCGACGGTGGCGAAGTCGCTCACAGCAAGGAAGGAGGCTTTGGGGACCGGCTCGCGGTCACGCGTCTCGAATACACTATCCGGCCGACGCTCGGCACCGAAGCGCATGTGCGTCGCTTCCACAGCTTTGATTTTAGAAAGCTGCGATTCAAAAACGGCACTGAAGCCACTGCGCGCTCGTACAACACGCGTCTCGTGAAGATCGTCTACAAACATTACGCGCTGTTTGGCAAACCGCTCAGCGGCCATCAGAACTTCGCTTACTACATCATCTCCAACTGTCCCGGAGACGAGGCGCCCGCCGAACTGGACTTTGCGTTTACCAATCGCTGCTGGCAAACCCCCGGGCGCGACACCGGCGGGGCGTCGCTTTATCCTGACGGCGAATACATCGTCGAGGTCACGGCTTTCGATTCTCACAATAACCGCGCCAGTCAGTTCGTGAAGGTTAGAGTGGACAACACGGGGAGCCGGCCCGTTGTGGCCCAAGCCATCACCCCGTCCCAGGAGCAAGCCCGCGAGCCGGGCGCTTCCGCCGCCAGCCGACCCAACACCGGCTCTGTCCAACGAGAAGCCACCGCCGAGGAAATCCGGAAGCTTACTGTGGAAGAGTGGATTGACCTCATTGGCGAGAAGGAAGCCGCGGCAGGCTACGCGCCGTTCACCGCACTCAATGCTCTCCCTCAAAAAGCCAGGGAGAGTGATGAGACCCGCGACAAAATCATTCGACTGGCCAGCGCCACCATTGAGGATACAAGTCAGAACATATTCAAACGATGGCAATGCTGCTATGTCCTGAGCGGCATCGGAGAAGAGCGCGGGATCCCTGCCATCAAGCGTGCTCTCAGGGATAACAACGAAACGGTTCGGGGCGTCGCGGCATGCGCTCTTGGCGCATTTGATCATCCAGGCGCCCGTGCCGCACTCGAAGAGGCTGCCAGGACCGAGAACAGTTCTAGTGTCCTGGAGTCGATAAAGAAGGCCCTGAAGGGCGAGTTTCGGCGGAAGAAGATATAGGAGGATACCAACTCGTGTCACGGTGCCCTAATTCGGTCGGACTTTCTCCACCAAATAGAACCGCGACGGGTTAGCGATTGGCTCCATAAAGCAGACAGTGTCGTCGGTGGCTGTGATGTCTTCGCTAATCAGGGTCCAATCTCCCGCAAACGGACTGTCTCTTCCGTACACGCGATAGGTCTCTTCTCGTTCGCTCTTCCAGGTGAGGGCGACAACTCCAAGCGATTGCACAATGGAGGTGATCTGAACAGGAGCATTTAAATAAGGGAACATTTCCACATTATAGTACAGAGAACAATCACTCACGCTGCTGTCGGTCCAGGAACTAATCGTTCCGGTGGCCTTGATATTGCGGGCGCGCGTGCGCCAGGATTGGTCCCCGTCCCTGAACGATAGGACGCGGTAAATGTATTTCGGATGACTCTGCCAGGTCACAGTGCAGCCACCGCCCACCGGCGGAGTTGAAAGCAGGATAATCTCAAATGGACCATCCCGGGGATCGATGCCAGCGGACACTGTCCAGGACAGCTCTTCCGAAAAATCGCTTTCGATCTCGAAGTTGTTATACGCTGTGACCGCAAAGTAATAAGTGGTATTCTCCGGCAGATCATGCAACGAGCAGGCAAGCTCAGTCCCGAGATCCAACACCCTGCTGTAAGACGCGCTTTCCGTCCCATAATGAAGTTTATAACCAACGATATTTTCGTCAGAGTTTGGTTCCCAGGCCAGAGCGACAGAACGGGCGTGTGCTGGCAGAGTCATGAGCCAAAGGGCGAGAGAGCTCCAAATCCAGGATTTGAAATCCACCTCCCAAAGCGGCTGGCCTTTTCCCCTGCCACGCATGATTCAAAGAGTCGGGTGCTCGCCCCACGCTTGCTCCAAAGCCAAATCGCCGCACACCTGGCGCAGAGCCGATGACCCTTTTCTTTGAGTCTGCCAGACCGAGAACTACGGGTGCTGCGATTCTCGCAAGGAAAGCGTGGAAACTTCGGGGGCAGGAATAGCCAGACCCACGGAAAAAAGCAATTCCTTTTAGAGGCGAAAAACACTTGAGGCATATTCCAATATACTGGACACTGCCTCCACTATGACAGAGGCAGCCTCCAAACTGAATGAGCGCATTGCCGCACGCGTGCGCGAGTTGCGTGCGGCGCGCGGACTTTCACTCGACGCGCTCGCCCGCAAGAGCGGCGTAAGCCGTTCAATGATCTCGCTTATCGAGCGTGGCGAATGCAGTCCAACTGCGGTCGTGCTGGAGAAAGTCGCCACCGGTTTGGGCGTAGTGCTCGCTTCGTTGTTCGATGTGCCGGTCGGCGCAGCCGACGGGCCGGGCGACCCGGTGGCGCGGTGGAATAATCAACCCGAATGGCGAGACCCCGCTTCGGGCTACGTTCGACGCAATGTCTCTCCGCCGGGGAGGCTGATGCAGATGGTCGAGGTGCAATTTCCTCCCGGGGCGAGCGTTGCCTTCGAAACTGGCGCGCGCAACATTCGCATCCACCAACAGATATGGATTCTCGAAGGCGCGATCGATATTACGCTTGGGGATGAGTGCCACCGGTTGCGCCCGGGTGATTGCCTCGCCATGGAGCTGGATCGTCCGACGATGTTCCATAATCCGACCCGAAAGCCGGCGCGTTATGTCGTAGTGATCGCGCCTGAAACCCCTTCAAGACGATGAATGCCATTACATGGTGGCCGCGGCGGCTGCACGCGGTTGATGACGCGCAAATCGAAGCACTTGCTGGCGTGTTGATCGACTGCGTGGAAGGCGGCGCGTCGGTGAGTTTCATGCATCCGCTGACGCGCGATCGTGCCGTGGCGTTCTGGGGGCGCGTGGCGCGAGAGGTGGCTGCCGGGGAACGCGCTCTCCTGATTGCTGAAGATGCGCAGGGGTTGTGCGGGACCGTACAGTTGACGTTCAACCTGCCCGAGAATCAGCCGCACCGCGCCGACGTGTCGAAAATGCTGGTGCATCGGCGCGCCCGCCGGCGGGGGCTTGGGGCAGCACTAATGCGAGCGGCCGAGGCGACGGCGATCGAGTCCTGCAGGACGCTGCTGGTGCTCGACGCGGTTACCGGCGGTGAAGGCGCGCGCCTTTATGAGCGTCTGGGCTGGGTGCGTGTTGGAGACATCCCCGGGTATGCTTTGATGCCGCGTGGCGGGCTGTGCAGCACGACGGTGTATTATCGCGACCTTTCAAATTGTTCCGGAACCAGGGCCGTGGCAAATCGATGAGGAGGCGTGTTGCGTTTTAGGCAGGACGAGTAGTTTGGGCGCGCAGCAGAGGTGGTGATCAGGCCTGTGGAAGGTTCTCTCCATATCTTGAGAAGCCGAGCACACAGCATTTCTTTCATGGCATGAATTCCGTTCATCGGTTGCGTGCGAATCATGCAAGCTGCCATGGCACCTCCGCTGCTCAAAGGAACGCGTGCATCGCAAAGCAGATAGACGGTTGAAACCGTTCGCATCAAGTAGCGTTCGGATCGCACCTCGCTGAAGCGGAGGTGTTAACGAAGACGGAAGCAATGCAACGAGCTGTTCCCATGTTGCCGGAATCGGCGCCGTTCACGGCTGAGCAGCGGGCGTGGTTGAACGGTTATCTCGCGGGTTTGTTCGCCGGCGCAGTGGAGCAGCCCCTGAGTTCGCCGAGAGCTGCTGCGGAACCGCTGCTGGTTCTCTACGGCAGTCAAACGGGGACTGCAGAACGGCTCGCGCGTGAGGTCGCGCAGGCATCCGCCGAGCAGGGTTTCGCCGCGCGGGTGCTGGAAATGAATGCGTGCACGAAAGAGGAACTCGCAGCGCAGAAGCGGCTATTGGTGGTGACGAGCACGTGGGGCGACGGTGATCCGCCCGACAATGCGGCGCAATTTTGGGCGCTGCTGAATTCCGCAGAAGCGCCGCGACTCGAAAGCACGAAATTTGCGGTCTTCGGCCTTGGCGACCGAAACTATTCGGATTTTTGCGGCGCGGGGAAGAAATTCGACACAAGCCTGGAACAGCTCGGCGCAAAGCGTGTTCATCCACGCATCGATTCGGCCGACGATTATGATTTGCTGATAAAAACCTGGATGGAAAGCGTATGGCCAGCGCTGAAGAACGGTCATATGGCCGGCGCACCGACCTCCCACCCCCCGACGAAAGCCACGGCGAAGCAGTTTGCTTCGGCGCGGCTTATCAGCAGTCGCAACTTGAACGGCGCGGGTTCCGCCAAAGAGACACGGCACATCGAGATTTCGCTCGCGGAGACTGGTCTGACATATGAAGTGGGGGATGCGCTGGGCGTGATGCCGGCCAATTGCCCCGAGTTGGTTTCGGAGATTCTCGCGACGCTTGGCTGCGATGGCGAGGAAGCGGTGGCCGACCCGTGCGGCGTCGAAACATCTTTGCGAAGTGCACTGCTCACCCAGTACGAAATCACGCGGATCTCTGCTGCTCTGTTCGAGGCGATCGCCGAGTCCCGCAGACGCGGGATTGCCCTCGCCAGGCCCGGCGGTCCCTCGAATGGAATTACACGCGATGAGTTCACGCGTGGCAGGGAAGTCATCGATTTGCTTTTGCAGTTTCCGGAGTCCCGAATCGACGCGAGCGAGTTCGTTCAATTGCTGAATCCGCTGAAGCCGCGGCTGTACTCGATTTCGTCAAGCCCCAGGGCGCATCCGGGTGAGGTCCATTTGACAGTGGGCGTTGTGCGGTATGAGAACCATGGCCGCGCGCGGAAAGGAGTCTGTTCAACGTTCCTGGGTGATCGCGTGAAGCCGGGGAGCATGGTGCCGGTTTACGTCCAGCGTTCGCATGGATTTCGTCTCCCACCCGACGGCAGCACGCCGATCGTGATGATTGGGCCGGGAACCGGGATCGCGCCGTTTCGGGCATTTTTGGAGGAACGACAGGCGATGGGCGCGGGCGGACGAAACTGGCTTTTCTTTGGCGACCAACATGCCGCAACCGATTTCCTTTATCGCGAGCAGCTCGAAACGATGCTTGCGAACAAATATCTGACGCGGCTCGATACGGCGTTTTCGCGCGACCAGTCCGAGAAACTCTACGTGCAGCATCGGATGACGGAACACGCGCAGGAATTGTATTCATGGCTTGAGGAGGGGGCGCATTTTTACGTTTGCGGCGATGCGAAGCGCATGGCGAAGGATGTGGATGCGGCGCTGCATCAAGTCATTCAAGTCGCGAGTGGCAGGAGTGCCGAGGCTGCAATCGAATACGTTGCGCAGTTGAAGAGCCAAAAGCGGTATCAACGCGATGTCTATTGATTGATGAACACAGCGCTCCCAATTACTGAAATCAAAGGGGAGAAGCTCACGAGCGAACAGCAGGCGTACCTGGAAGGGTTGTTCGCCGGTTTGGTCAACCGCGGCTTCAGTTTCGGCGATCCCGCTCCGGTTGCGGCAGGAAAAACGGAACCCGCCAACCTGATTTTTGAGGAGCGCGTCAAACGCGAGTTGCATCCGCTCGATGCGTACCCACTTCTCGCGGAGCACGCGCAAGTCAACAAAGCGCCCGAACGGGAGAACGTGTTTCGGTTCAAGTGGCAGGGTCTGTTTTATCTCAGCCCCCATACGGAAGCATTCATGTGCCGGCTGCGAATTCCGGCGGGGCAGATCAAGGCGCACCAATTTCGCGAACTCGCGAACATCGCCAGGGAACTCACCACGGGACACGTGCAGATCACGACGCGCGCAAACATCCAGCTGCGGTTGATTCAGCCGAAGGACACGCCAGAGGTGCTACGGCGGATTCAAACCACTGGCCTGCACACGCGCGGGGCGGGCGCTGATAACATCCGGAATATCACTGCGAATCCGACCGCGGGGATTGATCCGCGCGAATTGATCGACGTGTCGCCCTTTTGCCATGAGCTCGCGCAGTTTATCATCAACAACCGCGAGTTCTACGATTTGCCGCGGAAGTTCAACATCGCGTTCGACGGCGGCGGCCTCATCGGCGTTGTCGAGGATACCAACGACATCGGACTCAAAGCTACACGCGTGAGCACGCAAGCCGGCGGGCTGGAGCCCGGCGTGTATTTCCGAATCAAGCTGGGCGGGGCGACCGGGCATCAGGCGTTCGCTCGCGACCTGGGAGTCGCCGTTCGGCCTGAAGAGCTTGTGAAAGTAGCGGTCGCGCTCACGCGGGTGTATATCGCGAACGGCAATCGCGGTGATCGCAAGAAGGCGCGATTGAAACATCTTCTCGAAACGTGGAGCCTCGAACGCTACCTGGGCGAAACGGAGAGGTTGCTCGGATTTCAACTGTCGCGTTGCCCCGAAGAACCACAGCCCGACGCGCCCTCCGCGCCACACTCACACGTGGGCGTGTTCCCGCAAAAGCAAAAGGGTCTGCATTACATGGGTGTTGCGATTCCCGTCGGTCAACTCACTCCGAAGCAGATGATCCGGCTCGCCGAATTGGCGGAATATTACGGCTCAGGGGATTTGCGGCTGACGGTCTGGCAAAACCTGATCCTCCCGAACATTCCCGAAGCGTATGTCGAGACGGTAAAAAAGGCGCTGGTGCGGATCGGCCTGGACTGGCGGCAGTCAAATTTGCGGAGCGGCCTGGTTGCGTGCACGGGAAATTCGTACTGCAAATTTGCGTCGTCGAACACCAAAGGGCACGCGCGCGAGTTGGCGGATTTCCTTGAGAAGCGGGTCGCACTCGATCAACCGATCAACATTCACGTGACGGGTTGCCCGAACTCATGTGCGCAACACTACATGGGCGACATTGGGCTGCTCGGAGCGAAGGTCAAAGTTTCCGGCGAAATTGTGGAGGGCTACCACGTCTTCGTAGGCGGCGGCTTCGGGCAGCATCAGGCGGTAGGCCGGCAGATTTTTCAGGGAATTTCATTCGAGCAACTGAAGCCGACGCTCGAGAAAATGCTCAATGCCTATATGCAGCATCGAAGCGGAGGCGAATCCTTCCAGGCCTTCACGCAGCGCCACGATCTGAACACATTGCAGCGACTTTTCACTTAAATATTAACGCGGAAGGCCGGAAGTGCCGATCTAGCCCTTGATGGGGCCTTCGAATCCTCGCTACAGTGGCCGGGTCATGCGTATGACACGCTTCCGCGTTTGCCCGCTGCTCCGTCCCGCGCTTGCGGGATCGGGGCTGCTGCTTTTTGCAATGGCGATGGTGGCGCGGTCCAGTCCACCCACCTCTGAAGTTCAAGTTGCCTTGCTGCCGGCGGATGTTCTAAAGGTCGTAGAAGCGCAGGTCGGGTTGATTCGCGACGGGATTTCGCCCGGGCCGATTGATGGCATTATGGGGGCGCAAACGGAAGCAGCGTTGCGCGCGTTCCAGGAAAAGCACGAGCTGCGCGCGACAGGCGTAATTGACAAGCTGACGCGCAGCAACCTGACCGTCGCGGAACCGTTATTTATTTCCTACACGGTTACGAGCAACGATCTGGCGCGGTTGGTGGCGGTGCCGGGGACCTGGCTTGGCAAGTCGCAGCTACCGAGGCTGGATTACGAAACGGTTTTGGAGTTGGCGGCGGAAAAGAGCCAGGCGCATACGAAGCTCATCCAGGCGCTGAATCCCTCGATGGTCTGGACGAACATGACAAATGGCGCGAGCGTGATCATTCCTAATACGCAACTTTCCGCCGTGGCTGTGAAAGCGAGCTTTGTGCAAATCAAACTCGGGGATCGAATTCTCCAGGCGTTCGATGTCGAGACGAACCTGATCGTGCAGTTCCCGTGCAGTATCGGGCAACGCGTTGAGAAACGGCCCGTCGGTGAACTTCACGTGGCGGTGGTCGCGCCGAACCCGAATTACACGTTCGATCCGGCGGTCTTTCCGGAATCAGGCGAAGGGCAGGAACTCGGCCGCAAACTGATTTTACAGCCGGGCCCAAACAATCCGGTCGGCACAGTGTGGATTGGATTGGACAAACCTGGTTACGGTATTCACGGGACGCCCCTGCCGGAGAAAGTTGGACGCACTGAATCGCACGGCTGCTTTCGCCTCGCGAACTGGAATGCGGAATACCTACTGAAAATGGTGACGATCGGCACACCCGTTTTCGTTGAACCTTAGCCCCGCAAGGGCAGGGGGTAGAAAGTCGTTCGGTTGCGTTCGGATCGGTTTCATAATCAGACACTTTGTGTGAGTAAGGCTCGCCCTCACCCTGACCGAGATGAAATCGTCGCTCCGCCCGAGAGCCTGCGGCTCCGCAGCCCCAGGAGAGGGGGATAGTTTCGCACGCTCTCTGACTTCGGCGTCCACAGGATTGTGTTGCAAATCCCGCGTCTGCGGGGCTCGCAATCGACGGAGGGTCTTTACCCTATTTTCAAAACGTCTCAAAAGGGGCTTCGTCAGGTTATATGAAACCATTCCAACAATTTGTACGACAAGCGTGGCTGGCTTGTTTGTTGGCGGCGCTCGCGAGCGGCTGCGCCAGCAATAAGCACTCGGGCATGGGCGCTTCGGCTTCGGGTTCGGCGACCCTCAGCGGCAGTGACAATGGAACAGCGGCGCCAGCGGAAGCAGATTTTGCGCGGCAAGCCTGCCAGGCCGGGGTCACCCAGGCGGAGATCGGAAAACTCGCGGCTCTGAACACGAAAAACGAAACCGTCCGCGGTTTCGCCAAAGCGCTCGTCAAAGAACACACCCAGTGGGAGAAAGAGCTGGGCCAGATTTTTGCCCGTAAAAGTATTCATGCCGAATCGGAGTTGGCCGAACAGTTTCAAAGCTCCATCAACCACCTCGCGGAATTGAAAGGCGGCGCGTTCGACCGCGCCTTCAAGGACCAGGTCATCCAGGATCACAAGGAGGCAATTGGGGCTTTCGAAAAGCAAGCCGCACAGGGGACGGACACTGACCTGAGAATGTTTGCCCAGAAACACTTACCGCATCTTCGCGAACATCTCGAGGTGGCGAAACAATTGCCGATCAGCACCGACACCGAGGGCCCGCCGGTGAATAGTGTTAATACGGTCCTCCAAAATCCCGCAGGACGGACCCTTGTCCGGCCATAAAGCAGGGGCGAACTCAGCCACTTTGCTCGGCGCTAAAAGTTGCGGCCGAGGGTGAAGAGGGTCATGAAATCGGCGAAGGCGGCATCGCCTGCGTCCCCTTCGAAGTTGCGTTCGCGATTGCGATACACGGCCACAGGCGCGCTAAAGGAGGCGAACCATTGCTTCATTGTCACGACTATCCCTGGCTCGATGGAGATCCCAAATCCGGGCCGGCGACGGCCTTTGCTGCTGCCGATAATATCTTCGGAGGGGGTTCCTTCCATCCGCCCGCCCAGAGTGAAGGTAAGGCTGTCGACGACGCCCGGATGAAACGTGTAGCCGCCCCCAAGCCTGAATAAATAGGAATCGCCTGTGGACCAGATCGTCGGGTTGGCGGCTGTAAGGCTGCCTGAGATCACGCCGGCATCTGTCTCCGGGGTGGAAATGTAAGTGCCCGCGGCAAAGACGTTGAAGTTCGGGGCCAGCTCCGCGAAGCCGTAGATATCGAAGATAATGCCCCACACCCCGGCCCCGGGCTGGATGGAGTTGTCCACATTGCGTGTCTCGGCCCGGGGTGAATAGTTGCCGGCCGCGTCGGTGGCAAAGACCTTGATGACGTCCGTCTTGTCTTTCTCGCCCGTGGGAAAGACGACACCCAGACCCAGGGAAATATTTCCTTTCTTGAATGTGTCGGGGTCCAGCAACCAGACGGTGCCCAGGAGCCGGATATCGCTCAAGCCATCGGCCTGCGTCTGGTAGCGATCGATCACGGTGCCGTTGCCGAATTCGTTGATGATGCGCGGGTCCCTGATTGCCTGGGAACGCGTGGCGAACTGGAACGGAATGCCGAGCGTGGCATTGATCCGTTTGGTGATGGCATAGCCTATGGAGACGTCGACCAGATGGATGTCATTAATCACCTGGCTGCCTTCCTTTTCCCGCTCCACCTGCTCTTCATCGCCGATGAAATGCCGGTCGGAGTATTGCCAGCGATGGCTGACTGCTGCGGTCCACGTGCCTGCCGTCTGATACGAAGCTGCGCCCAAACTGGGCGAGCTAATACGTGCCGTCACTCAGCCCTGCCCGAGGGCGGCAGGCTTAAAACCCACCACCCCGAGAAGAACAGTGAAACCGGCAAGCACGCGGCGCAGGAGGGAGTTGCTAGGGCAAAACATGTGTGTGCGCCAGTATTCACAGCCTTAGACAAAAGCAAACAGCCCTGGGGCGAATTGCCTGTTTCGAGGGGTAAACGACCAATTTCGCGGGTGAAACGGCTTGTCACTGCACGCCAAAAAGCAGCCGAAACGTCTCCTCGCCAACGACTTCGCGCAGGCGCGCCTGCATCGCGGCGGCCCGCTGTCGATCGTTTTCAAAAGTTGCCTGGGTAAACTCAACCATGATGCGGCCTCCCTGGTATCCGGAGGCGGCTTCAGGAGAAAGTTGCGTGATTGTTTCGGCGCGTGTCGATGCCGCGCTGCGGGACCACTCGATGAGTTTGCGCCCGGTCATAGCGGCGGTCTCGCCGCGCAAGGGGTGCAATTCCAGCCAGGGTCGATCTTCGCTGTTGATGCGTTGTTCGTGGATATCTTCATTTTGCACAACGCCGACGAAATGCATCCAGAACGCGCGCGGGTCTCGCAGGTGAGGGTTGCTGGGATCTGGAATCATTTCGGCGATGCGACGCTGAATCACAGCAGCATCCAGTTGCCCATTAAAGGAGATCAACGCGATCGCCGGGCGATTGGGTGAAAAATCGCCGCGCCAAACCTGGGCCGCGCCAAATACGGAAACAAACGTGCGCAGCAGGATGTGGAATTGCGTCTCGCCCAGTTGAAATGCCGGAAGCCAGGCGCAGAAAAGTCCGTTGGCGTTGAGCGCTCGTTTGGCTGCGGCGAAATGCTCCCGCGTGTAGAGCGCAGCTTCTCCCTGCTGCCACGGGACGACGATGTCGCTGATGATGACATCATATTTGGCGCGTGACCCGCGAAGAAAATTACGCGCGTCGTCGACAATCATGCGCGTGTTGGTGTGTGTGTGAAAATTCCCATTTGCTTCCGCAAAATATCTCGAAGCCAGACGCGACACTTCGGGCACAAGTTCAACGGCCTCGATTTTTACGCCGCGATGGAACAAAGCGCCGCCGGCGGTAATTCCCGTGCCGAACCCGAGAAAGGCGACGCGACGAGGCTGCGGATGAATCAGCAGCGGAATATGGGCCTGCACCCGTTCGTCGCCCGTCGCGAATGTTCCCCCGAGCGTATAATGGTTGTTGAGTTTCAGGCGTCGCGAGTTCGCGCGCTCCGTGACAGCAACAATTCCGTAAGCGCCTTCTTCGGCAGCGACCAACCGTTCGCCACGCTTCACGTCCAGGTGTGTCTTCGGCAGATCGGCTGTGCTCAGGAGCAATGCCAGGAGGATTACCGTTACGGTTGCGAACGCGCGGGCAGTGGCCGACTTACATAAAACCCATGTCCCGATGCATGCGAAGGCTGCGCCAAGCGCAATCATAGCGTTCCCCAAACCGAGCAGTTTGGGTAAGGCAAAACCCGCGAGCAACGCGCCGGCAATCGAGCCGGTTATGTTCATCCCCAACAGACGGCCGGTCACATAGCCCGCCGATTGTCCGGCGATAGAACCGGCTCTTTCCATCAGCAACGGTAGTCCCGCTGCCAAGAGAGCGATTGGCAAAAGCATCAGGGTGCCGCCAAGTGCGAGCAGATTGCCGAGGGGATTTTTCCAGGCAGCGTCTCCACGGAGATAGTCGAGTCCATCGGTCAATTGCACGAAGAGAGCGGGGCAACATGAGACAGCCAATCCGCCGAGGATCCACGCCATGCCGAAGGCTCTCTCGAATCGAATGGATTTGCGCAGAAGCCACCTTGCTGCTTGCGCGCCCAGCGCAATCGCGAGGATGAATACCGTGACAATGCTCGCAAAGGAGTAAATGGAGTTTTCATGTATCTGCGCGAAGGCGCGATTCCACAAGACCTGGAGCGCAAAGATTCCCGCGCCGGAAGCAAATGCCAGGACCAACAACGGCCGTGCGTGTTGTGCGGGATCGCGGGCCGATTTTGCCGATTTTACTCCTGTCGTGACGGCTTCGGATTTCCAACGCCTGCGCACGCCAAGCGCGACCACGCCAATCAAGACATTTGCCGCCGCACACAGAAACACCGTTCGCTTCGTGCCGAGCGCCGGCAGCAGGAGGATTGGAACGCTGATCGCGCCCAGCGCTGCGCCGGCTGTGTTCACGACGTAGAGCCAGCCGACGGTTAGCCCGAGGTGTTGCTTGCCGCGGTCCACCAGTTCGGCCAGAACCGGCAAAGTCCCACCCATCGCGGTCGTGGGAATCAGGATCGCTGCCGAGGCCAGCAGTGCTTTGATCGCCAACAGGGCCACACTGGTCTGGCCGAAGCTCGACACGATTGCCGGATACCAATTCTCGTAAAACGAAAACACGGGCACCACCAGGAGTGCGCCCAGCGCGATCGCAAATTCCAGGACGGCATAGGTGCTCAACGGAGAGGTCCAGCGATTTGCCCACCGTCCGAAGAGGAAACTTCCCAGACCGAGCCCGGCGAAATACGCCGCCAGGACTATTGCCGTTGCTGGTGCTCCGCTGCCGAAGAGCAACGCAAACTGCCGTTGCCAAATTACTTCGTAAACGAGCGCGATCGCGCCCGAACAAAAGAAAACGAAAGCGAGCACGACCGAAGCTGCACTGCGCGGTGGCATTGGTCCGGCAGCAAACCCGGTCTTGCGTTAGCGCCGCAAGCCAAATCGCCCCTACGTCGTCGGGGGAAAGCCGTTACGGATCGAGCGCCATGGTTCCTCCTGTGAAACATCGACGATCGCTGGGTCGGCCGCATTGGCGGGAGCCAGGATTGCCAGGAAGACGAGCTTCTCGGGAAACGGATTGAAGGTGCCGTGAACTTCGCCCTTGGGAATCACGACCATTTCACCGGCGTTGAGAATGCGATGCTCCCTGCCGCACCACTGCTCGGCGCGACCAGATATTATATAGATGATCTCCTCCCGCGTCGGGTGCGTATGAAACGGATGCGAGCGGCCCGGCTCCATATTCGCGCGCACGAGCAGCAACTCTTTGTTCGGCACGACATCTGCGCGACACATCCATTCCTCAAGCGTCCACGGCGAAAGGAACTGGACGGCATCTTTGGCTGTGACGAAGCGTCGATCAGAGATGTCCATGCTCTGTAATATGAGAGCGCAAGGCAGTTCGTAACCCAAGAACAAAACGACTGCTAATCCTTATCTGCCCATTCGAAACCAAAAAGGTGAACGGGATGGGCAAAAGTGAACACGCGACGGGCCCGTCCGCCTCTGCCGGCGAGTTTTGCGCCTCTGTTTTTACCTACTCGCGCTCGCGTGGCTTTGTTGGTATACTTCCTGCAACGAAGGTCGGCTGCGTGAAGAAGTGCCTGATAGTTTTGGCGATCGCGCTGGGCGTGGGCGCAGGGGTGCTCACGTTGCCCTCGTCGGATGGGGAGGATTCCGAAAGGCGCCAAATGGTCCACGCGTATCTCCGCGCACTGGCCGGCGCCGATTACGAAGCGCGCGAAGACGCCAGGGCAGCTCTTGGTCGGATCGGCCAGGAGGCCACGCCATTCCTGATTGCGGAGTTAAAGGACAGACCGGGCGCGTTGGATGAACTTCTGTTCGGTATCAGCAGGCGATTTGCTTTCGTCAAATTCGAGCCTTCCACGACACCGCAACTCCGCGCACGCGCTGCCGAGCAATTGGCCGCCCTCACCCCAACGGTCCCTGCGGAGGCAGTTCGAGCACTCGTGCGCGCCTTTGCCGATCCCGATAGCGCCGTCGTCGAGGAATCACAGCGATCCCTGCGCCGAATCGGTCCGGTAGTCGCCGTGCCTGAGTTGATCGCAGCCCTGTCAGCAAGGAATTACAAGGTCCGCAGACATGCGGCCGAAGTGTTGCGCGATTTCGGGCCTGCGGCGGCGAGAGCTACCGCTGCGTTGTTGAAATCGTTGGGCGACCAAAGAGCAATTGTACGGGTCCAGGCGGCGTATGCACTCGCGAGGGTCGGCGGGACCGGCGCGGTGTCAGGGTTGAGCGAGGCGCTCAACGATCGAAATCCCGCCGTGCGAGCCGGTGCCGCCGAAGCTATCGGCTATATCGGTGCGGACGCGAGCGGGGTCGCGTCCCTGCCGTTGCGAGGATGTCTTGGAGATTCTAATGTTCGTGTGCGTGTGTGCGCCGCCCGGGCCCTCTGGTTGATCAATCGGGATGCCTCCGCCGCCGTGCCAGTACTGGCCGCGGCTTTGCGCGAACCCGGTTCGTGGGAAGCCGCGCTCGCTTTGGGCGCCATGGGCTCCGCCGCGAGCAATGCTGTGCCGGCGCTCGTCGAGACCCTGAAACGCGAGAAAGTTCCTCGCCCGTTGCGCGAGACGCCGGTATCCGCCCTGGCCCTCGGCCATATCGGCGGCGCGTCGGTGCCCGCGCTCATCGATACCCTTGCCAACGCCGAACCGCGCGTGCGCACTTCAGCGGCGCTGGCGCTTGGGTTTGTTGGCGCGAAAGCCTCTTCTGCCACCAAACAACTCGTCGCTCTCCTTTCCGATCGCGATGGAAACGTTCGCCGGGCCGCGACTCTCAGCCTGGGGTCGATTGATCCGGGGCGCAAAGAATTGGTGCCGGCCCTCCTCGTAATGGCCAACGATGAGGATGTTTTTCTGAGCAGCCTGGCTTCTTCAACTCTCGAACGGATCGATCCGGACGCGGCGGCATCGGTGCGGCGAGAGTAAGGTTATTTCACTTCGCGGGCCTGTTCACGGCGATGGCGAAGATATTCCGTGAGGATCGGGATCATGGAAATCGCGATGATGGCAATGATCACAAATGAGAAATTCTTTTTGACGAACGCGAGATTGCCGAAGAATCGGCCCAGGAACATGAACAATCCCACCCAGATTAGTCCGCCTACCACGTTGTAAGCGAAAAATCGGGGATAAGTCATTCGGCCAATGCCCGCGACAAAGGGAGCAAAGGTGCGGATGATGGGGAGGAACCGCGCCAGGATAATGGTTTTGCCGCCATATTTCTCGTAGAAGGCGTGGGTGCGTTCGAGGTGTTTGGGATTGAGCCAGCGGGACCCCTTTTTGTGGAACACTTTCGGTCCAACATACGCGCCGATCCAATAATTGGCGGTATCCCCGAGCACTGCGGCTGCCCAAAGCAGGAAGAAAGCGAAGACAAAATTCAAGCCGTCGGGCCGGGCGCCGAGGGCGCCGATGGCGAACAACAACGAGTCTCCAGGTAAAATTGGGGTCACCACCAGGCCGGTTTCGGCAAAGATAATCAGAAAGATAATGGCGTAGACCCATGGCCCATAATTTTGGACCAATTGGTCGAGGTGCTTGTCGAGGTGAAGGACAAGGTCCACAAATTGCCGAATTAAGCTCATCAAAGGCTGCCATGGATACGAGACCCAGGTCGACACTGCCAGTAAAAACCGGCCTGAAGCGCCCTTTTGATACGCGGGGACAAAAATTTCAGTGACATTTAGGTTAAAATTTGTTACCACCATAGGCGAACAACGTTCCCACGAAGGAAAAAGCGTATGCGCAATAAGTGTATCGTTCTATTTGGTCTTCTTCTAAGTCTTGTCGGATCGGCACCTGCCGGCCTGGTCTTCAACATGAACAGCAGTTGGCGGTATCTCAAAGGGACCGCCGAAGCTTCCACGCCAATCAATGCGTGGCGCACGAATGGCTTCAACGATTCCACGTGGGTGACGGGAACGGCGCCGTTTTATTACGGGGAGGCGCTCAATGGGACGGTCTTGAGCGACATGCAGGGGGCCTACACCTGCATTTTCATGCGCAAGACGTTCAACATTGCCGATCCCTCCGTCGTCACCGGCATGGAGTTGCGAACCCTCTTGGATGATGGATGCATTGTGTGGATCAACGGCACGGAAGTGCTTCGTACGAACATGCCCTCCGGCCAACTGCCTTATAATACAAATGCGCTGGCGGCTCTGGAACCGGAGCTGCTGGTGCGTTCGCATCCGTTGCCCAATCCGGCGACATACCTGGTGGCCGGCCAGAATACGATCGCGATCCAGGCCTTCAACGCGTCGCTGGCTGGCAGTAGCGATTTCGTGATCGACGCGCAATTGATTGCGGCCATTCCCGACAGCGCACCGCCGACGGTTGCCAGTCACGTCCCTTCCACGACGATTGTCAACAGCCTGACTCAAATCACGGTGACGTTTAGCGAACCGGTGTCGGATGTGACAGCGGACGACCTGCTGGTCAATGGACAACCGGCGACGGGGGTGTTTGCAAACAGCGATTCCAGTTTCGCCTTTACGTTCCCCCAGCCGGCCTATGGGACGGTGCAGATCAGCTGGTCGTCGGACCCGCAGATACGCGATTACGCTTCCCCGCCGAACGGGTTCGATCCCACGGGACCCGGAGCGACCTGGCAATACAACTTCGTTGATGCAGCCGCGCCGTTCGTGGCATCGGTGATCCCCGAGAGCAACGCCGTCGTGCGCGCGCTGAACACCATCGAAGTGCGATTCAACGAACAGGTCTCGAACGTGGACGCGTCCGATCTGTTGATCAACGGAGTGGCGGCGACGAACGTCATCTCATTGCCGCCGCGGCAGTTCATCTTCGAATTCCCTCAGCCCCCGACCGGCGTGGTGAACGTCGTCTTTGCCGGTGGCCATGGTATCACAGACCTGGCGGGCAACCCCTTCGCCGGAGGAAACTGGTCGTACGTCCTGGACACCAATGTACCGCCCGAGGCGTTTATCATCACTGAGTTTATGGCGCGCAACGCACCGCCGGCGAATCCGCTTGGGGCCAATCTCAATATTCGCGATGAAGATGGCGACTACTCCGACTGGATCGAAATCCAGAACACAGCAACTGTCGCCGGCAATCTTAATGGATGGTTTTTGACGGATGCAGCCGGGAACCTGACCAAGTGGCGTTTCCCAAACATTGGCGTGCCTGCGGGCGGCTATCTGATCGTCTTTGCCTCCGGTAAAAACCGCACGAACATCTTCGGAAGGCTGCACACCAATTTTCAACTGGACGGGGGAGGGGAGTACCTCGCGCTCGTCGGCCCCAGGACGAATGTCATTTCGGAGTTTTCGCCCACCTACCCGGCGCAAAGCGAGGGTGTCTCATATGGGCGCGACCGCACCGATCCGAGTATCCTGGGCTTCTTCACCACGCCCACGCCCGGCGCGCCCAACAGCACCAGCGGAGCCGGATTTTCGCCGGACGTGATGTTCTCACGCGAGGAAGGCACATTCCTCGGGACATTTTCACTATCGCTTTCGACGATCGACCCAAACGCACAGATTCGCTTCGTGCTGGTTACGAATGCTGCCCAGGCAAGTTCGGCTGTCACCAACGTGCCGACAGCGACGTCGACTCTTTACACCAACCCGATCGTCGTCAGTCGCACCACCCAGGTGCGTGCTCGCAGCTTTGCGACCGGTTTGTTCCCCGGCAATCCACTGAGCAAGAGCTATATCCAGATAAACTCCAACGTCATGAATTTCAGTTCCGATCTGCCGCTGATCATCATCCACAATTTTGGCGCTGGAGATGCCCCGGGCAGCGGCGACCAGACAGCGGTGATAATGACCTTTCCAATAGACGAGGAGACGGGGCGAAGTTCGGTGACGAACAAACCTTCGTTGGTCACGCGTGCCGGCATCAATCGTCGCGGATCCAGCACGCAAGGTTATCCAAAAGCCGCGCTCGCGGTCGAACTGTGGGATGAATTCAACCTCGACAAAGCGAGCGAATTCCTGGGACTGCCAGGGGAATCAGACTGGGTGTTTTATGCGCCAAACCAGTTCGATCATCCGCTGATCCATAATCCGTTTGCCCTCGAACTAAGCAACGATGCAGGACGCTACGCGTCGCGCACACGCATGGCCGAAATATTTTTCAACATAAATGGCGGGCCCATCAACACGCCGACACCCTCTTCGGGCGACTACAACGGCATTTATGTCATCGAGGAAAAAATCAAAATTGATAACAACCGCGTCAATATTCCGAAAGTTCGGCAGGAGAACACCAACGCCCCGAGCATCACCGGTGGTTACCTGCTGAAGATCGATCGCCAGGACCCTGACGAACTGTCATTCAGCGGGGCGGGCACTTCGATCGTCTATCAGGATCCAGATGGAAGAGATCTGCAGCTGCCGCAATGGGATCCGCAAGAGCAATACATTATCAATTACTTCAACAACTTCGGGAATGCCCTGAACGGGGTGAATTACACGAACCCGATTACGGGCTATGCAGCGTGGATCGATGTCGAGTCCTGGATCGACCACAATCTGCTCAACGTCATCACGATGAACGTCGATGCCTTCCGCTTGAGTGGTTACTTCTACAAAGATCGAAATAAGAAGATCGAAATGGGTCCCGTATGGGACTTCGACCGCGCCATGGGAACAAGCAGCCGTTCGTCCGACCGCGACTGGCGGGCCTTCAATCCCCGGGCGTGGCGCGCTGCTGATCCGCTTGGGTCCTCGGATTACGGCACAGACTTTTTCAACAATGCGCCCCCTCCATGGTGGGGCCGTCTCTTTAGCGATGTCGATTTCCTGCAACGCTACATCGATCGCTACCAGGATTTCCGACAGGCAGGAAATGCGTTCGATACGAACCGTGTCCTCGCGATAATCGACCGTCAGGCGAACGAAATTCGTCAGGCCGAGCCTCGCGATCTGGCGCGATGGTCGGGTCAGGGTCAATCGGACAACGCGCCACGTTCCGGTTCGGTGACAGACCCAACGCCGCTGGCTCCCACGGCACCTTACACTTATGTCTTCCCGACACCTGGAACGTTTCAAGGTGAAATCGATTTCTTTAAGAAGTGGATGTACGACCACATCTATTTCATGGACACCAATTTCCTGGCGCGGCCCATCCTGGGAACTCCGGGTGGCGCAGTGAGCAATACGTTCGATCTTGCGATGGCAGGGCCGACCAACTTTGTCTCAGGGGTGGGTGCTACGATTTATTACACGCTGAACGGGACCGATCCTCGCCTGCCCGGTGGCGGTATTGCGCCAGCCGCGCAAATATATACAGGTCCCATTTCGATCTCGAACAACGTGCGGGTATTCGCTCGAGCTCGCAATCCCAACCACCGCAACCTGACGGGCACAGGAAATCCGCCTTCGACGACTCCATGGTCCGGTGCGGTTGTTGCCTCTTATTACTTCACGATTCCGAACCTTCGCATCACCGAGATCATGTATCACCCGGAGGCGCCGCCAGCCGGCAACACCAACGATGCCGACAATTTTGAGTACATCGAGGTGAAGAACATCGGTGCGAGCCCGCTGAACCTGGCAGGATTCCGAATTCGCGGCGGAGTGGACTTTGACTTTGGGCCGCAGGTCCTTGCCGCGGGACAGAGTGGCGTTGTGGTGGCAAACAACGCTTTGTTCATCTCCCGTTATGGAGCGGGTCGTTTGATCGTCGGCACTTACACCAACAACCATCTCGATAACGGCGGCGATCAGCTTAAGCTCGAAGGACCCCTGCGGGAACCCATTCATGACTTCAGCTATGATGATACGTGGTATCCAATCACCGACGGATTTGGTTTCTCTCTGGTGATCCGCAACGAAAATGCCGCGCTGAACACCTGGGGATTGGCGGCAAGCTGGCGGCCCAGCGGCGCTCTCGGCGGCTCGCCGTCAGAGGACGATCCGGCGCAGCCAAATTTCCCGCAGGTGGTGATCAACGAAGTGCTCACACATTCTGACCCGCCACCGCCAACAGATACCATCGAGCTGCTGAATCTTTCGGGCACAACTGCCAACATCGGTGGGTGGTTCCTTACCGATGATCTGCGGACACCGAAAAAATACCGCATCGCCAATGGAACAACGATTGGACCCAATGGCTATCTGCTCTTCAATGAAGGCCAGTTCAACGTCGGCCCGAATGGTTTCTCGTTGAGTTCGCTGGGCGAAGAGGTTTATTTGTTCTCTGCTGACGCCAACACCAACCTTACCGGCTATCTACACGGATTCGACTTTGGACCTGCGGCGAACGGCGTGACGTACGGCCGATATATCACGGTTTCAGGCAGCGAACAGTTTCCATCGCAGCGCAGCGCGACTTTGGGGTCGGCCAATTCAGGCCCTCTGATCGGGCCAATTGTCATCACGGAGATCATGTACCATCCGCCCGATATCTTCCGCCGCGGCGCCTTCGTCAACAATGTAGAAGATGAGTACATCGAATTGCGGAACATCACCGACGAGGCCGTGCCTCTTTATCATCTGGCCTATCCGACCAATAGCTGGAAGCTCACAGATGCGGTCGACTATGCGTTCCCCATGGGTGTTAGCATTCCGGCCGGAGGGTATGTTATTGTTGCCGGCATCGACCCGGCCGATCCGGGCAAGCTCAATAGCTTCCGCGCTCGCAACGGCATCTCCCCATCAGTGCCGATCTACGGCCCATTCAAGGGCAACCTTGATAATGACTCTGAAGCGGTCGAGTTGCGTCGTCCGGACAATCCGGAGCCGGCTGGTCCGCCCTTGTTCGGGTTTGTCCCGTACGTGCTTGTCGAGCGCGTTCGCTACAATGATGCGGACGATGTCACGCCATGGCCCGTTGCAGCCGACGGAATCGGACCTTCACTGCAGCGCGTTGACTCACTGGCCTATGGCAACGATCCCGCCAACTGGGTTGCGGCCGCGCGGACACCGGGTGCGCCATTTGGGGGCGGCTCCCCCCCCGCGATTTCGCAACAGCCGACGAACCGAACGGTCGTTGCGTATAACGACACATTCTTGTCCGTCGGGGCGTCCGGCGCAGGCCTGAGTTATCAGTGGCGCTTCGAAAGTTCCCCTGGCAATTTCCAGAATCTCGTCGGTGCGACTAACGCGGCGCTGGTCCTCACGAACGTCCAGGCCAATCAACAGGGGACCTACCAGGTGCTGGTGCTCAACGCTTCGGGCTCGACCACCAGCGGCAGCGCGTATTTGACCGTTCTGATTCCGGCGAACATTCTGCAACAGCCGCAGAACTGGCTTTCGACGCGCGGCTCAACCAATGAAGCGACTTATGGCTTCACGTTCAGCAATGCCGTGTTTTCAGTCAGCGCCGCCAGCAGCACGCCTATCAGCTATCAGTGGCGATATAACGGCGTCAACCTGGCTAATAGCGCCACCTATAACGGTGTGAACAGCGCAACCCTGGTTGTTAGTAATGTGACGTTGGATCACCAGGGTTCTTACGACTGTCTCTTGAGCGACAGTGTTGGCAGCGTGCGCAGCGCGCCGGCGACACTCACCGTTGCCGTCGTTCCGTTCATTACGCGGCAGCCGCAAGGCATTACCTTGTTACAGGGCGACAGCCTCGACTTGAGCGTCGAGCATCGCGGCAGTGCTCCGTTTGGCTATCGATGGCGCCGTGGCGGCGTGAGCATTTTCCCGGGCAGCGGCTTTACCAGCAATCGTGTTCTCTCCCTTGTGAACTTGCAAACCAACAGCACGGGACAAACTAATCCGTTTGTTTACAACGTCATTCTTACAAACCTTGCAAACTCCTCGCCGGGTATCCCCAGTTCGAATGCCCTTGTCTACGTTCTCGCCGATAGCGATGGCGATAAGGTCCCCAATTTGTGGGAAATACAGTACGGCTTCAATCCCAACGATCCCGCCGATGGCAACATCGACAGCGACGGCGACGGCATGAAAAACTTCGAGGAGTTCCGCGCCGGCACCGACCCGAATGATCCAAGCAGCTACCTCAAAGTGGACCTTACGCTCTCCGGCGGCGCCAATATCACATTCTTTGCCTCTTCGAACAGAACGTATGGCGTGGAATACAGCGAGGGTCTCGACAGCGGCGTCTGGAGCACTCTGGCGGAGGTCCTCATCCCGCCGGGGGCCGCCAACAGCAATCGCGTCGTTACTCTGCGCGATACCAATGCCGTTCCGAGTCGCTATTACCGGCTCGTAACGCCCATCAAGCAGGATTAATTACGACCTTTCACCGCAGCCCTCGCTGAACAACAGCGGGGGCTTTTATTTGGCGGTATTTTCCAGAAACAAGACCGCCGGTGCGTTGCTCTTCCAACGCTCCCGGACCGCCGCCGGGATCGGAATACCTGGCGGACCAAGCACGAGCGAGCCAAGGATAATATCGGCGTCACCATCGCCATCAAGGTCCTCGGCATCCATCGTGATCCAGCGGCCGTCGGCGTGCTCCGGGACTGTGGACGCTTTAAAGTTGAAATTCCCGCGGTTCTCCAGATAGACAAAACTTTCCTCTGGCGAAACGGTGTAGTCCGGAAAATAAGAAATCGCTGCGATATCGAGGTCGCCGTCCAAATCGAAGTCCATCGCTCGCGCTCCGTACGCCCCGTGCAGTGGAAAAAACCAGCGCTCCGCGAAATGGTTCTTACCGTCATTCAGGTAGATACGGATACCGTGATATGGCTTTGGCGGTGCAAATGACTCGCCGTTGTCGCCGTTGGTCGTTAGCAAATCGAGATCGCCGTCCTTGTCGAAGTCCACCAATTCAAAATAACTGTAGCCAAATGCCGGGTGCTGTTCCACGAGCGTCACCGGTGTGAACCGCCCTGCGCCCTGGTTCAAAAACATGTAAACCCCTTCCCGGGCTTGCCCCATGAGCGCCACAATATCGGGCCGGCCATCGTGATTCATGTCGCGTACCTCTGCTCGAATCGCCCCTGGCCGGTCCGTTAACACGTGTTCTTCAAATCCGCCGCCATCGCGGGCCTCGAACCAGGAAAGCTGTCCCCGGCGATTGCCAAATTGGCAGACCACAAAATCCTCATGCCCGTCTCCGTTGAGGTCGGCAGCGATGGAGTGAACGGGCCGGCGCAAATCCCCAAGGAGCTTGTCGATCTGCAACCCTGACTGATCACTGCCTGACTGATTACTGACTACTACCCCCCTAAGGCGCAGCAATTTGCCCTTCATGAGGTCCGAGGGAAATGCGCGCCCCACCAACGTGACATCCAGCCATTCTCCCCCCGAAGGCTTTCGGGGCTGCCCTTCTGCACTTGAAACAATGCTCACCGGACCACTGTCGAACTCGACGGCGAAGATTCGATTTCCCGCCGGGTCAAGTGCTTCAAGAGTATGCGTCATCGCGTCCCCCACATAAAGCCGGCCTTCCCTGATCACTGGCTTCTCCCGAAAGCTTTCGGGGCTGATGACTCTCCTTGCGGGATCGATGTGCGTCATGAGAGTCATCGGCGTCTGCCGGCTGTAAGCCAGTGGCTTGACCCGAAACTGCTTTGTCTGTCCTGCAATTGTCCCCCTCTGCGTTCTCAATTCTGCACTCTGCCTTCTGAACTCTGCACTGGTAGGGGCCCCTTGCGCGTAATACCTGAGGACCGCGTTCCAGTCCTCCCGATGGATGAGCGGTGTGTGTGGAAATACATCCGAATCACTGACCATCTCGCCGTTGGGCAACCGTTCGAGCTCTCCCGGCTCCAGCCCGAGCCAGCGAGCCATTTCGGGCAGCGCACCGTTCGTCCACGACGCTTTGTCCAGCACGGTCGGCTCGGGAAACAGATGGCAGGATTGGCAGTAGACGCGGGCGACTTGCTCACCGCGGCTTGACCGCCCTGGCAGTGAATTCCCTTTGCGCAGGGCGATCCAGCCAAGTGCAATTGTCAACAGCGCGATGACCGCGGCAACCAGCAGCCCTTTTCGCTTCATGTTTCGGACGACGTTTGCAATGAGACCATCCAATCGAAGTAGCGTCCAACCCTGAGATATGGCATACTTGCTGGGAGATCAGAATGAAGGCGACGTATTTTTTTGCGGCAGCGGCAGTTCTCGCCGTATTGGCGTCAGGTTGCGCGTCGACCGATTCGAAGAACGCCACCTACGATGCAAAATGGGTGGTAGTTTCCACGAATGAGCCGGCCTCCAGCGACACATTGGACCGCAGAGCCCCGAACGCTTTCGGGGGTGCACCCGCGCATCCTCCTTCGATATTGCTGGCGCCTGATGGCCAGAGTGCCCGCGAGGACATCGAAACCAATGGCATTCCTCCGGTGCTGAAAAAGAAGATGCTCGATGGCGAAGTGCTGACGCTTGCCGATATCGAAGACCTCGCCCATTACAAAGTGAGTGAAGGTACGATCCTGAAATATCTCCAGGCCACAGGCGCCATCTACGTTTTGCGAACTGAAGACGTCAACAGGCTGCAGCAGGCAGGGGTCAGCAAAGGTGTAATCGATTACATGCTTTCGACCGTGAACCAACGCCCCGTTCAGGTGGTGAAAAGGTACTATCGCTATTACAATTATGATCCCTCGTGGTACTACCCTTCTTACCCGTACTACCAATACTATTATCCGTACTATTCCTACCCGTACCATTCGCACGGATACTATCATGGTGGTGGCGACGGCGGAGGGCTGCGGGTTTACCGGCCGAGATAACCCGCGCTACGCTCGCGTTCGGACAAAGGACAAGAACTTACCGAAGTACGCTTTAGAAGCGTTTTGCCTTCCCGCTTCGCTCGCATTTTCCTTACGAATCAACGCGAGTTCACCCGCGTCCAGCCAAACGCCGCCGCAACCGGGACACTCGTCGACTTCCACCTGGCGCTTGTCGCTGAAGTAGTGGCGCATCATCACCAGGTCCGGGCATTTTGGACATTTACGACGACGGTTGTAATCCACCGGTCGCTGCTCGTCGCGGGGGATGTGGAGCAGCGGCGCACCTTCGAACTCCTGCGGTTCATCGACTTTCTTGAGTTCGAAATTGTCGAACCAGATGCCTCCGCAGCCGCCCTGGCAAACATCCACCGTCAATTTACCGACCGTTATGGGCGTGAGCGTAAAATCACATGCCGGACAGATCATAATTCCCTCGGCCATAGTCAACTGTCATGAGATGTTTTTCAACCCCGAAAGCATTCGGGGCTGTCTTGTCCACGCGTCGAGAATTGGGTATTACCAAGGCGTGAGTGCGACGTATGAAGTTTCCACCGACCCTGACCGCTTCGACATCGATTTGATCCACCGGCTTCTTCACGCCACTTATTGGGCTCGGAACATGCCCCGCCAGCTTCTCGAGAAGTCGATTCGGCACTCACTCTGTTTCGGCGTCTATTCGGGCGGCGCACAGGTCGCCTTCGCTCGCGTGATCACGGATCTTGCGACGTTCGCATACCTCAGCGACGTCATTGTCGTGCCCGAGCATCGCGGACGCGGAGTTTGCAAGCTGCTCATGCGAGCCATCCTCGCGCACTCGGAACTCCAGGGCTTGCGACGATTTGTGCTCGCCACTCGTGATGCGCACGGCCTTTACGCCCAGTTTGGCTTCAAACCGCTCCCTGCTCCGGAAGAGTACATGACAATTCACAATGAGAATGCCTACGCCGCCGTGGAGGACCTGCGATGAACACCGCCAATTCAGCGCCATGGCCGGATCGCATTGAAAGTGAGTCCGGGCTTGATGATCTTCTCACGCGACCCGCTCCGGCACTGGTCGACTTCATCAAATCTCTCCCGAGTCCGTTGCTGGTGCTTGGCGCCGGCGGCAAAATGGGACCGACATTGGCCGTTCTTGCCCGCCGCGCCGCGGAAGCCGCCGGTCATCGGCTCGATGTTATCGCAGTCAGCCGGTTCAGCGATGAGCGGGCGCGCGCGTGGCTCGAAGAGCGCGGGGTGCGAACCGTCCCATGTGATTTGTTCAAAGCGCGCGATATTGAAAAATTGCCTGAGGCGAGTGCGATCGTGTACCTGGTGGGTCTAAAATTTGGGACCGAGGAAAATCCGTCCGCGACCTGGGCCGCAAACACGATCGTGCCGGCACGCGTCTCAGAACGGTTCCCCCGGGCGCGCATCGTTGCGCTGTCGACTGGCAATGTTTACCCCCTTTCAGAAGTCAAACGCGGCGGATCATTGGAAGGCGACTCGCTCACGCCCGTCGGCGAATATCCTAACGCTGCCGTCGCGCGGGAGCGTATCTTCGATTTTTACTCGCGCAGCCAAAACACAAGCCTGGCAATCCTGCGATTGTTCTACGCCGTCGAACTCCGTTATGGTGTGCTTGTGGATGTCGCGCAGAAAGTCCACTCCGGCGAGCCCATTGATCTCACGAACGGGTACTTCAATTGCATCTGGCAAGGGGACGCCAATGAGATGGTGCTGCGCGCGTTGCCGCTTGCAGGTTCACCTCCTTCGGTTTGGAATCTTTGCCGTCCGGAGGTTTTCTCGGTGCGCGACGTTGCCACGCGTCTGGGGCAGTTGCT
>Ga0193697_1000019_pt1 | contig 57627 bp, 37 predicted proteins | sample L3m2metaG_FD_145073 | JGI IMG/M metagenome (GOLD analysis project Ga0193697, IMG submission 145073) | Soil microbial communities from a riparian zone of the East river system, Colorado, United States - L3m2 | ecosystem: Environmental > Terrestrial > Soil > Riparian zone | place: USA: East River...
CTGTACCAGAGATAATCCTCGTTGCGGCCCCACACTTCGGAGGGGAGCATGCAGCGTTCATCGCCGCTGATTTGACCGAAATCGCCCAGATGATTCCATTGCGCGACAAGGAGATCGCGTTTGAGCGAACGGCCAAACTGCACGAATACCTCGTCGAATGCTTTTTTGTTGGCGATCTGGGAAAAGCGCAGCATCTCACGGCGGAGCGGAGTTGATTTAGCGGGATCGTGCCAGGCGACGATTTCGTCGAACTGATGTGAATCCAAATTTGTGATCGCAAAAGACTTCAGTTGCTCTGGGGTGAATCGCTTTCGAAGGTATTGGCGAAAAGCACTCACACAATGCGGGCACAGGCAGTCGTGGCGGTAAAAGTAGTTCGCGATGAAACCGTCCGCGCCTTGCGCGATACCGAAGCGGACCCACGCCTTCAGGACTTCGCGCCAATGCGGGTTGTTGAGGCACGCCCAGTACTCGCGCATGCCGCCGATGCCGTAGGTTTTGTCCGAGATTGGCTTTCCCGAACCATCCCTTTCCAGGAAATCGAGGGGATCCGCGACGGGTTTTGGGCCGAGGAGTTTCTCATCCCACTGATCGCGATAAAAGCGGAAGAAGCCGCGCGGACCTTCGACACTTTCAGGGTCGCCAACGAGAAACTTCACGTTCATGTGGCCGACAACTTTTGCGCCCCGCGCATGCAAGTCGCCATTAAGGCGCTTGAACCATTCGGCGCATTCGCGGTGGCCTCGCACGGGGAGATGCGCCGGATAGCCGCTGCCGAAGGGCGTGTCGGCGAGACTCCAGAAGTGCGCACCGTAGAAGCCCACCTGCACGACTTCTGGTTTTGATTCGTCTATGAACGGAAGGTACCCGGGATCTGCGTAGTCAGCCCAATGGGCCACCAAGCGCGTAAACTCGAATCGTTCGGCAGCGGGACTGGCAATCGTCGAAAGCGCAGTCAACAGTGAGGTCCACAACACGATAGATCTATTCGCATTCATCTCCTGCCGCGTCAGTGGATCACGGTCATCCGCCCAAGTTGGGCAAGTTGTTTCGGGGCATTCACCGAGGCGACAATAATGACAGTGTTGCCTTTGTGCACCGGCTTTCTTCGGCACGATAGAGAGGAATTTTCTGCCCAGCACGCCCCAGTGATAGAGACTAGGAGCAGGAGTAAGGCTAAGAGCGGGAGTAAAAGGCACCCCCCCGGGGGGTAGGTGCCAGAAATGTGTTGGTTTTGCATTCCGGTTGCGGCGATTCGGAAGGAGTAAGCTACAGTAGCAGAAGGGGTTAGCGCAGATCTTGTTGAGGCGCGAAGTGAAGGTGCCCCCCAGGGGGGGAGTGCCAGAAAAGTGTTGGTTTTGTGTTGGTTTTGCACGCGGTTGTTCAAAGTTCAAAGTTCAAAGTTCAATGGTTTCCCACTCCCCTCGCGAAGCCCGCAAGGTGCGAAATATCCTCGAGCAGTGCGTGTTGCCCGTTTCCAGGGACTCAAATTCCGTTAACTCTCCCGAACGGTCCCTCACAGCGTGCCGCACCTCGTAACTTCCCCGCTTAGTTCGCGTGTGCCTCCTTCAGTTTTGTTGATCTTGCGCTTAGTAACACAGGGCTGGTTCTACACCCGGCCTCCATGCGCGTTGAAGCGTTCGTTCCGTTCGTTTCGTTCGTCGTCCTTAAAAACCATTTGGCTGATATCTATCTCGGCCATGGCCTATCGAAGGGTTATGCGGGCTGATTTATGCAAGGCTTGAGGACTTACTGAATTTCTCGCAACCTGTCGTTGAATGGAAGTGCTTGTCAGCGTGATGGTCTTGCCTCAGCCGTGGATTTATCGTTGTCACGGTCCTGCTCGTGCTCAGTGTACAATCTTCAGGACCGACCCCTTTCCAACCGATCCGAGTTATTGCGGAACGTTCGGCGGCAACTACTCATCGCACATCGGCGATTACGATACTGCGGTTTCTGACAATAATTTCGTATATTATTCGTGGTCCGATGGCCGAAACACCTGCACTAATGGTGGCGTCATTCGAAACCAAGCGGATATTCGGTTTATCAGAGTGTCGTGGCCGAAGTGAACGTGACGCCCAAAATTGTCGCTTTATGAATGCCTTAGCCAAACTTCTGTTGATTGCGCCGATAACGTTGATGGTGAACGATGTCCGTGCACAAGGCGTCGTGAATTTCCGGAACAATGTGATGACCGACCCACCAGATCGCCGCGTGCGCGATACTGACGGCACACCTCTGTCAGGAACCAACTTCATTGCTCAACTGCTCTATCAGGACAGGTCTGGCACATGGGTCGCTCATCCCGGAATAGCGCAATTCTCCACTAGTGCGGCGAATGCCGGATTTTGGAGTGGTGGCTCTCGAACGCTTGTCAATGCCGGCAGTCCCGCACTCTACCAGACGGAACCTGTCAACTTGCAGGTGCGCGTCTGGGACGCCGGCTTCGGGGGGCCCCTGACGTTTGACGAAGCAGTTGCTGCGGGCATGAGATGGGGCAACTCCACCATCTTCGTGTACATTGAGGAATGGGATCTGCCGCGCGGGACAGATGACACTCAGATGAAGGATTTCCTGGGTTTTACCCTCGTCCCGGAACCAAGTACTTGGGCGCTGTTGGCGCTCGGCGCAGGCGGGTTGCTTTGGCGATATCGCAGGTCGAAGTGAATCCGCTCGCCAAAATCCTGTTGATTGCTCTGATACCATTCGCCGCGGGCGATCGTTTTGCAAAGGGAATCGATGATTTTCGGAACAGTATCCTGACTGGCCCGCCGTTGGGACCGGATCGCCATGTCCCCGATGTGGTCGGGACACCTTTACCTGGGAACCAACTTCTGAGGAGTACCCGACGACGCACTATGAGCTTACAGCTTTCGAGAAAGATCAGACAGTATGTGCTTGAAAGGCAGAAATTCCGCGATGAATCGGCAAAACGGCAGTCGGGCGCAACTAAGGATGCGCCGGGTGTTGTCCCGTCAGCGCAATGAAAGTGGAGAAACCGTTATCATTTCACCCATCCGAAATGGCGACCCATCCAGTAAGGCAGCAGGAAGTAAGCGCCATCGTCCTCGAAATTTCCATTGTCGCCGCCATCGGGCCGGTAAGGATTGCTGTTCCATTTTTCAACCGGGCGCTCGTCGGGAGCGAGGGCTTCAGTCAATTGTTTGCGACCTGTGCGGTCTTTATCGGACTGAAATTTGACGTCGAGCCGATGTGAGTTGCGCACGCTCCATTTGATTTGGTCCATGGGAATGCGCTCCAGAGTGCGTCGTGACTCGTCGCGAACTTGGTCCGTCATCGAACCGGCGCCACTTGCGAAGGAGATGTAGTTCCAGAGAGGATTCATGTCGGATCGGATTTGACCCCAGGTGAAGCGCAGACCGTCGAGGTAGATGGCGCGCAGTTTAGGATCCTTCTCGTAGCGCAGAAGCGGGTCGTAACTGAGATAAGCAAGTTCATCGTCGGAAAAATTGATTTCGCCGCCACCCGGCCAGCGACGGTAATGGCGCATGTGTTCGGCGTAACCGCGGCGAATTCGGTCCTCATACGCGGCGGCGTACTTTTGCGCGCCGGTAATGTGGTGAGCCGTTTTGAGGAAGGCGAGCAATTCGACGGAACGCAGGGCCGCCTCGTATTTGCCTTCCTGGGTTGCGAAGTAGCGCTCCGACCATTGGCCCCAACGGGTCGGTTTGCCGTCCAGATCAATCAAGTCGTAATCGTGTTGAATCAGGTGATCGGTAATGCGAGCCACCACGGCAGCGATGTCGCGTTTGTCTGAGTTATCGGCGACCAGATCGAAATAGATCGCGTAGCCAAAATAGTGTCCAACGAGTTCGTCGGAGCTGGTGTCGCCTTTCCAAAGCCACTGGCCATCAGTGGTCGCATGCCATTCCCCGCCGTGGGGCAACTTTCGGCCGGGCGGCAATTCGTTCGTGGACATGAAGGAGCGGGCGGGAAAACCCGGGTGTCCGGTGATCTCTTCAAGGCGCATCAGCAGGCGCACGGAACGCTGTGCACGAGCACGGGCCGTCGGATCATGGGTGACGGCATAACGATAGGCCTGCGAGCCTAAGTAAATCGCCGTCCATAAACCGTCATTATCGGCATCCTGCTTGACGCTCGTCGCCAGGTCGCCGGCAGTCCGAAGGTGTGAATCGGCCACCATTCCGTGGCGGACGTGACGTGTTTCGACGCGTTCCTCGAAGAGATTCGCTTTCTGTTCCAAGGTTATCGGACGCCATTCGATGAGCGATACCCCGGTTTTCGTTCGCACCCAAACTTTCCGGTGTGCGCCGGTTTCATCCGGATAAATGTTGAGAACGCTGTCATCCAGAAGCCAACGACGCCCGTAGAAGTATTGCCACCGATCCCAGCGGTGACGCGCTTTGGCATCGAAGCGTGCCGCGCCTTCATTTGACCCGAGCCAGATCGCGCCGGATTTTTCCTTCGCGTAAACCCTGAGATTTGCGACCGGCCCAGCTTCATCGCCGGACCAGGAGGCAGGCGTGCTTTCGGTCTTTACGGCTGCAGGGATTTCGCGGGCATCCGGAGCAAAGCGTGTCGCAAATTTTTGATTCTCGGCGCAGGCCAGGCCCTGAAAGAGCGAAACGATTATGAGAATCCATTTCATGGTGCGAAGTGATCATGTTTCGCCTGCCCCGGCTTGGCAATCTTTGTTCGGGTAAGCACGAAAACAGGCTTTGAAGGCGCGTCAAAGAGTGCTATGGATTGAAGCATCAACCATAGCCGCCCGGTGAAGATCGCACCGACACCTGAGAACGAAGGTCAGCGCCTCATCGCGTTACGGCGTTACAGTATTCTCGACACGCCCGCCGAAGCGGCCTTCGATGAGTTGACGAGTCTGGCTGGGACGCTCTGCAACGCCCCCGTCGCCTTCGTGGGCTTTATTGACGAGGGCCGCCAATGGTTCAAGTCGCGCACGGGCGTTGATTTCGCCGAGGTGCCGCGTCATCTCGCATTTTGTTCGCATACGATTCTGGAGGATAAATCGCTCGTCGCCGAAGACGTGAGCGGTGACGAGCGTTTTCGCGACAATGAGTTATGGCAGCGGAAAGTCGGCATTCGGTTTTACGCCGGTGCGCCCCTCATCTCACCTGACGGCCAGGCGCTGGGCACGGTTGCAGTGTTGGATCGCAAGCCGCGGCGGCTTGATCGCCATCAGGTGCATGGCCTGGAAGTGCTGGCGCGGCAAGTGATGGCGCAATTGGAACTGCGCCGTCACCTTGAAGATCTCGCGCGCACGATCGAGGAGCATAAGCGCACCGAAGATCGGCTGCGAAACTCCGAAGCGTTTTATCAGACGCTGGTCGAGACGCTGCCACAAAATATTTTGAGGAAGGATGCGCAGGGGCGGTTCACTTTCGCGAACCGCAAGTTTTGTCATTCGATTGGAAAGCCACTCAACGAGATCGTCGGGAAGACGGACTTCGATTTTTTTCCGCCCGAACTCGCCAACAAGTATTTGCAGGACGATTTGCGAGTGATGTCCACGCTGGAGAACCTCGATACGGTCGAAGAACACGTGACGCCTGGCGGCGAGCACCTGTTCGTGCACGTGATCAAGACGCCGCTGTATAACGCCTTTGGGCGCGTCATCGGCATCCAGGGGATCTTCTGGGATGTCACACAGCGCAAACGCATCGAGCAGGAATTGGAGCATACGCGCGACGCCGCGTTGGAATCAGCGCGGGTAAAAGCGGCGTTCCTGGCAAACATGAGCCACGAAATTCGCACGCCGATGAACGCGATTGTTGGAATGGCGGGGCTGCTGCTCGACACGCGATTGACTGAGGAACAGCGGGAATTTGCCGACACGATTCGCGACAGCACCGACTCGCTGATGGCGATCGTCAATGACATCCTCGATTACTCAAAGATTGAGGCAGGCAAACTCAAACTGGAGGTGATCGACTTTGATCTGCGTGAAGCAGTGGAAACGACGGTTGAGATGCTGGGCGAAGTTGCGCGCAAAAAGGAAATCGAGCTTGGTTGTTGGATCGAGCCCGATGTTCCGATTTTCCTGCGCGGTGACCCGAGCCGGGTGCGCCAGGTGCTTGCAAATCTCCTGAGCAACGCAGTGAAGTTTACGGAGCGCGGCGAAGTCCTGGTGCGCGTCGGCACGTTAAGCGAAACTCAGGATCACGCGGTTCTGCGATTCTCCGTGAGCGACACCGGCGTAGGAATCGACACGAAAGCTCTCTCTCACATTTTCGCGCCGTTCTCGCAAGGCGATACGACGACCACCCGCCGCTACGGAGGCACGGGACTCGGCCTCTCGATTTGCAAGGAGTTGGTCGATCTGATGGGAGGAAAGATCGGATGCGAGACGAATGTCGGACGAGGTTCGGCGTTTTGGTTTGAGCTCAAGCTCGCGAAACAGCGCGGTGAAGCCGTTCACTTTAAAGATGCGTCGAAGCTGGATCGCGCGCGAATCCTGATTGCCACCGACCACGACGGCACCCGCAAAATTCTCGAGCAACAATTGCGGGGTGCCGAACTCAAACAGTTGACCATGGCCACGGCTGAGCTGGCGGTGGAGAAGTTACGCCGCTCCGCCGAGGAAGGAGCCGCTTTTGATATCGCGATTCTAAACAGCGAGGATGCTGCGATGGAGAGCCTGGCGCTGGCGCAAGCGATCACGGCCGACGCGCCAATTTCTTCCACGAGGCTGGTCGTGATAGCGCCGCTGGGCAAGCGGCTTGGCACCGGGGTCATGCATCAGGCCGGCATTTCGGCGTGTCTGGTCAAGCCATTGCGCCAGTCGCGTCTGCTCGATTGTCTGGAGGATGTGATGAATGCCAGCGGGCCTGTTTTCGCGCAGACCAGTGGTCCAGCTCATGGCACTGTTCATATGAAGCGGGTCCGTGTGCTTGTCGCCGAAGACAACATCGTGAACCAACGGGTGATTGTGCGGCAACTTCGCAACCTGGCGTTCAATGCAGACTCGGTGGCCAATGGAAAAGAAGTACTCGAAGCGTTGCAGAGGGCGCCGTACGACATTGTGTTGCTCGACTGCCAGATGCCTGAATTTGACGGCTACGAGGTCGCGCGCAGAATTCACAGGGAGGGACTGGCTGCTTTCAAATCGATCCCGTACCTGGTCGCGCTGACGGCCAATGCCTTGCCGGGGGATCGGGAGCGGTGTCTGAGCGCGGGGATGAACGATTATCTTACCAAGCCGGTCCGGTTGGAGTCCCTTGAAGGGGCTTTGCAGCGTGCATTGCTCAAAGTCCAACCGACCCTGGCGGGCCGACCCAGTGAACCCGCCGAAAGCCCGCTTGACGAGAGAGTTATCGCCGGTCTCCGTGAGTTAAGCGAGCCGGGCCAGCCCGAGCCTTTGCGGGAGATCATGGAGCTGTTTTTCAAGGACGCCCAACCCCGGCTGGAGCGGATGAATTTCGCCCTGGACCGGAAAGATTTCCCTACCCTCGCGCTGGCCGCCCACAGCCTGAAGGGCAGTGCGAGCAACCTTGGGGCGCGGCGGCTGGCGGAACTCTGCGCGGCCCTTGAAAAACAGGCCCGGGCCAACGATTTGACCGAAGCGGCAAATATATTGCTGGAGACAATGGGTGAGTTCCACCGGGTGGAAGCTGCACTTGTTGCCGAATTGCAGAAATAACGCGCCGAACGGTCATGCAGAGCAGTGAAAAACAGGGGGATTCCGTATCCCTTGCTCGGGTCCTTCTTATCGAAGACGACCCCGAGATGCTGGAGATTCTTGCCCCATCTATGGGCGAAGACGGCCTTTTGCTCGACGCGATCAGCAATGGCCGCGAGGCGGTGGCCGAAATTGCCCGGCAAAAACCCGATTTGGTGCTGTTGGATCTTGGCCTGCCCGGGATTGACGGCCTGAAGGTGCTGGAGGCGATCAAGGCCGATCCCGCGCTGAGCGGCATCCCGGTTGTCGTCATCACGGCCTGGAACAGCACCGAAGACAAGGTGCGGGCTTTCGAGATTGGGGCTGTGGATTACATCACGAAGCCGTTTGAGCCCACGGAGTTGCGCGCGCGGGTTCGCTCAACGCTGAAAACCAAACGGTTACAGGACGAACTGACGCGAGCGAACGATGAGCTGGAAAGCGCGCGTTCCGCCGCCGAAGAGACGGCACGGGCCAAGGCAGGTTTCCTGGCCAATATGAGCCACGAAATTCGCACGCCGATGAACGGCGTGATCGCCATAACAGGATTGCTGCTTCAAACCGATTTGCATCCTGAACAGCGGGACCTGGTGGAGATGATCCGTGCGAGCGGTGAAGCGCTGCTGACGATCATCAACGATATTTTGAATTTCTCGAAAATCGAATCCGGCAAACTCGAACTGGAACATCGGGCCGTCGATCTTCGCATCTGCGTCGAGGAATCGCTCGACATGCTCGCCTCCAAGGCGGCGGAAAAGCAGCTCGATATTGGCTATGAAATAGGCGATGGCGCGCCGGCGGAAGTTATTGGCGACGCGACGCGGCTGCGGCAAATCCTGGTAAATCTCCTTGGCAACGCGCTCAAATTTACGTCGCAGGGCGAAGTATTTGTCAGCGTACAGGCACATCCATTGCCGCGCGGAGCCGAGCCTGGCGGCCAGGAGTTCCCGGTACCAGGGAGCCCCTGGTGGGAAGTTCATTTTGCGGTGCGCGACACCGGGATTGGGATTTCTCCCGACAAGCTGCACCGGCTTTTCCAGAGCTTCTCGCAAGCCGATAATTCGATCTCGCGCGAATACGGGGGCACGGGCCTGGGCCTGGCCATCAGCAAGGGATTGGTTGAGGTCATGCAGGGGCGGATGTGGGTGGACAGCGTGCCGGGCCAGGGTTCGACATTCCATTTTACGTTACCGCTGCAATCGACACCCACCGAATCGACCGTGGGCCAACGGCATCCTGAGCTCGCCGGCTTAAGAGTGCTTATCGTAGAGGATAACCCGTTGCATCGGCATGTTCTCAGCCGGCTTGCCGGGAAATGGGGCATGCAGAGTCGCGAAGCAGCCAACCGTGCGGAGGCGATTTCGCACCTGGACAGCATCGATCTGGTGCTGCTGGACCAGCAGTTGCCCCCCGGGGAAGCGAGCGCGTTGTTGCGAGAGATCCGGCAGCATCGGCGGGGCAAAGCGGTGCCGATCGTTTTCATGAGCTCGCTCGGGTGCAAGACCGAGCAGGAGCCGAATACGAGTTGCATAAGCAAGCCGGTCAAGCCCGCTCAATTGCAGTCGGCAATTCTGCGGGTCGCCTCGGGAAACACGCCGGCGCCCCGTGCTGCTGCGGCCGGGACGACAAAGAAGATCGACAACACTCTGGCCAGCCGTTTTCCGCTCCGCGTGCTGCTGGCTGACGACAATCTTATCAACCAGAAAGTGGCCCTGCGACTGCTTCACCAGATGGGTTACAAGGCCGATATAGCTAATAATGGCCGCGAAACTATTAGCGCTTTGGAACGCCAGCCTTATGACATCATCTTCATGGATGTCCAAATGCCGGAGCTCGATGGTCTCGAGACGACGCGACGAATTCGGCGACGGCAGCAGGATCCGACGGCGCCACCACATCTTCGCCGGCCGATTATGATCGTCGCCATGACCGCCAACGCCTTGCAGGGGGACCGTGAAAAATGCGTCGCCGCGGGAATGGACGAGTACATTCCGAAGCCCGTACGGCCCGAGGTATTGCAGGCCATCATAGAGGCGGCCGCTTGCAAGCTCGGGGCGCAATCCGGCGAATTCGGTTTTTCGGTAGCGACTCACGTTTCATTTCAATCGGAGTTAGCGGTGAGCGAAAATGCTTCGCCGGTCGATATGGCGCGGCTGGTCGAGTTTTCGGGCGATATGGCCGAGGGACTACAGGAACTCGTCAGCCTTTATTTGAACCAGACCTCACAACAGCTCGAGCTATTGCGGGCTGCGATCGAACAAGGGAATGCCGAACGAGTCAACCGGCTCGCGCACAGCTCGGCTGGCGCCAGCTCGACCTGCGGGATGGTCACAATCGTGCCTATTCTGCGCCGGCTCGAGCACATGGGCGCGGAGAACGATCTTGCCGAAGCGCCGCAGGTCTTTGCGGCGATTACGCGCGAATTTCAACGTATCCGGAATTTCCTGCAAAGTCATCCGAAGCTGCTTTCTGCCGCATAACCCCGCACGTCCAATGAAAAAGATACTCATCATTGAAGATGACCCGATCGTGGCTCACATTTACCAGACGCGGCTGGAAAAAGAGGGTTACCAGGTCGAGACCGCGCCCGATGGCCAGAGCGGGTTCTATCGCATCCACGAGTTCAGGCCCGACGCCGTGCTGCTGGACCTGATGCTGCCGAAGATGAACGGCGTGGACATTCTGAAGAAAATCCGCGCGCAGGCGCACTTCGCGCAAACACCGATTATCGTCTTCACCAACGCGTACGTCCCGAACATGATCCACGAGTCGTTCAGCGCGGGAGCCCCGCAGGTATTCAACAAGGCCACGTTAACGCCACGGCAGATCATCGAGGCATTGCAAATGGCCATCGCCTATTCCTCGGGCACGCCTCCGCCCTCCGCAAACACAGGCACGTCGGAGAAGGGCAGTGCCGCCGCAGGCGATGCGCCAGCCTCTGGGGGCACCCCCCGACCGGCGGCTCAAAATGTCGTGCCGATTGCGGAATTGGAGGGCGACGCGAAATTCCAGGCTGAATTGCTGAAAACGTTCCTCGACGCCGCGCCTGAGACTCTCGCCCAATTGCGCAAGGGCATGCAGGAATTCACCAAGATGCAGGATGAAGCCTCCCGCTTGCCGCACGTGCTGGAACTCTATCGCAAAGTACACGCATTGACCGGCAGCGCGGGTCTGGCGGGGTTGCACGATATTTCGCAGATGGCCGCGGCGCTGGAGGTGCTGCTCAAGGAGCTCTACGAAAAGCCGAAGAACATCAACGCCTCGACTCTGCGTACCGTCGCAGCCTCGATCGATTTTGTTGGCGAGTTGGTCACCAAAGGCACCGATTGCGATCTCATTCAAGGCAATCCAGTCAACATCCTGGTAGTGGATGATGAGATTCTGTCGCGCCGCGCCGTCACCTACGCGCTGGAGAAAGCAAATCTTAAGGCCCAGAGCGTCGAAGAACCGCAAGTGGCGCTCAATCTTGCGACCGAACAGGTATTTGACCTGATCTTTCTCGACGTGCAGATGCCGGGGATGGATGGCTTCGAGCTCTGCACAAAGGTCCGCGCGTTACCGAACAATAAGAACACCCCCATCATCTTCGTTACGAGCCTGACGGACTTCAAAAGCCGCGCGCGTTCGAGCTTGAGCGGTGGCACTGATTTAATCGCCAAACCTTTCATGTTTATCGAACTGAGCGTCAAAGCGCTCACCTATGTGCTGCGCGGGCGCCTGATGAAGGTCAAAACCGGCCTTCCTCCGATGGCGCCGTCGCTTGCGGCATAACAAAAGATGCCATTCCGGAGCGAAGGCAGGTTGCCTCGAAGAGTCTGTTTTGACGCTGCTTTGACAAATCCCCTTTCCGATTAATACCCTCATCGCCAATGGAAAGTCTCCACGCTCCGTGGCGAATTCAATACATTCTGGCGCCGAAACCGCCGCCGTCGGACGTGTCGCTTTTCACGCGCGCCGCACAGTCCAGCGATGACATTGCCAATTACGTGCTGGCGCGCGAGCGAACGTGCTTCGTCATGCTCAACGCTTATCCCTATGCCGGCGGCCATCTTATGGTGGCGCCTTACAAACAAGTGCCGGATTTCAACGGCCTTACCGATGACGAACTTTTGGACCTCCTGAAGCTCACGCGCCGCTCGCAAAATGTGCTCACCCGCGTCATGAAGCCGGACGGCTTCAACATTGGAGTCAATCTCGGCAAAGTCGCCGGCGCGGGTATCGCGGAACACCTCCATGTGCACGTCGTCCCGCGTTGGAACGGTGACACGAACTTCATGCCGGTCATTGCCGGGGCAACGGTCATGCCTCAGGCGCTCGCCGACCTTGCCGAACAGTTGCGAGGAGCGTTTACTGAGGCTTAAGCGGCAATGGCGACCGAAACTTTGCACTTCGAAAACGCGCGGTTTGCGCAGCAACTCTTCAATAGTGACACGGCCAACCTGCGGCTCGTGGAGGAATTGCTCGGTGTCAAAGCAACTTCACGCGAAGGATGGATCAAGCTCGAAGGATCTGCCGAGGGGATCGAACGCGCGAAGCAACTGTTCCAACTCCTCGAGGGGTCCGTCAAATCCGGTTCGCCGGTGCGCAATCGCGAGTTCAGCCAGGCCGTAAGCATGCTCAAACAGGAAGGCGTTTCGGCGCTCAAAGACATGTACGCCGAGCGCATCCACACCTCGACGAAGAAAGCGAACGTCACGCCGAAAACGACCGGCCAAAAACGTTATGTGCAGGCCATCCGGCAGCACGACATCACTTTCGGCATCGGCCCGGCGGGCACGGGAAAAACGTATCTCGCCATGGCCATGGCTGTATCGGCTCTCCGAGAAGAAAAGGTCGGGCGTATCATTCTCACGCGGCCAGCTGTCGAAGCGGGCGAAGCGCTCGGGTTTTTGCCCGGGGATCTCTACGAAAAGATCGCGCCGTATCTGCGGCCCTTGCACGATGCGCTCCATGACATGCTCCCGGCGGAAGAAATCCAGAAGCATACCGAGCGCGGTATCATTGAGATCGCTCCGCTCGCCTACATGCGTGGACGCACCCTCAATCACGCCTTCATCATCCTCGACGAGGCCCAGAACTCAACGGCCGAGCAGATGTTCATGTTTTTGACACGCCTGGGGCACAATTCGAAAGCGGTAATTACCGGTGACATTACGCAGATCGACTTGCCGCCCCATAAACACTCCGGTCTGGTGGAGGCGAAGCGCGCCCTCAAGAACATCGATGGAATTGCGATTATTGAGTTCACGCGCAAAGACGTCGTGCGGCACCCGCTGGTGCAACGCATTATCGAGGCATACGAATTGCACCGCGGCACAGAAAGTTCGGAAAATAAATGACGCTCGGCCTGCGGAACCGGCAGCGCGTTTGTCCGATCGATCTGCGCTTATTTCGACGCATTCTCCGCTACGTTCTCTCTCATCGTTTCAAAAGCTCCGAATGCGAACTCTGTTTTCATCTCGTCGAATCCGACGAAATGGCAAAGCTCAACGAGAAATTTCTGGACCACGTTGGGCCGACAGATGTTATCACCTTCGACCACGGCCAGCCGAAATCTGCCCTGCACGGCGAGATTTTCATCTGCCCCGAAGTCGCCGTTTCCCAGGCAAAACAATTTCGCACTTCGTGGCAGGAGGAAGTTGTGCGCTACGCGATTCACGGCCTGCTGCATCTGCAAGGTTATGACGATCTTGCCGCTCCTGCCCGTCGAAAAATGAAACGGGAGGAAGAACGCTTGCTGGCTGACGTCGCAAAGCACTTCGCATTGGCGCGATTGCAACGGTCGCGAGCAAAGTAAGATGGACGAACGCGCGACCGGCATCGTTCTGCGCACTCGGCTGTTGACAGAGTCGAGCCTCATCGTGCATTGGCTGACGCCCGATCTCGGCCGCCTCGCTACAGTCGCAAAAGGTGCGCGGCGTCCCAGGTCGCCATTGCGCGGGAAGATCGATTTATTTTACAGCGCGGAATTCAGCTTCGCGCGCAGCCGGCGTTCCGATCTTCATAACTTGCGCGAAGCGAGCTTGCTGGCGACACGCGATCAACTTCGCCGGGACATCGGCTACGTCAACCAGGCTTCCTACTGCGCGCGACTGATCGAACAGACCACGGAGACCGAGGCGCCGTTGCCGGAGATTTACGACCTTTTCGCCACATTTTTGGATGCACTCCCAATTACACCGCCAAAACCGCTAATGATCTTCGCGTTTGAGGCGAAGCTTTTGCAGGAACTCGGCTTAAGTCCTCGCGAAGGGAAGATGGTCGCCACGATTGAGAGGCTGGTCGCGATGGGCTGGCTGCAGATTCAACAACTTACGCTCACTGAGACTGAGACGCGCGAATTGCGTCAGTTCCTCCATGGCTTCTTGATTTATCACCTCGGCAAAATCCCTTCCGGGCGGAGCAGCGTGCAATGACGCACACTTGAATAAGCAGTGTTTCATGGCCTATGTTGCCCGTAGCAATGAAACGGCTTCTCTGGTTTTTGATTGCGGCGGCAGGGCTTGCCATGCCCTCGCTGGCGAAGCTCTCGTCCGAGCGGGCGGCGGCATTACCGAAGCCGGCCACACGCACGATCAGTTTCAAAGATGACGTGAAGCCGATCCTCGAAGCCCGCTGCATCAAGTGTCATGCCCGCGGCCGCAGCAAGGGTGGTCTGCACCTCGATAACCGCGATCTGCTTCTCAAAGGCGGCGATTCCGGCCCCGCCATTGTTCCCGGAAAAAGCCAGGAAAGCTATCTGATCGAGCTCGTTTCCGGCCTCGACCCCGACAACGTGATGCCCAAGAAGGGAACGAAGCTCACCAAAGAACAAGTCGCCATTTTGCGCGCGTGGATCGACCAGGGCGCACTCTGGGACCAGGACATCAGCTTCGCCAAGCCTGAGCCGATAAATTTGACTCCCCGGAAGCCCGATCTGTCCGCGAAGCAAGGCCATCCCATTGACGGATTGCTCGCCGATTATTTTGCGACCAACAAAGTCCAGCGTCCGAAGCCGATCGACGATCGCCTCTTCGCCCGGCGCGTTTATCTCGATGTCATCGGCTTGATTCCGCCACAGGACGAACTCGAAGCATTCCTCAAAGATCGTTCGCCGGACAAGCGCGCCAAGCTCGTCCAACGGCTCCTCAGTGACAATCAACTCTACGCTGAACACTGGCTCACATTTTGGAATGACATGCTCCGGAACGACTATCGTGGAACCGGCTATATCGATGGGGGCCGCAAGCAAATCACCGCGTGGCTCTTTTCCGCTCTAGTCAAAAACATGCCCTACGATCAGTTCGTCGCGAAGCTCATCCATCCGACACCGGAGTCCGAAGGGTTTGTGAAAGGCATTGTTTGGCGCGGTGTCGTAAACGCCAGCCAAACGCCCGAAATGCAAGCCGCTCAAAATATTTCCCAGGTTTTCATGGGCGTGAACCTTAAATGCGCCTCCTGCCACGACAGTTTCATCAATGACTGGACGCTCGCCGATGCCTATGCGCTCGCCAATATTTACAGTGACAAGAATCTCGAACTGTTCGAGTGCGACAAACCGACTGGCAAACAAGCCGCTCGCCGTTTCATTTATCCGCAACTTGGCGACATCGACTCGAATGCGAGCAAGACAGAACGGCAGAAGCAATTGGCTGAGCTGATTACCAGCCGCCAGGATGGCCGGCTCTCGCGCACGATTGTCAATCGTCTTTGGGCGCGCTTTATGGGACGTGGGCTGGTCGAGCCCCTCGATGATATGGAAACTCCCGCTTGGCATTCCGGCGTTCTGGATTGGCTCGCGGAGGACCTTGTCGCCAACGGTTACGACCTCAAGAAGACGATCGCTCGCATCCTGACTTCCGATATCTACCAATGGCCCGCCGTGCCTGCTCAGGAACAGAAAGACGCGCATTACGTTTTCCGAGGACCGACAGTTCGCCGCATGAGCGCAGAGCAATTCGTTGATTCGCTCGGCTGCATTGCCGGGGTCTGGCATTCCCAACCCGCGGGCGAGTTCGATTTTTCTGTTCTCGACAAGCATGTAGGCAAACCGAGCCGCGACGTGAAATGGATTTGGAACAGTCCTGATGCCGCGGCCAAAGCTCCACCCGGTCGCGTCTATTTTCGCAAGCTCCTTGTTCTCGATCAGAAACCGACCAATGCGATCTGCGTCGTGGCGTGTGACAACAGCTTTACGCTTTACGTGAATGGCGAAGAGGCTTCCTCGGGCAAGGATTATGGCAAGCCGGTGGTCAAAGATCTCACACGTCGGCTAAAGGTTGGCACGAACATTCTCGCGGTTGCGGCTCTCAATCACCTGCCTGACAATAAAGTGCCACCCGAAGGCAAGCCGGTCACAGAAGGGGAAAATCCGGCCGGACTTTACATGTTCATTCGTTGGTCTGAGAACGGCAAACAGCGTGAGCTCGGCACAGACAAATCCTGGATTTGTGCTCCCGAAAAAGCGACGAACTGGAACAAACTCGACTTTGAGGCGAAGTCGTGGGCCAGCGCCTCAGAACTGGGCGACGGTTCGCTGGCCACGTGGAAGATCGAAGACAAAATCGTTCAGACTCTTGCTGCGAGCTCGCTGAATGGCCGAGTGCGTTCGGCGCTCGTTGCCGCCGATCCGCTCACCGTCGCGCTTGGCCGCCCGAATCGCGAGCAGGTCATTACGTCGCGCGCCTCCGCGGCGACCACGTTGCAAGCTCTCGAATTGACGAATGGCCAGATGCTCACTGGCATGCTTCACCAGGGCGCGGCTAACCTCGCCAGCGATTCCAAAGAAAAATCCGGACGCAAGCTTACTGAAGATTTGTATGTGAAGGCTTTGGGACGGAAACCGACTGCCGCCGAGCTAAAAACAGCCGAAGAAATCCTCGGCAATCCCGTCCAAAAGGAAGGGGTTGAAGATTTGTTGTGGGCGATGATTATGCTGCCTGAATATCAGCTGATTTATTGAAATGTAACCCCGACGTAAGGAGGGGCTTGATTATGAAACCGACATCTCGACGCGACTTCCTCAAAACCGCCAGCGCGGCGACACTTTCTGCGCTCGCGGCAGGGTATCCACGACGCGTTCTCAGCGCTGAGGATGACGTGCAAAAGGCCAAGACCAAGGCCGACAGCGTCATCGTGCTCTGGATGGGCGGTGGCATGGCCCATACTGAGACATTCGATCCCAAGCGCTACACGACATTCGAGAAGGGCATGTCCCCGGATTCCGTGCTCAGCACCTTCCCCAGCATCGATACCGCCGTCGATCACATTAAGTTTTCCAAAGGTCTTGAAAGGATCGGCGCGGTGATTAATCGCGGCTCGGTCATCCGCTCCTACACTGCCGGGGACCTCGGCTTCATTCTCCATTCACGCCATCAATACCAGTGGCACACCGGTTATGCGCCACCTCAAACCGTTGCCGCGCCGCACATCGGCTCGATTATTTCGCGCACACTCGGTCCGCTCAATCCTGCGGTGCCTGCTTTCATCGACATTGGTCAGCGCTTCGACGTGGGCGAAGGCGAAGAGTTGAAGGCATTTCACACCGCGGGATTTCTTGGCGGTGAATATGGTCCGTTTGTGGTCGCAAATCCGGAGCAAGCTGTTGAGAGCGTGCGTCCGCCCGCGGGCATGAGTCCGAGCCACTTCGAAAATCGTGACAAGCTTTACAAGCGATTGGTCGAGTCCAGCCCGATCAATCAATACGGCAGCGATTACCAAAGGGATTCGTTGTTGCGCTCGATGGACAACGCCCATCGCCTCCTCAGTTCGCCGGCAGCAAAGGCGTTCGATCTTTCGCTCGAGCCCAAGGCGACCTACGACAAATACAACACGGGGAAGTTTGGCCTGGGCTGTCTGTTGGCTCGACGTCTCGTCGAGGTCGGTGCGCGCTTCATTGAAGTCACCACCGAATACATTCCGTTCCTGAACTGGGACACCCACGAAAACGGCTACACGCGGCTCATCGACATGAAAAAGCAGATCGATGCGCCACTAGCGCAACTGGTGCTCGACCTGGAGCAACGCGGCCTCCTCAACCGCACACTGATCGTTCTCGCCAGCGAATTCAGCCGCGACGCTTTGGTCGAGGGCAAGCCGGACAAGAAAGTTAAGGACCAGGTCGAAGTTCCGAACGTTATCAATGAGCTCAAACATTACGGGATGCACCGCCACTTTACCGACGCCGGTTGTGTGCTGCTTTTTGGGGGCGGAATCAAGAAGGGCTATCTCCACGGTGTGACCGCGGACGAGCGCCCCTGCAAGACCCTCGATAAACGTGTCGTCATTGAAGACCTCCACGCATCCATCTTTCACGCGCTCGGAATCTCACCGCGGCTGGCTTATGAAATTGAGAAACGCCCGTTCTACGTGACGCGCGATGGCCTCGGCAAACCGATCCTTGAGCTGTTCGCTTAAGGTCCGGTCATCGTGAAACGTGGCAGCCGGTTCTTTTCAGTTCTAGTGCTGGCTTTCTTTACTGCGCTTCCGCTCCGGTCAGCGCTACCAGTCGAAGACGAAGTCATCCCGCTGATCGAGATGGAGAACATTCCTCTCGTTGACGCTATACGCCAACTCGCCCGCAAAGCGCGTCTGAACATCGTGATCGACCCGAAGGTGCCGGTCGTCTTCGAGCGCGCAACCGTCTCGATTCGATGGCACGATGTTACCGCAAAGGAAGCGCTGACAGCGCTGCTCGACAATTACGATCTCGTACTGGTCGAAACCCCTCGTCGGACGATGGCGCGATAAGGCTTGGGCCGATTCCCGCCGTAGAGTCGCTTACCACGGGCCTTCGGTGAGAAGCGCCGTGATATTCCTCGCCAGGTCCTCAGCCGCCAGTGGAACGGCTTGCCGTTCGGCGCTCGAGAGATCTGGCGTGACGCGAAGCGTCGTATGGCCTAACACGTCGCGGTCCAGCAACACGCGCCCACTTGCGCGTTCCTGCGCGTGAATGTGAGCTCTAATTCGCAACCGATAATCGCGCGGCGTCACGATATCGGTCGGTTGAAAAGAGATGTGTGAACGCTCGTACTCAATGATCGTCCCGGACAGGATAATCTCGCCGTCCTTCTTCGTGTTGAGCCGGTACGTGCCGTCGCGCTGCAGTTGTTTGCGCAATGACGCCGTCACCGCATCGCTCACTCGCGGCTCCAATAATTTGGTCGTGAAGGGATTGACCTGGACCGACCGCGCGCCTGCGGTCTGGTCGGATACCGGGCCGAGTCGATAACCGGCGCATCCGCTGCAAAACAACGCGGTTGCCAGAAGGACGTTGAATCTCACGGTTTTCGCTTTTTGATTCCGTCGATTCGTTGGCGCGCCTCCTCGGCGAATTTGGAATTCGGATCTTTATCGAGCACGTCGTTATAATAGATGAGCGCGCCTTCCCACCGGTGCTTCCGTTCATAATAGCGCGCGATATCGAAGCTGCCCCGCGCCTGCTCCGTTTTCAGCCCCGTCGCATGCTTCTGAGCTTCCGGTACCCGCGGATCATCGGGATAAAGAGTGGAAAAATCTGAAAACGTGGCGATCGCTTGCGACGCAATGCTCTGATCGTACTCGGCCCGTTGCGCCTGTTTGGTGTAAGTAAGTCCCACTTTGTAAAGTCCGTCGATGCCTGCCCTCTCGTCGCTGTAACGGTCGGCCGCAGTCTCGTAAGCCTTCACCGCTGCGGTGTAGTCGGGAAGTAGTTTATTCTCATGCGCCTGGCCGATGTTCATCTGTGCCTGCGGCGCGACCTGGCTGTAGGGGCCATTCTTGATGATCTTTTCGTAAAGCCCAACCGTTTTGTCCATCGACGGAAATGCTGGAACGACATTCCACAACTTGAACCATTGGCCTTCGAGGAACCGGTTGGCGATCGTAAACTGGCGTTTCACAACTTCGTCGTAATTGTCCACGCGGGGGTATTTCTCGATCAGCTTTTGGTAGGCTTTGAAGGCGCGCTCGTCCTGGCCTTTGGCTTCGTAGGCGCGAGCCATGACATACTGGGCCTGAGAGGCATTTGTCGAGAACGGCCACGTCGACACTACGCGGCGCGCAGCCTTGGCAGCGGCGCCGTAGTCCTTTTTGTCAAACGCCTGTTGCGCGACGACGAGTTGTTCCGGGGCGGTGCGCCGCCGCCAGGTCCCTTCGCCGCCTACCGGTTCGTAGTGCCAGCCCTCGCCCGGTGTGTAAATCCAGGGCGCTGGACAAATCTGCGGGAACAGCAGTAAACCTGCGGTGACCAAAACAAATCGCAATACACCAAAACGCATGGCAACACCGTAGTGAACCGAAATTTTAGAGTCAACGTCTCGCAACGATTGTCGGACCGAAGCTACACGGTCGCTGGCTGCGGTTCGTCGGCGACCTTATGGCCGCACTGAGAACAGTAAAAGGCCTTCGGGGAACAAAGCGCGGTGCATTTCGCGCAGTAAAACTCCATACGTTTGGTGCGATAGCTGATCACCAGATTGCGAATGTACGGAATCCACGTAAATGCATACGCAAAAATGAAGACCGAATCACGGCGCTTCAGGCCGTAAGCGAGCAGGATCAACGAACCGATCAGACTGAGCCACCAAAACGAATTCGGCACAACGACCTGTTTTTTCTTCTCTGTGGCCCACCACTGCACGAAGAAGCGTGAAAAAAAGATAACGTTCCCGGTCCATCCGATCACTTTCCAAACGTGCCATTCGATGCCGAGAAATCGGTTGTTAAAGAAAATGATGTCGAAATGCCAGTTCATGCCCACATTAAACCCGCCGAATCCGCAGACTGACAATTGAATTTACAAAAGCGGGAGCTATCAGTTTTCGGCGAGAAGCTTCTCGACCTTCTCCTCCAACCGCTCACGCCCGTTCAGATCGCGCAGAACGCCCTTTTTGTCCACCAGCCACATGGTCGGAATCCCGCGAATGCCGAACTCCTCAGCGAATTTATTGCCGCTGCCATCCTCTTCGAAGTACTGCGGCCAGGTCATCTTTTCGCGCGCGAGCACCTGCTTAAGCTTGTCCAGGCTCTGGTCGAGGCTGATGCCTACAATTTCAAAGCCTTTTTCGCGCAGTTTTTCATATGCGGCTTTGACGTGCGGCAACTCCTGCATGCACGGCCCGCACCAGGTCGCCCAAAAATCCACCAACACGACTTTGCCGTTCATTGCCGTCAGATCCACTTCGCGGCCATCCACGGCCTTGAACTTGACGTTCAATGGCTTGCCAATCCGATCAAGTTTGGCGATCAGTTTCTCCGCCTCGTCCTTCGTTTCGGACTCCGGTTTGGCTTGCAACACTTCCTGCGCCAGCGTGCGTGCCTTCTCGGATTGGCCGCTGTCGAGTCGCGCATCGGCAATCTGCAGAAGCAAACTGGCCAACTCAGTCCGCTTGGGGAACTCCTTCTGCAGGTTGCGGGTTCCGGTCTCCATTTCGGTGAGCATCAGATCCATGTCGCCCTTTGCGCGTGTGCCGGCATCGCGCTGCAAACGATCGACCCTGAGCTTCAACCGTTCGTCTTCGGGCAAATTAGGATCATCGAGACGAGCTTGCTCAAGCGTGTTGAGTCGCGCGACCGCGTTCGTGTCTCCGAAACGCGTCGCCAGCGTGAGTAACTGCTGTTCGTGTTCCTTTGCGTCGCCGGCCCGTTCATCTTTGGGATACTTCGCGTAAAACGCACGCGCCTTGTCGGCGGCGGCCACGAGCTTCTCGCTTTGCTTGCGCTTCAGTTCGGCGATCTGCTCCTTCGTGGGATCGGCCAGTTGCTCGGGAGGCAATTGCAACATGACGTTCTGAAGGGCCTCTTCAACTCCCCGCCATGCCAGTTCGGCCTCACCTTCGGCTGTTTTGATCCCGAGCGCCGCCGCATCTCCCGAGGAAATCGTTGGTTGCTCTTCCGAGCGCAGTTGCGCGTTTGTCTTTACCATTGGTGGCGGAGGTTCTTCTTTGCTCTTGCCGCAACCAATCAGGACCAGGCCCCCGATCAACGCGCAACAAATGCTTCGAATCTTCATTTAATCAAGATGGAGGCAGTCACGGCGAAGCGCAAAAAGAAAAGCAGGTCGTCTCTGTTAATCTGTGAGTCTATATCCATGCAACACCAGGATACTTCTTTGAGAGCGCTGCTTTGAGCTTCGGATAGCTGTTTGCCTTGAAAGCAAGCCAGTTGCACGTTGCCTCGATTCGTTTTCCGTCGGGGCCGCACAGCCACAATTTCACGGGGACCTTGTCCTCGCAAATATGCGGGTGTTCACGCCTCTGCAATACCTCGTGCAACTTCACTTGTGCTTCCGGTGAGTTGGCGACGCCGTCTTCATCGACAGGCTCCTCGGGATACGTCAGCTTGATCGGCTTGCCATCGCCCCAGGCGATTGCTGTCGGCGCAAGCTCATCCAGCCATGCTCGTTGCTCCGGCCCCAGGTGCGCATGAAACGCTTCCCGCAACGGCGCGGCTTGAGCTTCCTTGACGAGTGTCATTCCGGCGAAGGCTTTCGCGAGCGCATTCGTCAGCGCAGCTTTGTCGAATACCGGGAACTCAAGTTCCGGCCTGGCCGCGCACACGATATTTACTCGCGCGATGAATTGCTTTAGTTCGTGATTAAATTGCGGCAACTCGAAGAACCCTTTCAGGTGAGCTTCAGCCAGGGCTCGTCCCGACGCAAGAGGCTCAGCCTCGCGCTGATGCTCATGATGGATCACTAAATCACGAAATCGTACCAGCTTCACGGCGGCAACCCGCTTGTGCGTTCGATCGAAAAGATGCTCTACCTGCGCACTGATATGCTGCGGAAACATTTCCTCGATCCATTCCCGCTTCACTGCCGTCGCTAATCCCAGCAGCGTCAGGTTTGCCGAGGCGCGCCCCGACACTTCGCGAATCGTCGCCGCGACAAACAATGCCGCATTTTGTACCACGCTTTCGCGCATCAACGTACCATGCCGGGCCTCGGTCATCTCACATTCGAGAGTTCCCTGGTCGCGTCGCACGCAAAGCTGATCGATAAATCCCGCTATGATGCATTTCATGAGCGCCTCCTCTGTAGGCGTCTGCGTTTCGTTGGCGTCGTGCGCTGCCAGACCCTGTTTTCGTGCCACCTGCACGATTTGGTCGAACGTCTGCTCTACCTGCCGCGCTGACTGGGCATGAATCCCGTAACGGCGGCACCGTTCCGCGCTGAACCCATTTTGCTTCGCGAACTGATAGGCCCGCATCAATGTATGGAAATCCGACGCCGCGCTTCCCTCAAACAATTCGCGCGCCTCCGAGATGTGTTTGTCGTCGCGCCCCAATCTCACCAACAAATCACGCCCGCTTACCAGCGCAGCACACAATGCCGCGGCAGGCACGCAATCCCGCACTGCGGCTTCGACAATCATACGCGAATACCTCGGGTGCATTGGCAGCCGCAACATCTGCCGACCTACCTGCGTCAAGTCGCCGGTGCCTTCCTCGATGGCGCCCAGAAGGACCAGCAGTTTCTCGGCGCGCTCGACTGCTGCCGGATCAGGCTTGTCCAGCCAATCGAATTCCGCCGCTCTCCGAATGTGCAGTGAGTGCAGAAGCAGCACGACTTCGGCGAGGTCGGCTCGCTGAATCTCAGGCGTGTTTCGCTCTGGCCGATTTAGATGCCCGCTCTCGGTCCAGAGCCGATGACACGTCCCGGGCGCGGTGCGTCCGGCGCGGCCCTTGCGCTGCTCCGCGGAGGCGCGGCTGATCGGTTCGATAAACAACGTGTTGATTCCCCGTTCCGCGTCATAACGCGCTATTCGCGCCAGGCCGCTGTCCACAACGTGTCGCACGCCGTCGATGGTCACCGAAGTTTCGGCAACGTTCGTTGCCACGATCACTTTGCGCAGGGGATTTGGCGCAAACGCCCGGTCCTGGTCTTCAGGCGGCAATTCGCCGTGCAACGGAATCAGCGCGACACGTTCGCCCGCCTGCATCCCGCCGAGCGCATTCATCGTTGCGTTGATCTCGCCCATTCCGGGCATGAACACGAGAATGTCTCCCGGTTCTCCCGCGCGCATGATTTGCTCCACCGCATCTGCCGCCTGCTCGGTGATCGGCCGCTCGTCGTGCTGATCAAGATAATTGGTCTCCACTGGAAACATCTGTCCTTCTGATACGAGCACCGGACAATGTTCCAGATAGTCGGCTACCGGTTCAGCTTCCAATGTCGCCGACATCACGGCCAGCTTCAGATCGGGCCGCGTCGTGCGCTGAAGTTTCCTGGCGAGCGCAAGCGCGACATCACTCAATAAATTCCGCTCGTGAAACTCATCGAAGAGAATAATTGCGACGTCGTTGAGATTTGAATCGTCCTGCAGCCATCGGAGCAGAATTCCTTCCGTCACAAAGCAAATCCGTGTGCCTAGCGTGGTCTGATCGTCGAAGCGCACCTGGTAACCAACCTCCTCGCCCAACTTGACCTTTCGTTCCCAGGCGACCCGCATAGCAACGGTTCGCGCGGCCACGCGCCTTGGCTGCAGCACCACGATCTGTTTGCTTCCGGCCAGTCCGGCATCAAACAACATCTGCGGCACTTGCGTCGTCTTGCCGGACCCGGTCGGCGCCACCAGCACCAGGCGCGTCCCCTTCGTCAGGGCGGACACGATCTCCGGCGCAACCTTCCAAATTGGCAACGACATCTCAGCCATCGGTAATAATGTATCTGGCACACGTGTGGCATCCAGTCACCAATCAAAGCAACTTTCCTGTTTTCCAGATTTCAGGCTATCTTGCGTGTGATGTCGAAAAAGCTGTTTCTGCTGGACGGAATGGCGCTGGTGTATCGGGCGCATTTTGCGCTCGTGGCCCGGCCTATTTACACGTCCAAGGGCGTGAATTCTTCCGCGCTCTACGTTTTCACGAACACGCTGCTCGACATTCTTAACACCCAGAAACCGACGCACATCGCGGTGGCGTTTGACACGGATGCGCCCACGCAGCGCCACAGGGACTTCGCGGAATACAAAATTCAACGCGAAGCGATGCCCGAAGACCTCAGCGCGGCTATGCCCCACGTACGGCGCATGATCGAAGCGTTCAATATCCCTGTGCTCATTTGCGACGGGTACGAAGCCGATGACATCATCGGCACACTGGCGCGCAAGGCGGAGAAGCAGGACTTCGATTGCTACATGGTCACGCCGGACAAGGATTTCGGGCAGCTTGTTGACGAGCATACCTTCATCTACAAGCCTTCGCGGATGGGCGATGCGGTGGAAGTGCTCGGCGTCAAGGAAGTGCTCGCAAAATGGGGCATTCAAAAGCCTGAGCAGGTGATCGATATCATTGCGCTTTGGGGCGATACCTCGGACAACATTCCGGGCGTTCCGGGCATCGGCGAGAAGACCGCTTCGAAACTCATCGGCCAGTACGGCACAGTCGAAAATTTGCTGGCGCACACTTCGGAACTGAAAGGCAAACTCAAGGAATCACTCGAAGTCCATCGCGACAATGCGTTGCTTTCGAAGCGGCTCGCCACAATCAACTGCGAGTCACCCTGCGACCTCGATCTCGAGAATCTGAAGCTTCAGCCGATGAACGAAGAGGGGGTGAAGCAACTCTGCGTCGAGTTCGAGTTCAATTCCATCGGCAAACGGCTTTTCGGCGATAATTTTCGCGCTCCGCGCGCCTACGCGCCACTGGTTCCCGCGCCGAAACAGGAGGTGGCAAAGCCAGTTGAACCTGCGCCACCGGCAAATCTCCGCACCAAAGCGGACGTGCCGCATACGTACACGGTCGCTACGACACCGGCGGAGCAAAAGACGCTTGCTGACGAGTTGGCGAAGCGGACGTCGGTTTGTTTGCAAATCGATTTTACTGGCGGCGATCTCAAGCAAGCAACGTTGCGAGGTTTCGCGTTCTCGCCAGCGCCACATACCGCGGCGTACGCGCCCGTGAACGCCGACACGCTGGAAATCTTTCGCCCAATCTTCGAGAACGTGCAGATCGAAAAAGTGGGTCACGATCTCAAGTCTGGTTTCACGGTCCTCAAGTGGCACGGCATCACAGCGACTGGAAAGCTGTTTGACACCACGCTCGTTCACAGCCTCGTTGAACCGGACATGCGGCATAATCTTGCCTACCTTTCCGAAGTACATCTCGGTTACGCGTTGATGCAGGCGCCGGAGAAGCAGGCAGACCAACTTGAACTCGGTGGGCTCCCCGATCCCGAAATAGCGCAACGCGCCTGCGAACGAGCGGACGTTGCACTCCAACTGCGTCCAATCCTTGAGCCGCTACTCGCGCAGAAAGGCCAGTTGCGTGTCTATCATGAGATTGAAGAGCCGCTGCTGCCGGTGCTCGTCGATATTGAATTTGAGGGGATCAAGGTTGATTCGAAGGCCCTTGAAGATTTCGGCGCAGAAGTTGGAAAGCAAATCATTGATCTGGAGAAAACGATCTGCCGGATCGCGGGTCGCGAATTCAACATCAATTCGCCCAAACAGCTCGGCGAGGTGCTGTTCGAGATTCTGAAAATTTGCGAGAACCCGAAGAAGACGAAAACGGGACAGTACGCGACCGACGAGCAAACGCTGGCGATGCTGGGCTCGGACCATGAGATCGTGCGGCACCTTCTTGATTATCGCGTGCTGACGAAACTCAAATCGACTTACGTCGATGCATTGCCGCAGGCGATCTGGCCAAAGACGGGCCGCATTCATACGACGTTCAACCAGACTGCGACCGCGACCGGGCGCCTCAATTCGGGCAACCCTAACGTTCAGAATATTCCCATTCGCGATGATCGTGGCCGCGAAATCCGGCGGGCGTTCGTGCATCGGGGTGAAGGGTGGCTGCTGCTGTCCGCCGACTATTCGCAAATCGAGTTGCGCATCATCGCGGCACTCAGCCGGGAGACGGCAATGCTCGACGCTTTCGCCCGCGACATTGACATTCACACGGCAACCGCGGCGCGCGTCTATAGGGTTGCGCTCGACGCCGCCACTTCCGAGATGCGGCGCAAAGCGAAGATGGTGAACTATGGTATTGCTTATGGCATTTCGGCGTTTGGCCTCGCCCAGCGACTTACCATTCCGCGCAAGGAAGCCGCGGCGATCATGGAGGAATACTTCACGCAATTTCCGGCGATTAAACGCTACATGACGCAAACGATCGAATTTGCGCGCAAGAACGGCTACGTCGAGACAGTCACCGGGCGTCGCCGTTATATGCGCGACATTAATTCATCCAACGCCACTATTCGCAATTCCACTGAACGCAACGCGATCAATGCCCCGATCCAGGGGAGCGCGGCGGACATGATCAAAATCGCGATGGTGAATATCCACGCAGAGTTGCGGCGACGACAGCTTCGCACGCGCATGCTGCTGACCGTCCACGACGAATTGGTATTTGATTTGTGGGAGGCCGAGAAGGAGATCGCTCTGCCGATCATCGAAGAGAGGATGAAGAGCGCGATTAGACTTGATGTGCCGATCACAGTCGAAATGGGCATCGGCAAAGATTGGCTTGAAGCCCATTGAAAGCAAAGTGTGTTGGTTGACGCTTGCTGAAGGCGCGTTGTAAGATAATCATATGGCGACGCTGACGATCGAATTGCCGCCTCAGAAGGCGCAGACCGCGTTTAACTTGCGCCGATGGGCGGAGGTTTTGAAAGATCCAGAATGGGCCAAGTATGACTGGCGGATTGAAACGGATCGTTACGGTTATGTGATTATGAGCCCCCCTCCTGCTGCAAGTCACGGCGGTTACCAATCTGAGATCGCATATTTGCTCAGAGTCAAGATACCGGACGGACGCGTTCTCACCGAGTGTCCGATATCAACGGCCGACGGGGTTAAGGCGACCGACGTCGCCTGGGCATCGCCGGAGTGCATTCGTGAGCTCGGCAACGAAGTCTGTTTTCCACGGTCGCCTGAAATATGTGTGGAAGTTATTTCGCCAAGCAACACCGAAGCGGAAATCGAGGAGAAGAAAGCGTTATACTTTGATGCGGGCGCGAAGGAGGTTTGGCTCTGCGGGGCTTCCGGTGCGATGAGCTTTTTTATCCGGGGAGCCGCACGGGCCGCACGAGCTTCGCAAATCTGTCCCGGCTTTCCAAAGAAAGTTCAGTTACGCTGAGGAGCGTTGGCCGCGAACAAAGAAGCCAGGATTGGTTGTGGATCAGGGCAGATTGGTGTAGCCCATCAGGTAGCGGTCGCATTCGCGCGCCGCACCGCGGCCTTCGTTGAAAGCCCAGACAACGAGACTCTGACCGCGGCGGCAATCGCCAGCGGCGAACACGCCTTTGAGGCTGGCTGAGTACTTGCCGTAATCGGCCTTTACGTTCGTGCGCGGGTCCCGCTCAATGCCGAGCTGTTCCAGCAACGGCTGCTCAGGCCCGAGAAAGCCCATCGCCAGGAGGACAAGCTGTGCTGGACGAGTCTGTTCGGTACCCAGCACTTCCTTCGGGATGAACTGGCCCTTTTCGTTTTTCTCCCACTGGATTTGCACGGTCACCCACTCCTTCACCTGGCCTTTCGCATCGCCAATGAATTTCTTTACTGTCGTGAGATAAATGCGCGGATCCGCGCCGAACACAGCGGCGGCTTCCTCCTGGCCGTAATCAAGTCGATATACCTTTGGCCATTCCGGCCACGGATTATCCGCAGCGCGTTCCATCGGGGGTTTCGGCAAAATTTCGATTTGAAGCAGGCTCTTGCAACCGTGGCGCATGGACGTCGCCACGCAGTCTGTGCCGGTATCACCGCCACCGATAATCACCACGTCTTTGCCCTGCGCAGAAATGTAATTGCCGTTTTTGTGGCCGTCGAGCAATGCCTTGGTGTTGGCATGGAGAAACTCCATTGCGAAATGCACACCTTTGAGGTTGCGCCCTTCGACGGGGAGATCGCGCGGTTTGGTTGCGCCGGTGCAAAGCACCACCGCATCGAATTCTTTCAGCAGCTTGTCGGCGGGATAGTTCACCCCAACCTCGGTATTGGTAAGAAACTTGATGCCTTCTTTTTCCATCAAGTCGAGGCGTCGTTGCACGACCACCTTCTTGTCGAGCTTGGGATTGGGGATGCCGTACATCAACAAACCGCCTGGCCGATCGGCACGCTCAAAGACGCTCACCCAATGGCCTGCCTTGTTAAGCTGCGCGGCCGCACAAAGCCCGGCGGGGCCGGATCCAATCACGGCAACTTTTTTGCCGGTGCGGACCGCCGGCGGTTCGGGAACGACCCAGCCTTTTTCCCATCCCGTATCGATGATTGAGCATTCAATGTTCTTGATCGTGACCGGCGGTGCGTTGATGCCCAGCACGCAGGAGCCTTCGCAGGGAGCAGGACAGACGCGGCCAGTGAATTCAGGAAAATTGTTCGTTTTGTGGAGTCGTTCGAGCGCTTCTTTCCAGAGGCCGCGATAGACCAAATCGTTCCATTCGGGAATCAAGTTGTTGATCGGACAACCCGAAGCCATACCGCTGATGAGCGTGCCGGTATGACAGAACGGAATTCCGCAATCCATGCAGCGAGCGCCTTGCTGGCGAAGTTTCTCCTCCTCCATGTGAAGGTGGAATTCCTCCCAATCACGAATACGCTTTACCGGCGGGCGGTCTGCCGGTAACTCGCGCAAAAACTTAGTAAAGCCGTCAGGTTGTCCCATTTGGAATTCGTTAGATCGTTCTCAATTCGCGAAACCAGGTGTTTTAGCTGCCGCCGACGCGAGCCAGGTCTTTGGCGTTTTCTTCGAAGGCAGCCATTAGTGCTTCCTCTCCGCTCAGGCCTGCAGCAGTAACGCGCGTGATTGCCTGGAGCATACGCTTGAAATCTTTCGGCATAACTTTGACGAACTTCGGCAGGTATTGCTCCCAAAGCGCCAGGATTTTGTAGGCGCGCTGGCTCTTGGTGTAGTCCGCGTGCTGCTTGACCGTGGCGCGCAACTCTTCGGCCTCCGCGGCATCTTCAACTTTCTCAAGCCCGACCATCTGCTTGTTGCAGCGTGTCGGAAAATCGCCGGTTTCATCGAGGACATACGCAATGCCGCCGCTCATGCCCGCGGCAAAGTTGCGGCCAGTCGGCCCGAGCACCACGACTTTGCCGCCGGTCATGTATTCGCAAACATGATCACCGACCGCTTCAACGACTGCGTGGACTCCACTATTCCGAACACAAAAACGTTCGCCCGCCATGCCACGGATGTAAGCCTCGCCGCTGGTTGCGCCATAGAATGCAACATTGCCCGTGATAATATTGGAGGCCGGATCGAACGTAGAACCCGCCAGCGGGAAGAGAATGATCTTGCCGCCCGATAGTCCTTTGCCGAGGTAATCATTGGCGTCCCCTTCGAGAGTGAACGAAAGACCCTTCGGAATAAAGGCGCCGAAACTTTGTCCCGCGCTGCCTTTGAAGTGAATGCGAATCGTGTCTTCTGGCAGACCTTCGGGTCCATGCAAGCGGGTCACCTCGCTGCCAAGAATGGTGCCAACCACTCGATTGACATTTTTGATCGGCAACTCAGCAACAACCTTATCTTTTCGTTCGAGCGCGAGCTTGCAGAGATTGAGGAGAGTCGTGTTATCGAGCGCCCTTTCCAGCCCGTGGTCCTGGGCAATCTGGCAGTAGCGTCCCACTTCAGGACCAACTTTGGGCTGGTAAAGAATCTTGCTGAAGTCGAGGCCGCGTGCTTTCCAGTGATCGACGGCTTTCTTCGGTTCGAGACGATCGGCGCGTCCGATCATTTCGTTCATGGTGCGGAAGCCCAGTTGCGCCATGAGTTCGCGGACCTCTTGAGCGATAAACCGCATGAAGTTGACGGCATGGGCAGGATCGCCGGTGAAATTCTTGCGAAGCTCGGGATTCTGGGTCGCCACACCGACCGGGCAGGTGTTGAGATGACAGACGCGCATCATGATGCAACCGAGCGCGACCAGCGGAGCCGTGGCAAAGCCAAACTCTTCCGCGCCAAGGAGCGCCGCGATAACCACATCGCGACCGGTCTTGAGCTGGCCGTCGGTTTCCACAGCGATGCGGCTGCGCAAATTGTTAAGGACAAGCGTCTGGTGGGTCTCAGCCAGGCCCAACTCCCATGGAATTCCCGCGTGCTTGATGCTTGTTTGCGGTGATGCGCCCGTGCCGCCGTCGTGGCCGCTAATCAGCACGACATCGGCATGCGCTTTGGCGACACCCGCGGCGATGGTACCTACGCCGACTTCAGCAACGAGCTTCACGCTAATGCGCGCCCGGTGATTGGAGTTCTTGAGATCGTGAATCAACTCGGCGAGGTCTTCGATCGAATAAATGTCGTGATGAGGCGGGGGAGAGATCAGACCGACGCCCGGAGTCGAGTTGCGAACTTTCGCGATCGGCGGATAAACCTTTGCCCCAGGCAACTGGCCGCCTTCACCCGGCTTGGCGCCCTGGGCCATTTTGATTTGGAGTTCCTTCGCGTTAACGAGGTAAAGACTGGTGACACCGAAACGACCTGAAGCGACCTGCTTGATGGCGCTGTTGCGGGAATCGCCGTTTGCATCTGGCACGTAGCGCGCCGGGTCCTCGCCGCCCTCGCCAGTATTGCTCTTGCCGCCAATGCGATTCATGGCGATGGCCAGCGCCTCGTGGACTTCTTTGCTGATCGAGCCATAAGACATCGCCCCGGACTTAAAGCGAGCAAGAATGCTTTCAAGAGGCTCGACTTGCTCAATTGGAATGGGCGTCGCCGGTTTCAAATCCAGCAAACCCCGCAGTGTGCACCAATTCCTGTTCTGCTCGTTGACCAGCGCGGAATACTCCTTGAAGACCTTGTAATCAGCCGTGCGGCACGCGCGCTGAAGTTTGTGAACAGTCTGCGGGTTGAACAGATGAAATTCGCCCTCCTGGCGCCATTGATACTGGCCGCCGACATCGAGCGTGTGGCCGTTGACGATGCGATCAGGAAATGCGGCCCTGTGACGAATCTCGACTTCTTTGGCGACCACATCCATGCCAACGCCCTCGACCCGAGATGCAGTCCAGGTGAAATATTTATCGACGACGGAGTGATTGAGGCCGATCGCTTCAAAGATTTGCGCACCGCGATAACTCTGAATGGTCGAGATGCCCATCTTGGAAATGACTTTGACAACGCCCTTGACCGCGGCTTTGACGAAATTCTTGCACGCGTCCTTGTGTTTAATGTCCTTGAGCAATCCCTGGCGGATCATGTCATCCAGTGTTTCGAACGCGAGGTATGGATTGATCGCTCCGCATCCGTAGCCGATGAGCAGGGAGAAGTGATGCACCTCGCGGGGTTCGCCCGATTCGAGCACAAGACCTACGCGTGTGCGTGTGCCTTCGCGAATCAGGTGATGATGCAAACCGGAAACGGCAAGCAGCGCAGGAATGGCCGCGTATTCCTTGCTGATACCGCGATCTGACAGAATGATGACATTGATCCCCTCGGAAATGGCTTTGCTGGCGTCCGCAAAAATTTCATTCAGGGCTTTTTCCAGCGCCGCGGCGCCTTCATTCACCTTGTAGAGAATCGGCAGCGTAATGGATTTGAATCCCGGTTGATCGAGAAACTTGAGCTTCGCAAATTCCTCATTCGTCAGGATTGGCGACTTCAACTCGATTAACCGGCAGCTTTCGGGTTCGGGCTTCAGCAGGTTGCGCTCGCTCCCGATCGTGGTCTCGCTCGATGTAATGAGTTCTTCGCGAATGCAATCGATTGGCGGATTCGTGACCTGCGCGAACAACTGCTTGAAATAATTGTAGAGCGGCTGCGGGCGATTCGAGAGCACGGCCAGCGGTGTGTCGGTCCCCATTGAACCAACGGGTTCGACTCCGTCCTTCGCCATCGGCGCCATGATAATGCGCAGGTCTTCGAACGTATACCCGAAGGCTTGCTGACGGCGCATTACAGTTTGATGCGTCGGCTCGGTCGCATCGGGTGGCTCCGGCAAGTGCGCCAACTCAACCATGTGTTGATCGAGCCATTGACGGTACGGATGCTCACAGGAAATTTTTCCTTTGATTTCCTCATCGGCCACAATCCGCCCTTCCTCAGTGTCGATGAGGAACATGCGGCCCGGCTGCAACCGGCCCTTTTGGAGCACGCGTTCTGGTTCGACCTGGAGCACTCCCACTTCGCTGGCCATGATCACCATATCATCTTTAGTGACGTAGTAGCGCGAGGGACGCAGGCCGTTGCGGTCGAGTACTGCGCCGATTTTGCGGCCATCGGTAAAGGCAATCGAAGCGGGACCATCCCACGGTTCCATGAGGCAACTGTGATATTCGTAGAACGCTTTCTTCTCATCGCTCATGCTCTCATGATTGGTCCATGGCTCGGGGATCATCATCATGACCGCGTGCGGCAAAGAGCGGCCGGCGAGCACAAGCATTTCGAGGCAATTATCGAACATCGCCGAGTCACTGCCATCTGTGTTGATCACAGGAAGAATCTTTTTGATGTCGTCGCCAAAGAGATCGGACTCAAACATCGCCTGGCGGGCGTGCATCCAATTGATATTGCCGCGCAAGGTGTTGATCTCGCCGTTGTGAGCCATGTAGCGATAGGGATGAGAGCGCGCCCAACTCGGGAAAGTGTTCGTGCTGAATCGGGAATGCACGAGAGCCAGCGCGGTCTCCATCGCCGGATGCTGCAAGTCCGGATAATACTCATCGACCTGCTCGGGCATCAACATGCCCTTGTAGATCACGGTCTTGTAGGAGAGGCTTGAGACGTAGAACTGGGAGCCGCCCGGCACATCGGAATAGCGAATGGCGTTTTCAGCCCGTTTGCGGATGACGTAGAGCTTGCGCTCGAACGCCATGTCATCGCTCAACTTCGAACTGCGGCCGATAAAGACCTGCCTCATCACCGGTTCGGATGCGAGGGCCGTCGCGCCCAACGAAGTGTTTCTGGTTGGGACCGACCTCCAGCCAAGAACGGTCTGGCCTTCTTCCTTAACAATGCGCTCGAAAATCTTTTCGCAGCCAGCCCGCTGGCCAGCGCCCCGGGGCAGATAAATCATGCCCACGCCATACTCGCGCTCGCCCGGCAGAGCGACCTTGGCTTCGTTGCAGACCTCCTTCAGGAATACATGCGGAGTTTGAAGGAGAATCCCGGCACCATCGCCGGTATTACTTTCGCAGCCGCAAGCGCCCCGGTGGTTGAGATTCACAAGAATCTGCAACGCCTGTCGAACGATTGCGTGCGATTTTTGTCCCTTAACATTGACGAGAAAGCCAACACCACAGGCATCATGCTCGAATTGCGGGTCGTAAAGGCCCTGCTTGCCAGGGGCGACCGCGCGCGCCGTTGGCGGGCCGATTCGAGCGTGTGTCTCGCTGCTCATCGTGTTTAGGGAGGGTGATGTAATCACTTTCCAGTCCAAATTTGAATTAAAATTTTTGTATTCTTTACGCATTCAGGGGCGGGTTGCAATCATTGATTTCGGCAGAGTGGCCTGATGGTCGGTTGCCGTTCTTAAAGGCCCATTTTTGGCGGGTCGTCGCCACAGATCAGGGTATGACGATTTTCCTCAGATTTCAGGCTTTTTTTCCCTTTTGGGCGGGGTACAGCCGCAAAGCTAAGGTCTCTTCTTGCGAAAAGCTACGGATTCTGCCCCAGTTGTTTCTCGCTGCCGGGATTGCACCTTATGCGCGAGGAGAGAACTAAATATCGAAAACAAATTATGAAACGATTTCTTGCAATATTGGGGTTGGCTGGATTGATCGCGGGTTGTCATACCTCCGACGAACACACAGGGGCTAGCGGCAGTCAGTCGGGCACGGTGAGTGGTTCGGTTACGAATGATACCAGCACCAGCACTAACGGCTCCACGATCAACCAAAACGGGACGTCGACCAATAGCAGCAGTTCGAACAACAGCTCCAACAATAACGGAGCGACGGGCAATTCCAGCAATTCTCAATCGGGGAACGGAGCCAACGGCTCCAAGTAAGCGGGCAAACGGTGTGCGGGATTTTCTTTCCCCGCACACCTCTTTTTTGTACTCTTCCGGAAGGGGATGACAATATGGCTCGCAAATACAGAGAACCACAGCGAACGCGACAGGCCCAACAAGACGATGAGGAACGCGAACACGCGCAGTTGAGAAAAGAACTCCAGGAAGAGCTGCGGCGTGCCCGTCTCGAAGAAGAAGCTCGCCGGCCAAAACTGCACCTCAACGACATTCGCTGCTGATCCCAGGGCAAGGGGTCCGTCGAGAGCTCGCGTGCGAAAAGAAACTTCTTTTCGTTCGCAGCAGTGTCTATAACGCTGGCGTTATTCGATGACCGAATACACGCCTACTTCTCGTCGGCCCATCTCAGATACTTTTCGCGCTACTGCCCATCTCGCGGTCCGGCTCTGCCTCCGTCTCAATATTCACCCGGACACGATTTCCTATTTCTCGATCGTTGCGGCAGCGCTGGCCGCGCTCTGCTTTTGGAAATCCACGGGTAACCCATGGCTTCTACTTGTCGCACCTGTGTTTTGTTATCTGCGCCTCTGGTGCAACATGCTCGATGGCATGGTCGCGCTGGCTTCGGGCAAAGCGAGCTGGCGCGGTGAAATCCTCAATGACCTGCCGGACCGCGTTTCGGACATCCTGATCTTTGTTGGAGTGGCACATAGTGGCTGGTGCTGCCCATTTGCCGGATACTGGGCCGCGCTGATGGCAGTGCTCACAGCCTACGTCGGCATGTTTGGTCAAGCCGTTGGCGTGCAGCGCGAATTCAGCGGCTTCATGTCCAAGCCGTGGCGCATGGTGACTCTGCACATTGGCGCGTGGCTTCTGTTTTTCTTCTGGCGCGGTCGCGGACAAGCCGATCTGGGCCCTCTGGGAATTCTCGACTGGACTCTGCTCATCGTCATCGTTGGGTGCTTGCAAACGATTGCAATTCGACTCCGTCGCATCATGCTCGCGCTTAAGAACAAACCGAAGCACTGATCATGTCGCCCCAAACGGCCCTTCACGATCCAGTGTTCCGGCTCTACGCGCTTGTCGCGGCAGCGATTTTGCTCGTGGCCGGAATTGTCCTTGTGCTATTGCGATGGGGCCTTCGCAAAAATGTCGATGCCATTTGGAAAACATATTCTTCGTGGTTGATCATCGCCCCTCTGGTGCTCGGCCTCATTTGGGCGGGACGTGTTCCGACCATCGTCGGTTTCTCGCTCGTTGCAATTTTCGGCTTCAAGGAATTCGCGCGAGCCACAGGGCTTTACCGCGATTGGTGGATGACCGGGGCTGTGTACTTGGGCATCATCGCCGTTGCCTGCACCTCACTGTTTTCGCACCCGCATGGCGGGGCTCCGGGATGGTATGGCCTCTTCATGACGCTGCCGATCTATGTGGTGGCTGTGCTGCTGCTCGTGCCGGTCATTCTCAATCGCACGCAGGGTCAGCTCCAGGCGCTGGCGCTCGCGATCCTGGGATTCATTTATATCGGCTGGATGTTCAGCCATTTTCCGTTCCTCGCCAATTCAAACCGGCCTTACGCTTACCTGCTCTACCTTGTGTTCGCAGTGGAGCTGAATGATGTTGCGGCGTTCACTTTCGGGAAACTTTTTGGCCGCCACAAATTTCGCAGCAATATCAGCCCAAATAAAACGTGGGAAGGCGCGCTGGGCGCGCTCGCCGTTTCGATGGCGTTGCCCTGGCTATTGCGAGGCACTTTTCCGCATTTTGGGCCGCTGCAGCTGATTTTGGCCGGTATCATCGTCGGCGTTGGCGGCCAACTCGGGGACCTGTCGATCAGCGTGATCAAAAGGGACATCGGAATCAAAGACATGGGCGCGCTCATTCCCGGGCATGGAGGAATTCTCGATCGCATCGATAGTCTCATCTACACCGCTCCGCTTTTTCTGCACATGGTCGATTATTTTTATGTGATCTGGTGACAGAACCTTGGAAATACGAGCCGGCGCAAGACCTCGACCAACCGCTCATGGAGCGGCTGCGGAATTTCCCGCGCGAGCCAGATATGCTGGTGTATGGAGCGCGTTGCCTTGCCGCGCTCACCATCCGCGCGTGGCTGCGAACGTATCACCGCTTCCGCGTGACTGGCCGCGAGCATCTCCCGCGCGAAGGATCATTTGTGATGGTCGCCAATCATTCCAGTCATCTTGACGCGCTTTGCCTGTTGTCCGCTTTGCCTTTGGCTCGACTCCATCGGGCATTTCCCGCAGCGGCAGCCGACTACTTCTTCGAGAGCGTGCCACGCATCTGGATTGCAGCGGTCGTTGTCAATGCGCTGCCCTTCTCGCGCGAAGTTCGTGTGCGACAAAGCCTCGCCCTCTGCGATCAACTGCTGAACAATCCAGGCAATGTGCTGATCATCTTTCCTGAAGGCACTCGGTCCACGACTGGCGACCTCGGCCGCTTCAAACCCGGCATCGGCGCGTTGCTCAGCGGACGCGACACTTCGGTGATTCCGTGCTGTCTGCATGGCGCATTTCGCGCTTGGCCGAAAGGAAAATCAATGCCCAGGCCGCGGCCCATTTCCCTCCATATCGGCCCACCTAGAAACTACGCTCACCTTACTCCAAGCAAAGACTCCTCCTGCTCGATTGCCGCTGATTTACAGACAACGATTGCTGAAATGAAAGATTCCCTATAACGTGCGATGGAGTTTAGGGCAACACTCGCACGCGATAGAATTCCTTACCGCTCAGTGGCGCGTTGTTGGTGTAGCTCGTCGTATTTTGAAATGCTGTGATCGCGCCGCTCAACGGCTCGAAGCCTTCCGTAATCTCCGCTGCGGAATAGACCTGATAATCTTTCCCGGGCACGCTTTGCCACGAAATGCGTCGTCCACCATTATTCAATTGCGAAATGCGCAATAGCGAATTCGGGTCCCGCGGGTTCGTGCCGGCAAGATATTCCTCGATATTGGTGAATCCATCAGTATCAACATCACCGTTTGCTCCGTTGATTCCGGTTGAATCGTTCGGATCGAGATTGAACTGTGTTTCCCAACTGTCGGGCAAGCCGTCGCCGTCAGTGTCGGTCACTCCGAACAGAGTCACGTTTACCAGACGAGAAGCCTCGAGGTTCAAGCCATCCCCGTTAAAGAGCACCTGGATGTAATGCTGGCCGGCCGTCATTCCACTCCAGTCAAACCTCAATTCGTTCTTTCCGTCTCCGCCGGTCTGGTCCTCGAAACGATACCGCGCGATCCCGTTGCTATTGGTTCGCGGCTGCATCGCCCCGTCGATCATAATCGAGAAGAGGTTAATATCGGGCGTAAGTGTGTCAGTGAATCGCGCCACGATTGTGTAAGTGCCAGTCTGATTGAGATTGATGTTCTGACCGTTGGTTGCGGGGAAGGCGATGGCGAGGGTTTGCGGTGAAGCGGCCGCGTTCACCGTGCGTATCAACGTACGAACATGGTTGCTGAACGTGTCGGACGTGATTTCGCGCAACCTCACCGTGATTGTCGCCATGCCGTTGCTCGGCACAGCGAAGTAGGTGAAGCGAAATTCTTCGGGCAAGCCGGGATTTTGTTGCGTGATCGATAGCGTCGGCGACACCCGCGCAGCACGGACAAAAACAGGCGTTCCGTTGCGCAATCCATTGCCATTTTCAAAGCCGGTCACCACATCATCATTATTGGCGTCGCCATCGATGATGTTGTAATCGACGGCGCTAACCGTTTGGTCCGCGCGCACCACCACGCCGTAATCAACGCTGCGCAGCGTCGCATTGTTTGTGGGCGGAAACGCGATGACGCCGTTGGGAAGTTGCGTATCGTAATAGAACGTCTGCAGAAACGTGTTGAAGACACTCGACTTGTTGCTGCGCGGCAGGAAAACTCGCGCGCGGATGATGTGAAAGCCTTCCTGCAATCCCGTCACCACATCGTTTGTGTTCAGATTATTGTGCAACCACACGCGCGCAGTCTGCGGGCTGAAATTGGTAATCGCGTATCGTGTCTGACCGTAGAGCTTCGCGTCATCACCATCTGAAATTGCAGATGTGACGTTAGCGTCAAAGAGACCAATTCTGTATTTCACCGTGCCGCCCGCCTGACCGGGAATCGTCCCTCGCCACCAGTCGATCGTCGCGTCCGCCGCGTCCTCACCGCCAAACGAAAGTTGCACCACGCGCGTGCTGCCGACGCCCGTCCCGAAAGACCCCAGTGGATCGGCCCCGTCAGTCGTGTAATAGATAAAGCCGCGATCAATATCGAACTCGTACCCGACCTTCACCCAAATCTCGACACTCTGATTTGCGCCGGGGCTCAGCGGGATGCGCTGGGTCGATAGCGTGTTGGTCGTCAACGTGACCGGCCGCGCCGGGTCGTGAAAAACCCAGTCGGCTGTTTGCGTGTCGGTGTCCGGACCGGTGTTGTTGCCGACGATCACCAGCGCGCTTCCTCCAATTGCGTATTGAAACACCTCCGCATTCGTTGCGATGACCGTATTGCGCGCAATGTTCGTCGCCGCAAATTTTTCCGGACCGCGGCGGAACTGCCGGATTGCCTGTTCGTAACCCAGGAAAACATCAGTCGCCGTGCCCGGCGGATTATCGCGCAGATCAAAGCCGCTGATCGGTCCTTGTCCCATCTGGCTGTTGATGTCGAGGCCGCCGTCCAGTTTCACGAGTACGTTTTCCGTGGACGCGTCGCTTCTAACCAGAATGTCAATCGGACCTGCGTTCGTGATGACAGGAACATCAATCGCATATGTCAGGTTCGAGATATTCTGGCCGCCGATGATGTTGCCATACTGATCGATGCTGCCGCGCATGCGAAATGGATACGCCGGATTGAAACCCGGATCGCCATCGCGCCCATCGCGACGATAAAGAATGATGTGCGGGACTTCGACGCCGCCCTGTCGAAACTGAATTGCGTCCTCGAGACTAGCCCGGCTTGCCTCAGGCCACTGATAACCGTACGCAACATACCCTCCACTCGAGATCTTCAATTCAATCGCGCCGCCACCGGGTGCCAGTGTCTGCGAACCTATATAGACCTTGCGATTGACTGGGTTTGCATCGTTGCGTGTCGCATCGGCCTCCGACCTGGAGTTGGTCGCCTGCCGCACAAGTAACTTCGCGCACGCACGCGATTTTCCCGGCGAATCGGCCAATTGCGCGACTACTGAACCGGGCGGAAAGCCTACGACCAGACCCTGACCGCGCGAATTCTCGACGGGAAAGCAGTCATAAAAAGTTCCCGTGGTCTGCTGTGCAACGCCATCGTCAAAGCTGATGTCGCCCGGGTTGCCGTAATTGTCGTTCATTACGAACAGCACGACCGTTTGGTCTTGCGGTGCGCCTGCGTTGCCCTCTCGGTAGTCGTAGCGCTCAAATGCGACGATGTCGTTGTCGCTCCAGCATGGGCGAGTGCCGCCACGAGCGAGTTGATGGTGGATGTATGCGAGGTCCGGCATCTTGCGGTCGCCAAACTCGCCGAGATACGGCGCGTTGGCGTGGCGCGGGAAAGGCGTCCCGCCATTCGAAGGCGACTTGACGTAACCGTCGGAATAAATCAGCGGGACCCCTTCGCGCAAAAAATAATACGCATTCTGTAACTCACGATGCGCCGCAAAATCATTGTCATGGCTTTGGGCGTGCATCACACGAACTGCCGCGTTGAACCCACCTGAGTCGCGCTGGTCCAGTCCGGCGAGAGTGGCACCAGGATTTCCGAGGACGTTGTTGAGGTAGTTGCGCAATGGATTATCGAGCAGGCGCATGCCAGCATCGACGTATTCGCCATACGAAGGCGGCTCACCCAAATGTTCCCCAAAAATCAACGCGTCGTTGCGCGTGATTTCCGTGTCGAAATTTGAGTTCCGCTGGTTCAAGTCATTGAAACCGTGGGTGACATTGAACTGCAACTGCGCGTTTCCCACGTAACCGGCAAAACTCTGATCACGGTCCGCGCCGGTTTGCTGGCCGAAAAAGTACGACGGTACGTGCTTGACCGCGTCGAGGCGCAAACCATCGCACTTCGTTTGATCGATCAGATACCGAATCGACCGAATCAAATATGCGCTTACGTCCTCACGATAAAACGTTGCGTTCGCATTCAAAACTGCCTGGCTGACATTGCCGAATCCGACACGCCCGAGCGTCGGATGCATATCGTAATACTCTGGATTGTTCGGATGCCGCACGAGGATCGGCTTCACGGCCGTGCTCCCTTCCGTTGGCCCAAAATTAGCATTTGGTGACTCGTGGGCGATGTCGAGCAGTCCAAGCAGACTGAGGTTCTGGACCTGCCAGACATCGTTGTAATCGCGAATGTTGCTCACGTTGCGGTAAAAGCCGCCGCTGATAACGCGCAAATGAAAATCCCCCGGCACCATTCCTGGATAAAGATTTGTCGGTACGCTGGAGTTGTATCCCGGAACATCGGGGCCGCGATGGTTCATGATGTTGTCGAAATAAACACGCAAACCGAAGCGATGCGCGATCGCCACCATCCGCTGCAGTTCTTCCTTAGTGCCGTAGCGTGTGCGCACCGTGCCGCGCTGGTCTCTATCGCCGAGATCGAAAGGATCGAAAGCATCGTAGCCGATGGATAATTCACCGCCCCCCTTGGTCGGCGGAGGCAACCACAGGCTTGTGTACCCTGCCTCGGCGATCTCGGGAATTTTTTCGGCTACTTCATTCCAGGAAAGATTGAAAAGCTGGAGCATGGCCTCCGCATGCGTCCGTTGAACGCACACCATGCACATCAATGATGCGCAAAGGAGATGTTTCAGGCGGCGCACAGCAATAGCGGTGGACAAGCCATCATACGGCACAAAAACCCCTCGTTCAAGCGCACGCGCATCGAACGAAGGTGAGAAATTAGGCAGAAAATTGTAACTGCGAAGCCCCTGACAAGGGTTATGTTGTTACCATGAGTGTTGAGCAGGTGATTGGCCTCGCCATCGCCTTAATAATTATGCTTATCGGTTTGGCCGGCAGCATCCTGCCTGGCATTCCGAGCACTCCGCTGGTGCTTGCGGGCGCGATCGCGCACAAACTTTACTTCGGTCCGGCCGGTCCGGCCTGGTGGTTGCTAGTGATCCTCAGCCTCATCACCGTTTTGTCGCTCGTCATGGATTATCTCACCACTGTCTTTGGCGCAAAAAAACTGGGCGCCACATGGCGCGGCGCTGTCGGCGCAATCGTCGGCGCGCTCATCGGGATTTTCTTTAACCTGCCCGGCATCATTCTCGGACCGTTTATTGGCGCGATGGCCTTTGAGATGGCCGGTGGCCGCAACGCCAAAGAAAGCAGCCGCGCGGGACTCGGCGCCACCATCGGTCTGCTCGCCGGCGCTATCGGGAAAGTCGCGTGCTGCATCGCGATGATGGCGCTCTTTACCGTGAACGTCGTATATCGTTCGATGCAGATGGCCAGCTAACAAGGCTGGCAGCGCTGTGGGACTTACTCTCCGTTAGAGCCGTTTGATCCGGATATTGCGGAACCAAACATCGTCCCCATGATGTTGGAAGACGATATGGCCTTCGGGCTTCGCCATGAACGTTGAGAACTCGGTGAACTTCGTGCTCTTCACTGCTTCGCGAATTTTCGGATCATTCCAATCGTACTCCAGGACCTTCGCGCCATTGAGCCAGTGTTCGACATGACCGCCTTTGTTGACGATTCGCGCCTGGTTCCATTCGCCAACGGGCTTTAAAGCTTTGCTGCTGTTCGGCGCGAGAATTCCGTAGAGCGCTGCCGCCGTCGTTTTTGGGTTCTTTCCATCGGGATGTTTCGCGTCATCGAGCACCTGATATTCCGGCCCGCTGTGCCACGGAGCACGTCCCGACTCATCAACATTATAGATAACGCCGCTGTTCGCGCCCGGCGCAACCTTCCATTGAAACGACAAATCGTAATCCTTATAGCTCTCGCGCGTGATCAAATCGACTCCCTGGCCGGCGACCGTCTTCAGCGCGCCATTGTCGATTTTCCAGCCATTCGTCGGAAAGCCCTGGTCCTTGTAGCCACGCAACGCCGAGGTGTCTTTGCCGCCAAACAACACGCTGGAATCCGCGGCGAAGCACGTCTCACTACAGCCGAAACCCACCGCCATGCCGACGGTGGCGATGAAAACGAAAAGTCTCTGAGTTATTCGCATGACTCGACATTCAGCAGGCAACGGAGTCGTTTGAAAAGTCAAAACTACTCGTTGCCTTGCCTTCGGGCGCGAGATCGTTATAACTCTGCGCGATGAAAAAGCTCGAAGGGATGTCGCGGGCCCTCGCAGTCATAATGTTGCTGGGGGCGGTCGGGTCGCACGGACAAGTCGCCCGCCCAGGCGCTTTGCCCGAACCACCCGCCCTGCCATGGAAGGAGATAAACGCCTCGCTCCAGCTTCCCGGCGCTCTCACTCAGTTGGACGACAAAGGCGTCAAATTCACGCTGTTCGTGCCCAAGGGATGGTCCGCCCCCGCCAACGGCGACGTTCCCCTGACCGCTCATTTTCACGGCGCGCACTGGTTTACGATCCAGGAACACACCGCCCGAGGGATGAAAGGCCCCTTACTGAACTTTGACCTCGGTCTGGGGTCGGAGGCCTACAGAGTTCCATTTGAAGACGAAAAGCGGTTCGGTCGTATCCTCCGCGCCGTCGAGAAGGAGTTGGGGAAACGCGGAAGCAACGACGTCCGAATCTCGACCGTGGATGTCTCCAGCTTCAGCGCTGGTTATGGTGCGGTGCGCCAGTTGATCCAGATGCCCGAATATTTCGCCCTTATTCGCCGTGTCGTTCTCCTGGATTCTATCTACGCCCGCTACAAAACGGGTCCCCGCGGACGCGTCGTGCGGGAGCCAGATCCCGAACACATCGAGCCCTGGGTTCCCTTCGCGCGCGCCGCCATCAAAGGCCAAAAGACTTTTCTCATTACCTACTCCGAGGTTCCCACGCCTTCCTACGCCAGTTCCGCCGAGAGCACTACCGCTTTACTCAACGTTCTCGGAGTGCCGGTGCAACCCGTCAATGCCGGTTCAACTCCGGCGTCTTCCGATCCCGATTGGCCACTACGTCGGCGCGCCGATCTCGGTCGCTTGCACGCGTGGGGTTACGCGGGGGCCGACCAAAAAGCGCACCTCGTTCACGCGCGACATCTTAGCGACTTCTGGCAATCCCTCGACCGCGTGCAGCAATAAAGCGCGCCCGGTAACTCACGCGCTCCTGGAGTGCGGGCAGCCTTGCCCGCCATCATTCCTCTACCCTCTAATTCATAGGCTTTGGTGGATCGATTAAGTTTCCGAACTCAATCAGAGCGCGTACATTGTTGGCAACTGCTGCCATGGCACTGGAGCTATCAGAACAATTTTTCGCAAAGATCGCCGGATGGGAAGCGATGAAGCAGGCTCGCGCTCTGCTCGCCGGCGACAGAGTGCTCAGCTCAAACTGGTCGCCGCCCGTCTTGAAAGGCGTCGTGCAGGAAGGGACGACCTCCTACCGTGCCGGTCTCGTGATCAAGGACGAAGTCAACATCGACAATCTTTGCACGTGCCGCGCCTCGCGGGAATGGGGCACAATCTGTGGCCACTCCGTTGCCGTCGGATTGCACCATCTAACCGCACGCGATGCCCGTGAAATGGTAGGGCGCGGTGTCCCTACCGCGCCGCAAAAGGCAGAAGCAGCCGCCCCACAAATGTCGAGCGCTCTCCAGCGCAGTACCACCTCTGGCGAACCCGCAGAACTGTTCCTCATTTTGTCGCCCAACCTGGAACAGGCCATCGCCCGCGGCAAAATCATGGTCTGCTTCGAAGCTAAATGGAACCGCGGCCGCACTCCACTTAACGCACTGCCAAAGAGTCAGCCGTTCAAATTCTCAGCGCAGGATATCACGCTCCTTGACCGCATCGAAGTTCTCGCTGCCGGACAAATCCCTGCGATGCTGATGCTCACGACGGATGATTTCGCTTCTCTATTGTCGGCGCTCATCGGCCAGGAGCGCGTCACACTCGGAAAGAATACTGCCATCCAGGTCTCGGCCGAGCCATGGACGCCATCGTTGCGCGCGGAGTTGCAAAGCGATGGCGAAATTGTGCTCTCACTCGCAGAGAAGGTTTCCCCTCCAGCCCTCATCGGCAATTGGGTCTGGCAAAATCCCGTCTTACGGCCAATCGGTATTCCCAAAGAACATGTATCAGTGTTGCAGTCACCGGTTCGCATCCCGCGTGCCGAGGTCCCAGTCTTTGTCAGTCGCGATTGGCCCGCCCTGCAGGCCACCGGGAATGTCGCTGCCAATTTTTACGCCGAAGATTTCATTGTCGAAGCCGCTCCGCCTCAAATCATCCTCGAACTCCGCGGCGGGCTGGCGCAACTCGACGCGCTGCTTCAGTTCCGCTACGGCAATCGCATCCTCACCGCCGGCGCGAGCGCGACCGGACCATGGATGCCCGATCCCGAGTCTCCGCGTCGGTACATTACGCGCGATATCACTGCCGAGCGCGACGCCCTCGCTCGCTTGCAACGCGCCGGTTTCACCGGCCCTGATGATCATGACAAACTCCGCTTGTTGGGGCAGGACCGCGTCCTGAGCTTCTTTGCGCGCGACTACGGCCGTTTGCAACGCGAGTGGACCGTCACCATGGAAGAACGTCTCCAGCGCAGCACGTCCGAAAAGTTGGAGCGTATCGAACCACGCTTCGAGATCACTCCTTCCGGTGTCCGATGGTTCGATCTCGATGTCTCCTATTCGACCGTGAGCGGCGAAAAGTTCTCCGCTGCCGACATCCAGCGGCTCATCCTCTCCGGCCATGGACACACGCGCTTGCGCAACGGCAAGACCGCGATCATCGATACCGGCGCCGTCGAGGAATTGCAGGAGGCCCTGCTCGACTGCGCGCCGCCGCAGCACGCTCAAGGCTATCGCCTCAACCAGACACAAGCCGGCTTCATCGAAGGAACGCTGGCTCAGCAGGGCTGGAATGCCAAAGCGCCCGCTGACTGGCGCGCCCGCGCCATGCAGCAAAGCGGCACAGCGCAACTGGAATGTCCACCGCTCGGCCCGCTCGAAAGCATCCTTCGGCCCTATCAAAAGCACGGGGTCGCATGGCTCCATTTTCTGCGCGCGAACAATTTCGGCGGCATCCTTGCGGATGAAATGGGCCTTGGCAAAACGCTTCAAGCGCTCGCCTTCCTGCAAACGCTCGGCGGTCGCGCGCAAACCGGCGCTCCATCCCTCGTGGTCTGCCCGACGAGCCTCGTTTGGAATTGGCTCAGCGAGGCGCAACGTTTCACGCCGCAGTTCAAAGTCGCCGCGCTGCATGGACCCAATCGCCACGAACTCTTCGCCCGGATTCGAGACTACGACCTCATCGTCACCAGCTACGCGTTGATCCGGCGCGATGCCGAGCAATACTCCGCCTTTGAATTTGACACCGTCATTCTCGACGAAGCCCAGCACATCAAAAATAGACAGACCCAAAACGCCCAGGCCGTCAAAGCCATCAACTCACGCTACCGCGTTGTCCTCACCGGCACGCCGCTCGAAAACTCAGTGCTCGATCTCTGGTCCATTTTCGATTTTCTCATGCCCGGCTATCTTGGAGCCGCACAAGATTTTCGGGAGCGCTACGAAATTCCGATCACGCGCGAGAAGAGTGCGGCTGCGCAAGCTCGGCTCGCCCGGCGCTTGCGACCATTCATGTTGCGCCGGTTGAAACGCGATGTCGCCAGCGATCTGCCGGCGCGCCTCGAACAACTCTCTTACTGCGAACTCACGCCTGATCAACAGGCGGTTTATCAGGAGTTGCTCAACGCGGGCCGTCGGGAGATTACTGAAGCGGTCGGTGCGCAAGGACTCCCGCGCAGTCGCATGCTCATCCTCAACACCCTCTTGCGCCTGCGCCAGGCCTGTTGCGATCTGCGCCTGTTGCAACTCGACAACGTCGATCCGGCGAACGCTTCCGCCAAAGTCGATCTCTTCGACGAACTCCTCGAAGAAATCATCGATGGCGGGCACCGCGCACTCGTCTTCAGCCAGTTTGTCACCATGCTCCATCTGCTCCGTGACAAACTCCAGGCTGAGAACGTCGAATATTGCTATCTCGACGGTTCCACCACCAACCGCGGCGAAGTCGTCCAACAGTTTCAGACGAGCAACATCCCAGTCTTCCTTATCAGCCTGAAAGCGGGAGGCGTCGGCCTCAACCTCACCGGCGCCGATACCGTCATCCATTTCGATCCGTGGTGGAACCCTGCTGTCGAAGACCAGGCGACCGACCGCGCGCATCGCATCGGCCAAACCCGCGTCGTCACCAGTTACAAACTCATCACCCGCGGCACCGTTGAAGAAAAAATCCTCGCTCTCCAAAACCGCAAACGCGAAGTCATCAAAGCGACCCTCGGCGGCGAAGAGACGCTATCGGAGGCCTTAACCTGGGACGAAATCCAGGAACTCTTCGCAACTTGAAACTGGGCCAACTCCAACACCACCTCAGGCCATGTGGGGTGATTGTTTCACATGTTTGGCGGGTAAACCATACCTCGTCAGAAACCGGAAGTGGCACGAAGGTGTGAATGTGAGACGCCTGATTGTTAAAAGCAGATTGACGGGCCATTTTCAAGGATTCGCCACGGACCAGGTTTTTGAGCTGCAAAACGGGCAGACCTGGCAACAAGACGCCGTGAAGCAGCGTTACGCGTATCGTTACCGTCCGAAGGCGACGTTGTGGCAGGATTCGAATCGCTACTATATGGACATCGAGGGGATGCATGAGTTGATCCAGGTGCATCGCCTGGGTGCTCCACGGCCACCGCACTCGGTTAGATCGTGCGCGCACGCCTGAGTCTGTTTAGTGCCAGAAGTAGTGCCATTTGTACTCAAGGGTGGCGGTTTTGGCGGGGGCAAGGTCGAGTGTCCAGGTGATCTGAGCACTGCCGTTGAACTGATGCCACCACGAAGGCCAGCCATACCAACTCCACCAGTGACTCCACCATTGAGGATAGGACAAACCGGCTTCGGAGTCGTCGAAGACATTGAGGCGGATGATCTTTGCTCCCTCGTTGGCTTTGTCGGGCATGCCGAGCACGTAGCGGTTGATTTCTATCTTTGCCGGGGTCTTGCGGTGGTTGATTAGCGTAATTTTTCCTTCCATGTCGATGCGCGCGTAAGCGGCGCTGCCTTGCTGGAGGGCATTCGGCGTGCGTTTGGTTTCGCTTTCGCTGCGTTGCACCTGGATGTCAATGGCGGCCGTGAGTGGAAGGTCTGTCGCTGCGCCCGCTGCGGTGTAAGTCATCATTCCCTGAGCGATTACCGACGAGTCGCGCATGATCAACGCCGGCGCAGTGGTCAGCGGGTAGGCGCCTTTGTTTTGGAGACGGACTTTGTGCATGACTTTAGGCGCGGCAAAGAGGCGCTGGAGTTCCGTTTGCTGGGAATTGTTCGCACGAAGTTCCGGCGGCGCTGTGAACGGAAGGTCGAGAACGAAAATGTCTTCGTAAGGAATGGTGTATTCGACGACGTGAACGACCGTGCGTTCGCCCTTACGCAAGGAAAGGCGTTTGATGTTGAACACAAAGAGGTCTTCGCTGCCTGAACCTTCCATGGCATCGGGCGGGGCTGGGCCGGGCTCGCTATTCGGGCGGTATTCGCTCATGCGAGCGGTTTGGGTCATGATGGCGTTGCCGAAATTGCCCGCGAGCAATCCCTGTCGGCCATCCGCGCGCGGGTCGTTCTGAAAGTATTGAGAGAGTTGGGCGGCGGTTTGCTGGAGCGCGATGGGGTCGATAGTGTCTTTGAAGGCAAAGGTGGGGACGCCGATGACGAGGTTGACGTCCGTTTCGTGGAGGTCGGTCATTTCATTGATGATCGTGGCTTGCAAGCGCACGATGGCTTTGCCCCTGCCGTCGAGGGTGACCTTATAGCTGGGAATCCAGCGGATGCCTTTTTGCAGATACATGAGGCCGACTTCGGCGTCACGCGCCGGGCGTTTGCCATTCCAATCCAGATCAAGCGTGAGCATGCTACGATATTCCTCGTGACCAGTCGTGGCTTTGAAGTCCTTGAAGGTGACATGGCGAATTTGTTCGACCGGGACGGCTTTGACTCCGTCCGCAGTGCGCAGGAGAATGACGCTCCCTTTCTCGGGCAGTCTTTCCGTGGTGGCGCCGGGATTTGTGCGCTCCAATTCCTCGATGGTCCGCGTGGGGAAGCCAATAATTGTGGCTGTGTAGCGATTGGTGCGGTCATCGGTGATTTCCGCGGTGGCGCCCAGGTTGGCTTCGAGCAGTTCGCGAATGCTGAGCGCGGTGCGTTCGGTTTTGATGAGACGGCGGCCTGCAACGACACCGGTGAGTTTGACATCTTTGCCGGTGACGTAAGGCCAAAAGGTGCCAATCACCGGAGCCGGCAGATAGTCCATGATTACGTTGCCATCAGGGTCCGTCGGGAGCACGCCCTGATGTACGACGAAGGCATGGCCGTCCTTGAAAACAGTCACCTCACGAACCGGCAACTTCGCGAAAGGGGCGGACGATGAGGGAGCAGCGGCATTAGCAATGACTGAGAAACAAAGCGTGGCTGCAAATCCGCAAAATCGATATGTGCTCATGAGATCAATATCCGATTTGGGCGAAGCGCCTGCGTAAAGTGATTGTAAAGGGAGGCTCAACTCGAAAGGGATGTGCAGGAAACAGGCGGCGCGAGGCAAGGTAGGGACAGCAATCAGCGATCAGTGGCCTCCTGTCGGACAGACTATCTCGAGTTGAATTGAAGCCAATCGAGATTCAGGAGACCGCCTTTTCCGGGATTAACAAAAACGACATAGAGGTCGGCGCGATTAGTGGCTGGCTGGAGGGGAGCAGTGAGATCGGTCCATTTATCCCACGAACCTGTGGGAGCGACTTCGATCTGGCCAAGGAGAGGTCCAGTTGGCGAGCCGCAATGTAATTCGATTTTTCCACCTTGGCCGGCACTGGCAACGTGAAACGTGACGCTCGCGCTGTCGCTGAGATTGATATCCGCGAAGCGAGCGTAGTGTCCGTGGTCGATAGCGCCGAGGAATTTGCCCAGGACTTTTGCGCCACTTTTCTCGTCGGCGAATTCAGCTTCGAGCCGGCGGCTGCGCAGTTTCACGGTTGCTCTGCCGATCAGCGAACCGGCCGGACCGCGGCCATTGTCGGTGTAGGTCGCTTCGAGCATTGCGGTGCGGACCTTGTCGTCTTTGGGAACTTTGATTTCCCCGCTCAAACCGCGCGCCATGTTCGCGCCACTTTTGTCGGGCTCGAGAGCAAAAATCCAGCGAACCATCATTCGCACCTGATCTGCGTTCAACAACTCGTGCGGCAGCATCGGGACGTCGCTCCACACGCCGCTACTGCCTTTGAGGACGCGCTGGACGCTCACCTCAAGGACATCGTTCGATCCACGGTAGCGCTGCGCGATTTCCAACAAGGGTGGGCCAACAATTTTCTGTTCGACGGCATGGCAACTGAAACAGTCGCTCTGTTTCATTGAAGCGGGGCCTGGTTCGGCAGCGGTGTTCGCCTTGTTGTCGTCACCGCCAAAGGTGGCGGTGACGTAGGTGCGCGAGTCGAAAATTTCCTCATAATCGCCCGATCTTCCATCTTCGGCGTCGTTGACCTGCACGACGTAGCGCAAGGGTTGGCCCGGAGTGAAAAAGTCTCCATCTTGCGGCTGAATAAAGCGGACCTCCGGCACACTATTGCCGACGATCAAAGGAATGCTTGCGCTTGTGCTCGCGCCCTTGTCGTCTGTGACGCGCAGTTCCGCAATGTAATTGCCAGGTTTGTCCACAGTGAGCTTTGGATTTGGTTCGCTCGAAAACATTTTTGCGCCGGGATGCAAACGCCACTCGTACGTCAGCAGATCGCCTTCATAATCTTTCGAACCCACGCTGGAGAGAGCAACGGTCAACGGTTCACGTCCAGCCGTTTTATCCGCGGTCGCCCTGGCAATGGGCGCGATGTTGCCCCATTGATATGAAGTTCTCAGGAGCTTCGAATCCTTGTTCACCCCCCAGGTCTCGCCGTAGTCGAGCATGTAAAGACAGCCATCGGGACCGAATTGCGAATCGACCGGGCGCTGAATGACGAATTCGCCACGGCCGCGGGCGGCGTTCGCGGCGTCGTGCTCGTTTACCAACGTGGCAGCGCTCGTGAACGTCTCGATATCGAGCAACCGCGAATCGCTGTCGAGCCGCCCCCATTTGATGAAAGGCCGCTGCCAATCGTAAAAGAGAAGGCACTTATCAAAATATTCGGGAAAGCCGCCGCTTCGCTTAAACTCCGGTTTGAAATGAAACACCGGACCGGCGCAGGCGGTGCGGCCGCCCTGGCCGAGCATGGGAAATTCCTTCGACGCTCCGTATGGCCAATAAATAAATGCCGGCTGAGCGGGTGGAAGAACTTTTGCGCCGGTATTGTTGGGACTGTTGTTTGTCGGTGAGAGCGGGTCGTACTTCGCGCCGAGAGTTTTGGTGACATAATCGAAATGCGCGTAGGCGAAATTGCTGCCGACGAAATATGGCCAACCAAAATTTCCGGCACGCCGCGCCTGGTTGATCTCGTCGTAGCCACGCGGACCGCGCGGACCGTCACCACCCGCGTCCGGGCCGACCTCGCCCCAGTAAACAAATCCGGTGCGCTCATCGATGCTCATGCGCCATGGATTGCGGCAACCCATGACGAAAATCTCCGGACGGCCTTTGGAGCCGTCTCGTGGAAAGAGATTGCCGTCAGGAATTGTGTAGCGGCCGTCCGATGTCGGGCGAATCCGCAGAATTTTGCCACGCAGGTCGTGCGTGTTGGAGGAGGACTTCTGTGCATCGTCCGGTTCGCGTCCCGGCCGTTCATCGATCGGCGCGTACCCCGCCGAATCGCCACCCGGATTGGTATTGTCTCCAGTTGAGATGTGGAGATTTCCATCGGGCCCGAACTCGACCGAGCCGGCATGATGGCAGCAATCGCGGCGTTGCTCGCCAAATTCGAGCACCCTGATTTCGCTTCCGACATCGAGCGTATCGCCACGCATCGTGAAGCGACTCAGGCGCTGTCCGATATAATCCTTCGGCGAGTAATAGAGGTAGATCCAGCTGTTGGTTTTGAAACCGGGATCGAGTGCGAAACCTAGAAAGCCATTCTCCTGCGGAGTAAAGACCTGCAGTTCGCCTGCGATGACAACGTTCCCGCTCGGTTTCCAAATCTTCAGCTTGCCGGCGATCTCGTTGAAAAAAATCCGTCCGTCGGGAGCGATCTCAAGTTCCATCGGCTGCGGCATGCCTTCGGCGAGCACCTCGATTTTGAAACGATAGTCCGGCGGGACCGTCCGGTCAGGGGCTGCCGCGTGGATCCGCGCTTCGAGAGCGCACGCCAGCAGCAGGACGCCGAGACACTTAAACATACGGTTCATCTTTGAGGGTTCGAAGGCCGCGTTTATTCAGCGCAATGCCTCGAAATCAGACACGAGGAATTGAAAACCAGCCAAAAGGATACGATATTTTGATTGGCGGAGGGTCATCATCAAAACGGTATCGAAACTGCGGCAAAGACAGCGATTCGTTATGGCGTGTTGGTCAATATTGGGGACCTGGTTTGTGCGAGGGTTGGGATGTTTCCTGTGCGTCCTCGCGTTTTCCACACGTTCAGCGGAGCGCATCAATCACGGAGGCCGCATTTTGGGTCCATCGCCTGTCGTCACAAATTCCACTCTCTTCAACACCTCGCAAGCAGACGCGATCGTCTCCGCTCTTCAAATTTTGCCGACGGACAACGCATGGAACGAAGACATTTCTCGCCGGCCGCTCCTGAGCAATTCGGCAGCGATGGTGACACAGGTCTTCAACGACCTGGCGAGCACTCGCCGCACACTTCGCCCATTTCAGGAGATGAATTTTGTGATCGTGCCGAACAGCCAGGCGTTGGTTCCGATCAATTTCGTGGATTATCCGGACGAATCCGACCCGAGCCCCTATCCGATTCCTGCAAATATGGCTGTCGAACTCTGGCCGGGCCAGACGCAAGGCCAAACTTTGTACGACTGGCAGCGCGACGCCAACGCCTGGGGCGGAGATCGTCACGCGATCATTCTCCAGCCGGGCACCGGCAAATTGTGGGAGATGTGGCAGGCGCAATTGATCGTCACCACAAATCAAACGAACTGGCAGGCGGCCAATGGCGCGCTTTTCAACATCACCAACAACGCGTTGCGTCCAGCAGGATGGACGTCAGCGGACGCCGCAGGCCTTTCCATGTTTGCCGGGTTGGTTCGTTTCGACGAATGCGAACGGGGGATGGTCGAGCACGCGATTCGGCTTGTGGTTGCGCGCACACGCCGGACGTACATTTATCCCGCGACGCACTACGCCTCCACCTCCACGAATGCGAACCAACCTGCAATGGGCCAGCGCTTTCGACTAAATTCATTTTTTGTCATTCCGGCAAACTGGACGAAACAGGAGAAAGCAATATTGCTCGCGTTGAAAAAGTACGGTGCGCTCGTGGCGGACAATGGCGGGTTCTTCTCCATTTCGGTTGCTCCGGATGATCGGTGGCCCGCCGGCGCATTCGATCACCTGAGCAGCATCTCGGTGACAAACTTCGAAGTGATTCAAACGACTGGCCCGACGCAAGGGCCGCGATCTCCGGGTGTGCCCCTTGTCAACGCGGCTGCCGATCAAATCGTGCCTCTTGGGCAATCGGTGCAACTGCAGGGCGCCGTGCTCTACACGAATACCACGCCACTGGCGACTCGGTGGCAGCTCTATTCCGGTCCCGGGACTGTCACGTTCAGTGATGCAAATCAAACCAACAGTACGGCGACATTTTCCGCGGCCGGTGTTTACACGTTGATGCTCAGCGCCAGTAATGGCGTTCACACAACCGCGTTCGATGCGGTAGTTATCACCGTTCAGGACACGCTTCGGCTCACAATCGCGCGTTCCGGAGCGAATGTCGCGCTTGGTTGGACAGGTGGTCGCAGTCCATACACAGTGCAGGCATGCGCAGACCTTGCAATCGGGCAGTGGACTTCAATCCTCACAACCAATGGCACCAATGCCCGCGTGCCTATGCCGACGACGGCTCGCTTTTTCAGAGTACGGAGCAACTAGCACCCTTTCTTCTTGTGAAACTGCGCGGACTGTCCAGTGTTAAAACAAACAGAGGAACCCCGTGAGAATCGTACGTCTGTTTGTTGTCATTGCAGTCGCGTTGTGCTTTGCAGATTGCTCGGAGTCACCGCGCGAGAAAAAGTGGGCCACTGATCCGGCTGCAGCGGACCCGAAGGCCACTACCTTCAGCAGTCTCGACAAGCTCTCTGCCAAAAATCGAAAGGTTCTCCCAACAGGCGCGATCAATCTGGATAACGCAGACACCGATCTCGTCTTCAAGCTGTATCAGAGTATCTCGGGGCGCACGGTAGTGCGTTCGGCGACACTGCCAACATACAAGATTACGTTGCGGACCGAGCAGCCCGTCACCGTGCAAAAAGCGCTCCAAATGCTCGACACGGCGCTGGCGCAGAACGGCATTGTTATGATCCCACAGGGCAGTGATATGGTAAAAGCCGTGACACCCAGCGCAGCAGGGACGGAAGCGGTGCCGATTTGCCAGCTCGCGCCGGAGGAATTGCCGGAGTCGAGTTCTTATACGCATTACGTCGTGCATCTTAAAAACCGCAGGCCGCGTGATTTGGCCCAAGCCCTTCAGCCGTTCGCAAAGCTGCCGACCAGCATCATCGCGATCGATGCCGACCAAACAATGATCTTGAGGGATTATGCGGTGAACGTGCGCCGCATGCTCCAGGTGATCGAAGACCTGGAGGCGAACAGGCCGCCCCGGCCGCTTTTTGCTGACTTGATTGGCACGAACAATAACACACCTAAATCGAGGAGGGGCAAATGAACGCGACGGGACCGCCAGTGTTGAGCGACGAGGCGCAACAAAAGAAGGATGCGGAGCACTTACGCCTGCTCTCGCTCTTTCATTTCATCTTCGCTGGCTTCGCGCTGCTTGGTCTCGGGTTTATGGTCGTGCATTACGTCGCGATGAGGATGATTCTGAGTCCCGAATTCGCGAGAACTCACAACACCGGCTCACCCCCGCCCAAAGAAGTTCTGGCGATACTCGCGGTCGTATATGTGGTAGCCGGTTTTTTCCTCGTTCTCGGTCTCGTGCTGAATTTCCTTTCCGGCCTTTGGTTGCGCAAGCGAAAGAACCGGTTGTTCTCGCTTATTGTCGCAGGGCTGAATTGTTTGCAAGTCCCGTTGGGAACAGCACTCGGGGTCTTTACGTTCATCGTGCTGTCGCGCGACTCAGTGCGCCGCCTCTACGAAGGACCTGATGGTTTTCGGTAACTTTCGAGTCGTTTTCTGGTCACTAATTCCAGGTCCAACACATGAAAAACGCCCCGGCAGTCTTGATTTTCATATTCACCGCTCTCGCTGTTTGCGCGCAGACACCGCCGAATTTCACCGGCATACAACGCCTGACCAATCGTGAAATGCTCCTGCGCCTCAGCGCGCCCACAGGGCAAAACTATCGCATCGACGCTTCGACGAATCTGCCGGAGTGGCAGCCGTTCTTGACGCTCTCCAGCACGGGTCTGAATCAGCACACCGACACCGCCGCCCCCTATCTGAACCGACGCTACTATCGGGCGCAGCAGTTGAGCGCAAATGTCATTACCGGTGATCACTTGGTGACGACGAATGGGGATGTAGTGATTCACCCAATAACTCACGCCAGCTTCGTCATGATCTGGAACGGTTTGATCATTTATAACGATCCGGACAGCCCGACGAGTCTCTATACGGGTCTGCCAAAAGCCGACCTGATCCTGATCAGCCATGATCACGGCGACCACTTTGACACCAACGCGTTGCATATTTTGACGAACACCACGACGCTGATCATTGCCCCGCAACTCGTTTACAACATGATGGGGACGAGCCTGCGCGCCCTGACGAGGGTGCTGACAAATAATACAACGACAAATGTGCTCGGCATGCGTATCGATGCCATACCGGCGTGGAATCCTACCTATCATCCGCAGGGTCGTGGCAACGGCTACGTGCTAACGATCGGAGGACGGCGTATCTATATGGCGGGAGACACCGGTGACATCGCGGAAATGCGCGCGCTTACGAATATCGATGTCGCGTTCGTCTGCATCAATTCGCCCTTCACGATGACGGTCAGCCAGGCGGTGAGTGCTGTCCGCCAGTTTCGGCCCCGTGTCGTTTATCCGTATCATTTTCGCAACGGGGACAACATCACCTTCGCCGACCTCAATGCCTTCAAGCAGCAGGTCGGCTCGGACGTGGGCGTCGAAGTTCGAATCCGCAAGTGGTATTAGCTCGTGCTGCGCGATTTCCGCGCACAGCGCGTGAGGCTCGCACGTCATTACGAGCTGATCGTTTGAATTTCCCAATGTTTTGGCCTCGGCACCCTTGGTGCTTTTTGCCTCAGTCATGCAGACGAGGCGATCTGGATTCACACTGGTCGAGCTGCTCGTTGTCATTGCTATCATCGCGATTCTGGCCGCGTTGCTGCTGCCCGCTCTGGCACGCGCGCGCGCCCAGGCCAGCCGTGCCCAGTGCCTGAGCCAACTGAAGCAGATCGGGCTCGCGTTCCATAGTTACGCGCATGATCACAATGATCTTCTGCCTATGAAGGTGCCGATTATCTCCGGCGGATCGCTCGAATTTGCCCAAACCAACCGCTCCGACCCAAACTTCTATGGCGCGTTCTACCATTTCCGTGTGCTCTCCAATTACCTCGCGGACGTGCGACTGCTCGTCTGTCCTATGGATCGCCGCGCCACCGCCGCCACGAATTTTGGCGAACTGGGAACCGACAACGTCAGTTATTTCGTTAACGCAGACGCTCGTATGGGTGATTCCGACAGCATTATCGCCGGTGACGGAAATATCCGCGAGGTTGTGCCGCGTTTTGTCGGCGACATCGGACGGCAAATCTCCTGGACTGCCGAACTGCACCGTTTAGCCGGCAACGTTTTGCTCGGTGATGGCCATGTTGAAAAGTGGAACAACGCAACGCTGCTGGCAGCCTTGGGCGGCAGCGGACGACTGCCGACAATTTTTGCGCCGGGGCGCGCGCCCTCGCAATCGCGTTCTCCTGTATCCACCACGCCGGGCGTGACTCCACCTTCGCGGAACAGTGGCGAACCGGGCATCTTCAAACAACTCGACGACCTCGCGAAGAGACATGCGCCTTCAGCTAACACCGAAGCTGGTAAAATGGTGGCTGCCGTTCTGCCACAAACAAATCTAATTCCTGTCGCATCGCTGCCGAAACTCGCGCCCGTGATTCCGAAAACATCTGCAGTCTCAACTCCAGTCGAGGACGGATGGTCACCCAAAAAACTCGTCGTTGAATTGAAGCAAGCGCCCCGTTCTCTGCTTTACGCGCTCTTACTTCTCTTACTGGCAATGATCCTCACCGTCGAACTGCTGCGCCGCCATCGCATCGGGGCTCTCGCGCGTGCTCGAACCCGTCCCATGCCCAGACAGGGCGCGCGCGATTAAGCTCAAAGCGGCTCGCCAGGAACCTAACAAACGAGAGTTTCCTTTTCCGGACGTTTCAGTAAACCTGTTGGCAAGCCACGATTAACCTGGATGAGAAGACGGGATTTCATAAAACGTGTCGCGCAGACGAGCGCAGCCGTCTCGGCGCTCTCGGCGCAGCGCGTCCTCGGCGCCAATGAACGCATCGGGATCGGCGTGATTGGCTTCGGGTTGATTGGCCGGTTGCACACGCGAAGTTTTCTTGCCTTGCCTGATTCCCGGATCGTCGCTGCTTCCGACGTTTACCAACCGCGCCTCGAAGCTGCCGGCCAGGCGGTTGGTTCCGGTGCGAAGCTGTATCGCGATTTCCGGCGTTTGCTTGAAGACAAGAATGTCGATGCCGTAGTCGTCGCCACGCCAGACCATTGGCATGCCCTTCTCACGATGATGGCCTGCGCGGCTGGAAAAGACGTCTACGTCGAGAAACCGCTCACATCGTTCGTTCGCGAAGGGCAGTGGACGATCGACGTTGCTCGACGCTACAAACGCATCGTCCAGGTTGGCACTCAACAACGCTCAGCAGTGCATTACCAGCGCGCGCGCGAACTGATCC